>Ga0209317_1002408_pt1 | contig 13661 bp, 8 predicted proteins | sample RifGroB2_FD_183994 | JGI IMG/M metagenome (GOLD analysis project Ga0209317, IMG submission 183994) | Soil microbial communities from Rifle, Colorado, USA - Groundwater B2 (SPAdes) (version 2) | ecosystem: Environmental > Terrestrial > Soil > Unclassified | place: Rifle, Colorado | collected...
CCAGCCCCGCCATGATCTTGATGCGCGAGGTGACGGCGTGCTTGTACTTGTACGGTATCCGCTGGTACACCAGGCACCTGCCGTCGATCCTGATGCGCACCAGCACGTCCTCCCGCCCGGGGGCGGGCTCGATATGGATGTCGGAGGCGTTCTTGTCGCTCGCCTCGCAGATGATCTTGTTCACCAGCTGTACGATGACGCTGTCCTGCTCGGAGACCCTCTGCACCTCCTGCTCTATGGCGGGGTCCTCCGAGGTATCGAGCTTGCTCAAGAGCTCGGAGACGCTGGGGGGACTCTCATCGCCGCTGCCGTCGCGCCGGTAGCAGTGGTCGATGATGCGCCCTATCTCCTCACGGAACGCCCCCACGAAGCTGATCCTCTTGTACTCCTGGAAGATGAATTTGATCAGGTCCTGTTTGGCCAGGTCCGTCGGGTCCTCCATGGCGACCTGCAGCACGCTGTTGTCGATCTTCACCGGCACCCAGCGCTCCTTTTTGAGGCGGTCCTGCTTGATCCTTTTCAGGATCTCGTCCAGCCTCGGCAGGTCGGGGTCGAAGCTGATGAACTCGGTGCCGAAGTTGAGGCTCAGGCACTTGATCATCTCCTCCCGGGGGATGTTGAAGTCGCGCATGAGGAGATGGTCGAGCCCGATGGCGGCAACATCCGGATGGGTCGACGCCTTCTGGATGTCGGTCTCCTCCAGCATGTTCTTGTCCAAGAGGTAGTTGTAGCGCGACTTGTTGCGGATCAGCTTCGAGGAGGCGGAGAGCCGGAAGATGTTGTGAACCGCGATCGACAGGGAGGTCGCCAGCTCGGAGGCGTAGCTCAGGTCCGGCTCCCCGAAGGCGGTGTCCCCTTTTTTGTTGATGAGCTGCATGACGCCGATGAGCGAGGTGTTGAATTTCATCGGCACGCAGAGCACCTGTCTGGTATGGAAGCCGGTTTTCTTATCCCAGTTGACGTCGAAGCTGAGATCGGAGTTGATCATCTTCAGTTCGTGGCTGTCGTAGGCGTTGCTGATGTTGAGGACGGCGCCCGAAAGGGCGCAGTAGCCGGCGAGGCTGTTGTTGCCGATCGGGACCGAGATCTGCTGGATTTCATCCCCCGACTTTACCTTCGACATGAGCATCTTACGTCTATGGTCTATCACGTAGATGGTGAGCCGCTCGGCCTTGAACAGTTCGGCGATGCTGTCCTTCAGCTGGATCAGGATCGTGTTCAGATTCCCCGAGGAATGGATCTCGTTGATCTTCTCCATGAACCGTTTGCGGTGTTCCAGCTGTTCCTTGAGCAGATCGGTTTCTGGCATATAGTTCGGTCCTTCTCAATTGGTGTTAAGCCCGTGTGGAGCGTAAGAGTGCGTGTTCTCGTGTCTCTAGAAACGAAAGGCGTTTCCTTGGAGCGGCATTCCTGCCGCGATTGCCGCAGCTTAAATCGCGGCAGGAATGCCGCTCCTGCAGGGACGGCTGCCGTCGGCAGCAGCATTGAAATTAGAAAACCGTATTGCCGCCAGCTTGTCTTAAAGTTCCAAGCAGTTTTTCCGAAAAGCTATGGTAGAGCTAATCGGCAAAGCCGGCGTAGTACTGAAGGAATATTCGACGCTGGTGATCAGTTTGCACCCTTTTAAGGCAAAGCATGAACAACATCAGCACAGCCACAATCCGTTTCCTGATCGGCTGCGCCGTTACCGCCGCTTTCTGCCTGCTGCTGGTCAAAAACCCGCTCCCCCTGGAGGTCGTTGAGGCGAAGCTCTACGACCTCCGTTTCCATCTGCGGGGCAAAGTCGCAGCACCCGAAACGGTGGTCATCGCCGCCATCGACGAGAAAAGCCTGGCGGCACTCGGGCGCTGGCCCTGGAGCCGCGAGGTGATGGCGAGGCTGGTGGACAGGCTGGCCGAGGCGGACGCCGCCGTGGTCGCCTTCGACGTCATCTTCCCGGAAACCGATAAGGACGACGACATCCTGAGCCGGGCCATCGGCAACGCCGGTAACGTCATCCTCCCCATCGCCTTCGACTTCGAGACAAAGGGGGCGCCGGTCTCCAACCCGGATCTGGAACAGTCGGCGCTGACCGGCGTGGAGGAGCCTGAGCTTTACCTGAGCTATCCGCCGATCAGCTCCGGCGGCGCGCCGATCCTCCCCGTCAGGCCTCTCAGGGAGAGCGCCATGTCCCTGGCGCATATCAGCATGCTGCCGGATTACTTCGACGGTACCCTGCGCTGGGAGGTGCTCCTCATCGGCTACGGCAACATGCTCTACCCGTCGCTGGGGCTGCGCAGCGCCGCCTCCTTCAGGGGAATAGCGCCCGAGCAGCTGAGGGTGCGGGCCACCAGCTCCATCGGTCTGGGGAAGACGGTGATCCCCACCGACCGCTGGGGGCGCATGCCGATCAACTATTACGGTCCCGGCCGCACCCTGCGCCACATCCCGATCTCGGACATCATCGACGGCAAGGTCGGCGTCAGGGAACTGGGCAACCGCATCGTCTTCGTCGGCGCTTCCGCCGTAGGCATGCTGGACCTGAGGGTGACGCCGTTCACCGCTGTCATGCCCGGGGTCGAGAAACAGGCCACCGTTGCCGCCTCCATCCTGGAGAACCGGTTCCTGGTCAAGGCGACCCGTCTCCAGGATCTCGGCTTTCTGCTGCTGACCGGGGGCGTCACGGCGCTGGTCCTGAGCCGTCTGCGGCTGGTGCTGGGGGCGGTCGCCATGGGTTTCGGCATGGCCGGCATCGGCGCCGCCGGGGTGCTGCTGTTCAGCCACTCCGGGCTCTGGGTGAATCTCGCCTGTCCGTTTGGCAACGTCATTTGCATGTTCATGTCGGTCACCGCCTGGAACTACACCGTCGAGGAGCGTCGCGCCCGCCGGATCCGGACCATGTTTTCAAGCTACGTCACCACGACCATCGTGAACGAGCTGATCGACAACCCGCGCCTGGCAAGGCTTGGCGGAGAGAAGCGCGAGATAACCATCCTCTTCTCCGACATCAGGGGATTCACCGGCTTCTCCGAGCAGCACGAGCCGGAAGAGGTGGTCGCCCTCTTGAACGAATACCTGGGGTGCATGACCGACGTGATCCTCAAGTGGGGCGGCACGCTGGATAAATTCATCGGCGACGCTATCATGGTGTTCTGGAACGCGCCGCTGCCATGCGCCGACCATGCCGAGCGCTCGCTGCGCTGCGCGCTGGAGATGCAGGCAAAGCTCGTGCAGCTGCACGAGAAGTGGGACCGGGAAGGGAAGCCGAAGCTCTCCAGCGGCATCGGCATCAACACGGGCCAAGTGATCGTCGGCAATATCGGCGCCGAGGGGAAAAAGATGGAGTACACCGTCATCGGCGACGAGGTGAACCTCGCCTCGCGGGTGGAGTCCTTGACCCGCAGCTTTGACGCCGGGATCCTGGTCACCGAGAGGACCGTGGCGAGGCTCAGGGGCGCCTTCGAGGCGGGGACGCTGGCAGGCATGGAGATACGGGGGCTGCGCCGGGTCATCGTCAAGGGAAAGCAGCAGCCGGTGACGCTGTATCAGGTATTTCCCGCCGACGCCGGGCCGGCCGTCATCACCGAATGCGAAGACCAGGAGCCGCTCAGGCTGACCGAGAAATAGCGGTTGGGCTGACCACCAATCCGTAGCAGCGGCATTCCTGCCGCGATAGCCGCGGGAAAATCGCGGCAGGAATGCCGCTCCTACAGGGGAATGCGCCACGCAAGAGGCGGCAGCCCGCTGGGTGGAGGAGCAGGACGCAGTTGCACCGATTCGATCAACACCGCAGCAGGGAGGATAACGTGAGAAAAGCCATTATAGCCGCACTGGTGCTGACCGCCTGTTTCATGAGCGGCGCGCCCGCCAAGGCCGGGACCCTGGAAGAGGGGATCGCCCAGTACCGTGCCGAGAACTTCGAGGAGGCGCTGGCGCTCTTGGAAAAGGCCCGCGCCGAGGAACCGGAATCCTCGGTAGCCGCCTTCTACCTCGGCATGGCACGCAAGCAGGGGGGTGACCTCACCGGCGCCATCAAGGACCTCACCGATGCCGCCAACCTTAAGCCGCCGGTGCTGGACGCCTACCTTGAGCTGGCCGACGCCCATCATGTCGCCGGCGACGACGTGAAGGCGCTGGAATGGGCCAAACGCTCGGAGGCTGCAGGGGTGAGGCCGGGACGGAGCGCCTTTCTCAAGGGGGTCATCCTGGCAGGGCTGGGGAAGGGCGACGAAGCGCTGCGGGCCTTTGAACAGGCGAAGCGGCTGGATGCGACCCTCTCCCAGGCGGCGGATTTGCAGATCGCCATCGTGATGGCCGGCTCCCGCAAGCTGTCCCGCGCCCGGGACGCGCTGAGGGCGGTGGTCGCCGCCGACCCGAATTCGGAAATAGCCTCCTACGCCAAGGAGTACGAGCAGTCGTTCACACGGATCATCGAGAGCTACCAGCCGCTGCACCTGGCGGTCGGACTCAATTACCTGTACGACGACAACGCCATTTCCAACCCGTCCAATGCCGGAGCCAGGGCCCAGATCGGCGACCCGACCGGGCAGCGCGACCACGCCTTCCTCGGGACGCTGCGCCTGGACTACACCCCCATGCCATCCGACGACCTGCTCTTCAGCGCGCAGTACCTGCTGCAGAGCACCACATACGGCAACACGGACACGGACAAGGAAAACCCGAGCACCATAATAAACTCGCTGACGCTGATCCCCGGCTACGCCTTCGGCAGTTCGGCGCTGTCGGTCCCGGTCAACTACAGCTATGTGCTGCTCAAGGAGGAAAAGTACCAGCAACTGATCGGCGTGCGTCCCACCTGGTCCTGGCAGCTAGTCCCGCAACACATCCTGCAGGTAGCGCTCAACTACACCCGCCGCGACATGCTCCAGGACCCGCTGGCGGTTGAGGAGGACAGGGATGCCAACCTCCTGGGGGGCTCGGCTGGGTACATTCTAAGTTACGGCAACCAGGGGGGGGTGGCGGCGCTGCGCTACGACTTCAGCCATGACGCGACGAAAGGGGGCAACTGGGAAAACAGGGGGCACCGGGTCTCGCTAAACGGCGTCATCCCGCTGACGGCGCAGCTGAAACTGAATCTGTCCGGCGAGGTCTCGGCGCTGGACTATTTCAAAACCAACACGATTTTCGGCTACAAGCGCGACGACACCGTCTGGTTCGGCACAGCCGGGCTGAGCTGGAATCTCACCAAGAATACGGTCCTTTCCGCGCAGTACGCCCACACAACAGCACAGTCCAACGTCCCGGTGTACGGCTACAACCGCAACACGTTCAGCACCGGCGTAGAGTTCAGTTTTTAGGAGGCAGTCATGATCCACGAAATCCGCCCGTTCAGGTCGTTATTGATATCGCTTTTGCTACCGCTCATGCTGCTCACCTTTTCCGACACGGCACTGGCGGAGTTGGTCGGCAGGCTCACCCGTGTCGAAGGGGCAGTCGACATCCTGCCCAACGGCCAACTGCCGGCGGTCGCAGCCCGGCAGGGGGGGGCGGTGCAAAAAGGCGATTTTATCCGCACCAAGAGCAACGCGCGCGCCGAGATCACCTTCAACGACGGCAGCGTGGTGAAGATCGCGCAGAGAAGCCGCATCGACGTGGGCGAGTACTCCGCCTCCGGCCGGAAGCTCGCGCTGCCGCGCGGCAAGGTGCAGGCGGTGGTAGTCCCCGCGGCGGCCGGGAGCGCGCCGCACAGCTTCGAGATCCGCACCCCGAACGCCATCGCGGGGGTGCGCGGCACCTCGTTCTATGTCTATCACCAAGGCAACGTCACCGGCGTAGCCGTCATCGAGGGGGTGGTGCATACCGCAAGCCTCGCCAGGCCGTCGCAAGGCGTGATCCTGGTCGCCGGGACGGGGACGACCGTCACCAAACGCAATGCCCCCACGCCGCCACGACCGGTTTCCGAGACGGAACTGAACAGCCACCAAAACGACGTCACCCCCGCCAGTACCGAGGGGGCCGAGACCCAAGGGGCTGCGGCCGGGAGCGGGGGCGAGACTGCAGGGGAATCTTCCGGCTCGACAGAATCTTCCGGCACTGCATCTTCGACAACCTCAACGACTTCGACCACCGAGGCAACAGCACCCTCCAATGACGGGACAACTACAAGTCCTATGCCCGACAGCGGCCCGATACCGAAGGATCCTGACTTCACTGCGCCTCCCTTGACTGTCCCGGACCAGGGGCCGACTCTGATTTCCGACCCCCTGATCGTGCCTGTTGATGCGCCAGACATAGTAATACCGCCAACGGATCCAAATCCGTTTGTTGAACCGCCACCGGAGGAACCACCACCGGAGGAGCCGCCACCGACGGAGCCGCCACCGACGGAGCCGCCACCGACGGAGCCGCCACCGACGGAGCCGCCACCGACGGAGCCGCCACCGGTTGAGCCGCTCTTCAGCGGCCAGTTGCCAGCGGCGCTCATGTCGCGTGATGCAAGCATCGACCCGGACTCCAGCCTGTTGACCATCGTCAGCGATTCCGGTTTTGCGCCGATCTTATCGGGAACGACATCGCTTTGGACCGGTAGCGCCGAGGCCACCTTGAGCGGGACCTACCCGGCGCTCCCCCTGCAGCAGCCCAACCACTACTGGTTCGGCAAGTTTTACTCGAACAGCACGGCCAGTGACACCACTGCCGACGGAGGCGCTTACTACGGCTATTTCGGGGGCATGTCGCTGGACGACACGGGAGTCATCGACACATCGCTAAGCGCACTCTACATAGACCCGGCAGGTAAGATCGGCATCATGCATGGCGCCGTTCCGGGCACGGTTACCGCGGGCGTGGTAACCGGCAGCGGCACCCTCACCTTGACCGAGCTGAATGCCTCAAGCGGGCTGGATCCCGCGCTCTTTCCGGCGAGCTGGTGGAATCCCGGGGGCACCACCGTTGTGGAGGTGACCGGCCCGGCACTGACCGAGTTAGCGGCGGCAAACGGTTTTCAGAACGACAGGTTCGCTACCGAAGGATACCTGCTGGATGCCGACTTCAACCTCACCAGCCAGATGTTCAACCGGGGCGATGTGCTGAAACTTGGCTACCTGGGTGCCGATCCCAGCTTCGGTATCTGGACCCGGGAATCCTTTGGCTCTTACAACGGGAGCGACTCGCAGTTCGTTCTGATCAGCAATGCCGAATGGGGCACCTTGAATCCGGACAATACCTTCACGGTCGACGACGCGGTCAATGTCGTCTCCCTGGGCGACTGGCAGTCTGGCGGCGCCCTCAGCGGGACTGCGGACGGCGTCTGGGGCAACCTGAACAGCGGGAGCATCAGGTTGTTGACCGGGTCCCTGACCGGCAGTTCCAACCTCGGCACGTCGACTTTCGGCGCGGTGTCCACCGGGTCCTTTATCGACCCGACCCGGTTCCTGTCAAATCTGACCCTGGCAGCAGAGCTCGGCTTCCCGACGCTGAAAGGCGCCGACAGTTTCACCCTGTCAGGGAGCAGCGCGGCAGGTAGCGTCACCGTCGGTAGCGTGGATTTCTACAGCAGAAACGTCGACGACCCCGTTTCGCTCTGGATCGCCAACGTGAGCGGCAGCTATGTCAGTGGGCTGCAACAGCAGCGCTTCTCGCTTATGGACGGCGCAACCCCCGGCGGCAGCACCATCATGGGGAACATGCGGATCACCAGTGTCAGCCCCGTCGGCGGCTCCGATACCTGGCTGGGGTCGATAGATGCCATGGGCGAGACCGGTCTCGGCACCTCGTTCAGGAGCCAGTTCGACGGCATCGCGGCAGGCACCTTCACCGGCACCACCTTCACCGGGACCGCCGCGGGTCTTTCCCATCCGGTCACCTATTTCAATACCATCAATGGCGGTCTGACGCGCTTCTACAACGGGGGCATCGCGTCCTACGGCAACATCGACGGCATCATGGCCGGCATGTCGCTTTGGGGGAGCACGCCGGAGTTCACCTCCGAATTCAGGGGCATCGGTTTTTTCACGCCCAACCAGGCGTTGATCGATAACGACTTCGTCATGAACGTCCCGATTCGGTCCCAGGACTTGCCGAGCGGCTTGGCGATGACCGCTGACGGCGGGGCCTACCAGGGGCATCTGGTGGCCGGCGTCAGCGCGGCCGGGGGCGGCCCCGGCAACCCCGGCATCAGCGGCTTCATAAACGCCCTCTCCATCGATCCGGCCGGAAATGCCGGCGTGCTGCGCGGAAAATTCAGCGGCTTCATCGATTCAGCGACCAACGTCTGGATGGCAGACGGCGCCCTCTTCCCTATCACCCTCCTGCCGACCGCTGGAGGCGTCACTGCTGCGACACTAAACGGTACAGGCGGTGTCATCACCGTGAGCACCCCCTTCACAAGCAGCGGCACCTTTTTCAGCGGGACCCCGTCCCCCTTCAACTGGGCGCTCGATTCTTACACGCGCAGCTATATCGCCAGCTCTCCCGATTGGGGGATCGGCCAGTTCGGGCTGTACACCGGCTACAGCGCGGCCCCGGCCGCCAACGATCCGTGGAACATCGATTTCATCATCGCCGACGATTTCCCTTCGCCGGTCCTGCTGATAGGAACCATGGCCGGGGACTCGTGGGACCCCACGTCCGGCAGCCTGCGTGCCGGCGCCCGGGCCGGCTGGCACGACATGCTCCCCCTGAAGCCGACGGAAAAACCGATGACCGGCATCTTCATCGGCGAGACCGTCGGGACCTTCAACCCCGGCAGCCTGCAGGCCATGACCTCCGGCATCTGGATGGAGACCGGAAAGTTCCTGGAGCTTGTTGTAAGCAACCCTGCAGCCTTGCAGAAGCTGAACATCCCCGCGGTAGAGGTGGGGAGAGCTGATTTCACCGGCGGCAACGGCGATTTCGACGTCTCGGTCAACAACCTCAGGTTTTTCGCGCCGGTAAACGGCGGGCGGCCGCAGGTCTTCGCCACCGACAGCATCAGCGGTAACTTCTTCGTCGCCCCCCCGACTGGCGCGGCAACCCTGACCCAGGTCCCGGGCGGAGTCGCTACCTCCGGTATTTCACCTACCTTCTCCATGAACCAGTGGGACGCCACCAACAACAAGTGGTCCGCCACGCTCAGCTACGATGGCGCCAACGGGGTAGTCGCCGGCAACAGCAACATCCAGTTCATGGGGGTAGCCGCCGGTATAAGCAGCGGCGGGAGCACCGGCACCTTCACCGGGACGGCAGCCGGAGTGGTTCGATAGGGCCCTTTCGGAGCGGATGGCGGTTGGCCCCAAAATGTAAAACACAGAGGCCGGGTTTGCCCCGGCCTCTGTGTGTGTTAATATTTGCACCAATCCCGATGGAGGGCTCTGCTTCACCCCCCCCCGGCACGGTAGACCACGACCCTGCTCTAAAAGCCCACAGATTAGCCCGCCTCGCCGATTACTCATAGTTCAAGCGTCAAAAGTAAATCCATTAGCGTCTGCCTGCGAAAAATAGCCTGAGATTGCCGATGCAACGGCTGGAGGGCTGGGAGATAAAAATGAAATACTTCAATGACCTTTCTATTCAGAAAAAGCTGCTTATTGCGTCCCTGCCGGTCATCATCATCGTTTTCGCGGCGCTCGCAGGACTGGTCTCCTTCAAGCTAAAGGGGATAACGAAGGAGGGAACCCTGGGACAGATCAGGTTGAACCTCGGCCTGATCAACCAGATGATCTCCCTGGCCGACGCCGCCACCAAGGGGGATGCCGATGAAAAGGCCAGGGCGCTGGTGTACATGCACCCGGGCACCTTTACCGTCGACGCCACCCGTTCGGTCAAAATCGGGGCCGTGGATACGCCGCTCATGCTCCTGGACGGGCAAACGGTGAACCTGAACTTTGCCACTGTCGACCGATTCAGCACCCTGAACAGAAAGTCGGTAGCCACCGTCTTTGTCCGAAAGGGAGAGGACTTCGTCCGGGTCGCCACATCGCTCAAAAAGGAGGACGGTTCGCGCGCGGTCGGAACCATGCTGGGGGAGACCAGCCCCGCTTATTCCAGCTTGATGAAGGGTGAGGAGTACCACAGCAAGGCCGAGCTCTTCGGGAACTACTACATGACAAAGTACCAGCCCATTAAGGACTCCGCTGGGGAAGTCATCGGGGCGTTCTTCGTTGGCAACGATATCAACGACGTCATCAGAACCATAGATCAATCGATGGCGGGCATCGTGCTAGGCTCCGGCTACGTCTACGTACTGGACAACGGCTCATCCAAAGGGCGCGGGGAGTATCTGTTCCATCCGAACAAAGAGCTCAAAGGCAAGAACGTGATGGACGGCAAGGATGCCAAAGGGACTCCCATTTTCAAGACCATGCTGGACCAGAAAAAGGGGTTGATAAACTACTTCTGGAAAGAGACGGGGGAGTCGGAGCGAGAAAAGTTCGCCCTCTTCGAAAACAACGGGCAATGGAACTGGCTCATTGTATTCAGCGGCTGTACGGACGAGCTATACGGTGCGGCGATCACTATGCAGCGCTTCATTTTCGCAGCGTCCCTCGTCTGCATCCTGATCCTGGGGCTGGTCTTACTGATGACGACCAGGAGGGTTCTGGCGCCACTCCATGAAACCGCGCTCAGCTTCGAGCGGATCTCCCGGGGCGACCTGACCGTGCGCCTGAGTGTCAGGAGCAACGATGAGATCGGAACCATGCAGAAAGCCTGTCAACTGATGATCTCCAATCTCCATGCCGTGGTGTCGCAAACGGTGAAGATTTCGACAGGCATCACCACCGCCTCCGGCCAACTGCTATCCGCCTCGGAACAGATCGCGACCGGTGCGGAGCAGGTAGCCGCGCAGGCCGGGACCGTTTCCACTGCCAGCGAGGAGATGTCCGCCACCAGCAGCGACATCGCCCTCAACTGTTCCATGGCGGCCGAGGCTTCGAAGCAGAGCAGCATGTCAGCCACATCCGGGTCTGCCGTCGTCCAGGAGACCATCGCCGGCATGGAGGTTATTGCCGACAGAGTGCGCCAAACCTCCAAAACGGTGGAGGCCTTGGGGACCCGCTCCGAGCAGATCGGCGCCATTGTGGGCACCATAGAGGACATCGCCGACCAGACGAACCTCCTGGCCCTGAACGCTGCCATCGAGGCGGCCCGGGCCGGTGAACAGGGGAGGGGCTTCGCAGTCGTGGCCGATGAGGTCAGGGCGCTGGCGGAGCGGACCACCGCGGCCACAAGGGAGATCGGCCAGATGATCAAGTCGATCCAGCACGAGACACGGAACGCGGTCCAGTCTATGGTGGAAGGGGTGCGAGAGGTTGAAAAGGGGGCGCAATCCTCCCAGAGTTCCGGTCAGGCGCTGGAGGACATCCTCGGCCGGATCGGCGAGGTCACCATGCAGGTGAGCCAGATCGCTACCGCCGCCGAGCAGCAGACTGCGACCACCGGCGAGGTTGCCAGCAACATTCAGCAGATCGCCCAGGTGGTACAGCAGAGCGCCAAGGGGGCAGAGGAGACTGCGGCCGCCGCCGCCCAGTTGCTAGGCCAGGCAAAGGAGCTGCAGACACTGGTGGGACAATTCCGTCTGGCATAGGGCTCGGCGCGGGCCGCTATATCGCCCAACTGGTGTAATAAGAAAGGGCGCACGTGGGTGCGCCCTTTTTGCGTGGAGAAATACCTGTGAGGGGAGACGGCGGTTCAGTCCTTGCCGCGGTTGCGGGTCACTCCGGTCAGGATAGCCACTCCGACCAGTATTGCGGAGGCGACCAACAGGTAGAAGGTGCTCACTCCGGCGGCAAGCAGGGGCAAAACAACGCCGCCAAAGACAAAAGCAAAGCCGATGAGATAGATTATGAGGGACATATTTTACCTCCTGACTGAGGGATTAGCCAAACCGACGCGGCTCAGAACTTGGGAACCCGCATCCGGCTTATCATCAGTGAACCGGAAACGGCGAACAACAGAACCATCGGATGAAGCGTGAAGCCGGCCAAGATGACCTCCCCGAACCAGAGGGGTTCGCGCAACGCGCCCTGCGAGGGCGCCACGAACATCAATACTACCAGCAACAGCGAAGTTGGAATAGGAGTCCCCTCGAAGTACTTTACTTGCCGCCCCCTGAAAGCGCCTCGGCGGTAACGTTGAAACGCGCCAGGCGGGACACCCCGCAGGCGACGAAAAATAATCTATGGATATTTGAAGATGCGCGTTTTCTTAGACGACGGTCAGTCCTTGCCGCGGGTGCGGGTCACTCCGGTCAGGATCGCCACTCCGACCAGTATTACGGAGGTGATCAGCACGTAGACGGTGCTGACTCCGGCGACGACCAGGGCCCAAGCAACGCCGCCAATGACAAAAGCAAAGCCGATGAGATAGATTATGAGGGACATATTATTGCCTCCGACTGAGGGATTAAGCCAAACCGACGCGGCTCAGAATTTGGGAACACGTATCCGGCTTATCATCAGTGAACCGGAAACGGCGAACAACAGAACCATCGGATGAAGCGTGAAGCCGGCCAGGATGACCTCCCCGAACCAGAGGGATTCGCGCAACGCGCCCTGCGAGGCCGCCACGAACATCCATACTACCAGCAACAGCGACGTTGGAATAGGAGTCCCCTCGAAGTACTTCACCTTGCCGCCCTCTGAAAGCGCCTCGGCGGTAACGTTGAAACGTGCCAGGCGGGACACCCCGCAGGCGACGAAATAGGTCAGGACAACACGGTCGTACAGCCCCTGCATGCCGCAACCATAACCGATCACGGCCGGAGCCACGCCAAAGGAGATGATGTCCGAGAGGGAGTCGAGCTCACGACCCATGCCGGAGCTCTTCTGCCGCCAGCGGGCGATCCGCCCGTCCAGCACATCGAAGACAAAGGCGGCAAGGACCAGGGCGCAGGCATAATAGACATGCATTACCTCGGTCGTTTGCAGGTAGGTCAGCATGGAGAACAGGGCACCGGTGCCGCAAACCGCGTTGGCCAGCGTGAACCAGTCGGCCAGCTGGAACTCCCGAATCATGGAGAACCGCTTATTCACTTTCTTTTCTTCGCTCATAGAGTCTCCACACCGTGTCACTGGTGATGACGCCGCCCGCTTGCAGGCAGCAGCCCTTCTGCTGCCATGCTGTCGACAACGGCACAGTCAGTTTAACATCTCTTTCACATATTTGACCTTCGGGCCGGGACATGCCGCCTCGCCTACTCCGGCTCCCCCATCCGCACCACAACCTGATGCTTCACGAGCCCCCGTTCCAGATTGATCACCCCGCCGGCCACACGACGGCCGTCCATCTCCACCCAGGCGACACCGCGCTGGCAGCCTTTCGGGTTCTCCACCTGTATGGCATAGACGGCTTCGCCATGCCGGTAGCTGAGGCTGAAGCCGTCCCACCCCTCGGGGATGACCGGATTCATCCGCAACTGCCCGTTTTGCACGCGAAGTCCCAGCACCTCTTCCACCCAGGCACGGTACATCCAGGCGGCAGACCCGGTATACCAGGACCAGCCCCCCTGTCCCATCCGGTCGGACAAACGGTACACGTCGGCCGCCACCACGTAGGGTTCGACGCCGTATTTCCAGGCGGCCTCAGCGTCGCGGGCGTGCTCGATCGGGTTGAGCAGGCGCAGGATCTGCGCCGCCCGGTTGCCGTCCCCCTTGCGGGCCATTGCCATGGCCATCCAGAGGGCGGCATGGGTGTATTGGCCGCCGTTCTCGCGCACCCCCGGCGGGTACCCCTTGATGTAGCCG
>Ga0209317_1002411_pt1 | contig 13646 bp, 15 predicted proteins | sample RifGroB2_FD_183994 | JGI IMG/M metagenome (GOLD analysis project Ga0209317, IMG submission 183994) | Soil microbial communities from Rifle, Colorado, USA - Groundwater B2 (SPAdes) (version 2) | ecosystem: Environmental > Terrestrial > Soil > Unclassified | place: Rifle, Colorado | collected...
CAACGCCCTTGCGATTCGGATTGTCTTCCCCCTGGTCGGGGCGACGCCTGTTTCTTGCAACAGGCCGGGTTTGCCCGCTACGCTGGGCAAACAAAAAACAGGGGAGGGGCATCATGCCCCTCCCCTGCCTCGAGTATCCGTCGCCTCGGGCCTTTCGGATCCGCTCGCTGCAAAGGCCTTACGGGAAGTTGATGTCGAGCTGCGTGGTGAAGGTGTTCTCGCCGGCAAGCTGCTTCTCGTTGTAGATGTCGTAGCCAAAGATGACCGAGACGTTCTTGGAAAAGGCCCAGGAGGCACCGAAGCTCAAGGCACCCATGGAGTTGTCCCCACCCTGGTAGTCAACTGCTACCCAGAGCTTGTCGGAGATCTCGCTCAGGGTGCGGTCCCAGGACAGGAGCACGCCGTCGTTTTCTTTTGCGCCGTTCACATCGAGAAGCAGGTCGTCGTTGCCGTTGTAATAGCCGGCTGAGAGACGGCCGACGACGGGAACGGTCTTGGCCACGAGGCCGTAGACGATGTTCAGGTCGGTGAGGTCGTTCTTGGTGCCGAAGTTGTAACCGCCCACTGCGAGCGCCGGGGAGCCGCCAAACAGGGCGCCTTCGGGTGTGGCAAGCTTGGCGTTGAAGTAGATCGGGTTGCTGTCGTAAGCGTCGCTGCCGTAGGTGATGTAATCAACGCCAACCTCTGCCTGGACCTTCTCGAAGGGGAGGACGCCGGCGGTGAGGCCGAGGTCGTAGACGTTGGGACGCACGTCGGAGCCGGCGGAGGAGGTGCGGGTGTAGTTGTCAATGCCCAGGTGCAGGGTCTTGAACGCCTGGACGTCCGTGGAGGGGATCCAGATCTGGGTGGAAGGAGTCGCCATTGCGATACCGGTGGTTGCGATGGTCAGCGCCGTTGCCATGATGAGGGACTTGATCGTTGTTTTCATGTGTTTACTCCTTTGTAATTGTTTTTTTCTACCTTTCGAAGTGGTTGCACCTGTCAGCTCTACGACTGAACCTCCCCCTTTCCTAAATATCCTCTCCCGGAAGCAATAAAAAAGGCGCCTCTCATCCTTGTGGAGAGGCGCCATTGCCTGTGTCTTTGCCAGCCACGTGCACCTCGTTGTGCTTCGCGTCTTGTGCCAGATATAGCAGAAGGCATGCCAGCGTTGTTTTCATGCAAGAGGTCCGTGTTTTTTCAGGTTTTTTTAGATTACCCAGCGCGGTTTGGATTGTCTCGGTCAAATTAAAAAAGAGGCAGCAAAGCCTATTGTTTGTGCAGAACCCACCAGGGCAGCGGGCAAATTCTCGCTCAGATTGCCGCACTTGGCAACCAGCGGGCGCGGAACATCCCCCGCGTGCATAAATCGGACTGCGCCGGACAATGCAACCAAGGCGACGGCATGCTCTTTTTGTTCCAGGAGTTGTGAATAAATTCAGGCAGGCTATCCCGGTCGATGACCGGGTGAGGGGGCAAGGCGGACGTGGTCGCCTCGCTGCATGGAGCTGCTGCTGTAGTCGGGACCCCGGCCGGCAGCGCCGGGTCTATTCCCGAGTGTGGGAGGGGGCATCCCCTCCCCCAATCGGCTACTGTTCGCGTCCGGGGTTCCCGGCAAGCTTCTCACGCGCCTTCTTCTGGAGCTGCCGTCTGCGCGGGCCGCTCACCAGTGCCTCTTCCAGGTATGCTATGACGAATATGCCGACTGTTATCAGTGCTGCGATCCCTACAAATTTCAACCAGAACATGCCTTTGGCTCCGCCTTCTCTTAACTGGATTTCCGCCCGGCTACTGTGCCCGAACAGCCACCGGATGTCAACATGAGAGCAGCTCTGTTCCACCGCCCGGCAGATTAGACTGGCATAATCCCCTCGTTTATGTAAAATAAGCCGCTTCTTTCGACATGAACCGCGCTATGGCTCCCGTTGACGGGCACGAGAGCCTCGGGGGAAACCCCGATTACATCCAAGGGAGGAACAGCTTTATGAAGAGCAGCAAGGCAGCAGGCAGGATCGCAATCCTGGCATCGGCACTCGCGGCAACGGTGGGAATCGCCTTCGCATCCGGCGGCGGTACGGGCGTCAGTGCCGACCAGGCACTGCAAAAACTATTGGACGGCAACAACCGCTATGTGGAAAGCAAGATGGTCGCCAGTTCCCTTTGCGACGTCTCGGCACGCGCCAAGCTCGCCAAGGGCCAGCAACCCTACGCCATCATCCTCTCCTGCTCCGATTCCCGCGTCCCGCCCGAAATCATCTTCGACCAGGCTCTTGGCGAGGTGTTCGTGGTGCGGGTGGCCGGCAACGTCGCAGACCCGCTGGTGCTGGGAAGCGTCGAATACGCCGCGGAGCACCTCGGCTCTCCGCTTATCATGGTGCTGGGACATGAGCGTTGCGGCGCCGTCACGGCAACGGTAGGGAGCAAGGGGAAACCGGAAGGGAACATCGGCGCCATCGTAGCGGCGATCGAGCCCTCTGCCCGGAAGGCCAAGGCAGCCTGTAAGGGGAAATCAAAAGAAGAAGTGGTAGAGTGCGCCTCGGAGATCAACGCCAAGGCGGTTGCAGCGGACCTGACCAGGAAGTCGAAGGTGCTGGCCAAGGAGCTAAAGGAAGGTAGGATCAAGATCGTCGCCGCGAAGTACGACCTCGACGACGGCAAGGTCACCATCCTCAAGTAGGCAGTGCCGGTGGGGAACGAAAAGCAGCCGCCTTCGCTTCGCGTTGGCGGCTGCATCGGTTTCAGCCCGTCAGTTCATTCCCCTCCCGCCTCGCACGAAGACTCCACCCGGTGCAGCGCCGGCACCAGGTGGTGCCCCAGTTCCGACATCCGCTCCTCCCCAAGGGCCGCAAGCGCCTCCCCGACCTTGCCGGCATCCGCGACCAGCCGGGACACATCGACACCCAGGCAGACCGCCGGGACGCGGCTTAGGCAACGGCTCCCCTTTTCCAGCAGGCCTAGCGCGCCTTTCAGGTTGCCGTTACGCCAGTGGTAAAGCGCCACGGCTATCTGCAGCACCCCCTGGTAGAAATCCCTCAGTTCGCCCTTCTCGCCCACCCAGAGCTCTTCCAGAGTCTCGTGGCACTCGAACCAGTCGCCGCTGTTGAATTCGTCTATCGCCTTTTGCAACTCCGCGGGAGGGAGTTCGTGGCAGGGTTGCATGGAGCTCCTCGTGCTTGCCTAGTTGACCAGGACCGGACGGAGCCCGGGGAACTGCGTCTTCGACCTGCTGTCACAGCCGACACAGGAAATGCGGTCTATGTAGAGCCCGTCACCGCCTGCGCTGCAGGGCGTGGCGGGGAGCGCGGCAGGGGTGCCCGACTTGCCGCATCCGGCGGGGCCGCTCACGCAGATCCGGCTGATGCGCACCAGCGAATACTTGGTCACCGTGTGCTGCTCGTACACCTCGCCGGCCTCGAAGGCGGCGCAATCCGTCACCGGGACGATGATCCACCACCCGAGCAGCCTGCCGTCCTTGTCGTACTCCTTGTTCGAGCTGTCGACCGTGGGATCGTACATCATCGCCTTGATGTCGCGCAGGATCGAGTCGCTTTTCACCCCCGCGGTGAAGATGGGGAGCCCGCACACCTCCTGCACCGGCATTTCCTGGCAGACCAGGTCTGACATGGTGTTCGTGATGGTGACCGGGTGCAATAGGGAGGTGTAGAGAAAACGGTCGGCACCCGAGCTCTCCTTCCTGGGATCCCACGGGTCGTGGCGCATCCGTCTCTCGGGGATGCTGCAGACGTCCGGGTAGCTGCAGGAGGGCTCGCAGGCATCGGCGCAGATGGCGATATTGGAGCGGGTCCCGGGGACCAGGGCGGCCGTGGCGACCGGCGTCGATCCGAAGGAGGCGCTACCGCTGATTTTCGCGACGAAGGTCCCCAGCGTACCAAGCCCCACCGAGCTGCTTTCGGCTGTGCGCCTCGCCCTCACCTGCATCGCGTTCACCGGGGTCCCGCCGGGTGTGTAGCTGCGGCTGCTGATGTTCCAGAACCCGACCGTGATATCGTTCTCGCCGGTCAGCGCGTTGCCGTTGTCGTTCAAAAGTGCCACCAGTGCCGCGGCACTGTGCTTTCCCGTCACCGTATCCACCGCGATGCTGCGGGCCTGAGGCTGCACCGTGTCTCTTGACGCCTGGACGATCTTCCGCGGGTCGGTCTGGGCCTGGAACAGCACCCGGTGCTTGATCGACTCCGCCCCGGCCAAAGCCGCCAGTTGCGCGGAGTGCTCCAGATCCTCGTCACTCACATACATGTAACCGATGTCGATGGCGAGGCCGGTCAGCACAAGAAACACCACCAGCATGATGGTGACATAGGAAGTATCCATTCAGGGAATCCTTTAGATTAATGGTGTCGTTGCGGGTCCGTATAATAGCATCAGTTAAAAAAAGGGCCATGCAGAAAATGCATGGCCCCCCTTTTTTAGAAGATCGGTCAGCCGGGAATCAAGTTACGCGGAAACCTTGACGGCGACCTTTTCACCGACGACCTCGGTTGCCTCGACCTCGACCGCCTTCTTCTCGCGCAAGAAGAAGGTGATCACGGTGCCCATGGCAAGGCAGGAGCCGGCCAGGATGAAGGACTTGTTCAGGCCGCCCGGCTGGGCGTTCATCATCTCGGAGACGCGCCCCATGACCAGGCCGCCCACGCCCCAGGCGCTGAAGAGGACGCCGTAGTTCAGGCCGTAGTTCTTGAAGCCCCAGTAGTCCTTCGCGAAGGAGGGGAACAGGGTCAGGTTGGAGCCGTAGTTGAAGCCGATCAGGGAGGCCAGGAGCACCAGCATGGAAGCGGAGCCGGACCCTACCACCGGGACGGCTGCGAACATGAGGACCGCCTGGAACCCGAGCATGATGGTCAGGGTGGCGCGGCGGCCGATCTTGTCGGAGAGCACGCCTGCCACGACGCGGCCGGAAGCGTTGCCGATCGCCATGATGGCTACCGCCACGAAGGCCATCTCGCCCATGCTCTTCTTGGCAAGCCCCGCGACCGATCCGATGACCATGAGGCCGGCGCCGGCACCGATGAAGAAGGTGGTCCAGAGCATGTAGAACTTCGGCGAGCGGAGCATCTCGCCCACGTTGGCATCGTGCACGGCCTTCTTGACCGGGGCAGCTGCCCCCTCCTCACCCTTCACCACCGGCTCGGTCGGGACGAAACCTTTGGGCGGGTTCACCAGGGCAAAGGAGAGACCGCAGACGATCACGGCAAAGCCGGCTGCAAGGATGTACATCGACTGCTGGATGCCGTAGGCGCCCAAAAGGTAGCTGGAGAGCGGCGCGATATAGACCGGGGCGAGGCCGAAGCCGGCGACCACGGTACCGGCGATCAGGCCGGTCTTCTTGGAGGAGAACCACTTGAGCGCAGGAGGGGTTGCAGCGGAGTAGCCAAACCCGAAGCCGGAGCCGGCCAGCACGCCGAAGCCGGTGACCCAGGCTGCGTAGCTGTTGGAGTACCCCATCAGCGTGAAGCCGGCGCCGACCAGGACGCCGCCGATGAGGGCGGTCCTTGCCGGACCGATCTTGTCCTGGCACTTTCCGGCGACGATCATGGAGAAGGCAAAGGCGAGGCAGCAAAGAGCGTAAGGATCGTTGATCGAACCGAGGCTCCACTGAAACGCACCGGGGCCTCCCTGCTCGATGGATGCCTTGATGGCACCCTTGAAGATACTCCAGGCATACAGCACACCGAGTGCCAGGTTGATTCCGGTTCCAGCTATGACTACCTGCCAGCCCTTGTTAGATGATGTTTGCGACATGCCTTTATACCTCCATGTTGGGATTGACGACTCTTGCCAATACCCTTAGCAACTTGCATACCAACGTTTTAAAATTTCGTATATGGGGAAAACGTCCGTTTTTTCAGCCCGTTGCAGCACGGCACCCTGCAGGCGTCCCGGCTTCCCGCCGACCGCCTTTTCGCATAACGGCAAAACAGCCGCTGCCTGCAGCGGTGATTCACGAAGGCGATGCGGCGTAATATCAGCACGTTGATCGCTGCTAATGCGCCACGGCGGAACATTTGCAAAAATGCAAAAGGGGGATCGCTGTTTTGCAAAATTGAAAACTCGAGCGGATTCATATAACAAAGAAGGGATCCAGGGGGGAGAAAACAGGAGCGCCGCTGCGGAAAGGTGCTGCTGCTACGACTAAGGCTGACAAAAAGGAAAGGCCGGCCCAGGATCCCGCCGGCCTTTGTAACCCCTCTGCAGGCGGAGGTCAACAGAAAAGGACATTCCCCCTCCGCTCCGGCCCGCGATACGTCCTTCCCCCCATGCCGCGCACCGTGTCGACTCCTACCAGAACGCACTCGCCGTCACTGCGAAGAAAAGAAACTATCGCCGCCTGCTCTATCAGTTTCTGAAGATCCTCTGCCTTGACCAAGCCGCGTCTTTCATCTACAAACACAACCGGAATTTTCATGGCACCCCCCTTAAAAGATCAGTATCCAACGTTAGGACATTCTAGCAATGAAGTTCCGGATATCAAGATCTACTGCCGCAAAAAAAGACGCTGAGTCATTTACGATGGCGGGCAAAGAGCAAAGAGTAAAACCCTCAGACTGCCGTTTTCATTCTCCTGCTGTGCGCCGCTTGCCCGGGAGGTCTCACTGCCACCTCGGAGCGGAGGTTTTGTTGCTATTTCCTCACTTCCTCCACATTTGCTCCACAATCGGGCGTTATCTTCGCCTCACACCTTGCAGCACATCCAACCGCGGGGACACCGCTAAAAAAGGAGCTGAAAATGAAACGACTGATAAGAACCATGACGCTGCTCTCCTGCATCACCGCAGCCACCGCCTTCACCGGCCAGAGCGCATTTGCCGACTACGGCTTCTCCGGAGACCGCCCGGGCGCAGGATCCGGCCAGCAGCAAAAGCACAAAGGGCACAAAGGGCACAGGAAAGGAGACTTCTTCAAGAAGATGGCCCGCGAGCTGAACCTTTCCGAGCAGCAGCAGGCAGAGGCCAGGAGCATCTTCGAGCAGGCGCGGGCCGAGCATAAGCCGCTTGCGGAAGCGATGGGCGGCGAGCGGCGCAAGCTCGAGTCGCTGGTCCATTCGGGCAACGCCGACGAGGCCGCCATCAGGGCCCAGGCTTCCAAGGTGGCCTCCCTCCAGTCCGACCTCGCGGTGCTAAGGGGGCAACAGGCAAAGCGCTTCGTGGCACTTCTCACCCCCGACCAGGCAGCCAAGCTGAAGGATCTCCGGGAAAAAGGCAAAGGCAAAGGGAAAGGGAATTTCAGGGGATTCGCAGGGTGCCCTCAAGAGCCGCAGCCGTAACCGCGTGCGGCAGGGCCGCGCGGGCTGCAGAAATCACCACCTCCTCCGGGTTCGCCGGGGGAGGTTTTTTTTGTGAATTTCAACTCCTCGCGTACAATTAGTAGCGCCAACGGAGGTGACAGACATGAGACGACCGATAAGCGCGTTGTTATTGATGATTTCGCTACTTGCCGGCTGCGCCGCCTATCCCGACACCGAAAGGATGCGGCTGGAGACCCTGCCGCAGCACTACTCCCAGTTCGACCTGGTAATGGGTTGGGACATCAGGGTGCAAGACGGCCAGACCGTACTGGACGGCGTGGTGAGAAACGTGCGCTACTACATGATGCGCGACCTGGAGATCTGGGTAGCGCTGCTGGACGACCGCCGCAAGGTTGCGGCGCGCGGCATGACCTTTATCATCCCAAGCGACCTCGGCATGGACCAAAGCGCCCCCTTCACGGTGAAGCTCCCGGTAGCCGTCAATCCCGGCGACAGGCTCCGCTTCACCTACAAGTACCGGGGGAGTGACGGCGGCGACGGGATGGAACGGGGGCTTGACTGGATGCAGAGCTTCGAGACCGTGGTGCCTGCCATGTAAGCCCCGGTTCCTTTGCGGGGGCGGATGGGCATCGAAGAGCTGCGTTGCTGCCGGGTGGAGAAAAAACATATACTATTCGATATGTAGAAATAACGGAGCTTGAGACGGCAAACCGGAGGTGAGGTTTTCCATGACCACTAGAGACGACAGCAGCAGCCGCACGGCAAGAGGACCGGAACAGGCGCAGCAACTAAAGGGGGACCAGCCCTTTCGCCTCATGGTGGAGCAGGTCAAGGACTATGCCCTGGCCATGCTGGACCCGCACGGGAATATCCAGTCATGGAACGCAGGCGCGGAGCAGATCACCAAGTACCGGGCAGACGAGGTCATCGGAAGGAATTTTGCCCTGTTCCACTCCAAAGAGGAACTGAGGTCCGGCGCGCCGCAAAGGGAACTCGACATAGCACGCTCCATGGGGAGCCTCGAGCTGCAGGGATGGCGCCTGCGCAAGGACGGCAGCCGCTTCTGGGCCGCCATCACGCTGAACGCGCTGTTCGAATCGTCCGGGACGCTGACCGGTTTCGTGCTGATAGCACGCGACAACACGGAGAGGCGTGCCGCCGAGGAGGCCGTAATGAAAAGCCGCAACATGCTGGAGCGGCTTTTTGAAACATCGCCCGACGCCATTGTGGTGGTTGACGGCAACGGCGTGGTCCGCAAGGTGAACCAGCAGGCCGAGATCACCTTCGGCTACATGCGCGAGGAGATGCTCGGGCAGCGGATAGAGCAGCTCATTCCGGAACGGTACCACAAGCGCCACCGCCAGCACCGCCGCAACTACTTCGCCGATCCCCGCGCGCGGAAGATGGGGATCGGGCTGGAGTTGTACGGGCGCAACAAGGATGGGCGCGAGATCCCGGTGGACATCATGCTGAACCCGATAGAGACCCCGGACGGGACCTGGGTGTTCGCCGTGATTCGCGACATTACGACCCAAAAGCAGGGGGAAGCGAAGATCCTGGAACTGAACCTTGCCCTGAGAAACCAGGTTGAGCAGCTGGCAGCGACCAACAGGGAGCTGGAATCCTTCAGCTATTCGGTATCCCATGACCTGCGCGCTCCGCTGCGCCACATCATCGGGTTCGTCGACCTGCTAAACGGCAGGGCAACGACGATGCTGGATGAAAAGAGCCGCCATTACCTGGGCGTGATCACCGACGCGGCACAGAAAATGGGGGTACTGATCGACGACCTGCTGGCCTTTTCGCGCATGGGGCGCAGCGAGATGCTGAAGGGGTGGGTTGACCTGGGGCTGCTGGTGAAGGAGATCGTGAGCGACGTGGAGGTCGACGCCAAGCAGAGGGAAATAGAGTGGAAGGTCGAAGCTCTCCCGGTGGTGCTGGGAGATTCCGCGATGCTGCGCCAGGTGCTCATAAACCTGATCGGCAACGCGGTGAAGTTCAGCCGGTCCCGTGAACGGGCGAGGATAGAGGTGGGTGCCGTGGAGCGGGAGCACGAAATCGATGTTTTTGTAAGGGATAACGGTGTAGGCTTCGACGAGGCTTATGCCGGCAAGCTCTTCGGGCTTTTTCAGCGTCTCCATGCCAACGAGGAATTTGAGGGGACCGGTGTCGGCCTGGCCATCGTGCAGCGCATCATCACGCGGCATGGCGGCAAGGTCTGGGCCGAGGGATCAGTCGACGGCGGCGCGACTTTCTGGTTTTCACTTCCCAAGGAATTCAGGGCAGCGCCTTGATGGATCCCCGGGGCGGCAGTTGCGACATCTGAAGCAGTCGCCTCAAAGCTTGTTTCTGAGGGTTTCCTTTAGCTCTAGAATCGCCAGGGTCTGCATGTAGCCGCCCAGGAACTCGATGTTCTTGAAGGCAACACCCTCACCGAAATAGTCATCTATCTCATGTATCGCCTGCTTCATCAGTTTTTGTCCCGGAGTCAGTTTTGCGAGGTCAGGGTTCATCTTTCACTCCACCTTCTGATTTTTTTTTCAGCCACCGCTCACGACAGTCAATTCTAAAGGCATGCTAACAACTGTCAACGCCCGCCCGGCAATGCCAGTGTCCCTCCCCGAGAGCCCTTGACTGCTGTCATGTCGGGGAACGCCCGCCTTTTCCCGCAGGAAAAGAGCCATCTGAATTTTGTCTTTGCCAATCCCATGCAATCGGGTTACTCTCGCCGGCAGCAGATAGAAGCCGGTCCGGACGACCTCCCGCCGGTTAATCCATTGACAGCGGCTTTGCCATGAAAATTCTCTTCGTCTCGCTTTTCCTGCCGCAGGAAAAGGCCTATCACGCCGGCGGCCGCTACGTCAGCGAATTGCTGCGCCGCCTCTCGGCTCATCACGAGATCCACCTCGCCACCCGGCTCGAGGAGGGCGAGCTCCCGTTTCTGTCGGACCTCTCCCCTTACTGCACGCGCATCCACCCCTTCAACTACCCCCGCATCGCCAAAAGAGGAGTCATCGGCTCTCTGCGCCTTATTGCGAACTACTTAGCCTTCAGCCGCTTCGCCAACAGCCTCATCCAGAAGGGGGACTACGACCTGGTGCAGGTCGAGTGGGTGGAGACCGCGATACTGATAGGGCGCGGCAAGACGCCCATGGTGCTCGACGCCCACGATGTGATAACCAAGCCCGCAGAGCGCGCCTTCGCACGCAGCCGAGGGGTGCAGCGCCTGGTGCAGCTGGCGAAATGCCGGTTGGTACGTGCCGTCGAGATGAGCATCATGTCGCGCTTCGACAGGATCTTCACCCTCTCCGAGTTCGACCGGAGCTACCTGCTCGCCCTGTCACCCGAGCTCCCGGTGCTCACCATTCCCATACCCGCCGGCCTTGACCTGAAGCCCGCCGTCTATACGCGCGTGAGCCAGCGCCTCTTGTTCCTCGCCTCATACAAGTACCGGCCCACGAACGTGGAAGCGGCACTGTGGTTCCACCGCCAGGTGCTGCCGCTGGTGCGACGCGAGTTCCCGGAGGCCGAGTTCGTCATCGCGGGTTTCGGCCCTCCCGAGCAGCTGAGGCAACTGGCAGAGAGCGATCCCCGCACCAAGGTCACCGGCTTTGTCGACGACACCGACCAGGTCTACAAGAGTGCCTCGGTTTTCGTGGCGCCGATTCTAACCGGTGGCGGCATCATCGTCAAGGTTTTGGACGCCCTTGCCGCCGGAACACCCGTGGTGACCACCAGCTTCGGCAACGAGGGGATCGGAGCCCGCTGCGGGGAGGAGCTCATGGTGGCCGACACGCCGGAGTCCTTTGCCGAGGCGGTCATCACCCTTTTGAAGGATGAGGCGCAGCGAGACCGCATCGCCCGAAACGGCAGCGCGTTCGTGGCCCGCCATTTCAGCATGGAGACCGTGCTGGAGAGGATCGCCTCCGCCTACGGCGAACTGGTCCCGGAAAAGAAAAAATCGTCATTGCTTTAACCACAAACAGGAGCTGCCCATGAAAAAGATCATCTTCCTTTTGCTGGCGATACCCGCGGCAACCCAGGCCATCGAGCCGTACCGGGCCGACCAGGTCGAGGTGTACCGCGGCAGCGGCATCGAGCCGTCCCGGGCCGGCCAGGTCAGGGAAAAGCGCGGGAACGACATCCAGCCCTACCAGGCGGAAACTGTAGAACCGCACCAGGGGGCGCCGGGGATCGGGAACAGAGCTGCCTCGCAGGCGAAACCTGCCGGCAATGAAGGGATCGAGATAGTGCGCCTTCCGCCCCAGCCTGCCGGCTCGGTGCCGAGCAGGCCTGAGCCGCTTCGGAGCGCCGCGAGTGCCAAGAGCGTGGTAGGTCTTTGGCAGACCAACATCCCGGGTGCGGTTTACACCACCCCCAGCGGTCTAACCGGGTACGACGTCCTCCACGTGAGCACCGGTGCCGCAGCGGGACTGCTGCGCATCGACTCCAACGGCACCTACAGCTGGAATTCCTACGGGGGGAAGAAAGGGAAGTGGGTGAGCAGCACCGATCCGGAGTACCCTATCGAACTCGTCGACACGGTGGAAAACAGGCGCTGGCGCGTGGGCTACAGCGGTAGCAAGGGGGTCCTGTACATACTTAGCGGCAGCATCTGGTACGAAGGGAGAAAGGCATCCCTGAAGAAGAAGTGAGCCCTGAAGAGCTGAAATTAAAAGCCCGCCGCATCCTGCAACGGATGCGGCGGGCTTTGCTGATTTTGCCCCCTGCAGGGCCCCACCTTCACTTCTGCACTGCCTCAAGCACCTCCCCTGGGAGATCACGATCCCTCCCGGTAGCAGGCGCCGGTTTGTCAAAGGCGGCAAAATCCCCCCGCAAGGCCTTCAGCGCGTAGCGCTCCAGTTCGATCTCGCCCTGGGTGCGGATGCGCAGGCGGCGCAAAATGGGGACCGGCGGGCACCACCCCTGCAAGGAGTGCTGCAGCAGGAATCCCGCAACCACCGTCGGCAGCAGCAGGAACTTCCGGCTCACGGAGAAACCAAGCAGCAGCCCAGCCAGCGCAAGAGAGGAGGCATTGGCCTCGATGGCGCGTTCCACGTCCCACTCCCTCTGCAAGGCAAGGAGACGGTCATCGATCTTTTCGGGGTGATCGAGGTAATACCACAGGCGCTGCTCCAGGGAGACCATGATCTCCCTGTTGATCTCTTTGTCCGTGTGCATCGTGACGCGTTCGCTGGTACCAGGCAGTTTCATGGTGCTCCTCCCTTGGCGTTTTTTGTCGGGGCTTTGACCCCACCAGGGATGAAGGATATCCAACGGGGCCGATAAAGTCCACGGGACAGCGCCTTCAGCGTGACCGAGAGTCTGCTCTGCCCCCCCTGCTCTCTCAAGCAAAAACAGCGGACCCGGCAGGCTCCGCTGTTTTTACATCCTCGTTGCATCGAGATGCTTGTTGAGGCCGCGGCCCAGATGCCGGAGCGCCAGCTATTGACGCCCCTCGTCCCCGTGCGTTGCCGGTGCGTGTCCCTGCTTTCCCTGGTGCTTGAGGTGCCCTTCCTTTGCGGTGGCGTCCTGGTGCAGGCGCTCGACGTAGTGGGTGTACTCCACGTAGGCCTCTACGAATTCCCGCCCTGCGGCGACACTTTCATCCTTTGTCCTGTAAGCGGCGGCGGCGCGCCGGTGGCGCTCATCGATCCCGCTCGCCACGGCGCCGGTGACCATCTTCACGAGAGCATCGGCGGAGCCGCTGACAAGCGCCCTGTCCGCTTCAGCCACAACCGGCTCGACGGAACCCGCCGCTTTCAACCCGGTAAAAGGTGCCCCCTCGCCCGCCCGGTGAACCTTGACCAGGGTCGCAAAGAACCGGGTCTCTGCGGCAGCAGCGCCCTTCTTCCCCTTGGCTCGCAGTGCCTTGGCAAACGCCGTGCGCACCGCCTGCTCGTCCTTTGCCTTGACCCACTTGAGGGCCGGCGTGACCTTTTCCGCTTGCAGGGCCTTTCGGGCATCCTGTATCACCGGCCCGTCCAGCGTGTCGCAGTGGGCCCCGGCCGGGCGGATACCTGCCAGAAAAAGAGTGGCTGCCACAACCGGCGTCAAAACGCCACGGAGTAGGTTCCCTTTCATCATCGCCCTCCTCTTGCCTGTCGGTTGAACGGAAAACGAAATTTTCGCCTCAGTCCCTGAATCAGCTGTCTTTGATGATTGATGGCACGCCGCAGTTACAACGAAAAAAGCCCACAGCATCTAACCGCAGGCCCTCGTCAATAGGTGGCGCGCCCGGAGAGATTCGAACTCCCGACACCCTGGTTCGAAGCCAGGTACTCTATCCAGCTGAGCTACGGGCGCGCATCCCGCAAAAGATACAGCATGAACTGTTCTTTGGCAAAGAGAGAAAACCATTGCCCCGATAAAGGCTAAATTGATATAGTGCGCTGGATTTTCTTGG
>Ga0209317_1002412_pt1 | contig 13645 bp, 13 predicted proteins | sample RifGroB2_FD_183994 | JGI IMG/M metagenome (GOLD analysis project Ga0209317, IMG submission 183994) | Soil microbial communities from Rifle, Colorado, USA - Groundwater B2 (SPAdes) (version 2) | ecosystem: Environmental > Terrestrial > Soil > Unclassified | place: Rifle, Colorado | collected...
TGATTAACGCCCCGGTGGGGAAATCAGGACCTTTGATGACCTGCATTAAGTCGTCAATGGTTACATCAGGGTTATCAATAACAAGGGTAATGCCGTCACAAATTTCGTTGACATTATGCGGGGGAATACTCGTGGCCATGCCGACTGCAATACCAGAGCAACCATTACAAAGCAGATTTGGAAATTTCGAAGGAAGGACAGACGGCTCCGTTCGTGTATCGTCGTAATTGGGCACATAATCAACGGTCTCCCTCTCCAGATCTTCCATGATGGTCATGGTAGCTTCCGTCATGCGTGCTTCTGTGTAACGCATGGCCGCTGGCGGGTCTCCGTCTATGGAACCAAAGTTTCCCTGACCTTGTATCAGGGGATATCGGTAATTGAAGTCCTGTGCCATACGGACAAGGGTAGGATAAACGACCTGCTCGCCGTGTGGATGGTAGTTACCGGTTGTATCACCGGCGATCTTGGCACATTTCCTGAATTTGGAACGAGGACCAAGTCCAAGGTCGTTCATGGCAACGAGGATGCGTCTCTGAGAAGGCTTTAAACCGTCCCTTACATCCGGAAGTGCCCGGCTCATGATGACGCTCATGGCATAACTCAGATACGAATCCTTCATCTCCTCTTCGATGAACAACTCTTTTATGTTTTCTCTTCTTTCTACCATGTTTAGGTTTCCTCAGTAACAAATGGATTATATTTTTTTTCTTCTGCAATGGTTGTTGATGGGCCGTGACCGGGATACACGATGGTCTTTTCGTCCAGTACAAATAATCGTTCCTTAATAGCCCGGATGAGCTTTTTCTCGCTGCAACCGGGAAAGTCCGTCCGCCCAATACCCTCTTTGAAAAGGGTGTCTCCGGAAAACAAAACAGGAGGCTGTCCGTTTTCCTGGTTTTTACTGTATAGACATATTCCTCCGGGTGTGTGTCCTGGTGTGTGGATTACCTCAAATGTATATCCGTCTATAGTAATTGTGTCACCATCTTTCAATAATCGGTCTGCCTCAGGAGACCGCACGGTTACTCCTCCATAAAATGCGGCAAGAATAGAAAGGTTTTTTGCGGGATAGGGCAGCATGTCCTGGTCTTCTTCATGCACACATATCTGGATGTCCGGGAAAGCCTCTTTTAGCCCGGCATTGGCGCCGATGTGGTCGCCATGTCCGTGGGTGATCACAATGAATTTAGGAATCAGATGTTTATCTTTTATAAAGGCGATAATGGTTTCTGCGTCTGCGCCCGGGTCGATAATCATTGCCTCCGAAGAAACATTCCCCGTAACAATATAACAGCATACCTGCAAAGGCCCTACATTTATCTTTTGGATACGCATGCCTCACTTTCTACCTTTTCTTTAAGTAATCTTCGATCAAATCCTTTAGTTCGCAGGGGCCTTTATTATCAAACAGTCCGATAATCTTTCGTTCTCTTTCCGCATTCTCTACTGCATCAGAGGCGTGAGCGGCATTCTTCATGATGTCTTCTCCATAAATCCTCCGAACTTTGCCAGGCTCGCCCTTCTTCGAATCGGTAGGGCCCAGGATATTTCTGATTTTAGAAATCGCATCCGGCCCGCGGTACAGCAGGGCAAGGCAGCGCGCAGTGCCAGGCTTCTTCTTATCGGTGGATGACGCTTTTGCAGGGTCTAGTCCTGTCATATACTGTACGATCTTATTAAATTCATGCCGTGCATTTATATCTTTTAATTGATCCGACAGTTGTTCTGCATGGGTATTAATGATTGCGCCTGGGACTTCGAATGAAAAGGCAGATTTAAAGGTTTCTTTGAGTTTGTCGGCAATCTTTTCCGGCTTTGGCTTTAATTTTTCCCGAAAGATGTTTATTAATGGGCCGTAAAAATCCTCAGCCTGGGCAATACTCATCCTCAGGAGCTTTAATCCAACAATATACAAGCCGGTTCTTGAAAACATATCGATGATGTTTCCCGGCAGTGGACTTTGTTCTTCAAAGGGTTTCAAGATAACTAACGTAGTTTCAGCCTTGACCCCTTCGTTAAACTTGACAATATCTTCCAGAACGCCCCCGTCTTTTGGAAGATATTCGGCAAATAAGGCAAGCTGTTTGTTGTTGATAATTGGGTCTGCCGAAGAAACCACGGACGGCTCAAAATATTCGACTTTGCCGTCGGAGCTTTCTACATAATCTCCAAAACTGCCGCGAATGGTGTGTCCCTGGAAACTGGAGATAGGCCCAATTACATCGGTCTTCAACTTTTCGATAGCGTGAGGTCCTTTAAAGAAAAGCAGCACCGTTCGGTTGGTAATTCCAAATTTATTTTGCTTGCGAAAGTTGGTATTGATGTAGTTAATCATGACCTTTTTCCAGGCAGGTTTGATATCCTGTTCTTCGATAGTCGCGCAATATTTATCGACAAAGGCATCGCTCGGCGCAAACATGGTTGCCCCGATAATTTCAAGATTCGTCAATGAAAGCAACCGTCCCAGGATACCGCCGGTACGGCTCTTTAAAAGGCTGTAAGGTGTAATCAATGCATACGTCAATTCATCTGCCATAAGTTCGTTTCTCTCCAAAAAACCAGGTAATTAACAAAATAGGTACACAGGAAAAATATAAAAAAGATTAAGGAGAAAGGGAGAAACGGAGAAGTTTCTTAAATCATATTTTTCCTTCTCCCCTTCACCCTTTCTCCTTATTTACACAGGATTTTAACACAATATATAAGGCAGGTCAAATACTTTTAAATGGTCATTTCACTCCCAAAGCCATAAACTCGGTTTGAAAATCCCCCCTCCACTTTTTTTAAAAAGATTGGGCAGAGGAAATGATCGTTGACGCTGACTTTGAAGACGAGCATTTTGAACTTTTACGAGATATTCTTGCCAGGATAGGGCTTGCAGACGTGCGTGAATTCGGGCTTAGCTGGGATGATTGTTACGATTATCTTCACAGGCTTGGGTACGATATAAAAGTAGAGGTGTCAGAAGTATCATAATCCTACGAGCCGGAAGAAAAATGCAGGGCGAGGCTCTTGGTCTTGCAGAGTAGCTCTGGAAATTTAAAATAACCCAACGAAATTACCAATAGACTCCCGCTGCAAATGGTCTTATAGATCGCCAGCAAACTCTCAGGAAGGAAGCATATTTGTTTGATAATTTGAAACTGCCATTTTTATGTATCAATTTAAGTTGATCGGGGTGTAACGACCCGAATTAACAGGTGCCGTTCAGGCTTCCGGTTGAATGAAGTGTTATGCCAACTCAACTTTAAGGTTCTTTCCCAAGGCGAGAGCCGCACTTTCAAGCGTTTGCAGCGTTATAGAGACATTGGTAGGATCAAGTAGTCTATCCAGGGCGGAACGGCTGGTGTGCATTTTTTCTGCCATAGCAGATTTTGTCAGTTTTGCCTTCTTCATCTCCATTTCAATCTGATAGGCAATAACTCTCTTAATCGCTGCGGCTTCTGTTTCCGCCCGCAGAGCTTCTTCATCGAGAAAGTCATCAAAGTTGGAACCAAGATGTGTGTTTTTCATAGTTTACCTCTTTTGTAGTTTCCAAGACGCGTAAGCGCCGTCTTGAGTTCATTTTGCGGTGTCTTCTGGGATTTCTTGATAAATCCGTGCAGCAAAATCATGTACTCGCCATCAACGGTGAAAAAGACCCGCGCAATGCCATTTTCTAACCTTGTGCGAACTTCCCATAAATCCTTGTCGATTTTCCTGATGAGCGGCATTCCCAATGGCCACCCTATTTGGGCAGTCTTAATGTCTTCACCTATCTTCCGCTTGTCTTCCCGCGGAAGCCCCTTTAGCCATTCCCGCACCGGCTCGTTGCCGATCTCAGACCGATAGAAAACAACTTTCAGGACATAGGGAATATCGAACATTTGTTATCATTGTACCAATTTTAGTACACTTGTCAATTTGATTTCTTTATGGCTAACGACGAAATTGAGTGGCAACCGCTTGCGGAGCGGCAAGTCATTCGATTCTTGATCAATGCTGACTCTCCTAGATATGCAGGGAGCAACCTGGTGCCTTCAACGAGGTGTTAATTTTCAACATCCTGTTGGCATAGTCTTTTCCTGATGTTGGGGGAGGTAACGGTTTTCCATCTTTTTTATAAAGCTCAATTGTTTCTTCAACTATTTCACATAGCTCTGCGAATACCTCTTTTTCATTGTTACCATGGCAACCTCCGTAAAACAGGCTGGGGCAACTGCCTACATAGCATTGATCTTCATCAGACCACTCAACTATTTTTACATAGTGCATACTGTCTTTCATCTTCATATTTCAATATTCAATTGCCAAATGATAAAATATTGAACAATGAACCTCCGACCCTCTTGAACCTCCACTAAAGGGAGCATATTTGTTTGATAATTTGGAACTGTTATTTGTATTTATCAATTTTAATTTAATCGGAGTATAACGAATTAAGCTAAGCCGCGCCGCCCGTGGGCGGCGTCGGCTTGAGTGCTTTGTTAGCCGGGGATTGTGTGTCGTTTGAGAGAATACGTTTGTTTCTTTCAGTGCTAGTTTTCCTTATAAGTTCAATTTCTTCCTCAAATTTCTTTATTTCTTCTGCTCGGTGCTTTTGAAAATTCTTCCCATAACGGCGGTTTACGAACAATCGAGTAATATAAAAGAAAATTGGTTTGCTTCGCGCTAGAACTCTTTCACCTGCTGCAAGCTCCTTTGTTTGCTTTTCTGCATCTATAAGGAATTTATAAAGTTCTATTGCTTTCTCGATATAAGAGGCCAGATTGGTCTTATAATTATTTTGATCTAAATTGCCTTGAAGGACCGCCGATCTAATCTCATCGTAGGACTTATTTAAATTCTCAATGGAAACGTTTAGTCTGTTAATAGTAGAGTTGTACCTGAAAAGGTCATTTATATAATCAAGATTTGATAGGTCGATAAGTAATTCTGACGAAAATGGAAGCGTAGAGGGTCTGTTGTATGAAATCGCTATGACATTTTCTTGAGATAGCGATTTCCTTAATTCCTTTATCTGCTCAATATCGAATTTGTTAATACCGATAGTATCTAGGATGGTATTGAAAACGTATTGCAGACTTACAAGAGCATTGTAATTTTTTACCTGGCGCTCATAGATCCGCGTTAACCAATCCTGTAGCCGCACAGCAAGAAAGGCAAAGCAGGCACCAAAGAAAGCCCCAAAAAGCTCTTCGTAATAATTTTCCATTTAGTCTTATACTCCGGCTAACAATTTGAGCTAAGCTGCGCCAAAACCGATGCGCGTTTTTGGCGTCCGTCTTGAACGATTTGTTAGGTTGCTTCTCCTTCATGCCTCGAATTATTCAACTTTAGCAGTTTCATTTTTCTATAAAATTCAACAGAACAAATCGATGATAAAATAATATGGCTTGCCGCAAAAAAAGCTATTGCAATAATGACCTTGTTTTTATCATTAGCTACCTCACCATATCTAAACTGAAATACATCAGGATGCCCAAGGTGTTGAATAGGTAGACTCAAAATCATATTCCATTGGTTACCTTCCATTTTCGGATCCCAAGAGTATGGAGCGATTGTATATTCGTCTGGTATTCTGCTCCCATTTTTATGCCAATAGATTCCCGCGATTATTTTTTTTATAACTCTTTCCAATCGGGTCCTTTCAAGGTCAAATTTGTACAACTCCTCGCCGCCACTATCAAGAATGCCCGTTGGAGCCATTTTTTCATACAGACTATTTATTAAGCCCCTACTACCGCCAGGAAAAACACGTTCTTCAAGGAGATCCCAAGCTAATTTATTCCCATAGCTTCCCGTTGCAATGACCGTTCTAGCGTATTCATCGTCTTTTTTCGTTGACTCATTGTGATGATTACACGCTGGCACAGTAAGGAGCTGGCAACTCGACCGAATGCTTGTGGTAAAGAAACACTTTGGTGGTATGTGCTCGCCCGTATCCGCAGGCTGATCACACATAAAGCACAATTGTTTTTTTGATCTATCGTAGATATATCTATCCATACATTTTTGTAACCCAACATTTATTTTTATCTTTATTCTGCATATTTCGTTTGATATAGCGCATACCAGCCAAAAATCAGTAGTATCACACCGAATATTTGGAGATATTTTCAATATATAATATTATTCCATTTATTTCTTATTAAAACTGATTCCAAGTACTGTTGAGACTTCATTCAGTTTTTTATCAAGCGTCCAGATTGGAACTTCGGTCAACAGAGCCGAAGCAAGTAAATGCACATCGATGTAACCTAATCCCTTTCCCATCAACCTATAATTCTCTATGAATTGCATAACATCTTCATGTTCTGCCTGTGTTGACATGGGTAGGGCTTGAAGGAGTGCGAGTATTTCATATCTGTTCTTCAGATTTCCACAAGCAAGCTCACCCACAATAAAAGGATGGCAGACAGCTTCGCCGTCATTCAATAAGCTATCGAGCTTAATATTTCCTTGCCGCAGATGTAACACCCAAACTGATGTGTCAACAAGAACCATTCTATTGGTTGATTATTCTCCGACGAGGTATGGCGGTCAATTCCTTTTCAGTTCCACCCAATTTGGCAAGCCTTTTACTGCTTTCCCTTGTAATTAAGGCTTCCAAACCAAGTTTAACCAGGGATGTTTTCTCCTTAATACCAGTCAATTTCGATGCCTTCTCAAGCAATTCATCTTCTATGTTTAATGTTGTTCTCATAGCTTTAACTCCTTCGATATGGATAATCAATATGCATTATTGTGCATCTTCCATACATCCTTGTCAATGGATATTTGAATATATTTAAGTTGATATTTTCAGATAATTTGTGCCATTATAAAACTAGTCCTCGTGAAACTTGTCCTCGTGAAAACGGGGAACGGGGATATGTGAATTTAAGTTAAACACGGACAACCGAAGTTTGTTAGTGTCTTCCCAAAACCCGTATTAATAAAATGAAAATTCCTAATACAATTAAACCATTGCAAGCAGTTCTGCTTGATTAATCTGGCATGACTCGGGGCCGAAGAGTTCTCGTATACTGGATAAAAAGGCTTCAGTTACGGACACAAAATATTGACTGGAAGTCCTGATTTGGGTGATGCCCTGTTCGGGTGTGCTGATTTCAAAGAAAAGGGGACATTTGCCGCAGTGTTTCTTTATGATTTCCTTCAGTTGATTTAATTTTGTCTCCTCAAATTGAGAGGCGTCTAATCGAATGGTTATGCATTTGGCCAGACGCTTTAAGGCATCTTTTTCAGCAATAACCTCCTTTATCCGCAAAGTGGGGACGGCGCTTTGGAAACCTACCTGACCCTTTACAAAAACAATCTCGTCCACGTTCAGAAGCGGCTGATACGTCTTTATTTCCTTACTGAAGGCAAGACATTCGGCCGCGCCCTTCATGTCTTCGAGGGTGGCATACAGCATGGGATCTCCCCGTTTGGTGGTGCTCTGTCTGAGGTTGGTAATAATACCGCCTATAACCACCTCCTCCCCTTCAGCGCGTTCAGAGATTTCTAGGGAAGATACGGTGGATAACTGTTTAATCTTTTCCTTATAGGCAGTCAAGGGGTGTGAACTAAAGTAAAAGCCCAGGCTTTCCTTTTCCGCCTGACGCATTTCCTTTTCAGACCATTGGCTTACATTGGCATCTGCCCCTGAATCACTTTTTACAATAACATCTACTTCGCTACTCATATCGAACAGTGATTTCTGGCCTGTGCGTCTGTCCTTATTTGCGATACTGCCCATCTGCATGGCCGTATCGAGTCCTGCAAGAAGCCTTGCGCGATTGTCATGTAACGAGTCGAAACATCCTGATTTGATCATGCTTTCAATTACCTGCTTGTTGACGACACGCATATCAACCCGTTTGCACACATCCAGAATCGAGGTGAATCGCTCCCCAGTGCCTCTGGCCTGGAGTATGGACTCTATGGCCTTGTCGCCAACATTCTTTATGGCCCCAAGTCCAAAACGTATCTTGTTTCCATCGGCAATGGTAAAGTCGTTGTAACTTTCATTAATATTGGGCGGAATGACCTCGATACCCATGTGACGGCAATCCTCAATGTATTCCACGATCTTATCCGTATTTTCTTTCTCGCAACTCATCTGCGCAACCATATACTGGACGGGATAATTTGTCTTCAGATAGGCTGTTTGGTAAGTAATTACGGCATAAGCAGCGGAGTGGGACTTGTTGAATCCATAGCCGGCAAAGTATTCCATCAACTCAAATATATTTTGGGCGATTTCTTTGGGGATGCCGTTTGCTATAGAGCCGCTGATAAACTGATCTTTGAATTTTGCCATGATCTCCGGCTTCTTTTTTCCCATTGCCTTCCGGAGGTTGTCTGCCTGGTTCAGGGAAAATCCTGCCAGACGGTTGGCGATACGCATGACCTGTTCCTGATACAAAATCACCCCGTAGGTCTCTTTCAGGAGGGGTTCAAGCAAAGGATGGAGATAGGTTACCTCCTCTCTTCCGTGTTTTCTATTAATAAAGGAGTCTACCATCCCGCTCTGCAGCGGACCCGGTCTGTACAAGGCCACGAGCGGTAAAATGTCTGCAAATTTATCCGGTTTTAGCTTTTTCAGCAATTCTTTGAACCCACGGCTGGTTTCTACCTGGAAGACGCCCTTCACATCCCCGCGGGATAGCAGTTCATAAGTCTTTTTATCATCCATGGGGATTTTCGTAAGGTCGATATCGTTTCCCGTGGTTTCACGAATCAATTTGAGCGCCCTATCGATGACCGTTAACTTCCGGACGCCAAGGAAATCAGCCTTCAACAGCCCAATCTTATCTACCAATATCTCGTCATAGAATTGTGTTGTGACCACGTCTCCGCTTTTAGCCAGGGGGACGTATTCCGTGAGCGGTTCATCAGAAATTACAATACCTGCCGCATGCACCGATGCATGGCGGCATAATCCCTCTAACTTTTTAGAAATGTCAAACAATTCATGGATATGTTTTTCATTATCATACAGCGCCTTTAAAGCAGGTTCCTGCTCTAAGGCCTGTTTCAAGGTTATATTTAAGGTATTGGGAATAAGTTTGGCTACCTTATCAACTTCAGAGAGTGGGATATTCATTACCCGACCTACGTCCCGGATGACGGCCTTTGCCTTCATAGTTCCAAACGTAATGATCTGGGCTACATTACTGTCCCCTCCGTATTTTTTCCTGACATACTGGATAACCTTCTCGCGGCCTTCTGCACAGAAGTCAATATCCAGATCGGGCATGGAGATTCTTTCTGCATTCAGAAATCTCTCAAACAATAAATCGTTTTCGATGGGGTCGATGTTTGTAATATTTAATACGTAAGCAACCAGGCTGCCTGCTCCGGAGCCACGCCCGGTGGCGGGGATGCGCTGCTCAATGGCAAAATGAATAAAATCCCAGACAATCAGAAAATAATCCACAAAGCCGGTACTTTCGATAACCTTAAGCTCGTAGTCAAGACGTTCACGGATATTCTGCGTAATGGAACCGTACTTTTGAGTTGCACCCTCATCGCAGAGTTTTCTCAAGTAGGCATTATTAGTCATGCCCTGAGGCGGCGTAAATTTTGGCAGGTGCAGTTTCCCAAAGGTCATTTCCACATTACAGCGGTCGGCAATTTTTACGGTGTTTTCAATGGCCTCTGGCAGGTGTTGGAAGATATTGTTCATTTCCTGAAAATTTTTGAAGTAAAATTCATTTGTTCCGAATTTCAGTCGTTGAACATCCGACAGGTGTTTTCCTGTATTAATGCACAAGAGGGCGTCGTGTGCCATCGCATCGTCCATATTCATATAGTGGATATCGTTGGTTGCGACGAGCGGAATACCTAATTTGTTTGCTATTTCGGTTGCACCTGATACCAGACTTGCCTGTTGTTCGAGGTTGTTATTTTGGACTTCCAGGAAGAAATGGTCGGGGCCAAAGATGTCTCTGTACTCTTTTGCTATGCTCAGAGCCTCTTCGGGCCGATTATTTTTTAAATACCGATTGATTTCAGAGGTCATGCAGCCGCTCAGGCAGATGATTCCCCTGGAAAGGGTTTTGAGAAGCGCTTTATCGATTCGCGGTTTATAGTAAAAGCCCTCCAGGTATCCAGATGTGGTAAGTTTTAAAAGATTACGGTATCCTTCGTTGTTTTCAGCAAGGAGGGTGATATGGCCGAGTGGTTCTTTCCCATTTTTAGATTCTTTATCGAAACGACTGCGTTGCGCCACATACGCCTCGTAACCCAAAATGGGTTTTATTCCCCTGGATTTTGCTGCTTCGTAAAATTCTATAGCGCCAAACATGTTTCCATGATCAGTCAGGGCAAGGGCGGACATCTTAAGCTGGACAGCCTTATCCACGAGATCGCTGATTTTGCAGGCGCCGTCAAGCAGACTGTATTCGCTGTGGACGTGAAGGTGGACAAAATTATTATTACTCATAGAGAAATTTTTCGTTTAACAAAATTATAGATTGATTTTCCTTTCCTTAAGTATTATGGTAATATATCGTTTAGAAAATCAAGCTCAATTTGATAACAATTTTACTTGAAACTTAATTTATATTTTGCTATTATCCTCTCTCATCACCTTTTACCAAAATAATCATTGAATATTTTTAAAACACATAAAGTATCAAAAACTTAATTAAAGTATACAAAAAGGGGGTATCCAATGGCTAGTTGTAATATGAAAGCAAAGGCAGTTATGGTAGTACTGGTAGGTCTTTTTGGACTGCTGTGTGTCGGTTTTGCAGTCTCGGTTACCGAAAAATACAAATTACAGAAGGAACGGGTACATGCCCTTGAAAGGCAGCTTGGCGCCGGACGTAAAGAGGTATTAAAAGTTCCTGAATTAATGGAAAATCTGGATAAGACAGAGGTCGCAAAGAAAGAAGTTGAGGATAAATTTACGGCATGTGCTGCAGAAAAAGATGGTTTAACGGCAAAGGCGGCTGAATTACAGAAGGAAGTTGATACATTCGGCGCCGTCAAGGTAGCCGTGGGCGTTCAAATTGGCGGTTTGCAAACCACCATCCAGGAGCAGCAAGGCAAAATTACAGCATTGGAAGGCGAGAGAAATAAGTTAGCAGAACAAATTGCCGCTGTTGAAGGTGAGGGCAAAAAGGCTGCTGAAGGCTTTGAATTGCAGGTTGCCGATATGAAGAGAGGCCAGAGCGAGATAAAAAATCAGCTTATTTATTATACCGAGGCAAAGAAGCTGGCCGATCAGGAACTTGCAGAAAAACAAAAGGCTATTACGGACCTTCAGAAGGTTAAAGAGGCTTTGGAGAAGGAATTAGCAAATATTAAGGGGGGTGGCTCAGGTTCTGCAACTATGCCTGAAACTTCAGCGGCTCCCAAGGGCGGAAGTACAACTGAACCAGCAAAGCAGAAATGGGAGTTACCTGCAACTGAAGAATTGGACAAGACCTTTGCCTTATTGAGAGAACGGGTAACATCGCCGAAAATGTCCCTTGCCGAGGTGAGTGTCCTTATCTCCAGAATGGAAAAGACATTAAAAAATTTAAAATAGAGACGTAACTATTTTTTTCACAAATTATTAAAGGGAAGGAGAAATCCTTCCCTTTTTTATTTGTGGAATTTTAAACAAGAAAAACACTTTACTTAGTTATCCGTAGGTCGCGTATCTTTTGCTGAAGGTTCTGCCGGTGCATATCCAGCGCCTCGGCAGTGCGGCTGATGTTCCCCGAAAATTCTTCCAGCTTCCTTTTTATAAAATCACGTTCAAAATTTTCTATAAGTATCTTCTTTGCATCCCGGAATGATAGATTGTAATTAATATTTTTTACCGTTACGGCAGTATTCTCCGGATGTTTTATTTCTTCCGGCAGGTCTGTTGTATCAAGGATTTCCTTATTAGCAAGTACCACGGCGCTCTCAATAATGTTTTTGAGTTGACGAACGTTGCCTGGCCAATTATAAGAGATTAAAATCTTCATTGCCTCATTTGAGATGGAGACGATGTGTTTTTGATGTTTTTCAGAGAAGTATTGGATAAACCGATTCACTAACAGGGGGATGTCTTCCCTACGATGTCTCAAGGGGGGTATCTTTATATTTACTACCTTGATCCTGTAGTACAAGTCTTCCCGAAAACGACCTTCCTCAATTTCTTCTTCAAGGTCGCGGTGCGTGGCGCTGATGATCCGTACGTCTACTGCAAGGGTTTCGGTACCGCCCAGACGTTCAAATTTTTGTTCCTGTAACACTCGTAAAAGTTTTGATTGTGTGCTGATACTCATGTCCCCGATTTCATCAAGGAATATCGTTCCCTTATTGGCCAACTCGAACTTACCTGAGCGTCTTTCTGCAGCGCCTGTGAACGCACCCTTTTCATGTCCAAAAAGTTCGCTTTCAATCAACGTCTCCGGTACGGCAGCACAGTTCATGATAATGAGTGGTTCGTTCCTGCGTTTACTGCGCTTATGGATTTCCCTGGACACAAGCTCCTTGCCGCTGCCGCTTTCACCCTCGATGAGCACCGTAACATCAGTTGTGCCGACTTTTTCGATCCTGTCAAAGACCTCTTTTATCGCCTCACTTTGGCCGATGATCTCACCCAAACCTTCCAGGCGGTAAATTTCTTGCCTAAGTCGTACATTTTCTTCCTGGAGAGAGATTTTTTCAAAGGCATTTTTGGCAATTATCCGAAGCTCGTCTATTTCATAGGGCTTTGCAATATAATCGTACGCCCCCTTTTTCATAGCCTCAACGGCAGTTTTCTCAGAGCCGTAAGCAGTGACAATGACCACCAGGGGTGGATTTTTCATCGCATTGATCATCTCCATGGTTTTCATACCATCGAGCTGGGGCATGTTGATATCTAAAAATACCAACGCAGGATACTGTGTCTTTAAGATTTGCATTGCATCGGTGCCATCTTTTGCCTCGTATACCAGGTAATTATCCTTTTCGAGCAGCTTCTTCATCCCGTAGCGAGCGGCTTTTTCATCATCCACGATTAATATTGATGGTTTAGGCATAGTTTAATTTAATTGTATAGGATTTTCATTTATTTAAACGGGTTACAGGGTTGTATGGCACAGAGAATCCCCCTTTATTAAGGGGGACTGCGTATGACCAACTTGAGAATTAAGATCCTGATAATCGTTCGACTGAGCGCTCACGACGAAGTCTGCGTTCATCTGTGTTCAAGGGAATTCCTATGCTTTTCAGGTTGTCATTAAAGACGGTTCGTTTAAAGGAAAGTTTATAATAAATGATGCGCCGTTTCCGTTGCTCTCGACACGGATGGTGGCGTCCATATCTTCCAGTTTCTTTTTTACAATGGAGAGACCCAGCCCTGTCCCTGTTTGCTTGGTTGTATAAAATGGCTCGAATATTTTTTGGGATGATTCCTGTGGAATACCCGGGCCTGTATCGGCAATGGTAACCTGAATTGCATGGTTATTATGCAAGCAATGGGCATCAATAGATATCTTTCCACCGGTGGGCATTGCCTGGATGGCATTATGGAGCAAATTAAAAAATACCTCTTTCATGGCACCCTCATCAGTAGCGAGTGACGGTAAGTCATTGGGAATTTGACAATGGGTTATGATGTTGTTTTGTTTTGCCTCATGATTGAGTACGACCAGAGTCGAATTAATGACCTCTCCAATCTTGACATTGGCTTTCACCTCGCTGCCCG
>Ga0209317_1002413_pt1 | contig 13643 bp, 10 predicted proteins | sample RifGroB2_FD_183994 | JGI IMG/M metagenome (GOLD analysis project Ga0209317, IMG submission 183994) | Soil microbial communities from Rifle, Colorado, USA - Groundwater B2 (SPAdes) (version 2) | ecosystem: Environmental > Terrestrial > Soil > Unclassified | place: Rifle, Colorado | collected...
CAGTCCATGGTAGCTGCGCCATCATGCACTTCACCAATCTTGTGGCTTACGCCAGTGTAGAACAGGATACGCTCGGTCGTCGTAGTCTTGCCCGCGTCAATATGTGCGCTGATTCCGATATTGCGGTAACGGTTAATGGGTGTTTTACGTGCCACGGTAGATACCTAACTATATTCTGGTTAAAACTGCGGTAATCTGATCAGAAACGGAAATGTGAGAACGCCTTGTTCGCTTCGGCCATACGGTGCACTTCTTCGCGCTTTTTCACTGCGCCACCGCGGCCTTCGGATGCATCGATCAGCTCACCGGCCAGACGCATGCCCATGGACTTTTCGCCGCGCTTGCGCGCAGCTTCGCGCAACCAACGCATCGACAAGGCCATGCGGCGGGAGGGACGCACCTCGACCGGCACTTGGTAATTTGCGCCGCCGACGCGACGACTTTTTACTTCCACCTGCGGCTTGGCGTTGGTCAAAGCGAGATTGAACACCTCAAGTGCATCCTTCCCGGTTTTCTTGACAATTTGCTCCAAAGCCCCATACAGGATGCGCTCGGCAACTGACTTCTTGCCGGCGGTCATCAATACGTTTACGAACTTGGACAAATCCTGATTCCCGAATTTCGGATCTGGCAGGACTTCGCGCTTGGGGACTTCTCTACGTCTTGGCATATCAACCTCGAATTAATTGCTAAAAATTACGCCTTCTTGGCGCGCTTCGAACCATACTTGGAGCGAGCTTGCTTACGATCTTTCACACCGGCCGTATCCAGGCTGCCGCGCACCATATGGTAACGGACACCCGGCAAATCTTTTACCCGGCCGCCGCGCAGCAACACTACCGAGTGCTCCTGCAGGTTGTGCCCTTCACCGCCGATATAGCTGATCACCTCAAAGCCGTTGGTCAGACGAACCTTGGCCACTTTGCGCAACGCAGAGTTGGGCTTCTTCGGGGTGGTGGTATATACACGGGTACATACGCCACGTTTTTGCGGAGAGCCCGCGAGAGCAGGCACTTTGCTCTTCTCTACGATGGCAACACGCGGCTTGCGGATCAACTGGTTAATGGTTGGCATTATCTGAGCACCCTAAAAAATTCTGAAATTCCGTTAATAATCAATTTTATAAAAAACATACCGTCGCAGCATGACTTAAAGAATCATCCGCTGCGACGGAAAAAAGGTTGCGAATTCTATTGAGAAACGCCAGGGGTGTCAAGCAATTCGCCCGACGCGACCTCATCTCCTTGCAATTCACGCCCTTCTGCCACATCAATACCCAATCGCTGTTTACGTCGTGTGTTGTGGTAGGCCAATCCCGTGCCGGCCGGAATCAGGCGACCGACGATGACATTCTCCTTCAGGCCGCGCAGGTCGTCTCTCTTGCCCATGATGGCGGCTTCGGTCAGCACACGCGTGGTTTCCTGGAAGGATGCCGCAGAAATAAACGAGTCGGTGGACAGCGAGGCCTTGGTGATACCCAGCAGCATGTAATCGAAAGTTGCCGGGTTCTTGCCTTCTGCAACCACGCGTTCGTTTTCCTCCAGCAGGTCGGCGCGCTCCACTTGCTCACCGGTGATGAAACGGGTATCGCCCACCTCGGAGACCTGCACGCGGCGCAGCATTTGGCGCACGATCACCTCGATATGCTTGTCGCTGATTTTCACACCCTGCAGGCGATAAACATCCTGCACTTCGTCGGTGATATAGCGCGCCAGTTCATCCACCCCCAGCAGACGCAAAATGTCATGCGGATCGGCCGGGCCATCCACGATCATTTCACCGCGGTTGACCACCTGGCCATCGTGTGCCAGCACATGCTTTTCCTTGGAAATCAGGAACTCGTGGGCTACACCTTCCACGTCGGTAATTACCAGACGCTGCTTGCCTTTGGTGTCCTTGCCGAAAGAGACTATGCCGGTTACCTCGGCCAGCACGCCCGCATCCTTGGGTACGCGCGCCTCGAACAACTCGGCCACACGCGGCAAACCGCCGGTGATATCGCGCGTTTTCGAAGATTCCTGCGGAATACGCGCCAGCACATCACCCACACCGACATGCTGGCCATCTTCGACGGTAATAATGCAGCCCGTCTGGAACGTGATGCTGACCGGGGTCGCGGTTCCCGCCAGAGTCACCTCCTGACCTGCTTCGTCGATCAAACGCACCATCGGGCGCACGCCTTTACTTTGCGCCGCGGAACGCTTTGGATCGATCACCACCAGCGTGGACAGGCCGGTCACCTCATCGATCTGCCTGGCAACTGTCGCGCCTTCCTCGACATTCTGGAACTGCACCTGGCCTGCATATTCGGTAATGATCGGGCGGGTATGCGGATCCCAGGTCGCCAGCAGCACGCCGGCACGCACCGTTTCATCCTGCTTGACCGCCAGCATCGCACCATACGGCACCTTGTGGCGCTCGCGCTCACGACCATGGTCGTCAACGATGGTGAGTTCGGCACTGCGCGCCACCACAATCACCTCGCCGCGTACGGTAGTCACCACGCGCATGTTCTGGCTGTATTTCAGTACACCGTTGGACTTGCTTTCAACCTGGCTTGCCACCACGGTACGCGATGCCGCACCGCCGATGTGGAAGGTACGCATGGTCAACTGTGTGCCCGGTTCGCCGATAGATTGGGCAGCAATCACCCCCACCGCCTCGCCGACGTTGATCTGGCCACCACGTCCCAAATCCCGACCATAGCATTTGGCACACAAGCCAAAGCGGGTTTCGCAATTCAACGGCGTGCGCACCCGCACTTCATCGACACCCAACGCCTCGATACGCTCCACAGCAGTTTCATCGAGCAGGATACCCGCTTCATAAAGTGTTTCGCCTGTATCTGGATTAATCACATCGGCACTGACCACACGGCCAAGGATGCGCTCACGCAACGCTTCAATGACCTCACCGCCCTCGACGATCGCCTTCATCGCGGTACCATTCTCAGTGCCGCAGTCGTCTTCAATCACCACCAGGTCTTGTGTGACATCCACCAGACGACGAGTCAGGTAACCGGAGTTCGCGGTTTTCAGCGCGGTATCGGCCAAGCCCTTGCGCGCACCGTGCGTAGAAATGAAGTACTGCAGCATGTTCAATCCCTCGCGGAAGTTCGCGGTGATCGGGGTCTCGATAATCGAACCATCCGGTTTGGCCATCAGGCCGCGCATCCCGGCCAACTGGCGAATCTGGGCAGCAGAGCCGCGCGCACCGGAATCGGCCATCATGTAGATGGAATTGAACGACTCCTGCATCACCGGCTTGCCCTTTTCCATGCGCGGCTTTCCTGTGACGTGGTCAATCACAGGTTCGCTGCCAAGCTGCTCCATCATGGCTTTGGCCACCACGTCGCCGGTACGCCCCCAGATATCCACCACCTTGTTGTAGCGCTCGCCATCGGTTACCAGGCCGGAGGTATACTGGGTGTGAATCTCGTGCACTTCTTTTTCTGCCGCACCGATCAGGTCATTTTTCTGCGGCGGCATCAGCATGTCGTCCAAGCAAATCGAAATGCCGGCGCGGGTTGCATAGCTGAACCCGGTATACATCAGCTTGTCGGCCATAATGACCGTGTCGCGCAAGCCGCACTGGCGGAAGCTGGCATTAATCAAACGCGAAATTTCCTTCTTCTTCAACGCCTTGTTGACCAGCGCGAACGACAGGCCGGCAGGCAACACCTCAGACAGCAGCGCACGGCCGACGGTCGTTTCGTAACGGGTCAGTTTTTCAACCGGCTGCCCGGCTTCGTCCGCATGCACCTCCTTGAGGCGCACCACCACTTTGGCTTGCAACTCGACTTCGCGCGACTCGTAAGCACGCGATACCTCGGCGATATTGGCAAATATCGAGCCCTCGCCCAATGCGCCGACTTTCTCTCGCGTCATGTAGTACAGGCCCAGCACGATATCCTGCGATGGAACAATAATCGGCTCGCCGTTGGCGGGAGACAGTACGTTGTTGGAAGCCAGCATCAGGGTGCGCGCTTCCATCTGCGCTTCCAGCGACAGCGGCACGTGCACTGCCATCTGGTCGCCGTCGAAGTCGGCGTTGAACGCGGAACAGACCAGCGGATGCAACTGGATTGCCTTGCCCTCGATCAGCAGCGGCTCAAACGCCTGGATGCCCAGACGGTGCAGTGTCGGCGCACGGTTCAGCAGCACCGGATGCTCGCGGATCACTTCTTCGAGAATATCCCACACGATCGGCTCTTCCGCCTCGACCATACGCTTGCTGGCCTTGATGGTGGTCGCCAGACCCATTGCCTCGAGACGACTGAAGATAAATGGCTTGAACAATTCCAGCGCCATCTTCTTGGGCAGACCGCATTGATGCAGCTTCAGCTGGGGTCCGACAACGATCACCGAACGGCCGGAGTAATCAACGCGCTTGCCCAGCAGATTCTGACGGAAGCGGCCACCCTTGCCCTTGATCATGTCGGCCAGTGACTTCAGCTGGCGCTTGTTCGCGCCGGTCATCGCCTTGCCGCGGCGACCATTGTCCAGCAGTGAGTCCACCGACTCCTGCAACATGCGCTTCTCGTTGCGCACGATGATGTCCGGCGCTTTCAATTCAAGCAGGCGACGCAGGCGATTGTTACGGTTGATCACACGACGGTAAAGATCATTCAGATCAGAAGTGGCAAAACGGCCACCATCCAGAGGCACCAACGGGCGCAGTTCCGGTGGTAACACCGGCAGCACTTCCATCACCATCCATTGCGGTTTGATGCCGGAAGTGTTGAACGCTTCCAGCACCTTCAGACGCTTGGAATACTTCTTGATCTTGGTTTCAGAGCCAGTCGCCGCCAGTTCGGCGCGAATGATTTCGATCTCGCTTGCCACATCCAGATTGGCCAGTAACGCACGAACACCTTCCGCTCCCATCATCGCGGTGAACTCATCGCCATATTCCTCGGTTTTCGCAAGGTAATCGTCTTCCGACAGCAATTGGCTGCGGTTTAACGGCGTCATACCGGGATCGGTCACCACATAGGCCTCGAAATACAGCACGCGCTCGATGTCGCGCAACGTCATGTCCAACACCATGCCGAGGCGCGAGGGCAGCGACTTGAGGAACCAGATGTGCGCCACCGGGCTGGCCAGCTCGATATGCCCCATGCGTTCGCGGCGCACCTTGGACAAGGTTACTTCCACGCCGCACTTTTCACAGATCACACCGCGATGCTTGAGGCGTTTGTACTTGCCGCACAGGCACTCGTAGTCCTTTACCGGACCAAAAATTTTGGCGCAGAACAGGCCATCACGCTCCGGTTTGAAGGTGCGATAGTTGATGGTTTCCGGTTTTTTGACTTCGCCGTAAGACCAGGAACGGATCTTTTCCGGTGAGGCCAACCCGATTTTGATCGCGTCGAACTCTTCTTTCTGAGTAACTTGTTTGAACAAATCCAGCAATGATTTCATATGAGACTCCTAAAATCTGGTGAGTGGAAAGTGGCGAGTAGATAGTGGGAAAAACAACTTCCCGCTTCCTACTTCCCGCTCCCTAATATTCAGTGGCGCACAAAATCTATATCAATACCCAAGGAACGGATTTCCTTGATAACCACATTAAAGGATTCCGGCATGCCGGCATCAATCTTGTGATCGCCCTTGACAATGTTTTCATAAACCTTGGTGCGCCCCGCCACATCATCCGATTTGACGGTCAGCATTTCCTGCAGGGTATAGGCAGCGCCGTAGGCCTCCAGCGCCCAGACTTCCATTTCACCGAAGCGTTGACCACCGAATTGCGCCTTGCCGCCCAATGGCTGTTGCGTTACCAGGCTGTACGGGCCAGTGGAACGCGCATGCATCTTGTCGTCCACCAAGTGATGCAGCTTCAGCACATGCTTGTAGCCGACCGTTACCGGGCGATCGAACGCCTCGCCGGTACGACCATCGTACAACGTGGTCTGGCCGGACAGCGGCAGATCGGCCAGTTCCAGCATATATTTGATCTCCTCTTCGCTGGCGCCATCAAACACCGGTGTTGCGAATGGCACGCCATGCTTCAGGTTGCGGCATAACTCGATAATTTCATCGTCGCTGAACGAATCCAGATCGACGGTCTGACCGTTGTGATGGTTGTATATCTTGTTGAGGAACTTACGCATCTCGGTAATCTTGGCGTTGGTTTGCAGCATCTCGTCAATCTTCTTGCCCAAGCCTTTCGCCGCCCAGCCGAGATGCGTCTCGAGAATCTGACCGATGTTCATCCGCGACGGCACACCCAGCGGATTCAGCACTACATCAACCGGCGTGCCATCAGCCATGTACGGCATATCTTCTACCGGCACAATACGCGATACCACGCCCTTATTACCGTGACGGCCTGCCATTTTGTCGCCGGGCTGCAAGCGGCGTTTCACCGCAACACAAACCTTGACCATCTTTTGCACACCAGCCTGCAGCTCGTCGCCCTGCGTCAGCTTCTTTTTCTTCAGCTCAAATGCGGCATCAAATCCGGTACGATTCTGCGCCAGCCCCTCTTTTACTTGTTCCATCTGAGAAGCCACTTCCTCGTCGGCCACGCGGATATCGAACCACTGATGATGCTCAATGCTTTGCAAATAGTCTCTGCCGATCTTGCTGCCCTTTGCCAGCCTCTTCGGACCACCGTTGGCAACCTTGTTGATCAACAGTTTTTCCAGACGCGCAAACACATCTGCCTCGACGATACGCATCTGGTCGGCCAGATCTTTTTTATACCGATTCAATTCGTCATCAATAATTTGCTGAGCGCGTTTGTCACGCTGCAAACCTTCGCGCGTAAACACCTGCACATCAATCACCGTTCCCGAGCTGCCGGCCGGCACACGCAAGCTGGTATCTTTCACATCCGATGCCTTCTCACCAAAAATCGCGCGCAGCAACTTCTCCTCCGGCGTCAGCTGGGTTTCGCCCTTGGGTGTCACCTTGCCAACCAGCACATCGCCCACTGCGACTTCCGCACCGATATGCACGATGCCGCATTCATCCAGGCGCGCCAGCTGCACATCGGCCAGATTCGGGATATCGCGCGTAATTTCTTCCGGGCCAAGCTTGGTGTCGCGTGCAGCAACAGTCAGCTCTTCAATATGAATGGAAGTAAAACGGTCCTGCGACAGAACACGCTCGGAAATCAGAATCGAATCCTCATAGTTGTAACCGTTCCACGGCATAAACGCGACCAGCATGTTCTGGCCAAGCGCCAGCTCGCCCATGTCGGTCGAAGCACCGTCGGCGATCACATCGCCGCGCGCAATCGCGTCGCCCACCTTGACCAGCGGGCGCTGGTTGATGTTGGTGTTCTGGTTGGAGCGGGTGTATTTGATCAGGTTATAAATGTCCACACCGACTTCACCGGCAGTCGTTTCATCGTCGTTAGCACGTACCACGATACGGCCGGCATCAATGTAATCGATGCGCCCGCCGCGCCATGCCTGTACTGTCGTACCGGAGTCGACTGCCACAGTACGCTCGATACCGGTACCTACCAGCGACTTTTCTGCACGCAAACAAGGCACGGCTTGGCGTTGCATATTGGCACCCATCAATGCGCGGTTGGCGTCGTCGTGTTCCAGGAACGGAATCAGCGAAGCCGCGACCGACACTACCTGGGAGGGCGATACATCCATGTATTCCAGGTTGCCCGGCTCGGCCAGAACGAATTCGTTGTGCTGACGCGCTGACACGATGTCGTTGGTGAAGTGGCCTTTTTTGTCCAGTTCGGCGTTCGCCTGGGCAATGGTGAACTTGCCTTCTTCAATCGCGGACAAATAATCAATTTCATCAGACACCTTACCCTTGGCCACCTTGCGGTATGGCGTTTCGATGAAGCCATATTCATTGGTGCGCGCGTACAGCGCCAACGAATTAATCAGGCCGATGTTCGGGCCTTCCGGCGTCTCGATCGGGCACACGCGGCCGTAATGGGTCGGATGCACGTCGCGCACTTCAAAGCCGGCGCGTTCACGCGTCAGGCCGCCAGGTCCCAACGCCGAGATGCGGCGTTTGTGGGTGATTTCGGATAATGGATTGGTCTGATCCATGAATTGCGACAACTGACTGGAGCCAAAAAATTCCTTGACCGCAGCCGAAATCGGTTTGGCGTTGATCAGATCGTGCGGCATCAGGTTGTCAGTTTCTGCCTGGCCCAATCGCTCCTTGACGGCGCGTTCGACGCGCGCCAGACCGGCGCGAAACTGGTTCTCCGCCAGTTCACCCACAGCGCGCACGCGGCGATTGCCCAAGTGGTCGATGTCGTCGATCTCGCCACGACCGTTGCGCAATTCGACCAGTATTTTCACGGCTTCGACGATATCCTCATTGGACAGGGTCGATGCACCAATCAGCTGTTCACGGCCGACACGGCGGTTGAACTTCATGCGTCCGACGGCGGACAGGTCATAGCGCTCTTCGTTGAAGAACAGCCCCTGGAACAGCCCCTCGACCGCATCTTCTGTCGGCGGTTCACCGGGACGCATCATGCGGTAGATCGCCACACGCCCCGTCCATTGATCGGTGGTTTCGTCGGTACGCAGGGTTTGCGAGATGAACGCGCCATGATCCAGATCGTTGATATACAGCGTATGTATCATGGGAACATTGGCGGCCTGCAGTTTTGCCAGCAAGTCTTCAGTAATTTCATCGTTGGCATTGGCGATAATCTCACCGCTATCCTTGTCCACCACATTGGTTGCAATCACGCGACCGATCAGAAAATCCTCGCCGACTGCCAGCTTGTCGATACCGGCTTCCTGCATCTCGCGGATATGACGCACGGTGATACGCTTATCCTTGGCAACGATAACCTTGCCAGCCTTGCCGGCGATGTCAAAGCGCGCGACATCACCGCGCAGGCGCTCCGGCACCACCTCGAACTGAATGCCCTTCTTGCCCAGGTGAAAAGTGTCGAACTCGAAAAACGTCCTAAGCATGTCTTCATTGCTGTAACCCAGCGCACGCAGCAGGATAGTAACCGGCATCTTGCGGCGGCGGTCAATGCGGAAATATACATAATCCTTCGCATCGAACTCGAAATCCAGCCAGGAACCGCGGTAGGGAATGATGCGCGCGGAAAACAACAGCTTTCCGGAAGAATGTGTCTTGCCGCGATCATGCTCAAAAAACACGCCTGGGGAACGGTGCAACTGCGAGACGATGACGCGCTCGGTACCGTTGATCACGAACGAGCCGGTATGGGTCATCAGCGGAATCTCACCCATGTAGACTTCCTGCTCCTTCACCTCTTTGACCGTCGGCTTGGATGCTTCCCTGTCCATAATGGACAGGCGCACGCGAGCGCGCAACGGTGACGCATAGGTCAGGCCGCGCTGCTGGCACTCCTTCACGTCAAACGGCGGCATGCCAAGCTGGTAACTGACAAAGTCGAGACGCGCATTCTTGGAATGGCTCTCAATCGGGAAAATCCCGTTGAAAGCGGCTTGCAGACCCTCATTTTTGCGCTGCTCTGGTGGCGTATACGCCTGCAGAAAAGCAGCAAAGGATTCCAGTTGAGTGGACAACAAAAAGGGAACCGGCAACGCGCCGACCCGCTTGGCAAAACTTTTACGGATGCGTTTTTTTTCGGTAAAAGAGTAGCTCATATAATCTCCACGATCGAGGGAAAAGACAGGGGTCAGAAAGCAATCAAGCACTTCCTGGCCGCTGGCTTCTTAAAGCGGCAAAAGGCTGACGGCCAAAGCCGCCAGCCTTTTGTAGCGTACAACCTTACTTGATTTCGGCCTCTGCGCCAGCCTCAATCAACTGCTTCAATACTGCGTCAGCGTCAGCCTTGGATACGCCTTCCTTGACTGCCTTCGGCGCACCATCCACCATATCCTTGGCTTCTTTCAACCCCAGGCCGGTAATGGCACGAACTACCTTGATCACGTTCACTTTGGCCTCGCCTGCCGACTTCAGAATCACGGAAAATTCAGTCTGCTCGGCGGCGGCTGCACCGCCTGCAGCGGCACCGCCTGCAGCAGGCGCAGCCATCGCGGCGGCAGAAACACCGAACTTCTCTTCAATTGCCTTTACCAACTCATTGAGTTCAAGAACGGACATGCCGTCCAAAGTTTGCAAAAATGCGTCTTTATCGAATGCCATTTTGTATTTCCTAACTTTAAAAATTAATTGTGAATAGTTAAACCGCTGCCTTTTGTTCAGCCACAGCGCTCAGTACACGAGCCAAACCGGAAACAGGCGATTGCAGCAAGCCACACAACTGAGCCAGCAGCACCTCCTTGCTCGGGACAGTAGCCAGCGCATTAACGCCAATCACATCCAGCACCTTGCCGTTGTAAACGCCCGCCTTGACCACCAGCTTGTCGTTTGTCCTGGCGAAGTCATAAACCACTTTTGCCGCAGCCACTGCATCGGCACTGATGCTGTACACCAGTGGTCCAACCATTTTTTCAGCCAGCCCTTCGAAAGGCGTGCCTTGCACCGCGCGCCGCGCCAGCGTGTTTTTCAACACATGAAAATACACTCCGGACTTGCGCGCATTGGCACGCAATCGGGTGATGTCGCTGACTTCAATGCCACGGTACTCTGCCAAAACCATAGTCTGCGCCTGCGCCACCTGCGCGCTGACTTCAGCTACCACTGCCTGTTTCTCTTGCAGATTAAGACTCAAGTTTTCCTCCATCCCAATCTGGAGCGCTTGCACGCCCCAAGGTTAACAACTGCGACTGACTTCAGGAAAAACTCTCCTGCGGACAAGTCACACCATCTACGGGGGAATCAGAGGGCAGCAGACAGAAGACAGAGGACATAACCAGCGACTTGGCTGACGTATTTTGTCAGCCAAGTCGAATGGCTAGTAGTTACACCAGAAAATCCTCAAACCCACCATCAACCACCCACCGAATATTAAGCCTTGCGGCTCCACCGGTCTTGGATGCTGCATACACGCCAGCAGTCCAAAAACAAATGCTGGCGAGACTAATGTCTCGCCAACAAATCCAAATCACTACAAATCAAATCAGCCCGCAACCAAGGTGGCCTGCTCGACGCGAATACCGGCGCCCATGGTGCTGGAGATGGATACTTTTTTCAAGTATATCCCCTTGGATGCAGCAGGTTTGGCCTTGTTCAGCGCGTCAATCAGCGCCAGCAGGTTTTCGCGCAACGCTTCCGGCGCGAACGAAGCGCGGCCGATGGTGCATTGCACGATGCCGTTCTTGTCGGTACGGTACTGCACCTGACCAGCCTTGGCATTCTTCACCGCACCCGCCACATCGGCAGACACCGTGCCCACCTTTGGATTCGGCATCAAACCGCGCGGACCGAGAATCTGGCCCAACTGGCCGACCAGACGCATGGCATCCGGGCTGGCGATCAGCACATCAAAGTTCAGGTTGCCACCCTTGATGGATTCGGCTAAATCGTCGAAACCGACGATGTCCGCACCGGCCGCCTTTGCTTCATCGGCCTTCGCGCCCTGCGCGAATACTGCCACGCGTATGGTCTTGCCGGTTCCCTTGGGCAGCACCACGGAGCCACGCACCAGTTGATCGGACTTGCGCGCATCGATGCCAAGATTGACCGCAACATCGATAGACTCATCAAATTTCGCCACGGCAGTTTCCTTGACCAGGTTCAGCGCATCGTTCAGGGGATACAGCTTGTCACGATTGACCTTGGCTGCAATCGCTTTATAACGTTTTGACATGTTATACGCCCTCCACGGTAATACCCATGCTGCGCGCGCTGCCGGCAATGGTGCGCACGGCGGCGTCCATATCGGCCGCCGTCAGGTCAGGCATCTTGGTTGTTGCGATTTCTTCCGCCTGCTTGCGGGTCAGCTTGCCCACCTTATCGGTGTGCGGCGTCTTGCTGCCCTTTTGAATGCCGGCGGCCTTCTTGATCAGGATGGTTGCGGGCGGAGTCTTCATGATGAAGGTGAAGCTTTTGTCCGCGAACGCGGTAATCACTACCGGGATCGGCAGACCGGGCTCAACACCTTGGGTTTGCGCATTGAACGCCTTGCAGAATTCCATGATATTCAAGCCGCGCTGACCCAATGCCGGGCCGATCGGCGGGCTTGGATTTGCCTTGCCAGCAGGCACTTGCAGCTTGATATAGCCGACTACTTTCTTTGCCATGATACACTCCTATCAAACGGGTACCAGCGAAACGTTTCGTCTCTCCCCAACGTGAGAAATAGCAAACGGGAAACAGCATCCGCAATGTTTGCAGGCTGCGTTCCCCCTCCGCTTTTCTCGCTCTTCAGCCTTTTTCTACCTGGCCGAAATCCAGCTCCACGGGTGTCGAACGACCAAAAATGGTCACCGCCACGCGTATTTTATTCTTGTCGTAATTGACATCCTCAACCGTACCGTTGAAATCCGTGAACGGGCCATCTTTCACCCTGACCGCCTCGCCCACCTCAAACAGCACCTTGGGCCTGGGTTTCTCTACCCCAGCCTGCATTTGCTGCATGATGTTTTGCACTTCCTTTTCGCTGATCGGCGTGGGTTTCATCGCCGACCCCCCCAGGAAACCGGTTACCTTGGGGATGCTCTTTACCAGGTGCCAACTCTCGTCGGTCATCTCCATCTCAACCAACACATAGCCAGGAAAAAATTTGCGCTCCGTAATACTCTTTTGCCCTGACTTCAACTCCACTACCTCTTCGACCGGCACCAGGATCTGACCGAACTTATCCTGCATACCCTCGCGTTGAATGCGCTCCATCAATGTGCGCTGCACGCTTTTCTCAAACTGAGAGTACGTATGAACAACATACCAGCTCTTGGCCATCACTCACCCCGCCCCATCAGTTTATTCACCAATATCATCAAACCGGCATCCACCGCCCACAGGAACAAGGCCATGATGACGGCAAACAAAATTACTATACCGGTAGTCTGCAATGTTTCCTTGCGTGTTGGCCAAACTACACGCTTCGACTCGGCCACGGAATCCTTGCCGAATGCAAAGAAGCGCCTGCCCGGTTCACTGGTGTAGGCCACAACGGTAGCCAGCACCACGCCAGCCAACACCGAAATCAGCCTGACCACTGCTGCGCTATCGCTCAAGTAGTAAAAGCCCATGATACCCGCCACAACCAGCAAAAAGGCAACGAGCAACTTGATTTTGTCCACCATGCGTATTATTCCAGTCAATCCTACTTGTTTTTTGGCAGGCCAGGAGGGTCTCGAACCCCCAACCCTCGGTTTTGGAGACCGATACTCTACCAATTGAGCTACTGGCCTAAAACCCGGGAAGGGAGAAGAAAGAAGGGAGAAGAGCTAAACCCTTCCCTCCCCCCTTCGCCCCTCTCATTCCTTTACTCGATAATCTTTGCAACCACTCCCGCACCGACGGTACGGCCGCCCTCGCGAATCGCGAAGCGCAGGCCCTCTTCCATCGCGATCGGGTTGATCAGGTTCACCGTGATGCTGACGTTGTCGCCAGGCATGACCATCTCGGTGCCCGCCGGCAGTTCGACCGCGCCGGTCACGTCGGTGGTGCGGAAGTAGAACTGCGGACGGTAGCCCTGGAAGAACGGGGTGTGACGGCCGCCTTCGTCCTTGCCCAATACATAGATTTCGGCGGTGAATTTGGTGTGCGGCTTGATGCTGCCAGGCTTGCACAGCACTTGGCCGCGTTCGACTTCTTCGCGCTTGGTGCCACGCAGCAATACGCCGACGT
>Ga0209317_1002414_pt1 | contig 13632 bp, 13 predicted proteins | sample RifGroB2_FD_183994 | JGI IMG/M metagenome (GOLD analysis project Ga0209317, IMG submission 183994) | Soil microbial communities from Rifle, Colorado, USA - Groundwater B2 (SPAdes) (version 2) | ecosystem: Environmental > Terrestrial > Soil > Unclassified | place: Rifle, Colorado | collected...
TGCACTTGTAAATCCTGCGATCCCCTTCCCCGTTGCGGGACAGGATGATGTCGCTCTCGATGCAGTTTGCCAGGGTCTGCGGGTGCATGCGGTGGAATTTCGTGCAGATGTCCTGCCAGCCGGTGGCGACAAGGATATTCCCCTTGAGATCGATGAGCGCCATGCCGATCTTCGTCAGCTTGTAAAAGCTGTTCATCAGCTCCTGGATCGCCTGGAAATCGATGATCCGCCGTATATCCTCGCCGCTGATAGCGATGTCTGGGGACAAGAGGGTGTCCAGCTTGGACCGCAGCTCATCTTCTCGCTCCCTGGCTTTCTCTTCCGTCCGCTTGCAGTCGGTGATGTCCCGGACCACGGCTAGATAGCAGGGCTCTCCCTCTATTTCAAGGAGACGCAGCGTCAGCAAGATCGAGGCGAGTCTGCCGTCCTTGCACTGGAGACGCGTGTCCAGGTCGCGCACCTCGCCGGTAGCTTCCAGGGCTTTGGACACCTCCTCCCAGGTGACAGGATCGAGCCAGCACCCCAGATGCGCGGTCCTTTGGCCGATGATCTCCTCGCGCCGGTACCCGGTCAGCTGTTCGAACGCCCCGTTGGCATCGAGCATGATGCCGTCGCTCGCCCGTGTCAGGGAGACGGCATCGGGAAAGAATTGAAACAAGCGCTGGTACTTCTCGCTGTTGGCTACGGTCTCACGAAGGTTTTTCGAAGAGGTCATAATGGTTCTTCCTTTAGCCGATGCTGTTGCTCAGACCACTGCTGTCCGGTACTTGCCTGCGGAGGCGAGGGGGACGCGGAGGCGAGGGGAGGCGAGGGGGACGCTGCGAGGAGGACGCTGGTCACTTCGTTCGGTTCCTCAGTTCAACCAGGCGCCTCTTAATAATTTCCAGCGAATGGTCCTCAGTAACTCAACGAACTGACCAGCGTTATATCCCCTCAGATCCCTGGCGAGAACCCAACGGTATATTTCCCATCCCACCACATGGGTGCAATTAGGGGGACGCCCCTGCGGACATGCGTAACTATGGCTCCCGAGGGTTGCCTATGAAAAAACATGTGAAAAAGGGTAAGCATGGGCCTGGGGGTCAGGTCTCTATTCTTGCTAATCTTTCGGCTGTCCCATCCTTACTGCTTTTATGAGCAAGAAACAAGACCCCAGGTTTCCTCGACACTCAGCAAGCTCTAACAGGCTCGGCCCCAAGATCCCTTTCCTTCTCTCGTGGGTCCTCCGGCTGACCCTCCAAATTTCACCTTTCACGTTGCGTAGGCTGCCTCGTTAAAGTGTATTACATTGTATAACCTTTTGAGGGAGCATCCCATGCTTGCCATAAGACTGGACGAAAAAACAGAATCGCGTCTTGAGCGTCTCGCAAAAGAGACTCATCGCACCAAGTCATACTTCGTTAAGCGGGCCATCACCTCATTTCTTGATGAAATGGAAGACAAACTTATTGCCGTCGCTCGTCTGGAGCAGGAGAACCCATCCTTTCTGACGAACAATGCACTTTGGCGCGAACTTGGATGGGAGAAACCGGCCGACAACCCTAAGCGTCAGAGCAAATAATGCAAGACTACATTGCCTTAGTTCCTTTCTGCCCCGGTTTGAGTTTCAACCTGGCAATCGTCATGCTTGCTGTCGCGGCTACGAACGTGTTCCTCCTGAGGGACGCGACTATATCACGCAGCATTTACAGCAATCAATTAGTTTTTACTCAAATACTCGACTCTCCGGCTATATTAGTCCGGCTCCCCTCTGTCCATGCGTACAATCGCCCGCACAAAGGCACAAGCGGATCCCGGCAAAACGGGTGCGAATGTTGAAGATGAACCGACAAGTTCAGCCTTTGCCGTCCAGAAATTGGGGCAGGTGTCAGAATGGAAATACTGTGATAGGAGCCGACAGCCAGCAGGCGCGGATCACCTGAGATAATCGCTGTGGCGTTTGAGGCAGGCTGAGATGCAGAGGTTGTGTCTATGACTACTTTTGTGACCGCGCCCACTGGACGGTGCGGCGGCAAAGGTCGACATCAAGCATAAAGTTCAACCTTCAAGGGCTGCCCCCTTGGGCTACTGGCATTTGCCTCTCAGTATGGCGAGGGGACGCCCGTTATGACGAGAACGCCCGTGCAATTGCGCGTTAATTGCCGAGTTCCTGAGTCGCCCTCTAGAAATGGTATTTCCAGCCGATGGTTGGATAGACGAATGTGTCGGAATCACCGTTGGCAACATCGATGCCGAACTCGACGGAGTGCTTGGGACCAAATCCGACTTCCCCCCCTATCCCATACGCAATGAAGGACATTTCGGCGACGCCAAAACCGGTTGAGGCTAATGCATCACCAGCGGAAACCGACAACCAAGGCCTGACTTTTGAGACGCGACCTAACGGAAAAACCTGTAACCCCACAGAATAGCCGGCGACCCCAAGGAATCCGGCACCCGCGGTGACAGAAACATACTGAGCAGGGCTTACCTCTATGCCGATGCCACCGAATCCGTATCTGATACCCATACCGGCGCCAATACCGAAATATCCTCTTGGACGATTGTCACCTGGAGTTTCCTCGGCAAACGACGGAACCAAGCCGAAGACGGAAACCACCGCCGCCAGCACCATCACCGTTATCGCTCTTCTGACCATTTTGTCCCTCCTATGGTTTGGGGGAGGCTAGGGGTAGAGTAGATGCTAATGCTATCGCACCCACGGCCGGCAACGGTCCTGAAATGACCCCTAGCCTTGTCGGCTATCAATTCCCGTCGAACATCCGCCCCAGCCCTTCCGCTCATTCCTTGCCTCTTCAATCCCAAGGAAGCGTCTGGAAGCGTCTGGGGGGACGTTGGGCCGAGTAGCCAGGGACGGTTACCCGTCCCCAGCCCTCTGAGAACTGTGCATGCGAGTTTCCCCGCACACAGCTCAAGCCTAACCAAGGCCATTGGGACCCGGTAACTCGACAGTTTTCGCCGTTGGATAGATACGTCAAGCACATGCGGTCATACCTTGCCAGCTCAGTTTGCTCACTCGGCGTGCTTCGGCACGTCGGATGAAATACTCTGTGAAGGCGGGGTTATATGGAGTCGCATGGGCTTGAATCTTGATGTGCCGTGTTATCGGTACGCTCGCCACCGAAAACAGATCGAGGTGAGTGGCCGACCCCTGCGCATCCCGGATCGCTGCAAAGAACACCCACTGGCGCAAGCCCTCACGGCGGAAGTATCGCTGCCGTTTCCATTGTGCCGATTTCTCGGGGTGCCGACGATTGATCCAGGCGATCAGCGCCAAAAACATCTGGTGGTCCACATAGGCAAAAGTCTTCTTTGACACAACGAGGCTGCTTGAGGCTGCTTGGAACCGGGTGTTGATAAGTGGATATCTCCGGATCTGCTTGCATAGACACCCCGGATCTGCTTGCATAGACACCCGGCTCCCATCTGGGTCCACGGTCCCATCTGGGTCCCCCATTCCTTCACCCTTTTCCGGCTTCCATCAACTTCCTGACTCTCTCTGCGGCGAAAGATGCCGCTGCGGAGATATCAACTTATCAACACCCGGTTCCATCCGGGTCCTGCAAGTTTGCGGTGAGGCGGCTTTGAGCGAGGTGGACCGGAACCTGTTATGGCGGAATCAAGTATTTAATCCGTTTGCTTTTGAGGGATTGGAAAACGGCCCTTTGAATGAGTCGGCCGACAGGTACGGCAAGGGATGATGGAAGCCGCAGGCACCTAAGCTTGCGGCTTTCTTCCCTCCATCCGCTGGGGTGGCAGTTTGCGGTTGATTGGACCCCGAAACGGGCATCGGCTAAGGCGCGCCTGCAAGGGCCGTGTCAGGCCGCATACCAGAGCACCGCGAAGTAATGGCAGGTCGTACCCGCCATTACGAACAAGTGCCAGATGAAGTGCCCGTATTTGAGGCGTGATTCGGCCGCGAAAAAAGCTACGCCTGCCGTGTAGGCCACGCCTCCTGCGCCCAGCCAGAGCAGTCCTGATACCGGTATGCGGGACACTAACGGATTGACTGCAAGCAGAATGAGCCACCCCATGAGGAGATAGAGGCCGGTGGAGATGATGGGGTGGAGCAGCCTGTTTAATGCTTTCAGCACTACCCCGACCACGGCAAGCCCCCAGACGAGCCCGAAGATGGTCCACCCCAACGCGCCGCGAAGCACGCCAAGCGTGAAAGGCGTGTAGGTACCGGCGATGAGGAGAAAGATCGCGGAGTGCTCGATGATCTGAAGCCGGCGTTTGGCCTTGCCTGTCGGAAAGGCGTGATAGAGGGTAGATGCAAGGTAAAGAAACACCATCGAGGCGGCGAAGAGGCTCGCCCCGAAGATGAACCCGGGTTCCCCCTGCCTGACCGCCTGCGTGATAAGGAACGGGATTGACACGAGCGCTGCGACCAGACCTATGGCGTGGCTAATGCTGTTCGCGATCTCTTCGCTTCGCGACTGCGCCCGCGTGGATACTTCAAGCGATATGTCCACGGCATTTCCTCCAACAGACTAATTCTACTTTGTCAGATTACCATCATATCCCCATCATATCCCCATCCCCACCCTAACCCTCCCCTTGAAGGGGAGGGAAACTAAGGGCTCCTCCCCCTTCAGCCTTCGCCAAGGCTACGGCTGAAGGGGAGGTCGGGAGGGGATGGGGTGAGGCTGAAAGCGTCGTGCTGCAATGTAACAAGGTAGAACTAATGACGATGGTGCAGGTGTAGTCCTCGTTCATCCTCCCGATCATCTCTCTGAGCCTTGGCAAGTTTTGACTCGTCGACCGGTTCCACCCCGACCCCATGAACGTAGACCATCTCTCCACCTAGCCACCCTGAGACGGCCAGCAATAGCACCGCTACAATAGACAACGCCACCGGCCCGATTGCCGCTGCCTCTGCATTAGTACGCCACAAAAAGTTGAGCACGTACAAAGTTACCAGGCTCAGGTTGATCGACATGTGCCATAACCCGATTTTCTTGGCTCGCGAGTGCGGCAGGTTATACAAATCAAAGAGACCCGGTAATGCAGCCAACAAAGCGCCGATAACACCTCCTGCCATGGTATATAGAGCGAGGGTGCTCCAGATGGCGGCACCATTAGCAAAGTACACCACGTCACATACCAGGGAAAATATCCACAATCCGATCGGTAAGGGCACCAGCATTGAATGAAGCGGGTGCCCTGCCACGCTAGCTCTGCTTCTCATGATAGCCTCCCCGTCTCTTCAGACTCTTACACCGAATCTTTACCTGTGTGTCGAGCAGGTGGGGTTCCCGCGCAACGGGCCTTCTTCATCCGAATCAGTGCAAGCGCGTAATCTAGCTGCGGTTGCTCCCCCTGTTCACCCATAGAATATAATAGGTAGTTTTTAATTTCAATTGGCTCTCTGGCCGCATGGTTCGGGCTGACGGGTCCACAAAAGAGGCAGGCTGGTTATGAAACCAGCCTGCCTCTTGTTTTTCAACCTGCTCTCAACTTTAATAGCGTTTGCCTTACGGGGCAGTAATGGCAGTTGCGTTCAGGGTTACCGCGGTCTGTGCCAACGCCCTGCCGTTCATCGCAGCGCCGGTATTCAGTGAAATCAAGGTCTGGCTCAATATAATACCCTTGAAGTCGGCTGCCGTTCCAAGCGTTGCCTGGCCAGAGACCTGCCAGAACACGTTCTTGGCCTGTGCGCCGCCGATCAGGGTGACCATGGCGCTGTTGTTCACCGTGAGATTTCCTGCTATCTGGAAGATGAAGACGTCATCCGGACCGCCCGATAGAGTAACTCCGGCACTGGTTATCAGAACTCCGGTGCCCCACTTGTAGAGGCCGGGAACCAGGGTCTGTCCGCTGATATCGCCTGCGCCCAGTTCGGTAAAATCAGGCGTGGTTCTTCCGGCGGCGTCAGTGAAGGCGGTTTCCATGTCGCTTATAGCCGTAGTCATAACGGCAGGAGTGGGAGTTGCGTAGTCGGCGGCGTACAGTTTCCCGATCACGTACGACGACGTTGCAAAGGTATTGGTTGAATCCGCGATCAGTGAGAATCCCGTCAGGTAGGTCGCTGCCACAGGACTAGCTCCGACATCTCCCACAATGGCAGTGGTTCCGGTCGTTGAGACACCTGTTTTTGCCAGGATCACGAAATTCCCCGCTGTTCCCAGGTTTACCGGCGCGAGACAGGCCGCCGTACCCGTGGTAAAGCTCCAGACACGTTTCTCCGTCGCATTGCCGGCGAGATCCTTTGCGGCAGCGCTAATCGTGGCGGTGTAGGTGGTGTTTGCTGCAAGATCGCCTGCCGGCGCAAAGACCGCGGTCAGGCCGTAGTAATTCACGGTGCCTGCAACAGCCACCGCCCCTTGCTGCAAGATCCCTTGGTGCAGGGTAAATGTGGCCGTGCTGACCGTCAAGGGGTCCATCGCCTCACTGAAAGTCGCGGCGATGGTCTTGTCGAGACAGACCGCTGTCGCATTGGGATAAGGGTTTACCGCAGCCACCGTGGGTGCTGTGGTGTCCTGAAGCATGCCTGTGGTGAAACTCCATACATAGTTGCTTGCCGCTGCATTGCCGGCCAGATCCTTGGCCTCGGTGGATATCGTGGCTGTATAGACTGCGTTGGATAGTAAATCGCCTGACGGAGTAAAGAGCGCAGTTACGCCAGAGTAGCTCGCCTCACCCGGAACAGGCGTGGCCCCTTGCTTTAAGGTGAATGTCGTTGCAGTGATGGTTGCGGGATCCATTGCCTCACTGAAGGTTGCGCTGAGTTTGCTGCCGATCGGCACAGTCGCGGCAGCATTAGCGGGGGTTGTGCCAGTCACGGCCGGCTTCATTGTGTCCGGGGCCGAGCCAGTGGTAAAGCTCCAGACGTAGTTATCTGCCAGTGCGTTTCCGGCTAGGTTTCTGGCCCCGGTGGTGATCGTGGCGCTATAGACAGCGCCGGACAGCAGGCTGTTGGCCGGGGCGAAGACCGCGGTTACGCCGGAGTAGCTCACCGTGCCTGAAATGACAGCGGCCCCTTGCTTCAGGGTGAACGTGGCCCGGTTAAGGGTTGCGGGGGCCATCGCCTCACTGAACGTTACTGAGAGTTTGTTGCCGACCGGCACAGCTACGGCAGCATTGGCAGGGAGTGTGGAACTCACGGTGACGCCGTCGGCTTTGTCACCGGCAGCGCATACGCCGCGCCCTGGCAGGACAATAAAAACAGTGAGAATCAATAAAAGCAGAAGATACACTTTCCGTTTCTGGAATATTTCCATACAAGCCTCCATACAAATCTCCTTGGCAAAACAGTACAATTTGCTCCGCTTTTTGCCGACATCCCCTTCAGAGCCATTCACCTGAAGTTCCGGCAATCTTTTTCCGTAATGGTCTCTTCCTTTGGTTCTCCTTTTGTCAACGGTCTCATAGGAAATGGGCGCAAAAAAGCCGGATCGACCGAAGACTCATCTGCTTCGGCAACCCGGCTGTCTCGTGGAGACCCAATGAGCTTTCCGTCCCACCCTCGCGGATGGTTTAGTATTTTCCTGTACCGCTACCTGATTTATACCGGGTTCCAGCACCTGAAGCCGGTCGGTATAAATGTTAGCGCCTCGGCGGCGCACAACGGGTCATTAGGGGTCACCTCCTCTATCATATTTAGAACACAAAAAAGCCGGGGAGCCTGGTATCGTTTTGGCGATATTTCGGCGACCCGGCTGTCTCGTTGAGACCCTTAGGCTTTCCGTCCTATCCTCACGGATAGTTTAGTATTGTCGTGTATCAGTTATTAACTTTTAGAATGCTGACAACCCTACACCGACGCGAAAATAAAGCAAGCATTAAATTTTCAGGCAAGAGTCATGGGGCCGGAAAGTACAGTTATTCTACTTGTTATTGCCTTTTCAAAGTGTATAAAAATTTCCGGATAGAACCGAAAAAGCAAATTCGACACCGGTGACTTATCCGACCAGAAGTTCCTTTATGTCCTCTTCGGCGAATAAGTGCGGTTAGCCGTAGGCAGTGAACACAGAGGCAACAAAGCGGCAAGCAGCGGTCAGGGCATTATCCACGGCGGGCATGGCGACACCGGGAGAAAAACTGGCAGCCTCGCTTGAGGTGCTGCAGCGGGTGCAGAGGGGAAAGGTGCTGCGCTCGTCGTCCCTGAGCAGGATGCACAGGGAGCGGCTCCTGCAGAACGAAAATCCTCTCTGCCTGCTGCTTGGTGAGCGGTGGGATGCCAGCCGACTTCGTAGCTTTTCCTCTTACGACGTGCCCTCGTAATTTCCATCTTCCGTTCTGTTTTTCACTTATTAAAACCAATCTTTTTTCGGAACTATATCCAAAACAAAGGCTGTGTGCCTTTACCCCCCTTTGCAAAGGGGGGCAAGGGGGGATTTTGCCCACCTGAGCTGACTAAATCCCCCTCGATCCCCCTTTGTTAAAGGGGGAAGGTCCCATTTTTGACCAGTACCTTTGTTTGGTAGATAGTTCCGTCTTTTTTATCCTTTTAGCCTGCGGTTCCATCATCTCTCGGATAGCATGGAAAACTATCCTGAACTGACTGTCATATTTCTTCCATTTTGGAACCTCAAAGCGGCGGCTTCTTCAGCAGTCAAAAAACCTTAACAAGGCTGTCAAACGGAATGTGAGCAGATTCCCGAGCGATTTCATGTTCAAGCCTTAATTTTTAAGACAAGAGCCTTGATGGCTCTTGGTCGTAACATTTCATTTCGCTTGAAATATCCGGAATGTCCGTAATACGCTTCATTTATTAGCCTTTTTATGCGTACAACGCGCCTTTTCATCGGACTTTTCTCTTTTCAAGGGCTGATGATAGACCCTCCGGGGTCACTCGAACAGTCGAGGCACTGTTCTCCTCAGGACACATACGACGCAGCCTCCTCTTTGATACCTGTCGATGACGCGCTCCTGCTCTTCATGCCCCTCCTTGCATCTCCACCAGACAAGCCTCTTCGAATAAGGGGACACATCCTTCGGCATCCACGACCTGTTCCTTGTCGGATGCCACTCAGCGGCAAGCCACTGGCTTACTGTCTCAATGCTGTTTTCTTTCTGCGGCCGACTTCCCGAACAAAAGGGGCACCCCCTTGCATTGCTTCTGTCACTTCACTTGACTTGCTGCCCTTTAGCATTTCAGAGGTACTCCACAGTCATAATCCTTCATGCTTCGAGGATCGTTTCAATTTCTCATTTTTCTTGTTGGGACAACGCCAGGCTGACCGGCTTGGCCGGTCCAGGCGTCTGGTTGGCGCTCGCCGTTCCTCACATTTCGTTGGCTCGCTTCGCCCTTAAATCCGCTTCCGTCAACATGATTGACTTTCGCACGCGTTCACATACTTCGGATCGCTCGGTACACTAGGGTTTGGAGAGGCTTTCGACAAATTTGTCAAGATCCAGGCGCGCCCCCTCAGGACTTCCGAACCGCCACGACGAACACCTTGCGTACCCAGGGAAGAAACGGTAGGACGGAAAGGCACCGGGTAAAGTTATCAATTTATCAATGCCTGGCCCTGGCCCCATCCTTTCGGCTCGGCTAGGGGGGAGAGGAGGGGACGCCTTTGAGTTCCCTCGCCGCGAATGCAAAGTAAGTCAAGAAAGTCAAAGACGTCCCCCTGTCCCCCCCTCACGATTTAAGGCGGACGGCGACAACCTTCCTGGCGAGCATGGGGTTCATGGATGAAATCATCGACGCCGTGCTGAACCACGTAAAGAAGGGCATTATCCGCACCTATAACCGCCATGATTACGACAAGGAAAAACGGCGGGCGCTTGAAGCATGGGAGCGGAAGCTGCTCAGCATAACCACCGGGGCAAAAGGCAACGTGGTGTCCATCGGCAGTCGCACGAAGCCGGCCTAGCCTATTCAATGTTGTGGAGCTAGTAGTCAGCGGCCAAGGGGCGTTCAGGGGAGAGCCTGAAAACATAGTTGACGCAAAGCATGAAAACATAGTAAACCTGAAACGCAAAAACATAGTAATTTGGCAGCACAAAAACATAGCAGATTAATCGGGGGACTTCGGGTATGGCGACACCGGGAGAAAAACTGGCAGCCTCGCTTGAGGTGCTGCAGCGGGTGCAGAGGGGAAACGTGCTGCGCTCGTCGTCCCTGAGCAGGGTGCACAGAGAGCGGCTCCTGCAGAACGATTTTCTGCTGGAGGTCGTCAAGGGGTGGTACATCGTCACCCGGCCCGCCCTGAACGACGGCAGCAACACGCCCTGGTTCGCCTCATACTGGACCTTTGTCGCTTCCTATCTGAACGAGCGTTACGGGGACGATTACTGCCTTTCCTCCGAGTCGTCCCTGCACCTCCATTCGGGGGCGACCGTGGTGCCGCGGCAGCTGGTGGTCATCGCCAGGGCGAAAGGGACCCAGAAACTCAATCTCCCCTTTGACACCTCCCTGCTAATCTACCAGGACGATAAAAACTTCCCCGCCGGCAGGACGAGGATAAACGATCTCTGGATCATGGACCTGCCGACGGCTTTGTGCAAGGCGGCGCCGTCGTTCTTCAGGCAAAACCCAGCCGATGCCGAACTGGCACTGCGGATGGTGCGCGATTCCTCGGACCTGCTGCGGGTTCTGCTGGAGGGGGGGAGCATTTCCGCAGCCGGGAGGCTCGCCGGGGCCTACGAGTTTCTCGGGGAAACGCAGATGGCTTCGCGGATAGCGCGGGACATGGCGTCGGGGGGCTATCCCGTCAAGCCTGCCAACCCGTTCCCGTCACCCTCACGCTTTGCCTGTTGAATAGCACGCGCGACAGACATGTGTGCGCGCCCAGTCATTATCCCTAATACATTAAATCGTGCCTGACCCCCTCGAAGTTCTCGCACAGGCAAGTCTTTGCCGGGAATTTGGCTCCATAACTTCACGAAAGGTCTTTACCTATAGGCGAGGGGGACGCTCGTCACTTCGTTCAGTTCCTTCACCTCGATTTATGCTCCCTTCCGAGTAACTCAACAGACTGACCAGCGTCCCCCTCAGGCCCCCATGCTCAGCACGCTCGGGGTAGGAGAGCATTTGGCCAAAATTGTCTCCTGTCAGGGGCTATCCCAGCGGGTGCGCCAAGCAGCTGGTGACTGCCGCGGAGCAGGCCTGACCGCGAATTTGGCCGGCCAAATTGGTGAGTCCGCCCATAGTCAGAACGGAATGTCGCCGTCATCTAAGGGGTCAGACGAGCCGCCGAATTCGAAGCATCTCGATAGCAGTTCCTGAGGCAAAATCATCGACTCAAGAACCTTCAGCTCGATGGTATCGCCCAAGCCGGCAGAACCTTGGACAATCGAAACCTTGCTGATCCTGATTTTCTCGAAGCCCCGGGTGACGACGTAGCCGGCGCCGTCGAAAAAATGAATCGCGCCGTCGCCGATTGCCAACAACTCCTTTGCTTCTTTCAACGCTGCCGACACTTTACTTCCCTTCTTCATGGTCTCCTCCTTTAATTGTCATATCTGGCCACCTGCGACCGACGGCTATCAGAATTGGGCGATTCCCGAACTTTTCAACCTTTTTTCAGCCCAACGGTGCAGGAGTTGACCGGGCGGTTTTCGCCCCGGTCCAACTTCCTGGTTGGGACTTTCTATGCGGTTAGATGTTAGGCTTCTCACCACAACTTACCAACGTCTCCCCAGCTCTCACTTGAGGACGCTCGCCCAAAGATGATAGGTCAGTCCGTCCGACTGTGCCCAAGCCATTATGGCATTACCTTTTCTGTTCGCCGCAAGCTTTACATATCCGCCGGACCACCCGCCGCCGCTAACCTGCTTTGCCGTCTGCCACACGGCTGTTCCTGCATTGAAAGCAAGTGCCTGAACCGTCGAATGTCCGTCGGCTACCATATAGACGCAGAGCTCGTTGCCGGCCCTGTCTGCGGCAAGCTTTGAGATCATCCCCTCATCCTGAGTGAGATAGGCAGGCACCGAGAAGGTGTCATGTATGAAATCGTACCTTGCTGTCCAAAGCTGATTGGAACCCAAGCCTTCGGCGGCACCTACGATTGTCGCTTCACCTTTCCCGTCAAGCACGACCTGCGGGTTGAACATGTCCCCCAAGGAAACAGCGGGAATCATGATCGACAGCCCCCATTGCCCCGTAGCTGCAAAGTACCTGTTCATCCAGACATACCTGCGCGAATAAACGACGCCGGTATTCGAATCGTCCTCCACCCACACCGCAACCGTGTTTCCGTTTCCGTCCATAGCAACCTGAAGATCATAGGCGCCGCTCATGGTGTTCGTCTTCAGCATCACAGGCGTCTCCCACCTGTCATTACTAGCAGTGTATCGGGCTGCCCACACGTTGGCGACCGTCCCGTTGAGTTCGTTCCATACGGCCATGACATTACCGGAGCCATCCACGGCTGCCTGGAGGTAACCGCCAGCATATTGAGAATAGAAGGAGGTATCAACCATTCGCGGCACACCCCAGGTCTTGGATGAAGCGGAATAGCGGCTCGCCCAGATGTGAGTTCTAAAGGGCCAGACAGTGCGGTCCTCCTGGACCCATATGGCGGTGAAATTTCCTGATGCGTCGGCCATTACCCTCGGATTCTTCGAATCTCCGCTGGCAGCATTTGTCTCAATGAGGACAGGGGGCTCCCAGGCACCGGAGGCATGGCTGAACCGGATCCCCCATATTTTCCAGGGATTCGTCCCTGGATCCGCCCAAACAACCATCGCATTGCCTGAACCGTCAGCGGCGACATGGGGTTCGCTGCTGAACGCGAAATTGCCGCTACGATGGTCCGGGACGATCACCTCTGCCAGCCCCCATTGCGCCTCCAAGGCTGAGTATCGAGCCGCCCATGTCTTTCCGTTCTGGCACCACACGACAACCGCATTCCCCACGTCGTCAATGGATACCTCCGACTCCTTCACATCTTCGGAAGTGACATTCTCAAGGAGGCTTGCAGGCGCCCAATTCTGTGCCAGCATCACTGCCTGCGCTTCTGGCTGTGGCTGTGGCTCTGGCTGTGTATGTGCAGGAGCGGAGTCGCGGCCGCAAGCGACGATGAGCAACAGAAACATGGCGACGAGCAGCAGGTTGAGGTGCTTCATGTGGAGACCTCTCTTTTCAAAGTATGTCATTTCCATTTGTCCAACTCGTTAATCACCGGTATGCGTATATAAGTGACTCGTCACCTGTATACGTAACCGGTACCGTATATAAGGGACCTAACGGTCGCCTATATACGTGGCTTCTCTCCTTTTCCTATGGCAAGAGCCGGTAACCGATATAGGTGACTTGTACTCCGTATACCTGCCCTGCCGGTTCGGCCTGCTCGCATTGTACCCCGCTTGCCGCCTACTCCCTCATTATTCGTTCCACCAGTGCCGTGTCCCCCCGAATCGCACCAAAACAGACCCGCCAGACCCGTTCCTCCGGATTCCAGCGCCCCCCGGCGGCTTTCAGCTTCTCCCGCAGCGCCGTTTCGGTGTACGGCACGGCAACGGCAACCATGTCCGTGTCCCGGTAGCGGGGCGCCAACCTGGGCCGTCTGTCCACGATGATCTCAGCCGTCGTCAGGTTGTCTCCTGTCCGCTCATCATACCGGTACCGGACACAGACCAGCGCAGCTCCAAACCGGGCCACCAGTCGCTGTGTCCCCTTCTGTCCCGGCTTCAGGTGGCCATACGCCTTCATCTCCTTAAGCATGATTCCCTCTTCAT
>Ga0209317_1002415_pt1 | contig 13625 bp, 9 predicted proteins | sample RifGroB2_FD_183994 | JGI IMG/M metagenome (GOLD analysis project Ga0209317, IMG submission 183994) | Soil microbial communities from Rifle, Colorado, USA - Groundwater B2 (SPAdes) (version 2) | ecosystem: Environmental > Terrestrial > Soil > Unclassified | place: Rifle, Colorado | collected...
ACTCCTACGCTTGGGGGCGGGATGGGGTCCATGCCTACGACTGGGCTGTCCGGTTCGAGCAGCGGGTCAGGGAGCTTCTGCTAGCAGGGGACGACGCTTCCCTCGTCGCTTACGAGGATCTCGGTCGTGATGCCATGCTCTCGGTCCCGACCCCTGAGCACTACCTGCCGCTGCTCTACATCCTCGGCCTGCGCAGGCCAGTCGACCCTGTCAGTTTCCCGGTAGAGGGGGTGGATGGCGGTTCGGTCTCCATGCTCGCCGTCCAGATCGGCTAACCAGCGTCTGGGTGGGGTTTTATAAGGTGGCGATGAGACTTCATCAAGGCTGCACAACTGAATGTCTGCCACATGGAGGTAAAAAGCAAATGGATTATAAAAAATAGGCGAAATCTTTTACATCAGAATTAATAAAGAGAAAGTGGTACTTAGTTAATTATGGAAGTATTCAGAAAGGAAAAAATACTCACAGGACAGTTTCAAGGAATTGGGGCTTGTAGCACGGCAACAGTTTCTACATATCTACCAGATATTAATGATTTTACAGACCAAACCCAAACCTCTGAGACTCCAAAGGGGTCCTGATACCAGTCCATGGCATCAATCCTCTTGCAACAAGCACACGCCTCAGCTGCATATTTCATCAAATTCCATGTTGAACAGATCGCACAACAGGAGGCGCCCGCTGATAGTGCCACCCTGGGAGAGGATAACCTTGCACACCTCTGCGACCTGCAGGCTCGCCACCAGCGCCGGGGTGAACGACGGATTGCCCAGCTTGGTCTCGACCCCCTTGGCCGCGCCGGAAAAGAACCGGGAGATGTCCTCGCCAGGAAGCTGTGTGGCCACCTGTCCGTACCAACCGGCGATGGCGCCGTGCACCAGCGGGATCCCCAACTCCTGGCAGAGCGAGACCAGTTCCAGGCGGGTCGTCAGGTTGTCCAAGGCGTCCACCACGGCCGTCGCGCCGGCAAGGAGTTCCGGGCCGTTTGCCGCGCAGAAAGCCGTTCGATGGGGAACCAGCCTAACGGCGGAGTTAATCTCGCCGACGCGCCTGGCGGCGGCGTCCGCCTTGTGCTGCCCAAGGTTCGCCATGGTACAGAGCAGCTGCCGGTTCAAGTTGTGTTCCTCGAAGACATCCGGGTCGACGGCGTCGATCCGCCCCACGCCGAGCCGTGCCAGTTCCTCGATGATGTAACCGCCCAGCCCGCCGCAGCCGATCACCACCACCCGGCTTCGCAAAAGCCTCATTTGTCCGGCGCAGGAGATGGTCTGGCGGTTTCTCTGGTAGCGCGCCGGCCAGAGTCCCAGTTCGAGGATGGCGGCCTCCACCTCGGCAAATCCGAGCTCGAAGTGCAGCGAGGCATCCCACTGGCTGCCGGTGGTGATCAGGCCGTCGACGGCACGCCCCGCAAGATAGGTCAGCAATTCGCTCATGCTAGCCGCCTCCCAGGAGCGGGTAGATAGCCAGTGTATCCCCCTCCGCGAGTTCCCCGTCGAGCGGCACGTGGCGGTGGTTAAGGAGCATGACGCCGATCTCCTCCAACAGGATGCCCTTGTCTGCTACCACATCCCCGACAGTGGTGCCGGCCTGATAATCGCAGAGTTCTGTCGGGGCGCGACCGTCGCGAAAACTGGCAAATAGTTTCACCGTGATCTGCATATTCCTGACTCCATTCTTTTGCTGGACAACTAATGACTCTATGGCGCCCGATATTTAGCTCCGGAGCGACGCGGAAAGGAGGTGACTAAGACTTCAGCAATGTAACGTTCCGGATCGACCCGCCAAGGTAGAACTGAGACCCCGATTGTCTCTAATTCACTGCCGTCGTTACGTCCTACAAATTTTGTATTGTTTTAAAGTAGTGATTTGTATGTAACATACACTCTGATCGCATTAAACATGATTTATTGTACTGGGTAGTAACTATGTCGATATATGATTCAAAATGATTGGTTCAGTAATTTTAGATGCTTAAAAAAAACGGTGCCCCTGAGTAAGAGGCACCATAGCCTAGTAGACTGAATTGTTTCCAGTGGAACTGAATATCTAGAAGTTCCAGAATTCGTCCACTTCTTCACCGCTCATGTCCCAACCAACGTTGTGAGGGGGCAGGGGTTCCGCAAAAAAAGCGGGGAGGCGGTCATCCGCATTGGTAAAGCCCGCTTTTTGGTTGAATGCGCGCTCGGTTTTGAGGCAAATCTTGCCCATCTCTTCGAAATCGTGCGTGGTTAGGCTGAGACCGTAACGGGCGTTTACCATTTCGACAATGGCCGCGTAACTATCGGGTACGGCAGTCAGAATCATCGTCGGAATGTGGCACATACCGAGAGAGTCGGTAAACGCATCTTCAATCTGAAGCTTTCTTGACAGAGCCACCTGCCCTTCATTCTTCAGTGGATCTACATGGCCGCCGATACCGAAGATATTTGCGCCACACGCCCATCCGGCAGTATGGTCGGCGCCCATTGGCGATGTGGCATAGGTAACACCGAACCCTTTGATTGTACGAGGATCGTAGGCGGACATGGCCTGGTTTTTCACCACGGGTACCCTGGCAATGTCGTAGGCTTTGCCCACGGAACCGGCCCCGTTTCCCAGGATGTGGCCGAGCGGGGTCCCCTTGCGAATTTCCTCATTAATCAACCGGTAGGCTTCCGGCCCATCTCCCCATTTGAGCACCTCTGCCTCCATAGCAACTGATATGGCTACGGCACAATCAATTGAGTCAATTCCGATATCATCCATGGCCCAGTCACATTTGGCGACACAATCCAGATCATTTATCAAGGTGTTGCTACCCATGAGTGCGATTGTTTCGTACTCAAAGCCGGCAGTCACAAATTTCTTGTTTTCGTCGTTATATGTTTGTGAACACTTGACAACGCACCCGGCTTGGCAGCTGTGAGTCGGAACGCCTTCGCGTGCAACAATCACCTCGTACATGTTCTCGCCAGAGATTTTCTCTGCATTTTCATTGGTGCCGGAACGGAAGTTTTTAGTCGGGAAAGCTCCGGCTCCATTGATTACATTGGTCATCAAGTTGGTTCCGAACCTTCCCAGGGCCTGACCGGTTACCGGAAAATCAATGAGAGCTTTGGCGAAGATGCCAGCGTTTTGCTTGAACTTTCCCGGATCGGTAAGCGTAACGTTTTTCCCGCCGCTATCATCGATGCTGATGTATTTCACTTTCTTTGAGCCCATGACGGCACCGCCTCCACCACGTCCGTGGCTTCGGATATTCCCGTCGGGGTCTTTTACGGAGATATTGGCAGCGGTCATTTTGAACTCACCGGCAGGGCCAGTGGCCATAAGGCCGATCTTTTTGCCCAATTTTTCACTCAGCGCTTTGAACAGCTCATAATTCCCTTTGCCAATGTATTCCGAATCTTCCTTTATGGTGGCACCGTCTTTATTGACGTGGATGCTGTACCACTTGTCTTCCTGCGGCACCCCTTCTATGATCAGTGCTTTTATGCCAAGCCTTTCCAGATTCAGCGCCGCATTTCCACCGGCGCTCGACTCCTTAATGCCGCCAGTTAGCGGGCTTTTGAATCCGGCGGAAAGACGCCCGCAGTTGGCGGCGGCAGTGGCCGCCAAAAGGCCGGGCGCAAACACCAGCTTATTATGCTTGCCAAGCGGATCGCACATAGGCGGCACTTCATCGGCGATAATGGCGGAAGTCAGGGCGCGCCCACCAAGAAACGCCCAATCTTCGGGTACTGCCTCAATGGCAGTGGTTAGGTCATTCATATTGACCCTCAAAATTTTTTCTCCCATCTTTTTCTCCTTTTCTGTGTAATGTAGTTTTTTGCTGCCTAGGAGTACTTTCCATTTCAGTATGTGAAAACGTGTAAATAAGCCATTTTTTCATAGCAGTACTTGTGCCAATAAATTAATAAAATTTTTGATCGTAACAACAGTATGTTGCGGGTCGTGTGCACCGCGGAGGGCTAACCGGGGGATGCCCACTTGTTAACAGGTAAAGGTTGTTCGAACGGCAAAACGTGCGTAAATCAAACCGGGAGACAGGGTTGGCGAAATTGGCGACAGGTGTAAAGATTTTTGTCAAGCCATTGGGCTTAAATCAGCATGGATCGCATTTTTCTTCCCATTCATTTCATTTTTTCGTATCGTTATGACGGCCGCAGAGCATGAATTCTGTTGCCTGTGTCAGTGTCAAGAGAGGGGATCAGCGCACATTCGTCGAATTTCGACCGGTAGTTTTACGCTTGTGAAGGGGTGTTCAGATGGATTCTTCCTTGAAAAATCAGGAGGCCGGCAGTCTTGCTGAGACCTCAAACGAAAAACTGTATTTGAGAATTCTTGATTCGATGGTTGGGCTCAGCCTTGTCACCGACAGGGACTTCCGCATTGTATATAACAGCCTTCGAAATAGCGTGAATGAAGGCTCTCAGGTGCAATCTGGTGGAAGACTGCATTGCTACTATTATCATAACAAAGCTCAAAAATGCGATACTTGCCATTTAGAAAATGTATTCAGAAATGGACTTCCTGAATTTGTAACTAAGAAATGCCCTTTATCACAAGAAGATCAAGTCTATATTTTCCCAATATTTGACGAGAATGGCACAGTCACCATGGCCGGTGAAATGCCTAGAAAAGAAATTACTCCGCTGCGTCAAATGATAGAAGAATCACTAGGGACCAAAGAAGTATTGATGGCAATAATAGAGGCTGCACCTTTGGCTATAATCGCTGTTGATAACGAATTTAAAGTGATACTTTGGAATCCAGCTGCCGAAAGAATATTAGGCTGGCGGAAGGAAGAGGTGTTCGGAAAGATTTATCCTATGCTTTCTACAGTTATGCGTGATGATATACTTGATAATTTTCACCGTATACAAAATGGAGAAGTATGTAACTTTGTTGAGACCAAACGAATGCGTAAAGACAACACCATTGTAGATATCAGTCTTTCCAGTGTTCTTCTCCAGAACAGTAAGGGCATTGCTATTGGCTCTATGGCAATCATGGAAGATATAACTGAACGCAATAAATCACGTCAAGCTCTCAAGGAATCGTACGCCAGTTACCGTACAATTTTTGATTCGGCCAATGACGCAATCTTTCTATTGGACTCCGTAGACGCAACGATTTTGGACGTGAATATGAAGATGTGCGAGATGTTCGGCTTCCAAAACCTTGAGGCCGCATTGCGGCAGAGCATGAGTGATATGGTGTCAGGGACTTCGCCCTATATGCTGGAAGATTTGCTGCCGCTGGTCTGGAAGGCCAGGGACGGCGAATTGCAATGTTTCGAATGGTTGGCCAGACACACATCGGGTCGCCTCTTCTGGATTGAAGCAACCATGAAGGGAGTCATCATCAGTGGGGAGTACAAAGTGTTGGCAGTTGTCCGCGACATCACTGAACGTAAGGTCGCAGAAGCGGAGAGCGGAAGACTGCAGGAAAAACTTATGCATGCCGACAAAATGGCCGCTCTCGGCACCTTGACCTCGGGCATTGCTCATGAGATAAACAACCCGAACAACTACATACTTTCCAATGCACAATTCCTGGCGGACGCCTGGCCCGACATCAGCAGAGTTCTCAACCAACATGCCAAAGAAAACGGCGATTTTTTTCTCCGCAAGATGCGGTACTCCGACGCCTCATCGAAAATTCCGAAAATAATCGACGGTATAGCCGGAGGGGCACACCGCATCAAGGGCATCATTACCAACTTGAAAGACTTTTCTCGGCAGGAGAAAACCTTTCTGGCGCAGGACGTTGACGTCAACGAAGTAATCGAGGCTGCCTTGTCATTGCTGCAGCATAAAATCAAGAAACACACCGATTTCTTCAAGTGCAGGCTGGAAGAGACCATCCCCCTGGTGAGGGGCAACTTTCGGCAACTGGAGCAGGTCGTAGTCAACTTAATGCTGAACGCCCTGGAGTCGTTACCTGCCAAGGACCACGGAGTCATGATTGCCACATCGTACTCAAAGCGCAAGGGGCAGATCTCAATAAAGGTGAGCGATGAGGGCGTTGGCATGAGCGAAGAAATAAAAAAGTCAATTTTCGACCCTTTCTTCAGCACAAAGCTCGAGACTGGAGGAACCGGCCTCGGGCTCTCCATATCCTTCACTATAATAAGCAAGCATAACGGCACCATCGAATGCAATTCTAAATCGGGAGAAGGAACAACATTCCGTGTACTGTTACCGACTTTGAATAATTGCAAATAAAAGGATTATCTTAATATGACAACAGACAATTTTTATAAAATACTGTTGGTTGACGACGAACAGTTTATTTTGTTTTCTTCAGAAGCTGTACTTAACCTTCATGGAATCAACGGGGTGATGACTTTAGATGACAGTCGCCAGGTATTACCGACCCTTGAAGCAGAAAATATTAGCTTGATAATCCTCGACCTTTACATGCCATACATATCAGGTAGAGAACTGCTCAAAACCATCAACCTCAACCACCCGCAAATTCCCGTCATTGTCATGACTGCTGCCGATGATGTCGAAACGGCCGTTGACTGCATGAAATTCGGCGCTTTCGATTTCCTGGTAAAACCCGTCGAAAATGCCCGTCTGATTACCTCGGTAAAGAAGGCACTTGAGATACGCAGCTTGAATAACGAAGTTACGGAGTTACGGGAACGCCTGCTTTTAAACAAGGTCAAGCACACAGCTGCCTTTGATTCCATCCTTTCGAACAGTCCGAAAATGTCGTCTATGTTCCAATATTGCGAGGTAGTCGCCACATCCGATCAACCGGTCATTATTGTTGGTGAGACGGGAGTTGGCAAAGAACTAATTGCAAAAGCCATTCACGATGTCAGCGGTAGAAATGGTCTGTTTGTTCCCGTCAATGCTGCAGGCCTAGACGACAACATGTTTTCAGATACTCTCTTTGGTCACAAAAAAGGCGCCTTTACTGGCGCGGACCAGACTCGCAGCGGACTCATCGCCCAAGCTGCCGGCGGAACCTTGTTTCTTGACGAAATCGGCGACCTTCAGATGGGCTCCCAAGTCAAGTTGCTCAGGCTACTACAGGAACAGGAGTATTACCCAGTTGGTTCCGACACTCCCCAAATGAGCTATGCCACGATAATTGCGGCAACGAATAGGGATCTGCGCGCATTGACTAAAGAAGGCAAATTTCGAAATGACCTTTACTATCGGCTTTGTACTCATCGGGTTGCCATCCCACCTCTGAGGGAACGGCTGGAGGATATCCAGCTCCTGCTAGAATTTTTTCTCGACAATTCGGCACGAGCAATGAACAAGAAAAAACCGGTTTACCCGGAAGAACTGATAACCCTTCTTTCCACATATGATTTTCCCGGCAACGTGCGCGAGTTAAAGGCTCTGGTATACGACGCAGTAGCCCGCCACCAATTCGGAACGCTTTCAATGGATTGCTTCAAAGAGGTCGTTGGTGACCGACCCTTGCCCCCGGGTTTCGGCGTGCTGCAGTTAAAATCTGTCACTGATGCGATGCAGGTGGCACTGCGCCGTTTTCCGAAGGTGAGTGAAGTCGAAGGCTACCTGATAAACGAGGCCATGAAGCAGGCGAAAGGAAACCAGGGCATCGCCGCTTCCCTGATCGGCATGAGTCGTCAGACTCTCAATAAACGGTTGCAAAAGGACAAGGATTGACAGTCGGAACCCACATGCAACCCCCGGTGCATATGCCTGCAGGCAAGGAATCCTGCTGGACACGTGATTGCCGGACTGTTCCTCACTAATTTCTCGATCGAATTCCCCCGCCCAACGGCCCGCCTGCGTTCACTCCTTTATCAAGGACCTCTCCCACCAAAGCCAAGATCCCGAATCTCTGCCACCTGGCACGGCCTTTTGGCGTCTCCGTGTCATTCGCTCAGCCGGCCAACCTGAAATATCGTCGTGGAATTCCGTGCATGGAAGGTGTGATGCTCACTATAGCTATCCCCAACTGAGGGGGAGAGGAAGGAATCTGACGCTGCACAGATTAGAATTAAGTAGGATTATGCCTGTAAAAAAAGTTTACAAGCTGTCGCAAATCCCCTCATTCAGCAAAATACTCCTTTGTATACGATGGCTTATTAATGAGTGCAACATCTTTCATGTTAAAAAATGGGCACCCGGTATCGCAATCTCCCGCAGTCAAATCACGATAACTCCCCAAATTACCGACTGTATTTATTTCTTAGAGCGTTGGCACAGCTGTTGCTATTTTGATCCGAGGACAGGTTTGCAGTACCAGAGAATTCCAGCAGATTTGCCAATGGGATGAGATTCAATCGGTTCTTCTTGGAGAACCGCAAAAACATCAAAGGAGAAAAGGAATGAAAATTAGAGCTGCTGTTGCGCGAGAAAAAGGAGGTCGGTTTAACATTGAAGAAATTGAACTTGATGAGCCGAGAGAGGATGAGGTGATAGTGCGTGTGGCAGGTTCAGGAATTTGCCATACAGACTTCATGCCGTGGAATGGAACTGTCCCCGCACGGTTCCCGGCCGTTTACGGCCATGAAGGGTCGGGTACAGTGGAAAAGGTCGGTACCAAGGTCACGGAAGTCAAGCCTGGCGATCGCGTGGTAATGACGTTCAACTACTGTGGTGTTTGCACCCCTTGCAGAAATGGCCAGGTTAGTCATTGTGTTGATCATTTCAAAGCCAACTTCGCCCAGCAGCGTTTTTCCGACGGGTCGCCTTCCATGCGCAAAGGTGATGAGACGATCCACGGCGGCTTCTTTAACCAATCGTCCTGGGCTTCGCATGCTCTTGCCTTGGAGAAAACGGTGGTCAAGATCCAGGATGACGTTCCTCTGGAACTCTTCGGTCCCATGGGTTGCGGGATTCAAACCGGTGCTGGAGCGGTCATCAACTCGCTGAATCCGAACGCAGGGGACTCCATCGCTATTTTCGGTACCGGTTCGGTGGGTATGTCATCAGTTATGGCCGCTGTCGTCAACGGTTGCGGCAAAATAATTGTAGTGGATATTAACGAGGCACGGCTTGAGCTTGCCAAGGAGCTTGGCGCTACCCATGTCATTAACCCGACAAAATGCAATCCGGTCGACGAAATTATAAAACTGACCCAAGGGGGGGCAGATTACTCCTTGAATTGTACCGGGAACCTGGTGGCCGCACGTCAAACAGTTGATTGCATCAGAATCAAGGGTGTGGCTGGCTTAGTCGGCGCCACTGCCTTTGGCGCAGAGATAAGTTTTGACTATTGGAGTCTCTTGCTGGGCCGCACCGTTAAGGGTATCTGTCAGGGAGATTCGATTCCCAAGCTCTTCATCCCTAAATTGGTGGATCTCTACAAACAGGGGCGCTTCCCCCTTGACAAGCTGGTCAAATACTATGCGCTCGACGAGATCAACGATGCAGTATCGGACACGTTGAAGGGTACGACGATCAAATGCATTATAAAACCATAACTTGATGACTGTCACCAGCATCGTCAGGTGTGAAAAGCGTTTGGGATTTTCTTAAACATTATGCCCCCTGCCCAAACAGGGGGCATTTTTTAGCCCTGGACTATCCGCCGGTGGCCGAATACATGCTGTTCAAGAGCTAATATTTCCCCGGACAAGCGAGCTAAATGGAGCTTTGTACCTTTACAGGTTGACGTGACTGTGTATACGACTGAAATAGTAGTGGTGGAAAATCAGCCACTCTGTCTCATTACTTGACAGATCCGAATTTTATCAATCAAAAACATGATCTACTCAATTAATGCATCCTAGCCTGTAAAATGTTTTGCACCAAGCATAGACCAGCAAACATTTGCATCTATCATAACGCCAGGGAATTTAGGTTTCTTTATTTCTTAGCGGCTGAGCACTGTCCATGCTATGACATTTGCTAAATGATTTATCTGTAATGACATAATCCGTAAACACTGGAGGTATTGCAATGAGTATCACGTCGAAAAAGGTTATGCTATCTGCTGTTTTTGCGTTTTTTGAGGTTGCCGCCTTAACAGGCGTTTCGGGCCAGGCGGAAGCTGGCATTATACCCAACAGCGTCATTGTCCCGCATGAATACCAATTCCCGCCTGTGTCAGTTATCCCGAAGGAAGGCATTGCCGGCGTTCTCAGCTACAACCTCTTCCGGAATGAGAGAGAGGCGTATGACGGCGTGAGTCCGGTGCGAAACCAATTCGCCACCGTTAACAAAATTTTCAATTTTTTCAAGTTGGATGGTGTCGATAGCATCGGCTTCGCATTTGAAGCTTTGCCGGGATATCTTCACGTGGAGACGAAAGACAACCATAGCTTGAACGGGATGCTCGATCCCCAAGTTGGTATGGTGGCATACACGCAGCCGATCCCGAATTGGACTACTGCCCTGGAGTACTGGCTGGTGTTGCCTGTAGGCGATGATAATTTCAGCGGCAACTCCTGGGATCACCAGTTCGCCTTTTTGACTAACTTTGCCTATAAAAACTTCACCTTCGACGGAGACATCGGCTACAAGCTCAGGGGGAACTCCCATGCGGGGGGGGTCGAGACTTCAAATGGTGACACGGTGTATGCCAGTACTTCCTTTGGTTATAAAGTTGTGAGGCTGGTCGAACCGTACGTCAAATTTGACTACATGACCGTAGGTTCCGGGGAAGTTAAATCGACTGGCGTGAAGGTGTCGAGCAACGACGAACTTCAGTTCTCTGTCGGTAACTACTTTAAAATAACTGATAAATTTCAGACTTCAATCCATTATACAAGAGGCCTAACCGGTTCGCATACCACCAAGGCCAATGGCGTGGATGTCAACTTTTATATTGTTTTCTAGCTCATGACGGGACCTCATGTCGGTTGCAGAAGCATTTATGACTTATCCAACTTATGAACAGATCTCGGGCCCGGGTTTTGGTGATTGATTATAACCTCATGGTTAAGTGATTGGTTTTGACTGTCACGAAAGACGAGATTTTCCACAACCTGAGCACCAAACCATGCCTTAGATTCACAGAACAACAGGTAAAGAGCATTATGGTAACTGCTTTTTCAACTTTTGATGTCTATGCTGTTCCCACCTTGGACATGAGGTTAACACCCATCTCGACTGAATTGATCACGCATTCTTTTAACGAATAATTGCGTTGCAGATACGTCGTGACTGAACGGGTTGATCGTTATGGCATGCAGATACACGACTATCCTTGTCTTAAGTAGCAAAAGGGGAATTACGATGAAAAGTAAAAGCTGCAGGAAGTCCAATATTATTTCGATACGCATGAATGACGACGAACTCGACTTCATACAGAGAATGATGGACACCAAAGACAAGAAAGCATCTTCGATTATGCGCGAAGCGTTTTCCCTATTAATTGAAAAGTGGGAAATGTCGAGGCGTATGGAGAGGGTGTAAAAAATTTTGCTTAAATCCATTTAGGGTTACACCAAATCCCCCTGAGTAGGTTAAATGACCGAAATCAGCGAACTCGGAGAATTCATGAACTGTTCTCATTGCGGCAAAAAACTTTGATACTGTCAACGGTCAGGCAAAAAATTATTGGGTTGCCACCAGCAACGCCTACGGTGCTGCTTGATCCCCAGGGAAGGCACATAAACTACCTCCGCCTCTCGGTGACCGACCGCTGCAATCTGCGTTGCCGATACTGCATGCCGGCGCAAGGGATGGCCAAGGTCGGCCATGACGAAATCCTGAACTACGAGGATCTGCTTCGCATCGCCCGCGCTGCGGTGGCAATCGGAGTGGAGAAGATCAGGGTTACCGGTGGCGAGCCGCTGGTGCGGCGGGGAATCGTTGACTTTCTGCGGCAACTGGCATCGATACCCGGTCTGCAACGGCTGGTACTAACCACCAACGGCATGCTGCTCACTGAGATGGCGGATCACTTACGAGCTGCTGGAGTGGAAAGCGTCAATATCAGCTTGGATTCCCTGAAGCCGGAAACTTTTGCGTTGATAACCCGGGGTGGCAATCTCCGCCAGGTGCTGGCCGGGATAGCCGCTGCCGAATCCGCCGGGTTCAGATCCATCAAGATAAATGTAGTCGTCATGCGCGGCGTCAATGATGGCGAGCTGGAAGATTTTGCCGCACTGACACTGAATCGCCCCTGGCGGGTGCGCTTTATCGAGTACATGCCGACGCTGTCAGAGCCTGGCTGGGCGGTAAAAGGAATGCCCGGTTCAGAGATTCTGGAGCGGCTGTCACGCCGATTTACCATGGTGGGAGTGGCTTCGGAAAACCTGGCTGGTCCTGCACGTTACCAGCGGATTGCCGGAGCAGCCGGGCTTGTTGGGGTGATCACCCCGGTTTCCTGCCATTTCTGCAGCGAGTGCAATCGCATCAGGGTGACATCTCGCGGGTCATCCAAGAGCTGTCTCTTCGGCCGCAGGAGCATAGACCTGCGGCCCATGCTTGCCGAAAGCGACGACGTAAGGCTCCGAGAGGGCCTGCGCCGGACCGTAGCCGAAAAGCCGGACCGGCACCAGCTCAGCGCAGGCAGCGGCGTATTGGAACAGATCGCCATGGCCGGGATAGGAGGATAACGAAGGAGTCGAGAAAAGTAGTGGCAGTCTTCGTAAGCCGCAAAAAGGGTAAAGAAAATCGCCGGCCCGTGGTTATTCCAGGCTCTAAGCTCAACCTCTATTCAAAAGCCGAACAGGGCGATCACTTAAGTACCCTCTTAAATTTGCAGCCGACCTCTAAACGTTCTTGGATCGCTAAAAATCTCAGATAGTGTTGTTTCAGAGTTTTCCGCCAGTGTCTCTCGTCAAAAATGAAAAGTGGCGGAGTATGTAGTTTGGAATCATTGGCAAAGGCAATGTCGGTAATGCGCTTGTGCCACAGTTATTGCGCATTCTGTGCAAACTGGTATTCGCACAGCAAAACAAAAAACCTGGCGGCATTGCGCTTCCCTAGCTTGATCCGGCGCCGACCCTGGCTGCCTTTGTGCGTTCCTTGTCGCCATCAATCTCGATTGTCGGTTGTACAGACATCCCCACACGCAACTGTTTACTGACTGCTTGGCCGGGGTTTACTGTAATTCGCACCGGCAGCCGTTGCACGACCTTTGTAAAATTCCCCGTGGCGTTTTGCGGCGCCACGGGAGCAAAAGAAGCACCGCTGGCTGATGCCAGGCTCGCGACACGTCCGGAGAGCACTAGGCCGGGTAGCGAATCAATGCGGATAGCTACGGCCTGCCCAGGATGAATGCGGGCAAGCTGGGTTTCACGAAAGTTGGCCTCGATATACACATTCTCCAACGGCACCAGCGCGAGAAGCGGCGCACCAACGTTAACGAAAGCTCCCTCGCGCAGGGAACGGCGTGCCACCGTTCCGCCAATCGGTGCTGTGATACGGGTGTAGGAAAGATTTAGCTTAGCTGCCGCCAGAGCCGCCAGCGAGCGGTCCCGCGTGCTTTCAGCCTTTTTCAGATCAGCTTGGAAAATTGATGTTTGCAACCGGGCACCTTCTGCCCCGGCCTTATCGCGATCAAGCGCAGCCGTCTGCACTTGCATCTGAGCGTCAGCCTGCTGAGCCTCCTGTTGAGTGCCAGAGCCATCTCTAGACAAATTGCGATAGCGCATGGCATTGGCCTTGGCCAGCACTAACGAGGCTTCATCCGACCTTACGGCTGCCTGGGCCTGTTCAATTGCCGACGCCTGGCGCGTGATGGTCGCAAGG
>Ga0209317_1002417_pt1 | contig 13611 bp, 13 predicted proteins | sample RifGroB2_FD_183994 | JGI IMG/M metagenome (GOLD analysis project Ga0209317, IMG submission 183994) | Soil microbial communities from Rifle, Colorado, USA - Groundwater B2 (SPAdes) (version 2) | ecosystem: Environmental > Terrestrial > Soil > Unclassified | place: Rifle, Colorado | collected...
GGATAGTTATGAATACGCGCCGCGCCTAATTTTCACTCCATGTCAAGAGAAAAGTTCAGTTACATGCTGTTTTTATTCAATTTTTAGAGACCATTCCGGTTTGCAATTTTCTAACCGGACACTGCTGCGTTTTTCTTGATAAATCTGGCTGCCGGGCTGACTCGGTTGCCGCTACGCACCTTTTTCATCGGCACCATGCTAGGAATCATCCCCGGCGGGTTCGTTTATGTGAACGCCGGAGCGAGTCTTGCCACTATCGACTCACTCTCCGGCGTCGCTTCGCCCAGGGTACTCGGCTCCTTTGCGCTGCTCGGATTGTTTGCACTGATACCGGTTCTCTACAACAAATTCAGGAACAGGGAAAAGAGACCATTGTGACCCGGAGAGACAGAAAATGAAGTGAATATCCAGTCATCAAACCATATATGCCATCAGCCAAGGGGAATGCGGAAAAGGAGAGCTACACCATGGATACCTATTACAACCCCGCCGATCTGGAAAAATTTGGAGAAATCGGCAAAGACGCTCCCGAACTGGCGAGCAAGTTCTTCGACTATTACGGCGCGGTCTTCGCCGACGGTGCGCTGACCCAGCGGGAAAAGTCGCTGATCGCTCTTGCCGTAGCCCATGCGGTACAGTGCCCGTATTGCATCGATGCCTATACCAGATCCTGCCTCGAAAAAGGCTCCAACTTGGAGGAGATGACAGAGGCTGTTCATGTAGCCGGCGCCATTCGCGGCGGTGCTTCGCTGGTTCACGGCGTGCAGATGCGCAAGATTGCAGAAAAATTATCCTTGTGAGTCTCAGATGCCAGAAGAGTCGCACAAAAAAATCATTGAGGCCGGCATAGAGCCTTTCGAGCAGGTCCTGATTCGGAACGGACTTTCCCTTACGCGGGACCGGACACGCACGCTGCAGGTGAACGTCGGTTTCATCTGCGACCTCGCCTGCCGTCACTGCCATCTGGAAGCCGGACCGCTGCGCAAAGAGATCATGACCATCGAGACCATGGATGCGGTCATAGATTATGCCGCCAGGGTCGGATTCGAATCGATCGACGTGACCGGCGGCGCACCGGAACTGGTACCGCATATCGAGTACCTCCTGCTGCGCCTGTCGCCACATACAGGCAAGCTGATCGTCCGGACCAATCTGGTTGCGCTGCTGCGGGACGAGACAATCGGACTGATGCAACTGTATCGCGATCTGCGAGTGACCATAGCGGCTTCTCTACCGTCGACAAATGCTTCTCAGGCGGATTCCCAACGCGGCAAAGGTGTTTGGGAAAAAAGCATTGACGTGCTGAAAAAGTTGAACGAACTGGGATACGGGGTGTCGGGGAGCGGGCTGGAACTCGATCTGGTGGCGAATCCGGCCGGGGCGTTCCTGCCCGCCGACCAGATCCAGACAGAGAACAAGTACAGGCGTGACCTTCAGAAGAACGGCATAGTTTTTTCTTCCCTGTTTGTCTTCGCCAATATGCCTCTGGGGAGGTTCCGAGCCTGGCTGGAGCAGTCAGGCAATCTGGAAGGGTATTTGCGGACGCTTGCCGGACGCTTCAACCCAGCTGTGGTCAGTGGGCTGATGTGCCGCTCTCTGATATCCGTTTCCTGGGACGGTTACCTCTACGATTGTGATTTCAACCTGGCAACCGGGCTCCATCATGGCCCGGCGAAGCTGCATGTTTCACAGATCAAGCATCTTCCTAAAGAAGGGATCCCGATACCGACCGGGGAGCATTGTTATGCCTGCACGGCCGGTTCGGGATTCACCTGAGGGGGGAGTATTCCAGCCTAGTTCAGGCTGCTGGGGCAAACAGGTTGCCCAAGGGAGAGCATGTCTCCAACCCATACGCTTCCGACTCGAAGATGGTGGCCGTTGAGTCTGGAAATGGGAAGGCCGGGCAATGGGTGACTGAGGAACGCGATCTGCTTGCCGGCTATCGGCTCTTGTTCGGAGCCGATCCTCAAGAAGCCGAGGCCATCGCTATCATGACCGGTACCGACGACACCCGCGCTACTGCGAAAGCAATCCTTTTTTCATCCTATCTGAAAACATTCGGTCATTTTTCACTCTATAGTAAAAATTATGAGAAGACATGGCGATGCAGTTATCCAATAAAAAATCATAGTAACTTTCTTCGTCTTCCGCCTGTATGCTGACTCCATATTGCTGAATTAAATCTTCTGAATCAGTCAGTTTGTTAACCTCGCAATTATGATATTGATCGCAAAGTATCTTCAGCTCTTGTGGTCCTAGAAGCAGTATGTCCGTTATCTTCACCAAGTCACCTCCTGTTATTCTGCTAAGTCCCTATCTCGGCGCATCGAAGTAGTAAGCTTCGCATCTGCTCTAGTCCTTATCCTCTGTTTAAACCTTTCATCATTTTCAAACCTGGCTTGAAAGTTTCGAGATGACGTAGCAATCATGCTGTCGAACAAGAAGTTGTAATAGCTGTCATCGTATTGATCTTCGCCTGGGACTATAAGCCTGTATTGCTGAATACGGTCAATGGAATTAGTCATGTTAATTAAGACGCAATCAGGATATTTATCCTTGAGGACAGGAATATCACAACGGTCTAAAAGTAATATATCTATAATAGCTCCCATAACATATCCTCCATACACTTCAAGTAAATGCGTCTATTAGTGTGGTGCTCATGTTTTAGGCACAAAAAAGCCGGGACCTCAATATCGGAATGATATTTCGGCGACCCGGCTGTCTCAGGGAGACCCAGTAGGCTTTCCGTCCCATCCTCGCGGATGGTTTAGTATTGTCGTGTATCTGGTGCCACAGAGTAAATTATGGCGAACAAATTAGCGCAACGTGTTATTTGTGTCAAGCGTATTGATGTGTGTGAGTACGCAATTCTGCAACGAATGGGTATAGTATACTGCCAGCAGCTCAGGCTTATTTAGACGATTCTCCACCAGCTTCTACGGAAGATGCCGGACGATAGACCGGATGCAACTGCTACTCGTGTGCGCGGTTAACCTTAACGGGGGTAAGAATGAACCCGTGCTCTGGCTCACCGTTTTTCGTGCCGTACCCGACGATCTGCCCCTTATCGTTTAGGTCAAAGACCCATTCCAGTATCCACTGATCGTCAGCTTTGGTTAGCAATTCCTGTAATATCAGCAACCTATTGTCGGCATAGGTTGCGGGTCGGGAGTACTCGGCTATCGGTTTTTTTGAATCCCATTTTGGTGAAAGCCACTTTGGTTTCTGCGGAGGCTCTTTGGAGGAAACCGTCATGTCCAAAGCACGACCGACCATCACGCCTTGATTATTGATGGCTTCAGGGATAAAGCGGAGACGATGAACATCAGGGATGATTGTATAACTTTGGGAGTACAAAACGCCTTGATCGTACCCGTATTTACCTACGATTTGTCCGTAATTATTGATATCATTAGCACTCCATGGGATCCAGGTGTTATCTGGCAAATCAGCTGGCAACGCTTGTAGATCGCCACCACTGTAGAGATAGGAAGTCGAGCACTCCCACGAACCACAATACGACTTGATGAAGATCGCTTCTCCTAAGTCGTTCAGACCAGAGGGATATATAGGTCTGGTGTCCTCTCCACAGCTCAGGATACTATCGGTTACATTGCCGCTGATATGGTCGTACAAGATGATTTCTGCGCTGCAGTCCTCTGGCAAGGTATTTGGATCGACCTCGCCAAGAATTACATCCGAGTTGTTAATTTTTGCCGCCTCCATCATGCCAGTTGTAGTCATCAAATCTGTGACTTGGCCCTTCTTTTGTATAAATCCATGCCTTTGCAGACCCCAGTAAGGATTTTCCTTGCAAACATCATCCATGCAAATGGATCCAGCCATGTCCGCGTAGTCATTTATGGCCAATCCCCAACTTCCTGTCCCGCCGAGCTGTCCAACTCCCATCACGACTCCATTGCTATACAGAAAAGCCTCGGGCCCACCAGCGGCGGAAACAATAGTGCCAACCACGTCACCCTCTTGGTTGATGGCGGATGGTATTACCCCGGCTCCTAAATCAGCGATGTCATATTTAGTTGCTGCAAGCCCAGTAGTAGTCAGAGCCGATACCAGCAGGAGAGAAAGTGCCACAACTTCATGAAATCTTAATTTCACGATAGCCTCCTTTGATAGTTACTTATGTCGTTGGAATGGATTTGATTATAGAGGTGATCCTAAAGACTGAATCTTCCAATTTTAGGAGGTGAAGTTGGAAGTACAAGTCTTGGTCAAATTAGATCGTAGCAACTACAGCTATAATGAGTTTCCAAAACCGGGAGTTGTCCAGGTTCACTGTTACCATGTAGAGGCTTGTGAAGGCGATCCGTCCATTGAAAGCAACTGGAAGCACGTAGCAACGTCGGTGCTTTGCTCAAAGACGGAAATCAAGGGGCTTACCCCCGGCACGCTCTATTGGTTTAGGGTGAAAGCCGTCGGAGCCAAAGGCTTCGGACCTGGTCATCGTATGTTTCGCTCATGGCAATATAACCGCCCCCAACCAGGTCTCCATCGGTGCAAGATCGATGGAGACCTGCTGCCCTCTAATCCCACCGGTACCTTTCCAAAACTTTCTTGCCGCCTTTCCAGTGTCCGCTCCCCCCAACTGTCGATCGCGGGCAGCACTTCCACGGATTTTGCAATTCTTGCTGACTCCCTTAAAAAACCTTGATATGACCCCGGATCTGATGGGAATCTGGGGGTCGGGGGGAGCTACATTCAGAATGAGCTTTATAAATGGTGATTAATGTGTTATTGAGGGAATTAAATCTTTGAGGCCCCTGTGGAGGGTGTGGGAAGGATTCTAAGGTGGGGGATGAGGCACCATCTGCAACTGGCCTCCGCTATCAAGTTCTCCGTTATCCGATGAATGTACAGGGTGAGGTATTGAAAACAAACAAACGTTCTGGGAGTCTGCAATCAAGGCCTCAGCCGGCTATGTTTGAGTCTTTTGGGGCAAAAGCAAGTAAACCGAGGATATTATAAACTTGGGGGTGAAACTGTTATGAAACTTATAAAGTTTGTTACAATCGTAGATACCTCTATTTACATTAACCCGGATCAAGTACTAACAGTCAGACCATACGCTGAAAATGGTGATGAAACTAATATCACGCAGATTCAAACTGTCAGCGTGTCAATAACTGTTAAAGAACCTTTGAACGCAGTAGTAGATAAACTCACAGCACGGCACCCCAAAGGGATAGATATGGTGATTAGCCAACGTTCCGAGTTGTGCACAGGGGGCGAGTTCTGCCGGATCGAGTCGACTCCTGGACCAAGTGAGGCCCGGCAACCGCCCTGTAAGCTTAGCGCGTAAGCGCTGTGTTTTGAAGGTGGTTCTGGAGGTTGATCACACGCAATGCCGTGGCGATGACAAAGAAAAAGCCCCTGTATTTCGACAGGGGCTTTAAGTTCTGTTGCGCCCGCCAATCAACTTGGCAGGCTAAATACTGCAACCTTCTTTGCAGTGTGATACAGGGCGAATACGAAATCTGGAAGTCCACATCGGCGTAATCTCCTTTCGCAAAATTGATGTAATCCACCTATACACCTCTCCAGAGCGGCGAGTCAAGATAAAAAGATAAAATTAGTCTTATTGGCTTTGGTAACTAAATTAATCATTCCACCAGCATCGGCAAATCCGTCAATATCACTGACCGTAAGGACAGGAGTCTTGCGTAGGGCGGTCAGGGTCTGGTGCAGGCGGCCTCTCTCAGAGACGCTGATGAAAACAATCTTACAATCCCCCGCGTCTTCGACTCTGGCAAGAGATCTGATCTGGAGCTTTCTGTTTTTTACGATCTCTCCTCGCAGGCTCTCCAGGGTGCAAGCACCATAAACGGTCGGCACTTCGATGTCCATCAGCTGCACAAGACTCAAGGCGTTGAGATCATCATCCTTCACCTCTGCTAAGACCGGAGACGGAAGAACCAGGCAAGCCACCAGGAAAAAACCGGCAAGAACCCTGAAGGGGGCGGCAGCGACCAGCTCTATGAGGGAAAGGCTCAGATGCTTGATAACTACCCCATGTTTTTTTATACATATGACTGTCTGAAGTAGGACCTGCCATCGGCGGAGTAGGTCCTTGTTAATGCCGTCGGCTATGATGACAAGGTGAAATAGAAGGTTGCACCTTCATTGACCGCACTATCTGCCCAGATGAGACCGTTATGCCGCATGATGATCCTATGCACGGTGGCAAGGCCGATACCCGTCCCCTCGAATTCCGCGCCATGAAGTCGCTGGAAGATTTTGAAAAGCTTGCTGGCGTATGCCATGTCAAAACCCGCACCATTGTCTTTGACGAAAAAGGTCTCCCGTCCTTCCTCAGCGATCTTCCCAAATTCGATATGTGCCGACGACCTCTCTGAAGTGTACTTCCAGGCATTGCCAAGCAAGTTCGCCAGCAGTTGCCTGAGCAACTGCCGGTCTCCCCGGGCAAGCAACCCTTCCTCGATGGAGAAAACGACGTTACGGTATGGTTGGGTTTCCTGCAGCATGACTGCGACACCAATTGCTTCAGCGCTCAGGTCGACGCTATCCTGCGTCAATTCGGCTCGGCTGACTCGCGATAGCTCAAGCAGGTGGTCTATCATGTTCGCCATCTTTCTGGTCGCGCCTATTATGCGATCCAGGTAATTGCGAACCTCGCCGTGAATTGCGCTCCCGTAATCCTCCATTAGTATGGCGCTGAAACTATTGATGTGACGAAGCGGGGCGCGCAAATCGTGGGAGACCGAGTAGCTGAATGATTCCTGCTCGCGGATGGCCTCCTCCAGTTCTGCCGTACGCTCTCTGACACGCTTTTCGAGCCCTGCGTTGAGAGCATGGATTTCCATTTCCATTTGCTTGCGTTGGGTGATATCACGGACGAACGCGCAGCTGCGCTCTTCGGAGCCGAACTGGAAATGATTGGCAACTACTTCTACAGGAAAGAGCCGACCGGCTTTGGTGCGATGCTCTGACTCATAGGTCATTGAGCCGCTCTTTCGGAGTTGGGCAAAATATTGGGGAGCCGTGTGTTCGTTATAGCGGGTGTCAATATTATGGATGCTCAACTGAAACAATTCCTCAGTCGTGTAGCCGAGGGACCGACATGCTGCAGTGTTGGCATTCACGATTCTTGCCTCGGGTGTAATCCAGAAAATTGCGTCGGAAGCAGTGTCTACACTCGTACTCGTAAACTGAAGGGTATTGTCGCGATGGGCGATTTCTTCAAGCATCCCGTTGAAGCTCTCCGCTAGCTGGTTTATCTCGTCAGTGTCGCTAGCAGCCACTCGCTTTGTATAGTCCTTGGTCAGGCTTACATCTCTCATGGTGGCTGCCATGTCAGTCACTGGTTTAGTGATAATTCGCTGGAACCGTTCAGCCAGCAGGTAGCTTATCAATAGGGAGAATAGCAATATCACGATGCCTATGTAGAGAGTGACCGCGATCCGGCTAATAATGAGTTTTTCATTCTGCTCAATGATGATGGTTCCCAGATGGACACCTTCCCTCAGAATGGGCCGTTCGACCTCTGGGCTTAGAGAAAACAGATTCATTCGAGACTTGGTTCGAGTGATTTTCTGGAGTTGCCGCAGGTCGTTGGGCACTTGTCTCATCCCCTCATGGTGATAATAGGCGATGACACGGTCTGTATTATCCAGAATAAAGACCTGTTTGATGGTCGGATCTGCCTTAAGAACAGAAAGCGAACCTGCGAGGGCCTCTTGATCGTCAAATACCAGTGCTGCTTCCACACTGGCCGCGATAATATCTCCGAGGGCACGCAGACGAGTACGGCTCTCATGTTCTAAGGAAAAAATGCTGTAGGTAAGAAAGGAGAAAAGGGAGGTTGTCAGCACTATGAAGCAGGCCAGCAGGATTACTAGCCTTTGTTTTAGTCGGAAGCTTGTGACAGATTTGAGTATGCATTCGATCATTGAAGGGTTTACTCACTCACATCGTTGGCCAGAAGCAGATTCGTTTTACGCCAGGACGTATTTCAGGTGGCGAATGAGTATACCTGTTTTTGGTCCTGCAGGACTTGGGCGTGAATATGATTTACAGACGATCAATTTAGTCCATGTTGATTAAACTGGTATGCCAGTCGGTTCGGGTTTGTATCCGGTAATAGATCTGGCCGAATATGGATAACCGGACATTAACGGAATCATTTGACAGTGTCAAATAGTTTTGTTGAGTCTATTTCATTGGTAATACCTGAGATGCGCAAGCCATTGCCCTTTCCTACAAGTTAGTGCATGAGCCGCACAAAAAAATTAGCTCATTGCTCATGTCGGAGCCATGTTAGGCTTCATTTGATTTGGCAATTAAGCATTAATAAAATGTAATTTACTTTCGGCGGTGCCTAGGTACACTTGTGCAGGCAAAAGTCAGCCTCATGCGTTGTCTCGGCTCCGGACCCAGCGATCCCAGCGCCCGGGTATTTTAAGAAAGTAAGCTCAAAAGGAGGAATCGAAATGTACCTGAAAAAAAGAGCCTTATGGCCGATGGTGGTAGTGCTGCTGACTGCGCCGATGGCTGCGAGTGGGGGGAGTACATGCTCGAAAGTGAAGGCAATTATTACCCCGGGTAATCAGATTGTTGCGGAGGCAAGTAGCGTTAACGGCCAACGCGTACCTACAGTTGTCACTTTTGATGGCAACAACTCTAATCCGAAAAATAATACTGCCTGCCAGTGGGCTCAAACCTCAGGTCCGCAAGTTACCATTGCCAATCCAAATTCCTGCACAGTTACATTCACTGCGCCGGATGTCGGCTCCTCGGGACAAGACCTCATATTCCTATTAACCGTTACATCAACTGAAAGTGGTTGCACCACATTGACCGATACACTAGATACCACCATTTCCGTGACTGACATCATTACCAACCGCCCCCCTGTCGCGTCTGTCACTGCCCCTGTATCTGTAAATGAGGGCATGACCGTCTTTCTGGACGGCAGCGCGTCCTCAGACCCAGATGGCGACATGGTGACCTTCACATGGTCTCAAGTCAGTGGCACTCCGGTAACCATTGCCACACCAGCACCGGGCCTTGCCGCATTTACCGCCCCGGCTGAGCAATATCCCAACGGGGAAACCTTGGGATTCCAGTTGACGGTATCGGATGGCAGCATCAGCAACTCGACCGGTATCATCCTGATTACCGTACAATCGGTTAACCAGGCGCCGGTGGCTTCTATCTCATGCCCAACGGAAGTCAGCGAGGGTGCTTCTGTTACGCTAAGCGACAACAACTCATACGACCCCGATCAGGGTACCTTGACTTACCAGTGGAACCAGAATCAGGGTGTACCCAATGCCGATCTTGACAACGTCGATATGACGGCTTCCATAATCAGACTTACCGCGCCCGCACTGATTACACCTACATTTGACACCATGAAATTTGGACTCACGGTAACCGATAATGGGAATCTTTCCAGTTCTGCCCAGTGCGACGTGAAAGTCCTGGATGTCACCGCGCCGGTAATTAGCGGCGTAAACGATATGACAGAAGAAGCAACCTCGGCATCAGGGGCGGCCGTGGCGTATGCTCCCGTCGCGCACGATGCTTTTTACGGTGATGTTGCTGTCACGTGTGATCCGATATCCGGCAGCACATTTGCTTTTGGCACAACAACTGTAAAGTGCACTGCCACCGATATGGCCACTAACCCTAACACAGCACAAGCCTCTTTTCGGGTTACGGTAGTCGATACCACTCCCCCAACCCTGACCCTGCCAGAGCCAATCGGTCCGATTGAGGGCAATGCCCTTGGCGGCGCCAATATCGATTATACTGCGTCGGCAAGCGACCTTGTTGACGGGACTGTCAAAGTGACATGTAACAATACACCGGGCAGCCTGTTCGTGGTCGGCACAACTACGGTAACCTGCAGCGCTTTTGATGCTCACGGCAATAATGCAACAGGTAGCTTCAATGTCACAGTTCAGGACAAAACTCCGCCGGTTGTCACTGTGCCGTCTAACATAACGGCCGAGGCAACTGGGCCTTCTGGTGCGACTGTCACATTCAGCGCGTCTGCTCTTGACGTAGTTGACGGCAGCATCGCCCCCACTTGTTCTCCCGTCTCCGGCGCTATATTTAAGCTTGGTGAAACACCTGTCAACTGCTCAGCTATCGACAATGCCGGTAACATCAAGAGGGAAAGCTTTACTGTTACGGTAAAGGATACCATCGCTCCGGTAGTGACCCCCCCTGCTGATATGACAGTGTATGCAACTGGCCTGCTGACGCCGGTAAATTTCGGTTCTGCAACTGCGACGGATGCAGTCGGTGTCGATTCGCTCGGCAGTAATGCTCCTGCAGGGTTCCCGGTAGGCACCACTACCATAACCTGGACTGCCAAGGATGAAGCTGGCAATGCAGGTACAGCCACAAGCACCGTGACTGTAAGACCATGGACACTGTCGGGTTTTTATAATCCGATCGACATGAACGGAGTAACCAATACCGTTAGGGGTGGTTCTACGATTCCCGTGAAGTTTGAGGTCTTCTCCGGTGCGACAGAGTTAACCAGTACGTCTTCAATTTCCAGCATCAAAACGGTGGTGGTAAATTGCAGCAGCATGTCAGCCGCTGAGGGGTCAGTTCCAATTGATGCCCTTGCAACCGGGGGCACAGTGCTCCGGTACGACACGACAGCAGGGCATTACATTTATAACTGGCAGACAACCAAATCACCAGGGACATGCTATATTGTCACCGCCACCACCTTGGAAGGTACCAAGATCAGTGCGAACTTCAAGCTGAAGTAGGGGGTCTTCAGGATCGATTCAACTGGTCAAATAAAAGCAGAAGTGACAAGTACCAAAAGAGGAGGGGCTCACAGGCTCCTCCTCTTTCTGTTGCTGGTATCGGACTGGATCCCAACTTTAACCCTCTTTTACTTCTTGCCCCCTCAAGTTTGCAACCCTTCGAGCGCAAGGTTCCCGACCTCAAATTCCCCATGTTTGTTCAGATTTTTGGCTTGTGCGAAGATACCAGAGACCTGCTCCCCTCTGGAAGGCCGCTGTCCGATTTGGCGTTGACATTCTAGAGCAAATGATCTAAAAGGAGCCACAACTCTAAAATGGGGGTCGAGCATGAAGGTACTGCTGATACAACCGTACAGTTCTTCGGATCTCATGGATCGGGTCTATCTGTTCGAACCGCTGGCGCTGGAATATCTCGGGGCCGGGGCGCAACTGGACGGCCACGTGGTCCGGCTGCTGGATGCCCGCATCGACCGGGACATCGAGGGCGCGGCGCGGGCGTTTCGGCCGGATGTGGTGGGACTCACCGGCTTCACCAGCCACCTGAATATCATCAAGGGGATTGCCCGCCTGGCGAAAAGTGTCGGGCCGGCGACCAAGGTGGTTGTCGGCGGCCACCACGCCACGGTACGGCCCAAAGATTTCGACGTGCCAGAAGTAGATGCCGTGGTGCTGGGGGAGGGGGTCTTTGCCTTCCGGGAGATCCTGGCGGCCTTAGCCGGCACCGGCGACCTGCATCACATCAGCGGCCTGGGGCTTCCCGCTCCCGGCGGCATGACCTTCACAGCTCCCAGACCTTACACTCCTCTCGACGAACTCCCTGTTCCCGACCGGACCCTGACCGGGGCGTACCGCGATAACTACTTCAGCGAGTGGTTCAAGCCGCTTGCCTCCATCAGGACTTCCCTGGGGTGCACTGCGCGCTGCAACTTCTGCGCTCTCTGGGCAATCACCGACGGCAAATACCTGCGCCGCGACCCGGAGCGGGTGGTAGCCGAACTGATGGGGATTACGGAAAAAAACGTCTTCTTCTGCGACGACGAATCCATGTGCGACACGAACCGCATGGACAGGCTGGCCGACTTGGTCGAGAGGGCGGGCATCAGGAAGAACTACTTCCTCTATGCGCGGGTAGATACCATCGTTCGGCATCCGGAACTCTTCGCAAAGTGGGCGAGGATCGGGCTGGCCCAGGTATTTGTCGGGATGGAGGACTTTTCCGACGCCAGGCTCAAAGCCATGAAGAAGGGGGTCACGGTCGCGCAGCAGGAAGAGGCGGCCAAGATCCTGGATCGCCTCGGGGTGATGATGTATGCCTCGTTCATGATTGATCCCGACTACGGCAGGGAGGATTTTGCCGTTCTGAAGAACTACGTCCGGAGGCTCAAGCTGAAGTACGCCACTTTCACGGTGATGACCCCGCTCCCGGGGACGGAGCTGCATGAAGCGGTGCAGGATCGGCTGCTGAGCACGAAGCCGGAGCTGTACGACATGCTCCATGCGCTGATCCCGACCCGGCTCCCGCTGCAGGAGTTTTACCAGGAGATGGCCCGGCTCTACACCGGTGCGGTGCCGATGCACCGCTCGCTCCCGGCACTGATGAAGTTCGGCGTCCACGGCATGCTGCTGAGGATGAAACTGTTCGGCGCATTTCTCAAGCGTGTTCAGCAGTTCCACCAGGAGTACTGATATGTCCAAGGCAAACAAGACCAGGGCCAGGATCCTGGAAACGGCGATCGAACTCTTTAACGAGAAAGGGACCAAAGCCGTCACCACCAACCACATCGCTGCAGCAATGGGGATCAGCCCGGGTAATCTCTACTACCACTTCCGCAACAAGGAGGAGATCGTCCGCGCCATCTTTGCCCAGATGCACGAGACGGGGCTCAGGGAGTACCGCGAGATCAACGAAGAGCGGGGACCGGGGACGAGCGCTTCCATGGAGGAGACCTTCCTGATGATCCAGCGCTTCAACTGGCGCTACCGTTTCTTCAAGCGGGAATTGGCCGCGCTGGTGCAGAGCGATCCGGAGTTGAAGGTCCAGTTCGTCGCCTCGCACAGGCAGAACCTGGCTGTCGTGCGCGCATCCATCGAGCGCAGCATAGAACAGGGATTTTTGCTGGATCTGCCGATGCAGCAACGCGATCTGCTGGCAGAGCAGGTATGGATGATGGCCCTTTTCTGGCTGAATTATCTTGAGGTCGGCGGAGAGGAAGTAACCGAAGAGACCTTGCAGCGCGGCAACCAGATCCTGCGTAACATGATGCTGCCGTATCTGAATCAGGCATGCTAGGGCTGAAACTCAAACTGCGAGAGCCCCGGGGCTAAAATTGGCAGCAAATTGGCAACGCACTATTTCAAGAATGTCCCCTTCTCTTACAAGCGATTTAAATACCACAGAGGGCTTCCACCTCAACTCTTATTTATTCATTCATTCACGTAGATTAAGTGTTACAAGTGTGGATGCATTATAAGTTTAGTGTAATAAATCACTGCAAAGATTCGGAAATAAAATTTGACAATGACTACGTACATGTGTAAACAGTATGCCGAACATCATTGGGGTTGACTCTTCGACGTTTCGTATGGGTGAGAATTTCGGGGGATAGGCACTTGATATGACTGCTGTTAAATATGTGATTTTCAGGAGAATCAAGGGGGGCAATTGAAAAAATGGATTAAATGGGTTTTCCCCTCGTTTTTAATTGTCGTTTCGCTCCTTCCTGATCAGGTTTTTGCGGCGAAGCTGGCGCTATTTATTGGAAATAACAACTACAAGCACGTGACGCCACTTGCTAATGCGGCTAACGATGCACGATTGCTTTATAAGACGGTCTCG
>Ga0209317_1002420_pt1 | contig 13594 bp, 10 predicted proteins | sample RifGroB2_FD_183994 | JGI IMG/M metagenome (GOLD analysis project Ga0209317, IMG submission 183994) | Soil microbial communities from Rifle, Colorado, USA - Groundwater B2 (SPAdes) (version 2) | ecosystem: Environmental > Terrestrial > Soil > Unclassified | place: Rifle, Colorado | collected...
TCTTCTGAAGGCCGCCTACGCCAGATTTTCAGAAGAAGTGATGGCCGACATCTTTTCATTAACAGAGGAGCAGTAACCCCCATGGAAACCAACCAGACCCCCAACCCCGCGGAGCAGGAGAATACGAAGAAAGGTCCGGAGCAGGGGCACGACGAAGAACTCTCGATGGCGGACCTGCTGAAGGCGGAAGAGCAGGTCGCCGAAAAGGTCCAGTCCCGCGGCGTGGTTTCCGTGAAAGTGGTCCAGGTCACCGAGGACCTGGTGCTCGTCGACATAGGCGAGAAGAAAGAGGGCGCGATCCCGCTGGCCGATTTCCAGGACGAGAAGGCGCCGGTAGCCGGCGACGAAGTGCAGGCCGTGCTCGAGAAGAAGGGCGGCGAAGGCCGCTACACGATGCTGTCCCACCGCCGCGCCCGCGAGCGCGCCGCCTGGGAGCTGGCCAAGAAGCTCTTCGAGGCCAAGGAGCGCGTGAAGGGCAAGGTCACCGAGATCGTGAAGGGCGGCTACATCGTGGACATCTCCGGGATGCGCGCCTTCATGCCGCTGTCCCTGTCCGAGCTGGGCGGCGCCCACAAGCATTACCTGCCGCCGAACGCCAAGATAAAGTTCTACATCACCGATTTCAACGAGAAGGACCGCAAGGTCGTCGTCTCCCGCCGGCAGGTGCTGGAGGAGGACGAGAAGGTGCGCCGCGGCCAGGTGCTGGCCGAGGTGGCCCCGGGCCGCATCGTGCGCGGCGTCGTGGCCAAGGTGGCAGAGGACGCGCTGCTGGTGCGCTTCCAGGGCATAGAGGGCTCGGTGAGCCTCGAGGACCTGGCCTGGAAGAACCCGCAGGAGGCCCTGAAGGGCTACAAGCGCGGCCAGCGCGTGAAGTGCAAGATCCTCGCCGTGGACAAGGACGGGGAAAAACTCGCTTTCGGCATCAAGCAGCTGCTGCCCAACCCGGTGGACATGCTCAAGCGCCGCTTCGCGCGCTTCGCCCGCGTGAAGGCCAAGGTGGTCTCGGTGGCCGCCGAGGGCGCCGTGGTGACGGTCGGCGAGCAGGCCGAGGGCTTCATCCGCCCCGAGGATTACGGCGCCGAGGGCGCCCCCAAGGAAGGGGCCGAGCTCAACGTGGTGGTGGTCGGCATCAACTACGACAATTTCCGCCTCAACCTCTCCGTCAAGCGCGCCGAAGAAGTGGAAGACCGCAAGCGCATGGCGCAGTACCTCAAGGGTTCGCCCTCCCTCACCCTCGGCCAGATCCTCCTGGAGAACGCGGAGGACGAAGGTGAGTTATGAGAAGCGCCGCGAACTAAAGGACGCTCTCGGCAAACTGTTACACTCCTACGGAGCGCCGCTCGGCATGCTGTTGGTTATAGTGCTGGCGGCGCTCTACATTTTCATGGCTCGCGGTTCCGGCCCGCTGCCGGAGTTTCCCCGGACCCCCGGCGACTTCATGCAGTCGGCCCGGGCCGAGCGCCGCCTGGAAGAGCTCGCGGTCCGGCTGCGTGAAAATCCCGATGATATAAAGGCCCTCTCCGAAAGCGGCCGGCTCAAGTTCCAGCTCGGGACGCAGCGCTACGTGGAGGGAATAGCCGACCTGGAGCGCGCCCGCGCGCTGGGCCTCGCCGACGCCAGGTCCTTCTATTACCTGGGCGTGATGTACCAGGGCGTGGGGCTCTACGAGTTCGCGGCGCAGGAGTACCGCCGCTTTCTTAATAATTTCCCCAAGGACGAAGAGGTCCGCATGCTGCTGGCCAAACTGTATTATTCCTCCGGCGATCACGCCGGGGCGGTGCGCGAATACGAGGCCCTGCTGCGCGACGGCAGCGAGGATCCCGTGCTGCTGGAGAACCTGGCGCTGGCCCTCTGGAAGGAGGGCCGCGACTATGCCGCCGTCCTCTCCCGGCTGCGCGGCCTCGGCGCCTCCGGCGCCTTCCTGGCGGACTACGCCGAGGGCCGGATCAGCTACGAGTCCAGAAACTACGCCGGCGCGCTGCCGCCGCTGCTGCGCGCCGCCGGGGCCGCCCCGGCTTCCGGCTCTTTCTCCGATCAGCCCGCGCTTTTCTGGATGACGGCGGACAGCGCCTACCGCGGCAAGGACGAAGACGCCGCCTACGCCTGGCTGCAGGAGCTGGTGAAGATCTCTCCCGAGCACGAAGAGGGCAAGCGCCTGCTGGCGAAGATAGAGAAGGCCCGCGCCGCCGCCGCCAAGGCCGCCAGGAAAGCCGCCGCGGCCGCGGCCAGGAAGAAGAAGTGACCCGCCCGGGGGCTACTGGCCGATGCGAATTTACGAGAGACTGAAACCCCTGGCCGCCGCCCTCCTGCTGGCGGCCGCCTCCGCGCCGAGCGCCGCCCTGGAGCCCAACAAGGTCATTATCCGGGATTTCGACTGGCGGATCTATTCCACCGAGCATTTCGACATCCACTACTACGACGGGTCCGAGCCCTGGGTAACCTACGCCTCCGGCGTGCTGGAAGACGCCTACCGCCGCGAAGCCGCCGAACTCAACCCCGCGCTGAACAAGCGCATACCCTTTTTCCTCTACGGCAGCATCAACGACATGCAGCAGTCCGGCATCGCCGACGTCGGCGACGGCGTGGGCGGGCTCACCGAACCCTACAAGGACCGCTTCATGGTCTGGGCCGACGGCTCCAAGGGCTGGCTGAAGGACGTCATCGAGCACGAGTTCGCCCACGAGGCGCAGTTCAGCATCCTCATAGACGGCTTCTGGAAAAGCGCCCGCATCCTGAAAACCTACATCTACCCGCTGTGGATGATGGAGGGCATCGCGGAGCAGCAGACCGGCCTGAGCGATTACGCCGTCGAGAAGCTCTACGTGCGCGACGCGGTGCTGTCCGGCGGCCTGATCCCGCTCTCGCGGCTCAACCAGTTCGCGCACCTCAAGCCGCACCAGACCACGCTGGCCTACAAGACCGGCGGCCACGCCATGCGCTTCCTCTCCGACCAGTACGGCGCGGACAAGCCCCGCCGCATGCTGGAGCTGTTCCGCACGCGCTACGAGGCCGGCACCGTGCTGAGCCCGCTGATAGGGGCGGACCTGCAGACCTTTGAGAAAAAATTCGCCGAATACCTGGAGCTGAAGTACTTCGCCGAGGTCAAAGAGGAGCGCCTGCAGGAGCCGGACCATTACGGCGAGCGCCAGACCCGCGGCGGCGATAATATCCCGGAATTCAACGTCAGCCCGGCCGTGTCGCCCGACGGTAAAAAGCTGGCCTTCCTGTCCACGCGCGACGGGCATCCGGCCGAAGTACGGGTAAGGGACCTGGCCACCGGCCGGGAGAAAAAGCTGACCGGCCTGGCCGCCGGCGCCGAGAATATCCCGTACGGGCGCTTTACCAAGCCGCTGCGCTCGCTGGCCTGGTCTCCGGACGGCAGATACCTGGCCTTCTCCGGCCAGAAGAACCACCGCGAATACCTGTTCCTCTACGACGAACGCGCCGGGAAAGTGGCGCGCGCCCGCGTGGAGGGCCTCACGGAGGCGCGCCAGCCGGCCTTCTCCCCGGACGGGAAAAAAGTGGCCTTTATCGGCATGCAGGGCGGCTACAACGACATCTACGAGCTGCCCGCGGAAGCCATCGCCGCCGGCGGAGTGATCCCGCTGGCCGGGGCCGCGCGCCTGACCGCGAGCGCCCAGGACGAGGCCTCGCCGGTCTATTCTCCCGACGGCGGTTCGCTGGCCTATTCCTGCGAAGTGGACGGCTCCAGCGGCCCCGTGCGCGCCCTGTGCCTGCTGCGGCCCGGCTCGGCCCCGGCGGAGGTCCGTTTTCCCGGCGGCAGCGTCTACGACCCGGTCTTCGCGGCCGACGGCTCCGGCGTCTACTTCGTCTCGGACGCCGGCTACGACTTCGAACTTTACCGGCGCGAGAATTCCGGCGAAGTCCGCCGGCTGACGCGTACCATGGGCGGCATCTTCACGCCGGCGGTGGCGGGCGGCAAGGTGTATTTCTCGGCCTTCAGGCGCGGCGGCATGGACGTCTACGCCGGCGCGCCGGAGCAGTTCCTTTACGAAGCCGCGGCCCCTGCCCCGGCGGAGGGGGAACCTTTCGCGGTGGCGCCTTCCACAGGCGCTTTCCTGCCTTACCGCTTCAAGGCCTCCACGGACCTGTTCTTCCCGGCTTTCCTGTTCTCCTCTCCGGGCGGCCTGTTCTGGATGAACTACTGGCAGGCCTCCGACATGCTGGGCCGCCATAACCTGGGCATGTTCCTCAACTACAATTCCGGGGCCGATTATCTGAGCCTGCAGACCAGCTATTCCTACGCGCGCTGGCGCATGCCGCTGTTCCTGCAGACCACGCTGCTCAGCTACGACGGGGCGTCCACCGCCGACGATTTCGAATACGACCGGGACTACGTGCGGCACGCCGCCGGCACGGCCTGGCCCTTCGACCGCTACAACCGCCTGGAAGCCTTCCTCGTCTCCAAGAACGAGCGCAACGTCTATACCGACGTGGACTTTACCGAGCGCCTGCGCACGCGCTCCCTGCAGACCTCCTACATCCGCGACACCGTCGACGGGCTGTACCTGACGGCCGTGCGCGGCTCGCGCACCGAACTCTCCTGGCTTACCGCGGTGGAGCGGTACGGCGGCAACCTGAAGTACGACGTCTTCCTGCTGCAATATCTGAAATATTTCCCGCTCTCCAAGCGCGCGGCCTTCGTCAACCGCTTCCTGGCGGGCCGCAGCGTGGGCCGTGACCGGCGCTCTTTCGGCTTCGGCGGGCTGGGGGGGATACGCGGCTTCTCCTCCACCGCCGACCGCTACGAGAAGCCCGGAGTTATCATGAACAACGCCGAGCTGCGCGTGCCGCTGGTCAAGGACATGAATTATTACATGTGGTATATGTTCCCGGATTTTTACTTCAAGGGGATATACGGCAAGCTGTTCGCCGACACCGCCTACGGCTGGGACGCGGGGCGGGAGTTCGGCCGCGCCGGGGCCTCGGGGCCCGAGACTTCCGTGGGCGCGGGCGTTAATGTGCACACCTTCGTGCTGCAGGCCTTCCAACTGGTGCTGAGTTTCGACTACGCCGTGCGCACTTCCGACGGCGGCAGGATCTTTTATTTCTACCTGGGCCCGCTGTTCTGAGGCGGGCCGGACGGCCAGATTTTTATGCTAAAATTCAGAGGTATGAAGAACATGAAAACGGTATCCCTATTGGTTGCTTTTGTCTTCGCGCAGGCCCTGACGCTCGGCGCGCAGGCTCCGGCCCCCAAGCCGGCGGCCAAGAAGCCGGTCGCCAAAGCCGCCGCCAAGCCGGCGGCCCAGCCCGCCCAGCCCGCCGCGCAGCCGGCCCCCCAGCGGGACCCTTTAGACGCCGCGGCCGCCAAGCTTAAATCCGCGGACGCCGCCGAGCGCCGCCAGGGCGCGGACATGATAGGCCAGAGCCGCAACCCTAAAGGCGCCCCGGCGCTGATGGCGGCCCTCGCCGACGAGTCCCCGGCCGTGCGCCAGGCCGCCGCCGACGCCCTGGGCCTGCTGACCTGGCGCCCCGCGTCCCCGGCGCTTTCCAAAATGCTGCTAGAGGACAAGGATCAGGCTGTGCGCCAGCAGGCCGCCATCTCGCTGTCCTACATAATGGACCAGTCGGCCGGGCCGGCCCTTGCCAAGGCGCTGAAAGACCCCGAGCCTTCGGTGGCCTACTCCGCCCTCCATACACTTTCAGTGCTGAAGTACGCTCCCGCGGAGGAGCAGATAGCCGGCCTGCTTTCCTCCAAGGATATGAATATGCGCCGCGGCGCCATAGCCGCGCTGGGGCAGCTTAAGGCCGTCAAGTCAGGCGCCGCCCTGGTCGCCGCCATGTCCGACGAGGATCGCTTCATGAAGATAGAGGCCATAAAGGCCGTAGGCAATATCCCTTATGAGGCGGGCGCGCCGGAGCTGGTAAAGCTGCTGGACAAGGAACAGCAGCCCGAAGTGCGCGTGGAGGCGGCGCTGGCGCTCTCCAAAATGGGCAGGAACGACGGGCTGCTCACGGCCTACGAGTTCCTCAGGGCCCCCGAGCTTAGCCTCAGGAGCCAGTCGCTTACCGTGCTGGGCTCGGTGGGCGACTCCCGCAGCCTGCAGCTCGTAGAGGAGATGCTGGCCGCGGATCCCAAATCGGCCGACGCGGGTATGCTGGAATATACCCGCCAGCGCCTGCTGGCCCGCCTGAAGCCGGCCGCGAAGTAATTTACCCTTCTCCGGCGGGCGCGGGCCCGCCAGGCCTCCGGATGGCAAAGAAAACCGCACGCAAACACCGCGCTGAGCCGCCTGTAAAGCCACAGGAGGCCGGCGCGGCGGCTTTTTCGGCTGACGGGGAGGGGGAGAGGCGCGGCAAGAGCCGCTGGCTGTGGATTTCGGCCTTCTTTCTTATAATTTCCGGCTATGCCCTGCTTCACAAGGCGGATCCGGGGGGGAGAAACACCTGGGCCATCGTCTCGCCCGCCTGCCTGCTGGCCGGTTACCTGCTGATCATCCCCGCCATACTCGTTACTTACCGGGATTCCCGCTAAAAGACCTGTTCTTAGGTGTTTTGTCCCTGCCGCCCCTTTCCAGGGGCTATTTTTTTGTCAATTTGGCTCTCATTGCCTTGTTTTTCCCGAAATTCCGGCTGTTTGCCTGGTTCTTTTCCTGGTATTCTCCACCATAGAGCCGGGCCTTGGAAACCCGCCGTGTTATTTCTGCCTCTTGCCGCTGCCCCGGATCTCCCTCGTGGTATTCTCCTGCCTTCCGCCAGGGGCCCTCTTCCGGCCTTTTTCGGCCTTAAAAGCTCTTGATGGTATTTTTACGGCGCCTGGTTTTTGACGGATTTTGCCGCTTCCTGCCCCCTTCCCCTCTTCATGGTATATATAATTCCTTAAAATCAGCCTGATTTTTGGCTATTTGGCTGCCTGTGAGGGGGGTGTATCTTCATGGTATTTGGACCTGAAGGCCATTTATAGCCCCTTTTGGGGGGTGGCCAGGCCCTTTGTGATTACCGGGCCCTGGGGGCGCTTCGGGGTTTTTGAAAAGTTGGCAACTTTTCTAACTTTTGCGCAGGCGCATTTTTGAGCTCCTGATGGTATTCCCGGCCTGCCCCGGAATTTGCCAAATTTGGATCTTCGCGGTTTCGCGTTCTCGAAAATTTGGCAAAATTTTTGAATTTTGAAAATTTTAAAAATGGCCGCCAGTGTTTGCCAGGCGGGAAAAAAGCTGCTATTAATAAAATGCTATAAACGATATTGGAATATGTAAAATAAGTCTTATAAAACAAGCACTAATTGATAAATGCTCATTCAGATTGTTGGGGTGGGCGCTATTCTCAAGGGGATATATAAGTTGACATAATATATCTTATCGTAAGTTATGGATAAGCCAGGGGGGAGGCCTTGTTCTCCTGGTGTTTTGGGGCTATTTCGGCTGCTTTTGCGCTGGTTGGCTGCGGCTTTGGCTGGCGGGTTGCTTTTGGCTGGCGGGTTGCTTTGGTTGGCTGCTTTGGCCTGTTCGGGTGCTGGTGTGCGGCTCGCGGCCTACTTTTGCAGCTTGCGGGCTTCCAGCCAGGCCGCTTCCAGGCCCTTATCGGTTATGTGATAGGCCCTGTTTCGCTTGGTGCCGGAGGCCTTGATCAAGCCTTCTTTTATGGCCTTGGTGAGTATGCGGTCCAATCTGTCCGGGGCATAACCCGAGGCTTTTACTGCCTTGGACAGTGCCAGGGCGCCCAGTTCCCGGCTGCCTTTCAGGTTGCTCTCCGCGGCCAATAATAGCAGGGCCGCCTCTCCTGATTTGAGGCCTAAATGCTTGTTTTTCAGGGTTAGAAGGTCATTTCTGGTCTCCGTCAGGGCTGTCCAGTCCGGATCCTCCATGGCTTTAGTGGTGTTTTTTGACTGTTCCTGGGGCGCTCCGGAGCCTTGTATCCCCTTAAGGAAGCCTTCTTTTTCGGTCAAAATGAACTCCGCCGGGCCTTCGGCCTCGAATTCTGCCCCTGACGGGTGCTTGATCCTGAGCTTGTAATTCATATATTGCCTCTCGGCGGCTGTTATTTGGCGGTTCCGTGGCCTGTTCTGCTCTATATGTCATAAGTATAGCGTATAAATGCGCATATGTCAATATATGGCTATCATATGGCGGACATATGTCAACACCTGTTGATAACTTGTTGGTAACTCCTGGGCGCCCGGGGCCGGGCGGACGGGGCCGGGCAGGCCGGAATACCCCGGGAGCGCTTATAGGGCATTTTTGGGCCGTTTTTTGGGCTCTTCATAGGAGAAAATCGGGCCGTTTTATGCCTGTTTTGGGGCTATTATCGGGCTTTTGGGGAGCTTACCGGCTATTGGTTAAAGCTCTCCTGGATGGGCGGAGACAGGTGTTCGCCTGTCAGCGGTGGGCGGTTCGTCAGGGGGGCGCGGATCCCACAGGCGGGTGCCGGCCGGCTGCAGGGGGAAAGGGGGAGGGGGCGGTTCCCCCCTTTCGTTGCCGCCATTCCCCTCTCCCCCCACCGGCAAGCGGCCGGACTTCTGGGGCTTGGGCGCTGGCGGCAGCTCCGTTGCCGGGCGCAAAAAAACCGGCCGGGGCCGGTTCTCTGCGGTAAAAATTAACGAGGCTGGAACTGGGAAGGTCAGAATTTGGCTGAAATGGCGCCGTAGATGAGTTTTGCCTGGCTGCCCGAGGGGTACAGGCCAAGCGGCGTAAAAACGGCGTAGACGGCGTTTAAATTGAGATTGTCCCCCATCGGGTACGTGGCCTTGAGGTCCCACTCGCTGGCTATCTGCAGCGAGCCGTCGTTGGCGTTCTTGGAGGCGCGGAACTTGTAGAGGTCGGCCGAGATGGTGAGCTTCTTGTACGGCAGGTCGGCGCCGATATTGATCACGTTCAGGCCCGAGACGCCGTTGGGCAGGCCGTTGAGCGTGTCGGAGGTCTTGATCATGTCGTAGATGGTGGCCCCGGCTATGGCGCCGTAGCCGCGGCGCTCGAGGCCGCTGTTCTTGCTGCCGAAGGTGGGGAAGAAGGCCTTATCGGTAGAGGAGTCCGTGCCGGGGTTGCCCGAAGAGCGGCCGTAGCCCAGGCGCAGGTGGGACTGGCCGAAGAAGGGGACGCTCTGCTTCCAGGCGCCCTTGAGCATGAAGGCGTGGGCCTCGTACTTGCCGGTGCCCCCCCCGGCCAGGTCGGCCTCGCCGCGCTGTACCACGGCCTCGCCGTCGAAAGAGAGCTGGCTCTGGCTGAGGAAGTAGCGCAAGCCGGTGAACTTCTTGGTCTTGCCGGTCGTGTTGAAGAGTATATCCTGCCCGGCCCCGCCGTCCTTCTCCCAGAAATGGTAGACCTGCCACAGGCCCTCGGCCGCCGGATAATAGAGCGAACCGCCCAGCACGCTGTAGTAGCGGTCGGTCTTGAAAGGGCGGAAGGCGAAGAGGTCGGCCTTGATGCGGCGGTACACGTTATCCACCTCGAGCAGGCCGCCGGGCAGGCCCAGGTCGCCGCCGGAGAGGGTAATGGCCTGGCCCAGCCGGTAATCCTGCCGGCCGAAGGTGGCGGTGATGTTGGGCCGCATGAACTTGTAGATCTTAACGTAGGCGTTGCGCACGTACGGGGTGCCGTCGGCGTTGGGCAGGCGGGCGGCCGCGTCCCTGAACTGCGGCGAGGTGAGGGTGTTGGTGGAGGCGCCGTTGCCTATGCTCTGCAGCACTATACCGACGTCCATGCTGGAGTTCTGGGTCTTTTCCAGCTTGATATTCTTGATGACGAAGCCCAGCGTGGCGTTCTCGGAGAAAAGGGACTGGGAGTTGCGGCCGTCGCCGTACACCAGGTTCTGGTAGTTGGCGGCGCGGATCTCCACGTTGGAGCTCAGGTCCAGCTTGGTGGCGTGGGCGGCGGCCGAGAGCAGCGCGCAAAGGGCGGAGGCCGTCAGGAATACGGGGCGTTTCATGCGGTTTTAATTATAACAAAAAAAGACGAGGATACCTTTAACGCGGCGCCCCGCGAATCGGGCCCTATCGAGGCGAAGCCTCGCCAGGGCAAATAAAAACCCCGGGGCGGGGCCCCGGGGCTTTTTATCTGTTAACCGGTTAGGTTATTAGAACTTCACCATGAAGGCGGCGCCCATCATCGTCTGGGAGTCGTCGTTCGCGAAGTTGTCCTTCTCGGGCATGAACATCGCGTAGTAGCCCTTCACAGCAACGTTCTCGGAGTGCTGCCACTTGGCGCACAGGTCGAGCTCGTTGCCAACATGCTCATCACCAGCGAAGGTGTTCTTATTGTCGGCCGAGAAGTTGTAATACTTCGCGGCGAGGGTCAGTTTTTCCATCTTGGCCGGGGTCCACATCGCGCCCAGGTTATAGGTGGTAACGCCGTCGTTAGCGCCGAAGGCGGCGCCGGTGGCAAAGCCACCGCCCATGATTATGCCGGGGCGATAGTCGCTGTTGATGTCCTGGTAAGCCTCGTCCTTGGAGTCAGCAGCATCATCGTCGCCGGTCTGGTGCACGTACTCTCCGGAGAAGGCCAGTTTGCCGGCCAGGTCCATGGAGTAGTCAGCATTAAGTTTATAGGCAAAACCCTCATGCTTGTCGGCAGCATTGGTGTTTTTACCCATGTTCATGTCGTACTCGGCGGCCACGACCAGGTTCTTCACCTGAGGGATCTCGTACTTGGCGCGAATACCGACCAGGGTCAGGTAATCGTTGTTACCGGCGCTGGTGTTGTTGTCGTTTTTCTGGTAGACATAACCGTTCAGGTTGACGTCAGCGACCGAGGTCTTGGCATTGAACCCGGACAGGTTGATGTCGGTATTGCCGTTGCCCCTAACTTCCTTGGCAATGATGGCATGCATGTCCCAGTCGCGGCCCAGGCCGGTGAGCTTATGCCAGCCCGTCCAGCCGTCTATCGCGGTGACGGCCATGGGGGAGGTGTAAGGCCACATCTGGGGGCCGTAGTACACAACCATGTCGCCGGCTTCGCCGTAGAACTGGCGGCCCAGCTTGTGGTCCAAGCCCAGAACGCCTTTCAGGTTCAGGTAGGCCTGCTCGAAGGTCACTACGTCCAGTATGCCCGTAGTCGTGGCGACGTTGTCGCTGGTGGCGGTCTCAGCTGCCTGGCCGTACTTCCTGTTGTTCTTGACGGCAGTCACCACGGCGTCCACATCCTCATTGAGGTCGAAGCCGGCGTTCAGCATTAAGCGGGTGTCAACAGCACCTGACTTGTCGTTCAGGTCCTTGTTGAAGTCCGCGTTGTTCTGATTGTAGGCATTGACCTCTATCTTACCATCGTACTTGAAGTTCTTGAGCAGTTCGGCGTTGGCAATGTTGCCAACAAGCGCGACCAGCGCAAGCATTCCTATTACTTTTTTCATTAATTACTCCTCCTGTTTTGTCGTAAGCCCGTTACCGGGGCTTAGTTACCTGCCCTTGCGGGCGGGTTACTGCACTCTTCCCGCGGGGTTGAATCCGCGGTTAGGGCCTGCCCCTCGCGGGGCCTACGGCCTTGCAGGAGAAACGCCTTTAGATTTGGCGCTCCGCTTCCCCCTTCCCCGGGTTGGCGATCCCCTTTCGAACTGCTATTGAAAGGGCCTCCTAACAGAGCAAGGTAATTATCCCAAAAATCCCAAAAGGCTGTCAATATCTATATTATTATAATAAGGGTGCTTATGTCACATATGTCAGAATACTGACATATATCAATTAATCTCCTGATAGGGGGCAATAAAAAAGCCCGGCTCTTGCCGGGCTTTTTGGCTCGCCTTGGGGCTTACTTTTTGGCGGGCGTTGCCTTGGCCCTGGCCATCATGGCCCAGGTGGTTTCGGGGTAGAGCAGCGCTATCTTCTCGTAGGTCGCCTTGGCCAGGTCGGCCGCGCCGGTCATTTCCTGCAGGCGGGCCAGCGAGGCGTGGGCTTCGGGGGCCACGAAGTGGTCCGGGTACTTGGCCAGGAAGTCGGAATACTGCACCTGCGCGCCGGGCAGGTCGCCGGCGGCTTCCTTGCACTTGCCCACGTTGTAGGCGGCGAAGGGGCCGAGGTCCTTATTGTTGAGCACCTTGGCGTATTCGGCCTCGGCCTCCTTGAACTTCTCCTGAGCGTAAAGGATGTCGCCCTTGGTCAGCGTGGCGTAAGGGGCGGCCGAGGTGCTGCCGTAGGACTTCTCTATGGTGTCGAGCTGCTGCTGGGCCTGGGCTATGTTACCGCCGTAGCCTATCTGCTGGGCCATGAAGAGGGTCTTCCAGGCGGTGTCGCGCAGGCCGCGGTAATGGGTGAAGAAGTAGACCGCGAAGATCACGGCGGCCACCAGGATCACCAGCGAACCGATGAAGGTCTCGCGGTTCTTCTTGATCCAGTGCAGGGCCAGGTCGTAGCGCGAAGGACCGGTGGTCTCTACTTTACCGCCGGCTATCCAGGTTGTATCGGGCATAAGTCTCCTTAACTGAAATCTGAGTGCCCTCTAGAGGAATCGAACCTCTATTTAGAGTTTAGGAAACTCCCGTTCTATCCGTTGAACTAAGAGGGCAGCGAACTAATATTTTATCAAAGAATGGATGTCGCGGCCAGCGAGCTTGCTGCGCCCGTTGAGGAACTCCAGTTCTATGAGCATGGCTACGCCGGCCACCCGGCCGCCGAGCTTTTCCACCAGCTCGCACACCGCGGCCGCGGTGCCGCCGGTGGCCAGCACGTCGTCCACCACCAGCACCTTCTCGCCGGGCTTAACGGCGTCGGCGTGCATCTCCAGCGTGTCCGTGCCGTATTCCAGCGCGTACGACGCCGCCACGGTCTTGTAGGGCAGCTTGCCCTTCTTGCGCACCGGTACTATGCCGGCGCCCAGCGCCATGGCTATGGGCGCCGCCAGCAGGAAGCCGCGGGCCTCTATGCCCAGTACCTTGGTGATGCCGGCGCCGCGGTAGGCGTCGGCGAAAGCCTGCACCAGCTCTGTGAAGGCGGCGTGGTCGGCCAGCAGCGGGGTGATGTCCTTGAAGATTATCCCGGGCTTCGGGAAATCCGGAACGTCGCGGATGATGCTCTTCAGTTTAGTGCTCAGGGCTTCGGCGGTAGCGGACATAAGTCTCCCCAGTTATTTCTTCCCTTTCTGCGGCTTGCGCGGCTCGTAGGGTTTGGTCGGGATGGTGTCGCCCAGGATATCGGTCTTCACCTTGGGCGCCTGCCAGCCGGGCTGCAGGTTGGTGTGGTCCGGCCTGCGGCCGAGTTCTATGAGACCCATCTTGGCGGCCACGCGGCGCAGGCGCAGCAGCGCGCGCTCTTCTATCTGGCGCACGCGCTCGCGGCTGAGGCCGAGCTTCTTGCCGATGTCGTTAAGGGTCATCGGGGTCTGGCCGGTGAGGCCGTAGCGGTATTCCACTATCATGCGCTCGCGCTCGCCTATCTCCACCAGCGCGTCCCTGAGCTCGTCGTGCAGGCGCAGGATGGAGATCAGGTTGTCGGGCGTGGAGGAGGCGGAATCCTTGAGCGTGTCGCCCACGGTGTCGTCCATGCCGTCCCCGGAGGAGAGCGGCGTCTCTATGGAGGACAGGCCCGTGACGATCTCGCTGGCGTTGAGGGCGGTGCGCACCTGGTTGGCGTTCCAGTGCATGTGCTTGGCCATCTCGGCCATCGTCGGATCGCGGCCCAGCTTGCCGTGCATGGCGTCCCACTGCTTGA
>Ga0209317_1002422_pt1 | contig 13583 bp, 17 predicted proteins | sample RifGroB2_FD_183994 | JGI IMG/M metagenome (GOLD analysis project Ga0209317, IMG submission 183994) | Soil microbial communities from Rifle, Colorado, USA - Groundwater B2 (SPAdes) (version 2) | ecosystem: Environmental > Terrestrial > Soil > Unclassified | place: Rifle, Colorado | collected...
TCTCTTCCGGGCTTTTATACTGTTTAAGCAGGTCGTCAATAACGGCGAGATCAATGGTCATGTAATCTCCTTAGGGTAAGTCGGTTTACCCCGAAACGACCATTTACACAAACCTTTTTACACCCCCTTTTACCGGTGAGCTTCCAGTACGGCCCGCCGTAGGTGCCCGATGACTGACCTTTTTCCCCGCCGCGTCGACGAACGCACCTGCCGTTGGGTGCCAGGCAGGAAAGCCGCCTGACCCCCGGGGGAGATCGGTGGCCGGCACTCGATTCGCTGCGGGAGCAAGGGAAGTCGGCTCATAGACCGGCTTTTCTGGTCCTGATGTTGTGTAGATCCACGTAACGGCCGAACTCGGCATCGGTCTCGCGTATGTGGTGCGTGACCCAGTTGCACAGGAACCAGAGCAACTCCACCGATACCTGCGCGTTCAGCTTATGTTCTGTCTTGAACTCGAAGACCCTGCCGGTAAATATCGCGTGCTCTTCCTGGTGGGCGGCGATCTTCGGGTACGAGGTCTTCACCATCCAGCTCTCTTCGCAGGGAAAGCGGTGATCGGAATGGTCGACCAGCTCCTGCAGAAACGACGGCTGGATCTCCTTTCCTTCCCGGAACTGGTCATAGGTCTCGTTCAGGGAGTTGACCAGATGCTGGTGATGCCGATCGATCTCCTGGATCCCGACCAGGAAATTCACATTCCACTCGATGATAGGCATGGATGCTCCTGTGGCTGATATGATGCCGGTCCTCTGATGGGAGGGAGACCGGCTTCCGCTTTGTTTGTTGCGGCGCCTGTACGATCCAGGCCGGACCGGCTGGCTGTCCTTTAGTCGTGGCCGTTCTTTTTGCCGTGCCCTCTCTTACGTCCCTTCTCCTCGTGCCCAAGATGCCTGCCCATGTCCCCTTTACTCTTCTTCTTCATGTAGACCCGCCTGTTGTTCTGGACGTAGTAAGGCCGACCCGCTTCGACATGGATCCGGACTCCCGGCGGCGCCGGGAGGTAGGCGCCGAGCTGGATGCTGACGTCGATGGGCCCGGCGTACGCGGGATCTGCTTCCGGTACGCCGAGCGAGGCGATCACGATTGCGGTTGTCATGGCGGCGGCGAAGAGCTTTGAGTTCATTGGTTCTCCCTTGAAGCGGTTTCTGCCTGTCTTTTTGCAGGCGAGCTCACTGGGGCACCGGAGGAGTGTGGGGAGGTTTTCTTTTCGCTGCGCTGGCGTTCAGGCAACAAAAAAGCCGGGGCCTCAATATCGGAGCGATATTTCGGCGACCCGGCTGTCTCGTTGAGACCCTGTAGGCTTTCCGTCCCATCCTCGCGGATGGTTTAGTATTGTCGTTTATCTATAGTTATGTGGAATTTCGTGGAACCTTATATCAAGGCAGGGGGCATGTCAAGGCTGCTTTTCAACTATCACGAATTCCATGTCGTTGAACTAAAAATTGCTCCTGCCGTAATTGATTGTCAGGCTGTTGCCGGCCTGCTGTCAAAACTTCTAAAGTCCCGGAACCTTTTGCCGAAAGGTACCTTGTACTTGGCGTACAGCACCGGAAGTTGTCATGCATTGACTGAGCGATATCTGAAACGCGGAAGGGGATGTCATGGTTAAGAGTATTCTGGCTATAGGTAATGCGAAGTATGAGATCGACAGAAATGCCCTGACGCGCTTTATGCGTGAGGCCCAACAATCTGCTGTCACGCATGGAGTTCATGAAAAAGGCGAGCATCGTGGCCCGGATGGAGGCGAGGCAGCGGCTTTTTTCGCTGATGAACCCATAGAGGGGCTTTTCGCCGAGGTGATGCAGTTGTACAACGAGTACGCGACGTCGGAGCATCTGGATGTGCTGATCCGATTGAAGTGCAAGTTGGAGCAGGTTTCCTTGAGGTACAGGAGCCATGCGCTGGCTGAGGAAGTCCTCAACATCAACAGCTGTCTTCCGTATGAGTGGCGGGTCCGTTGCTGTAGCGGCCGGAGCCGGGATCCGGAAGGCTAGCCGGCCGGAAGTCCCGTACCCCTTCTTCGTACACCGAAAGCCCCTTTCCCAGCCGATCCGTCAGTCGTCCTGCCGACATCCCGACCTGTCCGCCGTTTCGCCTTTTCATGTCAATCCTCCGGCCTGCGCCCCGCGTTGCAGGTATTCAGAGAACCGCCGCAGAGGCATGAGACGGGTTAAGGGTCTCCCATTCCTCCATGAGTTTCACAGGCTCTGCCGTTGTTCTCTTCATGAAGTCGAGAAGCCGGTACTCGGCATCTTCGGAGAAGGCGACGAACTTGACCCCCACCATCGAAAAGAAACAGTGCACGATATCCACCGTGATGCGCAGCGGCGGGGTCCCCGGTTCAAGGGGGACGGAAAAGACGCAGGACTCTCCAAGCGGCACCATGATGCACTCATTCGCGCTGATGAGCGCCCCTCTCAACGACACATTTTCCAGGCGACATCTATATTGCATTCCATTATGTATCAGTTCCCCGGGAGCGCTGCACTTTACCCGGTGGAAACGCCTCTGATCCATGTCGATTCCCTCCTCGCACTGTATTTAGATGGTCGGCAGGTTCCTTATCGACGGTCAGGCTACATAACTATAGGTAATTTTGTCAATGTGATACCGCCCTAGACCTTCAGGAAAAATGCGCCGTTTGCGGCCGGCGGCAGCCGGGTGGTGCCTGGGCGGCAAGGATAGCCGCGCCGACAGCGGGATCGGGTCGTTCGCGGCAGCTTTTCGATTGACTTCAGATGCCAACTATTGTATTAAGTAGCGTTTCCTGGATTTGTGATGTCCGGCAGCGGCTCTAAGGGGCGGCGAGCGGGCAGTAACCTAAATAAAGATTCACGAGGGGCCAGAGCTTTAATGGAAAACAAGATCAGGGTGTTCAGCGGTAACTCCAATCCGATTCTGGCAGAGAAGATCTGTGACTGCCTCAAGGTGCCCCTTGGTAAGGCGAAGGTCAGGACCTTCTCCGATGGCGAGATCATGGTGGAGATCGGCGAGAACGTGCGCGGCCGGGATATCTACGTGGTCCAGTCCACCTGCTGCCCGACCAACAACAACCTGATGGAGCTGCTCATCATGATGGACGCCCTCAAGAGGGCCTCCGCAGCGACCATCACCGCGGTGATCCCCTACTACGGGTACGCGCGCCAGGACCGCAAAGCCGCTCCGAGAACACCGATCACCTCCAAGCTCGTGGCAGACCTGGTAACGACCGCGGGTGCCGACAGGGTGGTCACCGTCGACCTGCACGCAGGGCAGATCCAGGGCTTCTTCAACATACCGGTGGACAACCTCTACGCCGCCCCGGTGCTCCTGGCGCACCTGAAGAGCCGCTTCGCCGCCGACCTGGACAACCTGGTCATGGTCTCGCCCGATGCCGGCGGTACCGAGCGCGCCAGGGCCTTCGCCAAGAGACTTGGCTGCACGCTGGCCGTCATCGACAAGCGCCGCACCGGCCCGAACGTGGCGGAGATCATGCACCTGATCGGTGACGTCAAAGGGAAGATCGCCATCATCCTGGACGACATGATCGACACCGCAGGCACGCTCACCCAGGCCGCGCTGGCCCTCAAGGAGCACGGCGCCGCCACCGTCTATGCCTGCGCCACCCACGGCGTGCTTTCGGGCCCGGCCATCGACAGGATCAACGCTTCGGTCATTGAGAAGGTCGTCATCACCGACACCGTGCCGCTGGGCGAGAAGGCCGAGCAGTCCGACAAGATCAGGGTGCTCTCCGTAGCCGAACTGCTGGCAGAGGCGATCCGCCGCATCCACGAGGATGAATCCGTCAGCTCGCTTTTCGTGTAATATTTGAAATTCAAACCGTCATTGGGAACAACAAAAATACCAAGATTGACATCGGAGGATGTATGAGTAAGCAGGTGCTGAAAGTTGAGATGAGAGAGCAGGCCGGCAAGGGTATCTGCCGCCGTCTGAGGAGCGCAGGTCGCGTCCCTGCAGTTGTGTATGGCAAGGGGATGGCCCCCGTCGCCGTTTCCCTGGGGCAGAGGGAGCTTTCCGAAGCCATCGCAGGCGAGGGTGGCCGCAACCACATCCTCACCCTCGAGTGCGAAGGCGAGTTGAACGGTCAGAACGTCATCGTTGCCGACCTGCTGCGCGACCCGCTTAAAGGGGTGCCGCGCCACGTCGACCTGCACAAGATCAACCTCGCAGACAAGGTGAAGGTTCAGGTCAAGCTGACCCTGGTTGGCACCCCAGCCGGCGTCAAGGCCGGCGGCTTCCTCGATTTCGCTATGCACACCGTCGAAGTCGAGTGCCTCCCGGTCCACATCCCGACCCACATCAACGTCGATGTTACCGAACTCACCATCGGTCACTCCGTCCACGTCGGTGAGATCAGCGCCCCTGTCGGCAGCGTCATCGTCAGCGACCCGAAGGCGCCGATTGTCAGCATCCTGGGCCGCAAGGCCGTTGCAGAGGAAGCGGCTGCTGTCTAATCCAGGAATCTTATGGCAGCAAAACTGATCGTAGGGCTCGGTAACCCCGGGCCAAAGTACTCATGGACCCGCCACAACGCGGGTTTCATGGTTTTGGACCGCTTAGCCAGCCAGTCAGGTATCCAGGTCACCAGGAAGGCCTTCTCCGGCCTTTCTGGTGACGGGAACTGGGCGGGCGGGCGGGTCTACCTCCTCAAGCCGCAGACCTTCATGAACCTGTCCGGGCGCTCCGTCGCGGAGGCGCTCCGGTTCTACAAGTTGTCCCTCTCAGATCTCATCGTGATCCATGACGACCTGGATATCCCGTTCGGCAAGGTAAGGCTAAAAGAGGGAGGCGGCCACGGCGGGCACAACGGCCTGCGGTCGCTCGCCCAGGAGCTTGGTTCCTCCGCTTACGCGCGGGTCCGTGTCGGCATAGGGCGGCCGGTGCACGGCGACGTGGTCAACTTCGTGCTAACCAACTTCGCCAAGGAGGAGATGGGCTCCCTTTTGGAGGTGCTGGACACCTCGCTCGACGCCATCGAGATGGCGATCAAGGAAGGGATGCCCAAGGCGATGAGCATCTTCAACGCCAGGTAATCCGTTAACGGCTGCCTGACCCTGTCAGTCGCAGCGCTTCAATCGTACACAAAGGACATCGGTTATGGGTTTCAACTGCGGTATCGTCGGCCTCCCCAACGTGGGAAAGTCCACCATCTTCAACGCGCTCACCTCGGCCGGGGCAGAGTCCGCCAACTACCCCTTTTGCACCATCGATCCCAACGTCGGCATCGTCTCCGTTCCCGACCCGCGCATGGACAAGCTCGCCGAGATCGTCCATCCCGAGCGCATGCAGCCCACCACCATCGAGTTCCTGGACATCGCAGGGCTGGTGAAGGGCGCGAGCCAGGGGGAGGGGCTTGGCAACAAGTTCCTGGGCCACATCCGTTCGGTGGACGCCATCCTGCACGTGGTGCGCTGCTTCGAGAACGAGAACGTCGTCCATGTAAGCGGCAGCGTGTCTCCGGTGCGGGACATCGAGGTGATCCAGACCGAACTCGCGCTGGCAGATCTCGATACTGTGGAAAAGCGCCTGCAGCGTACCGAGAAGCAGGCGAGAAGCGGCGACAAGAAGGCCAAGGAGGACGTCGAGTTCTGCCTCAAGGTGAAGTCCACCCTGGAGCAGGGGCTCTCGCCGCGCGGTATGGCCGAGACCGAGGACGAGAAGCTGATTCTGCGCGACATGCACCTCATGACCGCCAAGCCGGTCCTGTACGTCGCCAACGTGGCCGAGGACGACCTGGAAGGGAAGCATCCCTACGTGGACGAGGTGCGCCAGCTTGCCGCCAAGGAGGGCAACGGCGTAGTCTTCATCTGCGGTTCCATCGAGGCGGAGATCTCCGAGCTCGAGGGGGACGAGAAACAGGCGTTTCTGAGCGAGATGGGTCTCGCCGAATCCGGCCTGGACCGCCTGATCCGCTCGGGCTACGAGCTGCTCGGCCTGATCACCTACTTCACCGCAGGTGTCAAGGAAGTGCGCGCCTGGACCATCACCAAGGGGACCAAGGCCCCCGGGGCTGCCGGCGTCATCCATACCGACTTCGAGAAGGGGTTCATACGCGCCGAGGTCATCGCCTACGAGGACTACATCGCCTCCGGCGGCGAGACGGGGGCCAAGGAGAAGGGGTTGATGCGCCTGGAGGGGAAGGAGTACGTCGTGCAGGACGGCGACGTGATGCACTTCAGGTTCAATGTCTGAAAAGCGGACAAAGATAAAGGTAAAGATCAAGGAAAGGCTTTGAGCCCGGCCCGGTAAAGGCAAAGAGGCGTGGGTGAGAGCAAGGTCGCAGGCTGTAGCAGGGATGGGCGGGTGATTGGCGCCGGTCCCGGCAAGCCGGCCGGTCTCCTTTGTCTTTATCTTTACCTTTATCTTGCTTTTCACCCTTTTTGCTTGTCAAAGCGCGATAACTGTAGTAATTAGTACCGTTCACCAGAGCGGCCCTAGGGCCGTATCTCCTTGCTCCGGGTCGGACCGGGGCTAAATTAACCGTGAGGAGGCTTAACAATGAGCAGGATGTACGAGACGATTTACATCGTCCAGCCGGACCTGGGTGACGAAGAGATCAAGGCTCTTTCCACCAAGGTGCAGGACATAGTCGCCAACATGAACGGCGATTTCAAGAGGCTTGAGGACTGGGGCACCAGGAAACTGGCATACCCGATCAACAAGAACCCGCGCGGCCGTTACTTTTACCTCCGCTTCGACGGCGACTCTGCGCTGATCGCCGAACTGGAGCGCCGTCTGCGCCTTGACGATAAGGTGATCAGGTACCAGAGCGTGAAGCTCGAGACGGAAGTGGTTGCCCCGGCAGCCGCTCCGGCAAAGAGTGCCGAGGAAGGGACCGAAGAGGTGGCTGAGGCCGCTGTCGAGGCTCCGGCCGAAACGACTACTACGGTGGAGGGATAAACAGATGGCAGACGAGAGAACACCCCAAAGAAGCACCAGCAGCGGCCCCAGGAAGAAAAGGCCTTTCCAGCGTCGTAAAGTTTGCCGCTTCTGCGCGGACAAGCAGGTGAGCATCGATTACAAGGATCCCCGCACCCTGCGTTACTTCGTTTCCGAGCGCGGCAAGATCATCCCGCGCCGTATTTCCGGCAACTGCTCCAAGCACCAGAGGGAAATCACCGAGGCGATCAAAAGGGCGAGAAACATCGCGCTGCTTCCCATCGCCGGCAGCCACGCAACTGCGTAGGTGACGCTGAAGGTGAACCCACTGCAGGGGCAGATTCTTGATGTGGTCAAGGGGAGCGTCGCTACGGTGACGCTCTTCCTTGCTTTCATGTACCTCCCCGTGCTCGGCATGATACCGGGATTTTTCGCTCCCGTTCCGGGCGCCTACTACACGCTGAAGAGCGGCAGGAAGATCGGCGCAGCCGTACTGCTTGCGACCTCCGCGCTCCTGCTGGCGGCGGCGAACCCGGACGTGCTGCTGATTTATCTGCTGCAGGCCGGCTTGCTCTCCCTGGCGCTCCCCGAGTTCCTGCTCCGGCTAAAGGGAGGGGCGCGCTCGGTGATCTACTCGGTCGCCATCAACCTCGCTGTCCTGCTGCTCGCAGCACTGCTGTACGCGTTCAGCACCGGGGCCGACATCCACGCCAAGGTGACCAAGGGGGTGCAGTCGAGCATAGCCCAGACCGCGCTTTTCTACGAGAAGGCCGGGGTCAAGGGGGACGAGCTCAAGGCGCTGCAGGAGACGATGCAGCAGGCAGGCGCGCTGATCGTCACCATTTACCCGTCGCTGGTCACCGTGTCCTTTGGCCTGATCGCCTGCCTGAACCTCCTGGTCCTTGCACGCATCTCGGCCCGGCTCCGGATGCCGCTTTACGTGGGCGATTTCAAGAAGTACCGCAATCCCGAGCCGCTGGTCTGGCTTTTGATTGCGGCAGGGTTCGGCATGCTGGCGCCGGACAAGCTCGTCCACCTGGCCTCGCTTAATGTGCTGATCGTCCTTTGCGCCTTCTACTCGGCCCAGGGATTTGCAGTCATCAGCCATTACTTCCGCAGGCTCCAGGTACCCAAGTTCGTGAAAATACTGGCAACCCTGCTCCTGATCTTCCAGCCCTTCATGGTGCTGGCGGTGGCGGCGCTGGGCGTTTTCGATCTCTGGGCGGATTTCAGATCCCCCAAAAAACAGGAAAACCTGTAAATAACCAGGCTAGGAGGCATCACATGAAGGTAATTCTCAAGGAAAACGTTGAGCATCTCGGACTTATCGGCGACATCGTCAAGGTAGCACCCGGCTACGCCAGGAACTACCTGCTCCCCAAAGGGTTCGCGATCGAGGCGACCGAGAAGAACGCCAAAGCACTCGAGCACGCCAAGCGTCACCTCGAATACAAGAAGAACCGCGTCCTCGAGGCAGCCAAGCAACTGGCCGCCAAGATCGAAGGGCTTGCGCTCTCCATCGCTCACCAGGCCGGCGCCGACGACAGGCTGTTCGGTGCCGTCACCAACATGGAACTTGCCGAGCAGCTCAAGGCAAACGGCGTGGAAATCGACCGCAAGCGCATCGTCCTCGACGAGCCGATCAAGCACGTCGGCGATTTCACCGCCCTGGTAAAGCTTCACCCGGAAGTCAACGCTACGCTGAAGGTCTCCGTGACCAAGGCGTAACAGCCGCGGCAAGCGCTGCTACGACTGCACCCGGTACCACTGAAGGGCCGCCTCCACCGGAGCGCGGCCCTTTTTTCTTGGTGCGCCCGGCAGGGCGCGTGGCGCGCCGGGGCGCCTGCCACTCACGGAGCGTACCATCCATGCAGATCGAGAAGTTCCACAAGAAGGACATCGGCTCCAAACAGCTTGAGACCGCGCTGCAGCTCTTCTTTGCCGGCGGGGATCTCTTCAGCGTGATAACACTGGCAGGCGCCGCCGAGGAGGTACTGGGGCAACTGTTGCAGCAAAAGAACCCGAAAGGTGCGGGTGGGTTGAAATCGCTCCTGGCCCTGCTGCGCCCGGGCAACAGGTGGGGGGGGCAGGGCGCAGCGAGCCGGCATGAGGCGGAGCTCTACGTGCACATGGACCTGAGACAGGAGGCGCTATTTCTGTTGGGGAAGGCTATCGACTGCTATCAGGCGCTGGGGGGCGGGTTGACCGCGGCGATGCAGCGGTTCAACGAGGAATTCAGAGGCGGGAAAGGGTAGGGGGGCATCGCCCCCCCCGCTTTCTTGCTGCAATCGATCTTTCCGCGCGTCCCGCGGATGTTCCGCGTTACCCGGGTAACGGCTGGCGCTTCACAGGAGGGATAACTACTGCAACTTGGCGTCCTGGATCAGGACCTGGTAGCGGTAACCCGAACCGAAATCCAGGTTGTTGTAAAGCGTCCCTGTGGCGGTGACCACATCCCCCTCTTTTACGTACTGCTTCGTGGTTACGACCAGCTGGTCCGTCTTTTTCCCCTTCGATCCGCTGCCGTCCACGATGTGGACCCAGTTCTTCTTCATGATCCGCTCGGCAACCTGGGTCACCCTTCCTCTCACGACGACCTGCTTCTTCTCGAGCTTCCCTCTTTTTGCAAAGATCTCGGCGACAGTGTAGGCGTTGGCTCCCTTGGCCTTGGGGATCTTGGCGTTTTTCATCGACACCGGCTTTGCTGCGGGCTTGGACTGCTTCGCCTGCTGCCCCTTGGCACCCTGAGGAGCATCGGGCACCCCCTGGTGCACCATCTGTATCGCCGAGGGGCTCAGCGCGACCTTGTCGCTGTTGGCCATGCCTGCGGAGAAGACGACGCTGTCGAATTTCCTGTTCAGCCCTTTGCTGGAGAAGTTCTTCATCTCGAAGCCGGGCAGCAGCGACAACTGCTGTCCCACGGACACCTTGGTGAGCGGGATGGCAACCCAGACCTTTTCCCCCCCGTTTTGCAGCAGGAGGTAGGTGTAGCCGCCGCCGTTCACGGTCTCAAGCACTTTGCCTGACAGGTTGACGGACTTGGGGTTTGCATTGGCGGTGGAACTGCCGGCAGCAGCTTGCACCTGCTGCACGGTAAGAAGCGCAAAGAGTATCAGCAGGGATAGTTGCTTCACTAAATGGTTCATTCAGTCACTCCTTAGGGGGTCCTGTTGCTCTCGGCAGACTACTTTTTTCCCGCCAGATTGACAAGTCTTTTTCCGGGCTGTCACACCCTTTGGCGCTGATTCTGTTTGGGAGGCATATTTGCGTGCCGGCGCTTGCGCTGTTTGATTATGCGGCTATATTTGTGAAGGCTTGTTAATGTTGATCGAGAATGCTCTGCCGCGAAAGATCGGGGGCAGAGCTAAACAACCGAGCCGGTGCCAGTGCCTACTGGCAAAACTCTATCGTTGGCAACGAGAGGGGGCGCACATGAACAAGAGAGTCGGTGTGTTGTTTGTGCACGGACTGGGAGCGGTACCTGAGGATTTCGCGCACGACAGCATCCAGGAGCTGCGGGAAAGGGTAGCCGGGCGGGGTCTCAACCGCGACGAGATCGCCTGGCAGTCGGTGTACTGGCACCCGCTGTTGTCCGAAAAGGAGAACCGGCTTTGGGTGGATCTGTCCGCACAAAATGACCTGAACTGGGCCAAGCTGCGCAAGTTCTTCATAAACGCCTTCGGAACGGTCACCTCCTATCGCTCCTCGGGTGATCGGCCCGGGAGCATGTACCAGGCGATCCACGGGATGGTCAATGAGTCGCTGAAGGAGCTGCGCGAAAAACTGGGGGGGCAGGACAAGCCGCTGCTGGTCATCGCACATTCCTTTGGATCGGTCATCATTTCCGACTATATCTGGGACAGGCAGCGGGGGAGGGACCAGGCGCGCTTCGGGACCAGCGCTTTCGAGAGGATGGAGACGCTTTCGGGCATGGTGACCCTGGGAAGCAATATCCCGCTCTTCACCGTGGACTCTGACAGGATCGCGGCCATTGACTTCCCCCCGCCGGGGCTCCCCGCGGCGCTCGAAAGGAAGGCGAAATGGCTGAACCTGTACGACTCCGACGATGTGCTGGGGTGGCCCCTTAGGGACCTGAGCGAAAGCTACGCGAAGGTGGTCAGCGAGGATATCGAGGTGAGCGTGGGCAATATCCTGACCTCGTGGAACCCCACCAACCATGCCGCCTATTGGACCGACGACAGCGTCATCAAGCCCACGCTCTATCTGCTCTCCTCCGTGCTAGAGGCGACCCACGTGAAGCCGCTGCCGGAGGTCAACGAGTCTAACCTTGGGTACCCGGACTGACCTGCCGGTGCGGCCGTTGGGAATCGGGCAAAAAAAAGGCGCTGTCGAAAGCGCCTTTTTCCGTGATGCAGGCAGGGGCGGACCCGGTCCGCCCCTTGCCGTTTAAACGATCTTCTTCATCCCCTTCATGGCGGCGCGAAGCTCGGCGCCGACTTCCTCCACGAGATGGCTGCGGATCTCGGCGTTCACCGCGACCAGCAGGCTGTTGTCAACGCTGTTGTCCTTCAGTTCCAGCCCCTTGCCGATCACGTCGGTGCCGACCTTGGCCATGAAATCCTTCAGAAGCGGAACGGCGGCGTGGGAGAAGAGGTAGCAGCCGTACTCGGCGGTGTCGGAGATGACGCGGTTCATCTCGTACAGCTTCTTCCTGGCGATGGTGTTCGCGATGAGCGGTGTCTCGTGCAGGGACTCGTAGTAGGCGCTCTCCGGCTCGATACCGGTCTGCACCATGGTCTCGAAGGCGAGCTCGACGCCTGCCTTCACCATGGCCACCATGAGGACCGCCTTGTCGAAGTACTCCTGCTCGGATATCTCGCCTGCAGCCTCGGTCTGCTCGAAGGTGGTCTTGCCGGTCTCTTCGCGCCAGGTGAGGAGCTTCACGTCGTCGTTGGCCCAGTCCTCCATCATGGTCCTGGAGAATTCGCCGCTCATGATGTCGTCCATGTGCTTTTGGAACAGCGGGCGCATGATCTCCTTCAGCTCCTCGGCCAGCTTGAAGGCGACCAGCTTGGCGGGGTTGGAGAGACGGTCCATCATGTTGGTGACGCCGCCGTGCTTGAGCGCCTCGGTGATGGTCTCCCAGCCGAACTGGATCAGCTTCACCGCGTAGGGTGCGCCGATGCCGTTTTGGGTCATCTTGTCGAAGCAAAGGAGCGCGCCCGCCTGCAGCATGCCGCAAAGGATGGTCTGCTCCCCCATCAGGTCGGATTTGACCTCGGCGACGAAGGAGGATTCCAGGACGCCTGCGCGGTCCCCCCCCTGTGCGGACGCGATCGCCTTGGCGATCTCCAGGCCGTCCCCCTTGGGGTCGTTCTCGCCGTGCACGGCGATGAGGGTCGGCACGCCGAAGCCGCGCTTGTACTCTTCGCGCACCTCGGAGCCGGGGCATTTGGGGGCGACCATCACGACGGTGAGGTCTTTGCGGATCTGGGTCCCTTCCTCGACGATGTTGAAGCCGTGGGCGTAGCTGAATACCGCACCCTGCTTCATGAAGGGGATCACGGTCTGCACGACGCTGGTGTGCTGCTTGTCAGGGGCGAGGTTCATCACGATGTCGGCTGTCGGGAGCATCTCCTCGTAGGAGCCGACCTTGAAGCCGTTTTGAACCGCGTTCTGGTAAGACTGGCGCTTCTCGGCGATGGCTTCCGCACGCAGCGTGTAGGAAACGTCCAGACCGCTGTCGCGCATGTTGAGCCCCTGGTTGAGGCCCTGTGCGCCGCAGCCGACGATGACGATCTTCTTCCCCTTGACGTACTCGCAGCCGCCGGCGAATTCCGAAGCGTCCATGAAGCGGCAGGTACCCAGTTCCTGAAGCTGGCGGCGCAGCGGCAGGGTGTTGAAATAGTTCTGTCCCATCGTTTTTCCTCCCTATCTTATATTGTGGTCTGTTTGCAGGTGTAAGAGTGTGCGAATGTATACTAAAATTCACGTTGCGTAAATTGAATTATCGTGCATATTGTCTTGCGCCCACCGCAACGCCCCCCTCTGCGCGGAGAAGCCTCGACGCGAAGGCGCCGGGGCGCAGAGGCGCCGAGAACGGTTCGCGGCGCAGGGGAGAACGTGTCGGGGCTTGTTCGTGGTTTCACTACGCATCTTCGCGCCCCCCGCGTCTTTGCGTCTAGCGTTTGCAGGTTCGCCATCGCGGCAGGAATCCCGCGCCTGGCGGATGGCCGGAGGTTTATGTGGATCTGAGAGAACTCGAGATATTCCTCACCGTGGCGGAGACGCTCCACTTCGGGCGGGCAAGCCAGGCATGCAACCTGAGCCCTTCGGCCCTCACCCGCACCATCCAGCGCATGGAGGAGAAGCTGGAACAGCCGCTTTTCCTGCGCGACAACCGCACGGTCAAACTCTCGCCCGCCGGGGAGCGCCTGAAGACCTACGCGCGCCTTTGCCTCCAGGAATGGCAAAGCTTCCGCTCCTCGATCAGGAACGAGCAGGCGGTGGCGGGGACCTTGTCGATCTACGCCTCGATCACGGCGGTCTACAGCCTGCTCCCTGAATTGCTGGAGTCCTACCGCGACAGGTACCCCGAGGTGCAGCTCGAACTGCGCACCGGCGCTGCCGAACAGGCCGTGGCCCAGGTGCAAAGCGGCGAGATCGATCTGGCCGTGGCGGCCTTCCCGGACCGGCAGCGCTCCACCATCGAATTCCTCCCCATTGCGACCATTCCTCTGCTC
>Ga0209317_1002423_pt1 | contig 13581 bp, 15 predicted proteins | sample RifGroB2_FD_183994 | JGI IMG/M metagenome (GOLD analysis project Ga0209317, IMG submission 183994) | Soil microbial communities from Rifle, Colorado, USA - Groundwater B2 (SPAdes) (version 2) | ecosystem: Environmental > Terrestrial > Soil > Unclassified | place: Rifle, Colorado | collected...
TGACTTTGATAGAAGCCATTAAAACCGCCGCCCCCGCCGGAGCCACCGATGAGCGGCAGGATGTTCAGGTTGCCATAGGTGGATGATGCCGAGTTGCCTGTGCCCACCCCCGCGTAGCTGCCATGGATGCCGCTCGTGGGTGTGGTGGTGGGACCAGAACCGGGTCCGCCGCCAGGGCCGAGGCCGCTTCCCCCCACGACATTGTACGGTGTATAGGCGTAGCCGCCATTGAAGCCACCGGGGCCGCCCACGCCTGGCGTCGTGGTGGTTGCGTTGCCTCCGTTCACGTTGACGGTTCCGCTGATGGTCACGTTCCCGGTTGCCAGCAAGTAAACCGGTGTATTGAGTGCGTTCGGCGTGAATGTCACGGTGATGTTGGACGGGATGTTTATCGTCGTGTAATTCATCACCCCGCTCGCCGGGAGGTTAACAACCGTGTTTACCGTCGGGTTGAAAGCGCCATCGGCCCCGGTGCTCCCGCTGACGAAGTTATTGGCCGCCTCACTGGCGACTGCGCCGAAAGTTAATAGAAAACTGGCCAAAAGTGCTGTCATCTTCCTCATATCCTTCTCCTTTTTCAGTTACTCGTGTTCTCTTTTACTGGGAAATTTTGACGCTCACTCGCGGGGAGACGGTCATGGATGGATTTATTGGCGATGGCGATGGTGCAACGGCAACACTGACTGGGGTTGACGACAGCAGTGAAGATGCAGATGTCTGCATCGCAGGTGTTATGGAGACGCTTACTTTCGATGATGTGCTTACGGAAGGAATAGGTGCTTGCACTGAAGGCTGGATAGAGACACTAATCGGAGATGATGCTCCAACGGAAGGAGTGGACGGGTCGGGCAGCGCAATTGAAACGCTGACCTGTGGTGATGAGACCCCATTACCACCTATCTTATTTTCCGAGACGACATATCCGAATATGACACTGTTCAGGCTGGTGATGCTTGAGAAACCGAGGGCCTTAGTGTTGACTTGCAGTTGTGCGGAACCGCCTGCCGGAATGGTTATTGAGGTCGGGGGTGTCGCTATGGACATGTCTCCGGTCTTCAAACCTATAGTCAACGGTGATGAGAGCGGTGGGTCTAATGAAAGGCTGCCGACAGCAACAGAGCCCGGAGGGGCGGACAATACAGGAGGAGTCATTATAACTATCGAAGCAACTGACGATATATCTGACTGATAGGCATAGTTGCTGTTATCTTGGAAGGAAATCTTTATTGTATCTATGCCTGCACTCTTCGCGGTTAGTATTGCTGAAATACTGTTCGCACTCGCAGTTACACTGTTTATTAAAATACTGTTGCCAAGAGAGATGACGCTTCCTGCCGACAACAAATTTTGCCCTGTGAACACAACCGGAGTTCTCACACCTACTAATAATGTAGTTACGTCAATACCGGTGATTGACGGTACATCGGCCAGCGACCCATTGGATACAGAGAGGATGTTGCCGACCTCATCGTAGGCATAGTTCGTAATTGTGGAGCCATTGACCACCTTAGTGAGGCGGCCCAGTTCATCATAAGAATACTGAACCGTATCGGCATGCCCTGACAGAGGGAAGAACAGAAGAGTTGACAGCAAAAACAAAAAAGAAAAACAGTACAGGAAGAACCTCTCAGCGAAAACTGCCATTGCTCCTCCAATACTGTTTTTGCCATTCAATTTTTAAAGATGTCTTGGGCGTCTCGATTACATCCTGTGCTATAAATCGTACATAATTATAGTATGGTTTATAACTCACTGTCAATACACTTGCGATTTCAGATATATAGCTGTTTTACAATGAAAGAGTTTTTGAAGCGAGCCGATGGTTGAATAAAAAAGAAGGGGGTTTGGCGGGTGTGGTTTTTAGAAGGGTGGAAAGGCGGCCAAAAAACTTAGTTTTGGCCGCCTTCCGTTCAACTGTCCACTTAGGGTCTTGGGTAAGTCATGTCCACGGGTGTGTCTATCCCCATATTTGCAGTGTTACCTTCCTTTTCCATCAGGAAATCGCATACTGCCCAATTTTCCCGAAGTCCAGTAAGTTGATAATACCTGCCCGGTTTGCCATCACCGCGAATCAGCAGACCGCGACATCTTAATTCCTGTTCTGCGTGCAGGTACGCAAGGAAATCTTCATCTCTCTTGGTTTGCTTCACGAACATAGTACTGCCTGCGGTCGCTTCATTATAATCACCCCAAGCCTGAGTGATGCTGCTGCCTTCCCATTGGCTAAGCTCTGGATAAAAATGCCGTATCTTGTCGCCGAATTTTGCAGGTGAATCGGAACGATAATCTTCTTCGTTAAAGACATACCCCACTGGCGGTCTGCGAATCATCCACTGAATCATAACCCCTCCTCGAAATTGGCGACTTTGCATCGCGTGTTACACGCCTATCGTGATTCCGTAAGATAAACCTTGTAGTTTTGTATAACTTTTGGTATAAATTCTACATAGTGCATTGAAACTATAAACCGCCCATTATTTAATATTCCATTCCCCATTGGATGTAACTCCGAGACAAACAATGCCGTTAGATAAAGCGACTCAGGCCAATGCCTCCGTAGTCATGGATAAAGCGCTCTATGCAAGACTTCGGGTCGTCGCCGAAAAAAACAAACGAAGCGTTTCAAAACAAATCCTACTTTGGATTGAAGAACAGGTCGAACTCGAAGAAAGAAGTCCTAAAAAGTAGTAGATACTCTACCTTTATCCTGATTGAGTAGTTTTAAACACAGCAACGGTCCATCCGTTGGTCCGGCCTTCTATGTCAATTGATAACTCCCCGGCTTTTTTTGCTGCTTCAGATGCAAGCAGTGCAGCACAAGAAGTATACAATAGGGCGTTATCCCCCCTGATTTCCTGAATATTCAAGGCCAGTTTCTTTACTACTCTGCCAAGTGCCGCATCATCCCATTCCAGATAATCGTTAGCGTGTTTCTCTTTTTCAGTCAGAATCAGCTCTGCCATCATTGCCCCCATTAATTCAGTGAAGAGTCTGCTTATCGAGCCTCGCCGCAGTCACCTGCCAAAGGCCCTTGGCCGTCCCATTGCCAGGCCCTATTGCCAGGGTCACTTTGACACCATCGTCCCCCCTGCCATTGGCTATGAGACAAAGAACGGTCGCGCACTGTTCGGCCATTTTGGTCTTCTCCTCCTCCGTTTTCGAATCCACCAGATTCCCCACCACTGCAAAATGATTACTGTGCATCATTCTCACCCCCTCCGTGAATGAATGTCCCATCTGTGCCATAGTTTGCCGGGTCCGCGCCCGGCACATGCCATCCACAGGATGCCCCCCAGAACATTGCCTCAGCCTGCACTCGGGTCACGCCATGGTTGAAGTTGAACTGGTCCGGGTCCATATCAGGCGCAGGGTAATAGCACCTCTCTCCGCGCTTGATAAGTACCGGTGAATTATCCGATGGCAACCAGTAAGCTGAAAAGGCTGGCAATCCCGGCGCTGTCCTGTGAGTAAGCCATGTTGCCGATGTTCTCTGCACCATAGGAGGCACCTCCGCTGTGTAGTCACAACACGCGAAATCACAAAGTTAGTTTGAGGTGAGATGGTAGAGGATGCAACAGTAGTTTGGTCGGCAATTATTAAAATTGCACCAAATGTTATAGACAGCATAGCACTGCTATAAACTTTTTTCAACTCCAAAAAAGTGGGGGGAGGTGTCTGCAAAACAAATCGGGTTCTCACAAACAAATCGGAAGAGCATAAAGGAAACCGTAACTCCTACCTTGGTAAGGACAATCACATTAGGCGAGTTTGCGCTTTATCTTCGGCGGGCAATCTGTTAGGGTTACCCAATTTTCATCAACTATGAGACAAAACGGAGTGTGTTATGGCAGACGGTTTGTTCACAAACCGAAATTCCCGAGGCGATTTTATCCGCGACGCCATTATCAAACACGCTCAGGATGTCGATAATGTGTTTGCAGCGGTGGCATTCTTCACCGATGCCGGTCTAGTCAAGGAACTGCTCCAGGGCAAGTACATCCGCCTCATCGTCCGTCTCGGATACCCCACATCTCCGTCTGCTCTAGCAGAACTGAAGGCCCTTAAGGTCGATATCCGCTACTTCACAGATAGGTCCTTCCACCCCAAGCTCTACATTTTCGGAGACGAAGTCGCTATGGTCGGTTCGGCCAACTTGACCGGTGCTGCCGTCATGACGAATCAGGAGGTCATCGTCACCATCCCATCACATGACAAGCGTTTCTCTGACCTGGCCAGGCTCTTTGTCGAATACTGGGAGCAGGCCAAGGTGCTGAACGACGACGTGCTGGCGGAGTATCAAAAGTACTACCAGAACCTGATGAAGCTACGGAAGGAAGTGGAGGAGTTCGACAACAAGGTCATTGAGAACAGTAAGATTGGGCATGTGGTCGCGAGGAACATCAACAGAGGGAAGATAAAAGAATCGCAGGAAAACATCTTCCTGGAGTCCTATCGGAAGAGCTACCAGGAGGCCACGAGTGCGTTCGATGTCATCCGAAGCGTTTATGCAGAGGTCGGCAACAGGAAAGCGTCGGAAACCGATATCCCCTTGCGCTTGGAGATAGATTCCTTCATCAGCTTCGTGCGGGAGGAGCACGACAAAGAAAACTTCTGGGTGAATGCCCCGTTGATGGGCGGTGAGGTGCAAAAAGCAAAAATCAGGGAGTTGGTCAAAGAGTGGCTGGTCACGCCATGGGAACACTTCGAGGACACCATTATCCACGAGAATTACCCGCGAATCCGGGCCGCGTTCGCTTCGGAGGCGTCCATTCTGGCGCTGAATGACGACGACCTTTTTGACGCACTCTGCGTTGCGCACTCGTTCGGTGACAGGTTCCGGTTCTACGCCGGGGGCACACCAACCCAGAAGGTGGAGTTCTTCAAAAACAATGACGGCAAGCACATCCGCGAGACGCTGGCCTATCTCCTCTTCTCGAAGAACGACCCCGTACAACGCCTCGCCAATGTCATCTTCAATCCAAAATACAAGCTCAACGAGTTCGGGCAGGCAAACGCCCAAGAACTTCTGGGATGGGTGGGGGATAAAGACTTGCCAGTCATCAATGGACGCACGACAAAGGTGCTCAAGTTCCTCGGATTCGACGTCCGACCACTGTAGAAGGTATCCCGACAATGACCAAAGAAAAAAGCATTGGAAGGGCCAAAAAATCGACCATATCCCTCGCGGAAATTGGGGTGAAGGAGGGGCTTGGCCTCCTAGTTCCCGGCGGCGGGCTCATCTATTCAGTTGGGGAGCTTCTCTTTGAACATGGCAAGAGGTTCATGCAGGACCGGAACGAGGAGAGAATCGACGAGTTCAATAGATTTCTGCTGACAGGGGCAAGCAAAGCGGAAAGCGAGGTGCTGCTGCATACCGAGTTCTCGATAGAGGACTACTGCGCCCTCCTCTCTAGCGCCATTGCCGACGATGAGGATGTGAAACTGCAGTTTTACTCCCACCTCTTCAAGTCAATATTACTGGGCAAAATCGAGGCGGCCTACAAGCTGCACATTCTGAAGTGCGTGAAGGAGCTGACCAGCTCCGAAATAGATTTCATGCGGGAGTTGTACGTTTCCTCAAGGCACGACTTCAAAGGCCCCAATTCCGCCTCCGCACAGATAAAAGCGCTGACCTTTACCACCGACCCGCTCAGGAACGTCTCTTTACAGAAACTGACTAGAATGGGTTTGCTTCTTCATTCTGAGAAAGACAAGAGCTTGATGCCGACGAAGATTTTGGATAACGCCGTGGCGAGCCTCTATCCCGAGGAACAACTCACCCCAAAGGCTATTGGGAAAACAGCCTGGCGGAAATACTATATCTCCTCTTTTTACTGTAACCTGACCAAAAGCGAGTATTTCACGATGCAAATCTCGCAGCTGTGCCACGACCTGGATGTAAGAACCTCCATAGCGGCAGTCCCCCGAGGGCAGGCTGGATTATTCCCCCACCCGGTGACCATTCTAGGGTTCGACAAAACAGACGACGCTGCAGTCTGGGCGGAATTCAGCGGGAAAATTCGGGGTACGCAGATAGTTAAGGTGTACCTGGCTGACGGGGACGGGGAGGAACCTGTGGATTTCCTGCCGGAGAAAGAGGAGACCATCTCTATGACCGTCAGAAGGGGGTGTCCTGAAGATTTTCAGCGGTTGAAGGAGGCTCTTGAAGCGATACTGCCCGATTAGGAATCGGTAGCGGGCCTGGTCATGGCAGCTAGAACCGTATCCTTCACCTTTTCCACCTGAACCAGCCCCGAAATCCTGAGGGCATCCACCCTGTACTTTTTTTCGGCGTTAATTCCCAGATGTGCCTCGACACTGGTGAACCTTAGCAGGTGATAGAGGATGTTCTTGAGTTGCCATTCGTAGGAATCGACAAAGATATCGTCATTGGCCAGCATGTAATACTTTCCGCTGGTCTTGCTCTTCTTGCTCCTCGTCTCCAGGATACGGACCTCCTCGGTGGGAGAATCCACGTACTTGTACAGGACGCTTGAGCATTCGACTATCTCGTTTCTTCCGGCAAGGGGCAAGGAGAGTTTGACACCAACCAGAATCGTCTTTTCATACCGCTCATCCTTGGCCGTCACTCCCGTCAGAACCCCCATCGTCGCAAGTTCCTCGTAGACACCCCTTAGCATCGCGAGACCGGATAGGAAGTAGTGCTTCTCATTCAGTTTCACCAAATAGTATTCTTTGTATTTTTCGCAACCTACGGATTCAACCTTGACCCAGTTATCGTCAAGGGCAGCAGTACCGACGGGTGCATTGGTCATCGGAAAGATTATCACAGGAGACGACGACACGGCCTGAGCTAGGGAGATGACATCCTTGGCCGTCATTTCTCCTACCTTCGAAATGACATGCCGTTCAACCTCCCGCTCCGTGGTCTCAGTCGCCGCAGCTTCCCACGACTTTCTCGCCTCCTCCAGTTTCGCACTGAGCACTTCCTTGCCCATGTCCTTTTCGAAGGTGGCGATTAGGTCGGCCTTGTTGTCCCGGTACACAGCCTCGTTGAAGATGGCATCATCGTCGATGAAACTGATGCCGCCACACGACCTCATCGTGAAAATATAGGCGTTGGCCCCTTCCTCTATGGGTGACAGCTCGATATAGGGGATGCGGTTAACCCTGAGCAGTTCGGCCTTCTCCTCTTCGACCTCGTGAGTGACGAATATCTCCCAGGCGAACACGTCTCTCTCTCCCCCGGCGAAGTACTCTCCGTAGGAGACGACATCGGGCTTGACCTTTCCGGCGACCATCCGCTCTAGAAGATGAGTTGCACCCTCGTTTTTGAAGACATCCTTCGAGGAGGTCGAAAAACGGCGGACGCCCAGACTCTCCAGCAGCCGTCGGGTCTTGCTGGGTCGAAGGGTGGTGGCATCAATAAACAGGTCTACCGGTTCTCTCCTCTCCAGGCAACGATGCAAAAAGACCTTGGCTCCTTCATGGAGTAAGGTCTCGTAGCTGACGGAGCAGTTGCCACCAGGCATGTGGACGAAGTGGTGACGCCGGATGCTGCCCGCGTTCTTTTTCACCGGGTGGCGACAGAAAGGGCACACCAGGGCGGCCCCTACTGGCACCCGGTCGGCTATATAGAGTAGGCACTCATCAACCGTGTTAAGGGCTATCGGGAGTTTTATATCCATTGTCCCACTCGGCCAGGATTTAGCGCCCTTGCAGGCAGGAATCTCATTTTTTGACCGGCTGCGGCGGGCTGCTCGGCTGCGGTTGGGACGGTGGCTGAGGAGCCGTGTACCCGATTCCGGGTCGCGGAGGTTGGGGGGCGACGTATCCGCGCTGGCCGTCGTTGGTCGTATTTCTCTGCATGGTATGCCCTCCTGGCATGAGGTGAACACTACTTCTTGGTGGTGTCCGGCTTGGGTTGTTGCTGCTGCACGGGCGGTGGCGGCGCTACGTAGTCGTCATTGATGCTGCGGTGCAGCGGTGCCTGGGGAGCGTTATAACCTTTGCGCAAGTCTTCAAGTTGCTCAATCGCCATGAAATTACCCCTCTGAAGGTTTACCGAAGCGAAAACGATGGTGGCAGCCACAGCGGCGAGGAAGAATGTCCCGGAAGCGTAGTTCAAAGCCGTGGTCAGCGTCTCCAGCGGATTTCGAGCCCGCAGCTTCTCGTCCATCCCGGTAGTCAGGAACTCTTCGTAATTGGCCAGGTGCCTGCGCAGGGATTTCTGGCTCGTCATGAAAGACGCTATGGTAGCGATGATGCTGAGACAGAAGAGAGCCCATGACAGGGCGAGAACGGTAGTCCAGGCCACGGTCGGCCCGAACACATCCTTGACCAGGGTAAGGGAGATGGCAAGTCCGCCGCCAGAAAGGGTCAGCAGGTATTTGTCGTACTGTTCCTGCCCGGCACGCAGTGCGTCCCATAGATGCTTGCGGTATTCGTTCACCGACGGGTCGCTACAGGCAGGTTGCGCCGTCACAGCGTCGTTCACAGGCTCCCCCATACTCCCCCAGGATGTTGTCACTGCAGCGCCTAAAAAAAAGGGTGCCCGGTTTCGGGCACCCACTTCATCAGATTGACCGCTATGCGTACTGGGTCAACTTCCAGTTTACCGCCTTGCTGTCGTAAGGGGGCATGGTGTTGTTCTTCGCAATCGGTGCGGTGGTTGAGGGAGTACCGACTACCGTCCATACTCCACTTTCGGGACATTTTTCGCCAGTTCTTGCCGTCGTTCCAAGCGGTGCTTTTGACATTTTCTGTTTCTCCTTGCTACTGCGGTTGAGGTTGACATGGACCTACTTCTCCTTGCGGACACCTTTGAACGGGGTTCCGTCGGACTTGACGTCCATGAAACGACCGGTTTCGGTATCCCTCTTCACGTAACGGTCAATCGTGGGGTTGTACACTTGCGACCGCTCGCGGACGGCACCGTTACGGTGACCGTCACCCTTGGGAGGGTTAGTTGCCATTGACCATTCACCTCGCTTCTGGAAACAGACCGCTTGAAACGATGAAGCTATTGTGGTATAGACCACAATTGAGACACTTCAGTCCAAGCGCCCGACCTTACCATGCCGGGAAATCTCGGGATGCCGCTCGTAACGGCATCCCGAATTCTTTTTGGTTATTTGAAATTTTTGGCGGAGCTGTAGTACCTGTTGATGGCGATGGACATCGCCTGCTTGCTCACCTGGAAGATTTCCGCCATCTTGTCCAGGTTCTTCAACTCGCTCTGGTACTTCTTCAGCTGGTCCGTCGGCATCAGGAGTTCAGAAGCAAAGGCGTCCGCCTCCTGCTCCTTCGCCGGTTTCTTGTTCTCCGGCACGTCCTCGCCCAGTTCCCTCGCCACCTCGGGGTCGTAGAAGTCACGTTTCCCATGTTCCAAGCAAATATGACCCAGCTCGTGTGCCAGCGTAAAGCGTCCGCGCACAAAGGATTTGGCCCGGTTCAGCATGGCGATGTGCATGCCGTTCATTTCGAGCAGAGCGCCGTCCAGTTCGTTCGGGTCGTTCAGCTCTACGTACTCCACGCCGAGCCCCTTGCAGATGGCTTGCAGGTCGGTGGGCACCTCGACTATCTTGTACTTCTTCAGTACCTGCCGCGCCTTCTCATACGCGAACTTGTAATTCGCCCCTATCATGACCCCACTCCGCTGTCTGTCTGTGAAAGTGCCGTTTTCACCTTCGCCAGGTATTCCTCGCTGACGCTTCTCTTAACTTGCAGCCCACCCTTCTGCTGAGCCAGCTTTTCCAGGATTTTGTTGATGCTGCTGTCCTGGATACTCGCGCCTTTCCCGTCATAGGAGGTTGACCTGGCATGGACGGCGGTGACGCCGGTCTTCATGTCGAATATCCCCGTGGTGTTGTTCAGAAGGTTCCTGAGGGCATCCACGTTGAGCCTGAAGAATCGCACCATTTTCGCGGCGACCTCGACCGGAATTTTCTCGGGTTCCACCTCGTTATTCTGGAGCTTGGCCAGTTCCTGCAGCGTTACGCCTACCGCCTCGCAGACAATCACTGGTATCAGCTTGGCACCCTCCACCGCCGTCCTTATGTACTCTCCGAAAGAGGTCTCCGGCTTGAGCAACCGTGGGTTGAGGCTATCGAGCATTTTGCCCCGCTCCGCCGGGAACAGGTTTACGGCAGCTCCGGGTACCTTCTCGATGAGGTTGTGCACCAGGAGGTTCATGGAAGCCGTGATGTCCGAGTCCCCGCGTTCCCACCTTCCGTAGGTGTTCTTCCCGATATGCAGCACCTCGCATATCCCGTCCAGGTTCATGGCGAGTAAGCTGCGCAGGGCCTTGAGCTGCGCCGGGGTGAGCAAGGGCTTCAGCCCGAACTCAAGGGCGACCCGCTTCTTGTCGATTTCCAGCGACTGGTCATGGGTGAACATGGTGTCGCCGCATGAGGGGCATACCTCGCACTCGATGTCGCGCAGAACCCGGCACTCTCCCTCTATGGAAACCGGCACCTGTGTCTTTTCGGTCCGGTAATCGTCTTCGAAACAGTTAGTGCAAATCATATCGCTGTCCCTATCTCGAATGATGTCAACACCCAGTGGATGAAGTCGTTGGTTCGCGGAAGGTGCTTGCTGGCGAATCGACAGCAGACCTGGGCACCGCTCGTGCTCTTTCCGTAAATCACGTATCGGGTGTGGTTCTGATTACCCCCGTGCCCAGCCTCCGCCGTCCCGCCGTTCCCGGTGGCCAGGGCGTCCATGAAGACCTTCTCCACGTCCACCTCGAACAGCCTTTCTCGCGCCATGCCTTCTATGCATTCCCGCGTCCTGCGTACCGCCTTTGTCAGATAGGCGTCCCGAATGCTCTTAAGGACGTACTCTTCCGGCTCCCTCTCAACCAGCGTCATAGCATTACCCCTTATGGGACCAGACACCAATTGGTGTCTTCAAAGTATACCAATTGGTATAACGTGTCAACCATTTTTTTGCCGGACCAGCCAGCCCCGTCAGAAAATTTATCTGGCAGTGGCGTCCTAAGGAACGCAAGAAAAATAAAGAGTATCCGTTAATCAGACTTCATAGTGCGGCATACTGCCACACAAGTTTCGATGATGTCAAATTGCTTGTAACGTCAGAACTTTTCCTCTCGGTTTTATTGTAATGCCCGACGTTTTTTGTTACTATCCGCTGTTACGAAATTCCCACCTATCCAGTGCCTGAAATTTATTGAAAACTGAGGAATCAATGTCATCCCCCAAGAGCAAGGAAGTCCCAAAGGACGTTCAAAAAACAATCAAAGAGAATTTGAAGGCTGGGCCGGAGCAGACCCTTGTGGTCGGCCCCTTGGTGGAATGCCTGGTGAGCCTGGGCTGGAGCCTGGAGCAAATCTGGTACGGCAAGAAGGAATGGAAGATTCCCAAGAACCCCTCGGAAGCGACCAAAAGGCAAAAAGGGGAAAGCTTCGACTTCTTCCCCATTGATATCGCGGTATTCGATGACCCGAAGCATTCCGGAAACTACCGGCATCTTCTGTTCGTCATCGAGTGCAAGCAGCCCACAGAAGAAGCTGGCCTTCAGCAGATGGAGTGCTACATAGGGTTGGAGCCGCATGTGAAACTGGGGATTTGGGCAAACTCAGCAAAAAAATCCGCCAACTGCATTTTCGTCTACAAGGAGGCTAACGGGCTGCAGCTGCCCAAAAAGAAGCCGGTGTCGGATATCCCCAGCCTCGGTTCGAAAATCGACGCCAAGGCCCAGAAAATTACCTACAAGGACTTGGTTACGCCGTCCTCGGACACCTTGTGCAAAATTTTCAACGACATGCTGTGCCGTATCGTCGCCTCCGACGCCAACGTAACGCGCCGCGAAGAGCAGTTGGACCAGATGTGCAACCTGATACTGCTCAAGCTCCATAGCGACAAACAGGGGAGATTGACACCCACCGTGGAGCTGTCGTTCACGCCCAAATCTTCTGAAGAGGCGACCGGGAAGTATATCAAGACGAAGTTCGAGAGCTTTTGCAACGTTTACCCTGACATCTTCTCGCGGCAAAACGACAGGGAGCTGAGATTTTCCAACTCCACCATCTATGGCTGCGTTGAAGACCTGGCGGCACTCAACCTGCTGGAAGTCAGCGCCGACACCGTCTCCTTCGCCTTCCAGGTATTGAGAAGCGCTGCGCTGAAACAGGAGGAGGGGCAGTATTTCACACCAAGGGCGGTCATCGAAGCCGCCGTCAAGATTATGCAGATAGGATTCGAAGACCTGATTATCGACCCGGCCTGCGGTACCGGCGGGTTCCTCATTCAGTGCCTCATGGAAATGCGGCACCGGCATCCGAAAAACAGCGAAGACATTTCCAAGTGGGCTCAGAACGCCCTTTTCGGCATCGACAAAGACGCCATCGGCATCAAGCTCACCAAGGCGGTAATGCAGATACTGGGGGATGGTTCCGCGCACTGCGTGCGTGGTGACAGCGTGCTCACGAACCTTTGGGCAGCGGAATATCCGCATCTCATGAGCAACCTGTTCGGTAACAACCGGTTCTCCGTGGTGTTCACCAACCCGCCTTTCGGGGCAAAGCTGACTCTTTCCTACGAGCAGGCCAAAAAGGCAGGACTGGACATCGTGGATTACCAGGGGGTCGGCAAGGATATCGAGCTGGGACTGGCGGTGCTCAACAGGTGCCAGCAGCTCTTGCGGGAGGACGGCAGAATTTGCATCGTGCTTCCAGAAACCTACTTTTTCTCCCCCTCCTACAAGTTCGTAAGAAACTGGATAGACGGAAGGTTTGTCGCGGTCGGCGTCGTCAATGTCCCCATGGAAGCTTTTCAGGGGTTCTGTCGAGCTAAAACGAATCTCTACATCTTCAAGAAGAAAACGAAGACTGTCGCAAAACAAAAAGAAGGTGCCGCGTGAAAAATATTTTCAACAGCAACAAGGTTTTCTTTCTGAACCCCAAGACCTGCGGTACTTACAAGAACGGCGGTCCGCGCTATAAGGTCAATCCGGATGGCACAAGGACCAAGGAAATTGATAACGAACTTCTTGAGCATGTGGAGATGTTCGTGAAGGGCACCAAGCCGCCGGGGTTTTCCGAGATATCGACGGCGAAGGCAAAAACCGATGATGTCCTCACTCCGAGGTACTACGACAATCGATGGGTTGCGGAGTTCGACAAGCTGAAGGCGAAGGAAAAGTTCGCCGAAATTACTCTCAAGGAACTGGTGGACGAAGGCATACTGACCATTTCCGGGGGCCACGGCAGTCCGAGCAACGACCAGCGGATTGGGAGTGTCCCCTATGTCAAGGTATCCGACCTGCGGAACCTGCGGGTGAACATCAACCCGACCAACCTAATTCCACTACCCCTCGCGGAAAAGCTGTGGGGAGGAAAAAACAGCGGGCTGCAGGCATGGGACTTGATAAGCCCAAACCGGGCGAGCAGCAATATCGGCGAATTCATCCTTCTTCTGCCGGGTGAAGAAAACATCGTACTCACCAAGGAAGTCTACATCTTGAGGATAACCAAGAACATCAAAGGGTGGACGCCTTTTTACCTTCTATGGGCGTTGTCCCTCAAGGAAGTCCGGCTCCAGTGGCAACGGATAACCTTGATGCAGATGAACAGGGAGGATGTCGGCAACCGCCACCTAG
>Ga0209317_1002424_pt1 | contig 13580 bp, 10 predicted proteins | sample RifGroB2_FD_183994 | JGI IMG/M metagenome (GOLD analysis project Ga0209317, IMG submission 183994) | Soil microbial communities from Rifle, Colorado, USA - Groundwater B2 (SPAdes) (version 2) | ecosystem: Environmental > Terrestrial > Soil > Unclassified | place: Rifle, Colorado | collected...
CTGCTGCTCGACGACCTCAGGGGGAAGAGCGGCGATTCCTTCAGGGTCGCGCTTTTGCCGTTCAACAAGACCGTCACCGAGCTGCGCAAAAGGATAAAGGCGGTGGAGGTCGGCAAGAAGACCAACGTCATCTCCGTCACCTACCGGGACCGGGATCCGGGTACGGCCAGGGATGTGGTGAACGCCCTGGTGCAGGCCTACCTGGACCAGGGAGTAGCGATCAAGGCCGAAGAAGCCACCCGGACCATCGGTTTCGTCGAGGAGCAGCTGCAGGGGATCAGGGAAGAGCTCGAGAGGGCCGAGCAGAACCTGGAAACCTACAAGAGCGCCACCGGGGTGATTCATCTCGACAACGAGGCTGCCAGCCTGATCAAGACCCTGACCGAAGCCGAGCGGCGCAAGACCGAGGCGACCTTGCAGCGCAAGCAGGTGGAATTCGCCCTTGACTCGCTCAAAAACGCCCGCAGCAGGGGAGGGGTCTACTCCCCGGCCCTTTTGCGCGACGACCCGCTGGTTGCGGGGATGGCTTCGCGGCTGGCCGAGCTGGAGGTTCAGAAAAAAGGGCTTCTTTCCGAGAGCACCGAGAGCCATCCCGCGGTCAGGGCCGTGCAGGCCCAGATCGACGAGATACAGAGGAAGATCCAGTCCACCTACGAAACCTCCCTGAAAAGCATCGGCAGCCAGGAGCAGGAAATCTCCAGGGAGATCTCCGGTCACGACGCCCAGTTGAAGAGACTCCCCGTCGCCGAGCGGGACCTGGCCCGCCTTATGCGGCTTTCCAAGGTCAACGCCGACATCTACACTTTCCTGCTGCAAAAGCATGAGGAGGCCCGGATAGCCAAGGCCTCCACCATCAGCAACATAAACGTGGTGGACCCGGCCATCGCCGCGGACGAGCCGGTATCCCCCAAGAAGAGGAAGAACCTCCTCCTCGGGGTGGTCGTCGGCTTCATGGCCGGTATCGGCCTCTGTTTTTTCAGGGAGTATCTGGACGACACCCTGAAGGACCCGGAGCATGTCAAGCGCACCCTGGCCCTCCCGATTCTGACCGTGATTCCCTTCATCTCGGGAAGCGACTCCGATACCGGCATGGTTTCGCACAGGATGCCGAGGTCCCCTGCGTCGGAGGCGTTCCGGCTGCTGCGGACAGGCCTGCACTTTTGCGGGGTCAGGAAGGTAAAGAAGGTGATTCTGGTCACGAGCACCTTCCCTGGGGAGGGGAAATCCACCGTCGCCTCCAACCTTGCCATCACGCTGGTGCAGTCCGGCGCGAAGGTGCTGGTCGTCGACTGCGACCTGCGCCGTCCCACCCTGCACGAGAAGTTCGACCAACCGAGGGGCACGGGACTCTCCGAGGTTCTGGTCGGCGACATCGCCGCCGCCAACGCGATACGGCCGACCAGCATCGAGGGGCTCCACCTGCTGCAGTCCGGCGCCCACCCGCCAAACCCGGCGGAGCTTCTGGGCTCCGAGGCGATGGGCCGCTTCGTCGCCGAGATGAGGGAGCTCTACGGCCACGTCATACTCGACGCCCCCCCCATCCTCGCCGTCACCGACGCGCCGCTTCTGACCCAGATCAGCGACCTGGTGGTCCTGGTGCTCGAGGCAGGACGGGTTCCGCTGAAGGCCGCCCTAAGGACCCGGGAGATGCTCTTTGCAGCGGCGGCGCCCGTCGCCGGCATCGTGGTTTCGGACAAGGACGCGAACGCGGCTGCCTACGGTTACGGCTATGGATACGGTTACGGTTACGCCTCGGAACAGGAGGGTAAGAAACCGTGGTGGCGGCGCAAATAGCGGGTCAAATGGAGAACGCTCGATGTCCATAACCCGCAGACTGGCCGGGTACCTGTCCGACTATGGCAACCGCAATTCCCTCGGGTCGAGACTGAGGGCCAGGCGCATTGCCCCCTTGCTCTACATGATCGACCAAACCTTCGAAAGACACGGCTTTGTGAAGATCGTCGATGTCGGGGGGACTGAAACGTACTGGAACATAGTGCCGAGGGAGTATCTCGCCGAGCGCAGGGTCGAGATCGTGATCGTCAATCTCGGCGCCCCTCCCGAGGACGGCGCACCGTTCAGGTTTGTCGCAGCGGATGGTTGCGACCTCTCGTGCTTTGAGGACAACTCCTTTCACATAGCTCATTCCAATTCCGTCATCGAACATGTCGGGGATTGGAGCAGGATGGTTCGCTTCGCCTCCGAACTGTCCCGCGTCGCGGAAAAGTACTTCGTGCAGACGCCGAATTACTGGTTTCCGATCGAGCCCCATTGCATGACCCCGTTCTTCCATTGGCTGCCGCGTCCCTTTCGGGTCTGGCTGGTCTCCAGGTTTCAACTGGGGCACTGGGAGAAGGCGGCCAGCGTCGATCAGGCGGTCCGCACGGTCGAAAGCGCCAGGCTCTTGAACAGGGGGATGTTTCGGGAACTCTTCGGCGGCGCTCGAATCATCACCGAACGTTTCTTCTTCCTGCCGAAGTCACTGATCGCCGTCAGGCGTTAAGCGCCCGGCTCGCTCCCCTGTTGGCAACGGCTATAGCTGCCTGCCGGGCATGACCACCGGATCATATATGAGTGTCGATCTCGCCATAGCCGCAGCCGGCTGGAACTATCTCGGGACCGGCCTGCGCATCGTCAGCCAGCTGGCGGCCCAGATAGCCCTGGCGCGGCTGGTGGGCCCCGACGCCTTCGGCATCATGGCCCTGACCGTGCTCCCCGTAGCGCTCGGATCGCTTGCCGCGGAGCTTGGGCTTGGCTCGGCTCTGGTTCAGAAACGCGATCTCGGTCCGGATGAGTTTTGCTCGGTCTGGTCCCGCACCGCGCTGGCCGGCCTTGTCATCACGGCTCTTCTCTTTCTGGCGGCACCTGCCATCTCGCTCCTTCTGGGCGAGCCGCGCATGGCACCGGTGCTGCGGAGCATGGCTCCCGTTGTGCTTTTGAACGCGCTCTCGGTTGTCCCGCTCGCCAAGCTGAAAAGGGAACTTGATCTGAAGCGGGTGCAACTGGCCCAACTGGGCGGGTACCTCACCGGTTTCGTCGGCGTGGGTATCCTGGCCGCCTGGGGCGGGGCGGGGGTATGGGCCCTGGTCGCCGCCTGGCTTACCTTTTCCGCCGTTTCGCTTCTCCTTGCCCTGCGCTTTTCCGGGCTGCGGCTCAGGTTTGCCGCTCCCCTTTTCATGGGCGGGGACACAGGGCGCTTTGGGCGCAGCATCCTTCTTACCAACATCTCCAACTGGGCCGTCGAGAACCTCGACAACCTGGTCGTCGGCAGGTTGTTCGGCGCCCGGCAGCTAGGGCTTTACTCGGTTTCCTACAATCTGGTGCGCACGCCGGCAAACCACCTCGTGCAGAGCCTCCAGGCGGCCCTCTTCCCCGCGAGCGCCCGCGCCTTCGACAATCCGGCGCTGCTGAAGCGTGGTTACCTGGCGGTCGTCTGCGCAGTCTCCTTGGTCGCCTTCCCGTTGTTCCTGACCGTGGCCGCGCTCTCGCATAGCGTGGTGCTTGCCCTGTTCGGGAGCCAGTGGCAGGCGGCCGGGAGCGTGCTGATGCCGCTTTCCCTCGCCATGGCATGCCACTGCCTCATGGCGGTGGCTGGACCGGTCCTTGCCGGCAAGGGGCGTCCCGAGATCGAGCTTCGGGTCCAGGTCTGGACCGGGCTCCTATTCGTCGGGGTGCTTTTCGCCGTTGCCGGCAGCTCGGTGCAGGTGGTGGCCTGGGCGGTTCTGGCCGTATACCTGCTGAGAGTGGTCTGGATGACGTCATCGGCCGTGCGCGAACTGCAGATACCGGCGGGTAGCTTCTTCCTGACCCTGCGCGGCCCGGTCGTGCTCGCCTCTGCCGTACTTGGCGCCGTCCTTGCCGTAGAGAGCATCCTGCTCTGGCTGTCGGTGACCAGCGCGCTATTTTGCCTGTCGGCGAGCCTGGTAACCGCAACGCTCCTCGTGATTGCGCTTGTCTGGCTTTGGCCCGGCTTTTTCCTGGTCGCGGACCTGCGCGCAGGAGTCGCCCGTATCTGCGAAACGCACCCCTTCCTGAAGGGGGTGAGCTTCGTGCGTCGCATCGCGCAGGCGGAGTGACCAGGTCCTTTCGACTGACTGCCTCCAAATACGAAGGGTGGGGAGATCTATGAAGGTAGGACTGGCTGGACCCATAGGAACCGAGGACATACGACACATGCTGGGCGGGGAGGCGGCCTCGGGTCCGGTGGGGTATCTCGGTGCGCCTTTCATGGCATCGCTGATCGAGGAGTTCCTCAGAAGGGGGGACGAAGTGGTTGCCTTCACAACCTCCACCGACCTCTCCGCGCCGGTCTCCCTCAGCTCCGGAACCTGGCCGCTCACCGTTCATTATGCGCCGGCGCGCCCCCACGGCTACCTGTACCGCAACGGCGCCTGGGGCAAGGCCATGGACGCCTTCCGCCAGGAACGCATCTGGCTGGAAAAGGCCATGCGACTGGCCAGGCCGGATGTGGTGCATGCCCACTGGAGCTACGAGTTTGCCATGGCAGCATTGGACAGCGGCCTGCCTTATCTCGTGACCTGCCACGACGCTCCGCAGGTCGTGCTTCGCTACATGCCGAATCTCTACCGCCTTGTGCGCTACTTCATGGCTCGCCAGGTTTTGCGGAGGGCTCGCAGGCTGACGGCCGTCTCCACCTATCTCAAGGAGAAGGTCCAGCCCTATGCCGGCGCCGAGATCGCGGTGATTCCGAACCCGCTCCCGGCGAGCTGCTTCGAGTCGAAGTCGATGGATAGGGCCAAGGCCGCGGCGTTCCCCCGGATGGTTATGGTCCTTAACGGCTGGGACCAGAGGAAAAACCCGGAACCTGGCCTCAAGGCTTTTTCGCTGGTCCGCCAGGCCTTTCCGGAGGCGACACTGGAGGTCTACGGCAACGATTTTGGCCAGGGGGGGAAGGGGGCGGCGTGGGCGACGGCGCACGGGGTGTCCCGGGGCGTCACCTTCGTCGGCCCCGTCCAGCATGCGGTCCTGATGGATTCGATCGCCGGGGCGGACCTTCTCCTTCATCCGTCGCTGGAGGAAACCTTCGGCATGTCGATCGCCGAGGCCATGGCCCTGGGTATTCCCGCGGTTGGAGGAATCGCCAGCGGAGCCGTCCCCTGGGTCGTGGGCGAAGGGGGGGTGCTGGTAGACGTGCGCGACGCAGGTCGCATTGCCAAAGCGGTGCTCCAGCTCTGCAGGGACCGCGACAGGCTCAAAGAGTTAAGCCTTTTGGCTCACACAAAGACCCGGGAAAGGTTCTCGGCGAGGTCGGTAGTCGATGCCTATCGGGCATTGTACGACGCATCCGCCTAGGGGAGGGTAGATGGGAAGACTCCGTATCAAGATGCTGGCTCTGTGGTGGCGCATGTCCGTGCCGTATCGCCTGCGCTCCATGGGGGTTACGGTTTCCAACGGGGCGGTTTTCTACGGAATGCCGATCGTGAGCCTCTGGCCGGGCTCGAAGATCCATATCTGCGAGAGGGCGGTGCTCTGTTCGGACAGCCGCTTCACCGCCCTGGGGGTCAACCACCCCGTCGTGTTGAGGACGCTTGGGCCGGGCGCTGAAATTTCCATCGGCAGCGACACCGGCATCAGCGGCGGCACGGTCTGCGCCGCCACCAGCGTGCGCATCGGGAATGAGTGCATGTTCGGGGCGAATGTGACCATCGCCGACACGGACTTTCACGCCATAGCCCCGGAAAACCGCCGCTTCAACAAGAACGGCGCTGACATCGCCAGTACCCCTGTCGTCATCGGTGACAACGTCTTTCTGGGTACCGGCGTCATCGTCCTGAAGGGGGTGACGGTCGGGGATAACTCCGTCGTCGGCAGCGGCTCCCTGGTCGTGAAGAACATCCCCGGCAACTGCATCGCCGCAGGGAACCCGGCCAGGATGATCCGGGAGATAGCGGCCCCGCGCCCCTCCGGTTCCGGCGCGTGAGCGGACTTCCCGGAGATATGGCCATGCCGGGCGCAGCTTTCCGCAATCGCATCGGGAGCCTGTACCGGACGCTCGTCGTCCTGCTGGTCGTCGTCGTCTCCGGAAACCCGGCTTTCACCGAGGGGGCCAGGAACGAGCCTGTCCTGCTCCTGACCGCCTGCTTCATGGTCCTGTCCATCTTCAAGGCGAGGGTATGGCTTCTCACGCCGAAGTTTTGCCTGATCAGTCTGATTTTTCTGGCGATTCTCACCTTCCAGGCCCTTAGCTTCGATTTTTACCCGGTTGTCACCGTCATCGGCTTCATCTGCCGCCTCTTCATCGCGTACGCGGCGTGCCGGGTGGTCCCCGACTTCGCCAAAGTGTATGTCAGGGTCATGTTCGGCGTCTGCCTGGTCGGCCTCGCCTTTTATCTCCCCGATCAACTGCTGCACGCAGCCGGCATCGATTTTCGCGGCATCTTCCTCCCTTTGCAGGAACTCGTCGGCGTGGAGGCCAACTATCACGTGCTCCTGTACAACTTCCAGGCCGGCGACTACTTCAACAAGAACGCGCTCTTTTTCTGGGAGCCTGGAGCGGCCGCCGGCTATCTCCTGTTGGCCGTCGTTTTTCTCGGGCTCGACAAGAAGCCCCAGCGCTACGCCCTCTACCTCGTCGTCCTGGTCGGTTCCCTGCTGCTGACGATGTCCACCACCGGCTACATCGTCTTGCCGTTTGCGCTGCTTACCCACTACCGGTTCGATGCCCACGACATCAAGAAGGCGCTCCGTTCTCTACTGCTCATCTTTGCTTCCGTGACGCTGGTCATGGCCTACGTCTACAACGTGAGCGACCTCGAGTTCATGAAGCAAAAGATCGACAAGCAGCTGCATTCGGCCCTTCGGCAGGAACAAGGGTGGGAGATCAACAGGTTCGGTACCCTACTGTCGGACTGGGAATACATCAAGCGCCGGCCTCTTTTGGGATGGGGGCTGCACGAAAATACCAGGTACATACTCTCCGCCGACAAGGAGCTCGGCAAGGGGCAGGGAAACGGTTTCAGCGGTTTCATCGCCAAGTTCGGACTCCTGGGGATGGGCACCTTCCTCTTTTTCTGCTGGACATCCTTTTACCGGCTGTCGGGATTTTCTTCCTATCAGGCCTCGATGGCAGCGTTCACCGTCCTCCTGATGTTGAACGGCGAGGCGTTTCTGAACTATCCCCTGTTCCTTAGCCTCATGTTTTTCGGCAGCGCGCATCTGGTTCCAAAACCCTGGCCTGTCTGGAGTTCCAATTGCCAGCCACAGACACAATAAACGTCGCGGTCCTCCTGACCTGCCACAACCGCCGTGAAGAAACTCTGAAGTGCCTTCGGGAGCTTTACGCGCAGCGGCTTACGGGCGGAGTGCGCCTTGCCGTCTTCCTCACCGACGACGGGTCGAGTGACGGCACTGCCGAGGCTGTCGCCAGGGCGTATCCCGCAGTCCAAATCGTCAGCGGGGACGGGACTCTCTACTGGTGCAAAGGAATGAGAGTCGCCTGGGAGAGGGCGCTCGGGACGGGGAGGTTCGACTACTTTCTCTGGCTGAACAACGACACCCACTTGCACTACGACGCACTGGCGTCCCTGCTGGCGGCGTCGCGGGAGAATTCCGGAATCATCGTTGGCTCCTGCCAGGACCCGGAGAGCGGCCGTTGGACCTACGGCGGACGGGCGACCCCCGGTGGCGGCAAGGATCTGCAATCCAAGCCCGTGGAGCCTTTCGACCTGGCGCAGAGCTGCCAGTTGATGAACGGCAACATCGTCTTGGTCCCGAACCGCGTCGTGAAATCGATCGGCATCCTTTCGGCCGCCTTCACCCATGCCCTAGGGGACTTCGATTACGGGTTCAGGGCCATGGACGCAGGTTTTGTTTTGACGGTGCCGCCACGGTATCAGGCGTTCTGCTCCCGCAACCCGCTCCCGGCCTGGTGCGATCCGGCGACCCCTTTTCTCGTTCGCCTGTCGCTGTTCAACGCTCCTAAGGGGATTCATTTCTCCGAGTACATGACCTTTTGTTTCCGGCATTTCGGCCCTAAGGCAGTCTGGATCGGCATCAAAGCGGTGTTGCGCGTCATCGTGCCGTCCCTTTGGCTCAGGAAGAACGATGTCTGATTTCCCCCATAAGCCATGCGAGCTTTCATGAAGGCACCCATCGTAGTCGTCATATTCAACCGGCCGGACCATGCGGCTCGGCTGCGCGAAAGCCTGCGCGGCGAGGAGTCCCGCGACCTTTACGTCCTTTCGGACGCGGCGCGGCCGCACAAACCGGGGGAGGCGGAGAAGGTGGAGCAGTGCCGCAGGCTTTTCGAGGACTGGCCCGGGAAGGTGCAGGTCGATTACGCGACAGGCAACCTGGGGTGCAAGGCGAGGGTCTCTTCGGGGCTTGACTGGGTGTTCGAGAGGACGGACAGGGCGATCATACTCGAGGACGATCTGTTGGTGCGTGAGGACTTCTTTGCCTATTGCGACCAGGCGCTCGAGCTGTACGCAGACGAGCCCGAGGTGCTTTCCGTCTGCGGGAGCAAGCTTTTCCCGTGCGCTGCCGGGATCGGGGGGCACTTCCTTTCCAGGTACGCCAACTGCTGGGGGTGGGCCACCTGGCGCAGGGCCTGGCGTCACTATGACGACAGTTTCGCCGCTCCTTCCCTCCCTATGAAGTTTCTTCTGCTCAGATCGCACCTAGGGAGCTGCAGGGCGGGCCTCTACTGGTTGTTCCGGATGCAGCAGGTCCTAGCCGGGCACCTCAGTTCATGGTTCTTCTGCTGGATGCTGAGCGGTTTCTTCAAGAAGGGACTGCACGTCTATCCCTCCTCCAACCTGGTCATGAATCACGGGTACGGCGCCGATTCCACCCACACCCGACTGAGGGAGCCGTACATGCCTGCCGCCTACGGCCCCCCCCTCGACCTTCCGCTGCGGCGCCCCACCGCGATAGAAACCCTACCCGAAGCGGACCGCTGGATCGAGGATAACTTGTACAGCAAGTCTTCGGCGGTCAGAGCCGGGTGGCTGGTCCGAAAGTTTAGGCTGTTTCTGTCCCGCCGCCGTTAAGCCGGGGGCGCCGCCTGAGCGCCCCGTCTTGACCGGAGGGGGGCCCTAGTTCTTCAGGAAAAGGACCGGGGCGATCCCTACGGTTGCACTCCTGCCGCTCAGACCGCTTGTGTTGCCGTACAGGTCCGAGACTTTGTCGACATCCCATTCCGTCGGAACGGCGAAGCTTTTTTCCCCTTCGGTCGTCCAGACGATCCACCCTTTGGAGCCGTTTTCTCTGGCGATCGCTGCCACCCAGATTCCCGCGCTGTTCTTGCCGCATGCTTTTACCGATGCGCCCTTTAGCCAGTTGGAAATCTCGTTGTATGCCGAGGCCGAGGGCTTCAGCGTGGTGCCGTCGCTCTGGACCAGGCCGCTGTTGTAGTTGTCCCAGGCGTAGAGGTAGAAGCGGTCGATCCCCATGGCCCACTGGACCAGGTACGCCCTGGCTATGTAGGCTGCGCCCTCATGGTAGGTGAGGTACTTCTCCTGCCCGACGAACCCCGCGGGCCTCTCGGTGCTTTCGATGTACCAGCCGGTTTCGGTGTTCCAAAGCGGCTTGGTGACGCCGTTCTTTGACATGACGGACTTCACCGCGTTCACGAAGGAGATCATCTTCTCCGGGGTCCCCGGTTTAACGTAGAAGTGATAGGTGATCGCGTCGGCGTAGTTTGCTCCGCCCTTTGCCAGGTAGTCGTCGAACATCTCGGTGTGGTTTTCGGGAGGGCAGAAGGAGGGGGAGATGACCGTTGCCGACGGGTCGATCGCCTTGATGATTTCATAAGCCGACTTCGCCAGCAGGATCATCTGGTCCGTGGTGCCGGTGTAGAAGTTCTTCGCGTTGATCTCGTTCCAGAGCTCGTAGTAATGGATGCGCCCTTTATAGCGGGTGGCCACGGTGCTGACGTAATTCTTCCAGTCGTCGAGGTTTGCGGGCTCGGCAGCCTTGCCCGCGCCGTATGCAGACGGCTCGTCGGGGCGGGCCGAGGCCCAGCGGGGACTCTGGCTCAACGGGAGCAGCAGTTCCACGCCGCGCTGTTCCGCCATATCCACGTAGGCGTCGAGCTTGGAGAAGTTCCACGCTCCCTTTACGGGCTCCAGGTCGGGCCAGGTCACGAAGGCGTCCCACAGGCGCCAGGTCCCGAACTTCACGGACGGCCATGCCGTGCCGGCCAGAGCGCGATGCATGTGCTTGCCGAAAAGTGTTGCAGGCACCACATCGCCCGCATCCCTGGCAAGGAGATCCGTCCCAGTCGCGACGCGCCAGGTCTTCTCGCCGACCGTGCCGCCTGCAGCGTCCTTGATGGCGGCGGTCAGGGAGACGGTGTAACTAGTCCGAGGCATGAGAGGCGCGGCCGGGGTGAATGTCGCCGTCTTGGTGGCGCTGTCATATCCGACCGAACCTGTAACCGCCCCCTCGGGGCCGGTCACCCGGATTGAGGAAGGGTTTACGGTGACAGGATCGACGTCCGCGCTGAAACCGATGCTGACTGCCGCATCGGTCGCCATGGTCGCTGCACTCATCGTGGCGACCAGGGGGGTCTTGTTCACGCCTGAGGCTTCGATGCCACTGGTGCTGGCCCCGCCTCCGCACCCTGTCAGGGCAAAGAGCAGCAGACTGTAGAATATCGGCCTTATCGAATGATGAACCTCTTTGCGCCCGCTTCTTGCCGAATCCGTTTCTGTCATCTCTATCTCCTCCTCGGTCTGGATTAGCTATTACAAGAGGAGGTCCAAAAAAAGTTTGCGCAAGAAAACGTGTTTAAACTGTTGAAGCTCAAGCTTTATTTTTATCCTTCCCTGTGACTGTTTGAATCCCTTTTTCAATTTGCCTTGGTTGGATCATGCACAGGCTCGTGCGCGGTGCGGTGGAAATTCTAATAAAAACAGGCAATTAGGGGGCTGTTGAACCGAAGGTCTCAAGGGGTAGGTTTTGAACAGGCTAGGTGCGTCGCTGCGCGGGACTAAGTTGGCTTGTCTACCGGACTTTTACTGTGGTATCTTGCGCTCAGTTTCATCGTGATGACGCGTCGGCAGCATGGCCCGGGCGGGGGGGTTCGTGTAATGAGCAGGCTAAAAATCATCAGCATCGGCGTGGATACCGGGTCGTACGGGTTCTTCGTCCGGCGGATCGCGGACCTTGCCCGTCAGCGCGCGTCCGCGTACGTCTGTGTTGCCAACGCGCATATGGTCGTGGAAGCGCACTCGCATGCGGGTTTCGCTGTTGTGGTCAACTCTGCCGATCTCGTCACCCCCGACGGGATGCCGCTTTCCCGGGCCATGAAACTCCTGTACGGTGTGCGCCAGGAAAGGGTTGCCGGCATGGATCTACTTCCTGATCTCCTCGATGCCGCCGATCGTGGTGGTATTCCGGTCTTCCTGTACGGCTCTACCTGCGAGGTCCTATCCGCCATGAAGGGTCGCATCGCGCGCGAGCATCCGCGACTGCACCTTTGCGGCACTCATTCCCCTCCCTTCAGGTCACTAACCGATGATGAGGATGCCGCCGAGGTCGCGCTGATAAACGGATGCGGTGCCGCCATGGTGCTGGTCGCCCTTGGTTGCCCGCGGCAGGAACGGTGGATGGCCGCGAAGATGGGACGCATAAATGCGGTAATGGTCGGTGTCGGGGGGGCTTTTCCGGTTTACGCGGGACTGCAGGGGAGGGCGCCCCGGTTCATGCAGCGACTGAGCCTGGAGTGGCTTTACCGCCTCTGCCAGGAACCCCGTCGCCTGTTCGGGCGTTATCTCGTTACCAACTCGATTTTTTTGATGCTGCTGTTCAGGGAGCTTTTGCCGCGCAGGAAAGGTTCGCCCTCTGCCTGACCCTGCGGAGCCTGGAAGGAAAGGTGCGCCATGCGGGCGACGGCTACCACCCGTGGCTTACGAAGAATTCGTAGATCCTGTCGGCTACATGGCGGTTGCCCGCAGCGTTCAGATGTACCAGGTCCGAGCGCAGGCTGGAGGGGATGATGCCGTTTTTGTAGTCCGAGACGTCTTGCGGCGAGGCCGGATCGTACTTCGAACGCAGGTAGGAATAGATGTCGACGCTGTTGTCCGGGTACTGGGTGAGGATCCAGTTGTTCAAATCGGTCAGGGCGTTGTGGGCGCTGGTGCCGGTCACGACGGTGTCGTTGCCGATGCAGGTAAGTATCAGAACGCGCCTGGAGAGGGTCTTCATGTGTGCGTACGCTTCCGCGATGTCGGCCTTCACCTGTTCCGGCGAGTTTATGTTGTTGGCTCCCATCCAGAGCACCGCACTGCTCAGATCCTTGTCGGTATGAGTCAGGCTAGTGATGGTGTGGTCCTCTCCGCTGTACGCCCAATCGTAATAGAACCCACCCAGCGCAGTAACCTGACCGTTACCGAAGACCACGGTAGCGCCGTTGGGGAACTCGGCCAGCGAATAACCCCCCGGGTCGGAGTCGCGCACGAAGTACGCCTTGCCGGCGTAGATGCCGGCCGGCAACTGGGTTCCCAGATGGTAGACCTCCTCCCCATCGGAAAAGGGATGTCCCGGTGCCGCAAAGCGTGCCCCTGAAACGGTGGCTGCGGCCTTCAGTTGTGATGTCGTCGACCCAATCAGACCGCCGGCGTTGAAAAACTCGACCTTGGCCGGTTCCGCTATGCGTACACCGTAGCTTTCCCACTTCGAGCGGTAGCTCTCGTCGATCTCCCGCACAGGGACTACCCGCCTAGTTTTCAGCCTGATGGTGCTACCGGAAACCCACGAGGAACCGGCGCCGTCCAGGTCGTGCCCCTTGACGCGGTCCAGGATCTGGGAAGATGTTTCTCCTCCTATGCCGAAGTTGGCCACCTTCCTTTGGGGGGTGAAATGGGCGGCGAGATAGGTCGGGTAGTCGCCGGAGGTCAGGCTGTCTCCCCAGCACACTATCTCGCTTGTGGGAAAGACCGGTGCGCTGTTTCCCCGCGCGTCGGTCCAAAGGGGATCCTCCTCGGTACCGGAGTGGAGAGTGGAGTTGCCGCCGCCGCAACCGAAAAGCAGCAGGAGGAGCCACAGTGTTATGTGTATCTTCTTGGTCATATGAGTTTCCAGTAATCATTGTTAGTTCGCCCTTGGAGTTGAGAGGACCCGGCTAAGACATGATCGATTTACAGATAGTCAATACTTCCACTGATGGCGGCTGTCAAGCCGCTACGCCTCCTGATTAAGCCCGAAACCCTAAAAAAGGAAAGGAAGAAGGGTGCGTTGCTTCACACCCTTCTCCCTTTTTTGCTGTTACATTACAACTCCTCTACCTTGCTAGGGAACGGTGCATCCCGTTGATACGGCCCACGTGCTGTCGTTGTACCCTGTGGCCGTTGCCTTGACCCGCATGTACCAGGTCCCGGTTGCGTGGCCGGGGATGTACGGCGTTCTGAGGGCTATGCCGCTGTACACTTGGGCCGCGCCGGTGAACGAGGGGTTGTTTGCTTCCTCGACCACGTAGGTCACGTTGGGTGTGGTCGATGCCCCCCAGGTGGCGTAGAAGCTGCCGTTTGCGCTCGTTGCCGGAGTCCAGATGTAAGAGGGCTTCACCGCCGTCGGGGTGGGGGCATTCACCACGCACCCGGTGGACACTTTCCAGT
>Ga0209317_1002426_pt1 | contig 13572 bp, 6 predicted proteins | sample RifGroB2_FD_183994 | JGI IMG/M metagenome (GOLD analysis project Ga0209317, IMG submission 183994) | Soil microbial communities from Rifle, Colorado, USA - Groundwater B2 (SPAdes) (version 2) | ecosystem: Environmental > Terrestrial > Soil > Unclassified | place: Rifle, Colorado | collected...
CCCGAGGAGATCCACCGCATCAGGAAGAAGCTGCACCTGACCCAGGAGGCGGCGGGGCTTCTGATCGGCGGCGGTCCCCGGGCGTTCCAGAAGTACGAAAAGGGCGATCTGCTGCCCAGCCGGGCCGTCAGTAACGCCTTGATCCTCCTGGACCGCGATCCGGAGGCCCTGTCGGTGCTGAAGCTTCCCAAGAAAGCGGCCTAGGAATCTACCCCCTCCGCGATGCCGCCATTCGTCCGCCTGCTCCAGCTCGGGTCGGGCCCGATTCTCGATTCAGAGCCTCGGTGGCGGTTTCTCGATCAGGGGTCCCTCGTGTCAGAATAGTTGCCAGCCCTTGCAGTGTCCCCCCCCAGCCCCTCTGGGGGCTCGCTCAGAGCCCACAGATTCCGCGGAAGAACCTCAAAAGTAATCGGCAAGGCCCGTGGCGATCCGTTCGAACCTCAGCAACTCGGCAGGAAAAACCGTCTCACTGGAGAGGCAGGCAAAAAGGGAAGCGGCGGCGGGCATGGGTCGGGAAACAGGACGCTTCTCCACGGCTATGCGGCCACCCGTAGGGAGGGCAATCTCCACCACAGGGTGTTTGTAGATCCCGCCGGGGAGGGTGACTGCCTCGAAATACTGCACGTTCCCCGCGCCGACGGCACGCAGATAGCCCGCCTGCGTCACCTCTTCGCCGCTCTCCCGGACAAAGGGGATGCCGCGACGGCGGGCAGCCGCATGCTGGAAACGACGCTTGTAAGGGAAGGAGCAGTAGTTGACCGGCAGGTCGATCCCATGTTCGAGCGCAAAGCGTACCAGCCTGAGCGCGGTCAATTCCGATTCCAGCACCGTCACACTCTCGCCATGCACGAAGGTGTAGGGACGGCTTGCCAGGCGCCGGGAATTGTACGGCGTCAGTCTCATCTGGTGCAGGTTCAGATGCTGAACCCCTACGGCAGCCATTTCCGTCAGCTTCCCCCGCAACAACCCTTCTTCTTCAGGAACGGCCGGGATCTCCACGGTCACCGTAGGTATGACGCCCACCGCCAGTTGAAGCTTCGCGAGCTGGTAGCCGGTCGCACCGATGTCGAAGCGGATCTCGCCAAGTCCTGCGCAACGGAGCTCCGTCGCGATCTCCCTGGTAAGGAGCGTACCATTGGTATACATCCAGAGATGGACCGAGTCGCCGCAGCGTCGCCTGACGGCGTCCAAGTAGGCGAGCGTTCGGTCCAGGGTGAGCAACGGCTCCCCTCCGCTGATGCTGGCCCCGGTGAAACCGAACAGGGCTACGTACTCGGCGTAGTCCTCGGGAGAGGCAAAGGGGATACCGTTGGTCAGCGGGTCGCCCGTGTCGTCCTGCGAGGTCGGGCAATAAAAGCAGGAGGCGTTGCAGCGGCCGTTGATGAAGAGACATGACCACCCGCCAGTAGCGCAGATCCGGCAGCCTGGCGAAAGCCTCCGGCAATCAACCTTGGTGTCGCAGCAGCCGAACTCCGCGTGCATCCGCAGCCAGGCGAGCAGCTCGTCTCTCTCGTCGCTGGCCGCCGTTGCCTGCGCGAGCGTCACAAACTCCAGGAAATCATAGTGGCGGCCGTATTCCTGGCGATTGCCTTCGATCTGGGCGTTTCGTACATCGGTAATGGACATCAGTTCCCCTCTGCATCGCGTGGTGGCTGATATCCGGATGGAATCTATGATTTAAATTTCGGGGGAAATATTAAATGGTAGGTATCTTCTCGAGAAGGTCAGTGTGGGGAGTTGCGGTCAAAACTCCTTGATGAATCGACAGTATCAGATGCGGCCAAAATGCGATACTCAATATTCCTTCTTTTGAGTGATTCTGAAGTCACCCGCCTCTGTTCTCCATCGGCGCTTACCAAGCACAACATGGGGAGCTAATAGTCCGCTCAGCTCAGTGATGTAGCCTGGTGACAACGGGACCACGGAGACACGTATAAGTTTATAAAATTCAGCAGGATAAACTTATATTCTTATACGTGTCACCCTGCCACCCGTGTCACCCTGCCACCCGTGTCACCCTGCCACCCAGATGCAACCTCAACCGCGGCGCGCAGCCTCGATTGCTGCGATGTCGATCTTTACCATCTGCATCATCGCATCGAACGCGCGCTTGGCGGCAGCGGGATCAGGATCGGTTATCGCTTCGGTCAGCGCCACCGGCGTGATTTGCCAGGAGAGGCCCCATTTGTCCTTGCACCAGCCGCACACACTCTCTTGGCCTCCGTTGCCGACGATTGCGTTCCAGTATCGATCGGTTTCGGCCTGATCGGCGGTTGCCACCTGAAACGAGAATGCCTCGTTGTGCTTGATCTCCGGTCCGCCGTTGAGCCCAAGGCAAGGAATTCCCATCACCGTAAACTCGACCGTCAACACATCACCTTTCTTTCCGGACGGGTAGTCTCCCGGTGCGAGGTGCACCGCGTCTACGGATGAGTCGGGAAAGATCTGCGCGTAAAAGCGAGCTGCCTCTTCGGCGTCGCCATCGTACCACAGACAAATCGTATTCTTGGCTGGCTTGCTCATCTCATTTCTCCTTTGTGATTACCCACCCGACGCCGGAGCATACGATACGCTCGCAGTCGAAGGGCTCCGGCTCGGCCGCAATTCCGCGCCGCTCATGTCATCCATATCATACCGCCCTGCTTTATCGTCGTCACGGCCAAAGAGGACGCCTAGTTGTTTAGGGGCCCCAGTTCCTATACTGTCCCTCCCATCCGGACCACGACCCGGTGCTCCACCAGGGCCCGCTCCAAGGGCACCACGCCGTCCGCCATGGGCCGGCCATCCAGTTCCACCCGGGCGACACCGCGCTGGAAACCATCAGGATTCTCCACCTGGATCACGTAGACCGCCTCGCCGTGCCGGTAGCGCATGCTGAAGCCCTGCCACGCCGCGGGGATGACAGGATCAACCCGGAGCTGGTCGCACTCGACCTTGAGCCCCAGCACCTCTTCAACCCAGGCTCGGTACATCCAGGCCGCCGATCCGGTGTACCAGGACCAGCCACCCTGTCCCACCCGCCCCGGCAGGTGGTAGACGTCGGCGGCAACAACGTAGGGCTCGACCCCGTAGAGCCAGGCGCTCGCCGCATCGCGGGCGTGCTCGATCGGGTTAAGTATGCGCAACAACTTGGCCGCGCGATCCCCCTCCCCTTGGCGCGCCAGGGCCATGGCCAGCCAGAGGGCGGCATGGGTGTACTGCCCGCCGTTCTCGCGCACCCCCGGAGGGTACCCCTTGATGTATCCCGGGGAGGGATCCGCCGTGTCAAAGGGGGGCTCGAAGAGAAGCACCAGGCCGTCTTCCTCGCTAACCAGGCGCCGCCAGGCCGATTCCAGCGCCTGCTTGGCCCGTTCAGGGTCGGCAGCGCCGCTCAATACGCCCCAGGACTGCGGCAGGGAATCTATACGCGCCTCCCGGTTTCCAGCGGAGCCAAGCAGGCTGCCGTCGTCGAAGGTGCCGCGCAGATACCACTCACCGTCCCACCCGGCCGCTTCCACCCGCTGAACCAACGAGTAGCGCTCCCCGCGATAGGTCCGGCTCAGCTCGGGCTCGCCCAAAAGGTCCGACATTTCGGCCATCCCCTCAAGGCAGTCGCACAGGAACCAGGCAAGCCAGACGCTCTCGCCCTTACCCCCCGCGCCCACCAGGTTCATGCCGTCGTTCCAATCCCCTGTCCCCATCAGGGGGAGTCCGTGGGGGCCGACCGTGAGCCCCCTGGCGACCGCGCGCCGGCAGTGCTCGAAGAGGGGCGCGCGGTCGAAGGTGACCTCGGGCGTGGAAAAGACCTCGTGCTGCAACTCGGCAAGCGGCGGCGCGTTCAGGAAGGGGACTTCCTCACGCAGTATCTCAAGGTCGCCGGTAGTGCGGACGTACTGCGCGACCACATAGGGAAGCCACAAAAGGTCGTCGGAGATGCGCGAGCGGATCCCGGCGCCGGCGGGCTCGTGCCACCAGTGCTGGACATCCCCCTCCTTGAACTGCCGGCTGGCGGCCAGGAGGATCTGTGCGCGGGCCAGTTCCGGCCGGCTGTTGAGAAAGGCCGTGACGTCCTGCAACTGGTCGCGGAAACCGAAGGCGCCGCCCGACTGGTAAAACGCCGAGCGCCCCCAGATCCGGCAGCTTAGGGACTGGTACTGAAGCCATCGGTTGACAAGGAGATCGGCGGCGCGCTCCGGCGTGCGCACCTCGACGGCGCCGAGCAGGTGATCCCACCACGCCTTGGTCCCCTCCAGGGCGCGCTCTAACGCCAGGTCCTCGCGGTAAGAGTGAACCAGTTCGCGCGCCTCGCGGGCCGATCCCGCCTCGCCCAAGAGGCAGGTGAGGTCGCGCCGCTCGCCCGGGGCGAGTTCGAGGGTGATCCGGAGCGCCGCGCAGGGGTCGAGCCCAGCGCCGACCCTGCCGGACAGGCCGACGAACTCCATGCCCCGCGGATCGGCCAGGCTCCGGTTGCGCCCGATGAAGGAGGCCCGGTCGCCGCCGTACTGTTCGGGGCGCGGGGTAAGCGCCACGAAGGCGACACGGTCGGGGTACTCGGGATGATAGCGGTTGCGCGCCAGGAGCGCCCCGGCCTCCTCGTCCCAGGTGGTGACGACGTGCATCTGGGAGCTCTCGCGGCTCTCTCCCAGGACCAGTTCCACGTAGTAGGTGAGCGACAGCCTGCGCCTTCTGGAGGTGGCGTTGGTGAGCCTCAGGCGCTGCAGCTTGACGGGCCGGCCGCCGGCGTCATCCACCGGGACAAAGACGGTAAGCTCCTGCTCGATGCCGTGGCTGTTGTGCTCAAAGACCGAATAGCCCGCCCCGTGACGGGCGCGGTAGGCGGTGGCCTCACGGATCGGCGCCGCGGTCGGCGACCAAAAGGCGCCTGTCTCCTCGTCCCTCAGGTAGAGCGCCTCGGTCGGGGGATCCAGCACCGGGTCGTTGGACCAGCCGTTGAGGCGGTTTCTCTGGGAGTTGCCGTGCCAAGTGAAGCCGGAGCCGGTTTCGCTCACCATGGCGCCGAAGCTCGGGTTGGCCATGACGTTCACCCAAGGCGCGGGGGTGTTGGCGCCGGGTCCCAGGTAGATGGCGTATTCGCGGCCGTCGGGGGTAAAGCCGCCCAGGCTGTTGAAGTAGTCGAGTTCCATGAAGGGAAGTTCGGCCGAGGGGTCCCGGATGGCCTCCCTGCGGGGGGTGGGCTGCAAGGTTTCCAAAACCTCCACCGGCGCCCCGAGCTGCTGGGGGAGCGTGCCGCGCGCGGCGACCAGGACGATGCTGGAGGCGGCTTTGAGAAGTTTCAGGTCCTCGTCCGGGATCTGGGCCGCGCTCTTCAGGAAGATGCCGCCCGGCAGATCGGACAAGGCGGTGAGGGCGTGGGTCTGGATCAGCTGCTCCAGCCTCTCCTGCAGCGGCCGCTGGTAGCTGGCCGCCTCCTCGTTGAGGATCACCAGGTCGGCGGAGAGGCCGTGCATGCGCCAGTAGGTATGCGCCTGGAGCATCTGGCGCACGAGGCTAACCTCCCGCGCCTCGCCCACGAGGACGAGGACCACGGGGAGATCCCCCGATATGGCGTAGGGCCAAAGCCCCGCCTGCCCCTTGTGGTTCTCCGCCAGGCGCTCGCCGGTCGCGCGCAGGGCGCGGTTGGGAAAGAGCAGGTGACTTGCCAGTTGCTGGAAACGGCGCGCCTCGTCGGGCTGGATGCGCAGCTGCTGCAACTGCTGCTGGGCCGCTCTCCAGGCGAAGTCCAGGGCGCGCTTGGTCGCGTGCGGGTCGGAGTACTTGTTCAAAAGGAGCAGTACCTCGTCCCGGCTCTCCCCGGCGGCCAGCACCAGGGAAACCCGGACCCTTTGCCCCGGCTCCAGGGTGATGCTGCGCCTCAAACCGAGCATGGGATCCAGCACGTACCCCTGGCTGTTGCCGAGTTCCCCGACGGCTCCCATGGGGTTCGCCAGGCTGCGGCCGCGGCCGATGAAACGCCCGCGGTCCGTCTCGAACCGGAAAGCGTGTTCCGGTGCGGGGTCGGCGCCGTCTTCTTCCACGGTCAGGGTGTGGGCCACATGAAGGGGCGCCTCCGCGGCGCTTCTGACCCGGCGCCGCGCCAGGAGCGCCTGCTGCCCGGGGAGCGCCTCGGTCTCTATGAACAGCTTGTTGAAGGCCGGGTGCTGGCGGTCCGCGTTGTGGGGCGCCATGGCAAGTTCCACGTAGCTCGTGAGCTCCAGGCGGCGCGGGCGCGGCGAGCGGTTGGTAAGGGTGATCCGGCGCACCTCCACGTCGTCCTCGGGAGATACGATGATTTCCGTCTCGGTATGGATGCCGTCGTCCAGGCGGCGGAACACGGCCCGGTCCAGGGTGAACTCGACGTGGTACTCGGGCGCCTCTGCGCCTACCGGGTGAAACGTGCTGGACCACAGGCGGTCGCAAGCGGCCTCGTGGATGTAGCAGAAGACGCCGCCTGAGTCGAGGGTCGGGTCCGAGCGCCAGCGGGTGAGCTGCACTCCTCCCCACTGGCTGTAGCCGGCGCCGCTGTTGGTTACCATCAGGCCGTAGCGGCCGTTACTCAAGAGCAGGCTCCTCGGCGTCGCGGTATGGGGGGTGGTAAAGCTGCTGCCGGCCGTCGCCGCCAGGTCGGCGGCCATGAGCTGGGGCTCGGTGGCGCGGGCGGGGATAAGCTGCAACGGCGGCAGGGCCGGAATGCGCTCCTGCAAGAGCGCCTCGAAGGCGCGTATCCGCGGGTCGGCGTGGAAGCGACGCGGGAAGGGGTCCCCCTTGAGGTAATTCACCAGCGACAGGAACGACATGCCCTGGTGGTGCGCCATATAGGCTTCGACTATCACCCCGCGCGCCCCCTGGCGCTGGGGCTGACGGCTGAAATCCATCGCCTCGTAATAGCCGTAATCGCCCAAAAGCCCCAGCCCCGCCAGGCGTTTCAGGTTCTCCAGGGTCTCGTCGGGCGCAAGGCTCAGCGCCAGCAGGGTGGCATAGGGCGCCACCACCAGCTTTTCCTCCACGGCGCGCTTCAAGCCGAGCGCCGGGACGCCGAAGGCCCTGTACTGGTAGGTCTTCTCCAGGTCGAGATCGGCGAAGGCGGACTCTGAAATGCCCCAGGGCACCCCAAGCCTCGAGCCGTAGGCGATCTGCACGGCCACCGCCTCCCGGGCCGCCTTGTCCAGGAGCGAATTGACAAAGCTGTGCTGGAATAAAAGCGGCATCAGGTATTCGAACATGGTCCCGGTCCAGCTCAAGAGCACCCGCTGGCGGCCGATGGCCCCGTAGGGTCGCCCCAGGGAAAACCAGTGCTCCATGGGAACGTCGCCCCGGGCGATGGCGACGAAGCTCCCCAAGCGGGCCTCGCTGGCAAGAAGATCGTAGCTGGAGAGGTCCAGGCGCCCCGTGGAGACGTTGTAGCCGATGGCGAACAGCTTCTGTTTGGGATCGTAGAGAAATTCCATCTTCATGCCGGCCGCAAGCTCCCGCACCTGTTCGATCAGCCGCTCCAAGGCGCCGAGGGTTTCGCCGGCCAGCCAGCGCGCGTCCTTGAAGGAGGCGATTACCCGGTCGATCCAGGGGGCAAGCGCGCCTTCCCCGGCCGGTTGGCTCCTGAGCGCTTCCAGCACCCCGATGGACTCGACGCGCCCGCCGGCAACCTCGGCAAGAGACGGCGCACGGGAGAGATCCTTTGCCAGGGCGGCCAGGAACTCGGGGCCGAGCGGGGCGACTTCAGGAGTCTTCTTTTCGGCGAGGATCTCGATCCAGGCGAGGTAGCGCTGCGAGTTGTCGATCCAGGCAGCGACCTGCGCTTCCATCTCACCGGCCCAGGAGGGGGCGCCACCGGGCGCCAGGGAAACCCGGAAGTTGGCCTCCATTTTCCGCAACAGACTAAGCCGGTCGACCACCCGGGCCGGCGGCGCGCCCCAAAGGCTCAGGAGCTGGTCCAAAAGGTCGCGGTCGAAGCCCCCCAGGCGTTCCTGGCCGACCACCTGTTTCAATATGGCGCCGGTGTCATGGAGGCCGTCGAAGGTCCTCTTCCCCAGGAGTTCCCCGTGCGCCAGTTCGCCAAGCCCCTGTTCCAGGGCCACCAGGGCGCCCAGCAGGTTGCCGCTGTCGACCCCGGAGACGTAGCGCGGCTCCAAGGGGGCAAGGGTGCCGATATCGTACCAGTTAAGGAGATGCCCCCGGTAAAGCTCCAGGCGCCCGATGCTGTCCATGGTGCCGGTGAGCCTTTCCAGGAGCTGGTTCAGCGTGAGGTAGCCCATGTCGTGCGCCCCCAGGGCGCTCGCCATCCAGAGCCCGATGTTGGTGGGACTGGTGCGCAGGGCCAGGCGGTTTTGGTGGGCACGCTGGTAGTTGTCGGGGGGGAGCCACGCGGTGTCGGGACCGACGAAGACCGAAAAATAGCGCCAGGTCCTGCGGGCGACCTCCCTCAGGAAGCGGCGGTCCTGTTCCGGCAACGCCCTTTGGGACGCCGCCTTGTAGGGATGCAGGTTCAAAAGCCACCCAAGCCCCGGAGAGCAGAACCAGAGCACGAGCCAGGGCAGGGCCTGCGGCAGGCTCGCCGGCCGATAGCACCAGAGCGCCCAACCTGCGGCAGCGCTAAAGAAGCTCGACAGGGCGATGCTGGCGACGAAGAGCCGTTGCCGCCGCGAGCCGCTCGCATGGGTGGCCTGGGCGGTCCACTCCAGAAGGTCGCGTCCGGAGACCAGCCGGCGGTAGGCTACCCGGGCGATGGCGTCGAGCGCCACGGCGGCCTGGTGGGGAAGCAGCGCCGCGTCGGCGACGGCACGCAGCAGGTCGTGGCAAAGCTTCCCCGGCGCGAAGTATTTGACGCCCTTGCGGGTGGTGGCCATGGTGAAGGGCTGAGCCAGGGGATGAAAGAGGAGCTGCATGCCGATCGCGAGGGAAGCCAGCGCCCCGGCCCTCGGGGAGATGAACCAGCTGGCGAGGAGAAGCGCCAGACTCGTGGCGGGCAAGAGACTGCGGCGCAGGTTGTCGAGGATCTTCCATCGATTCAGCAACGAGAGCCGGTTCGCCGCGCGCCCGCCCAAGGCCTGCGGCACGCTCGGCAATATCCACCCGGCGATTTGCCAGTCGCCCCGGATCCAGCGGTGGGAGCGGCTGGAGTAGCTTTGGTAGCCATGGGGAAACTCGTCGTAGAGCTCGATGTCGCTCGCCAGTCCCACCCGGACGTGGGCCCCCTCGATGAGGTCGTGGCTCAGCACCCACTCCTCGGGGAAGCGCCCCGACAAAAGCCGGCTGAAGGCCCGCACGTCGTAGATCCCCTTGCCGTGATAGGAGCCCTCGCCGCTTAGGTCGTGGTAGACGTCGGAGACCGCCTGGGTATAGGGGTCGATCCCCACCGCGTCGGCGAAAAGCCGGCTGAAGGTGGATGCGCTGGTCGAGGTGAGCGTCGGACTTACCCGGGGCTGGATGATGGTGTAGCCCCCAGTGATGTTTCCCTTTTCGTCGAAGCGGGGCTGGTTCAAGGGGTGCGCCAGGGTCTCTATGAGCCTGCGGGCGGTGCCGTGGGGCAGCTGGGTGTCGGAGTCCAGGGTGATGACGAAGCGGACGTCCGTCAGGCGGTCCGGGTCGCCCAGATGGACGAGCCCCGCCGCGCCCTCGGGACGGGTGCCGTCGATCAGGCCGTTCAACTCTTCCAGCTTCCCCCTTTTGCGCTCCCAACCGATGAATTTCTGCTCCGATTCGCTCCAGGTGCGCTCCCGGTGAAACAGGAAGAAACGCCCCCCCGGATGCCGCAGGTTCAGCTCGGCCAAGGCGGCGACCGCGCTTAGCAGCAGGCGGGCGTCGTCTTCACGGGTAGCCGAGGCCGCATCGGTGTAGTCGGTGAACAGGCTGAAGAGGAGGTTGTCTTCCTTGTTGGCCAGGTAGCGGATCTCCAGTTTCTCCACCTCGCCTTGAAGCGTGGCCTCGTTCACGAGGAGCATCGGCACGACCACCAGGGTGCGATAGGCGTCGGGAATCCCGGAGTCCTCGAAATCCATCTTGGAGAGGGGGCGCGGCGGCAGGAACCGGGTGACCAGGTAGTTCACCACCTCGACGGCCAGTTGGCTGGCCGGGATCAGCGTCAAGAACAGGAGTCCCAGGCGCAAAAGGGGTGCTGCCCCCCGGAAGGAGGGAGGCAGGGCGTAAAGGGCGGAAAGCAGCAACAAGGCGAGGCTGAGCCCGCCGATGCCCAGGGCGTAGAGGGGAGTGTGGTGGCGGTAGATGAAGGCGAGCACGCTGTAACGCGGCGCCTCGCGGCCCGAGAGCTGCCGCACCAGTTCGGCGCGTCCCTCGCCTTCGAGCCAGGCGCCCACATGGGAGAGCCGGTCGTCGCCCGCGGCCTCGCGCCGTGACGTCAGGGCCAGCTCGAGCACCCGCCCGGCCACCTCGACCTCGCTGCCCGCGCCGCCGTGGGCGAGATTCTCGATCGCCCGGCGGCAGCGATCCCGGGTCGCGAAATCAAGAGCCGGATAGACGCCGGACGGGTCGCGGCGCAGGATCCCCTCCACCTGGCTCAGCTTCTCGAAGATCTCACGCCAGTCCAGAAGGGACAGCTGCCTGAGGCTCGTGAAGGCATTGCCGCAGGATATCTGCTCCCTGGTCTGCCGGTTCTGCTCGCGGGAGTTGAGTTCGTACATCGGGCTTTGGAGCGTGCGCTCCAGCCAGTTCTGCACCGGGGCGAGAGCCGCCGCCTCGTCGTAGAGAAGGCCGACCAGTTGGGCGGCGAAATACGGGGTGGGAGACGGCTCCGCGCCGGCGAGTTCGGCCAGGGTAGCGAAGAGCTGGTTGGCGTCGCGGCGGTTGGCGGCGACCAGACGGTTGGCCCAGAACTCGGCCAGTTGGCGCTCGCGCAGGTCCGCGAGGACGGTGACCGCGAGACTCTGGATGCTCTCGATGAGGGCGATGCGCAGCATCTGGGGGATGGCCCAGAGTTCGGCGATGGAGAGGTTGCGCACCGACTGGTAGGACTCGATGAAGGAGAGGACGCTCTCCCGATCCAGGTGCAGCTCGTTGTGGGACACCAAGTCCTTCGCCAGGCCGTAGATGCAGGGGTGCCCTTGATAGGGATCCGAGGCCAGGGTGGGGAGCTGCCGGTAAAAGCTCCCGGGCAGGTTCAGGAGGACGTCGCGGAGGTTTCCCTCCAGGAGGTACTCGTTGTCGAGTATCCAGTCGGCGGCCGGCGTGGCTTTCTGCTCCAGGCAACTGGCCGCGCCGAGATCGGCGCAGACCTGGCGGACCCAGTGGCGGGAACGCTTGAGGCGCTTGAGCAGTTCGGCCCCGTTCCCCGGCCAGCGCTCCACCTCTTGTTCCTTGGCATGGCGCCGGGCATGTTCCTGAATCTGGGCCGGGGAGAGCTTCTCTACCGGGATGCGGGGCGCCCCCCGCCGCTCGCGCCGGGGATGCATGACGAAGAGCGCCGGGGGGGTGTCGCTCGCACCGCGCAAAAACGTCATGGGGAGCGCCAACGACTCAACCGGGGCCTGAAGCACCAGGAGCGTCTCCCCGGGCAGGAGCCTGCGGGCGTGATCGCGCAGGGCAGCCGGATCGACGCGGCACCGGAAGTGTCGCAGCATGAACTGGACCGCCAGCGCGCCGGCTGCGGCCAGCAAAAGGATGACCGGAAGCGGGAGGGCCAGGACCGGTCCTGGAGGGGGCTCAGGCCATCTGGTGAGCATCACGGCGAACCCGGCGACCTGCGCGCAGATAAAAGCGACCAGGGCGGTCTCGATGGCGCGGCGCCAGCTCAAGGGATCGGTGTTGCGGAGCGCTCCGTCCAGCCCCTTATGCACCAAGGCGAGCCGGCGGCAGCCGCGATCGGCGACTCCGCGTCTGGCGTTAACGGCTTCCTCCTGGTTGGAATAGTAAGCGATGAGAGTGGTTAGGCTCACAGGTGGTCCTTTATCTGGGGCTGCGTTTTCTGAACTTCAAACCATCGAGATAAATTCATCGGACGGAAGGGTTCTGAAAGGAACCGTGCGGACTGTTCCTGAGGAGATGCATCGGAGGTGGCAAGGGAAGGGGGGCAACTGGAAACTTGAGTAATAGGCGGCTTGCTCTTGCAGCAAGCCGCCGTAATGATGCGATTTGTATGGTCTATTTACCTTCGTAGCGCGCCCAATAGGCCGTGCTGTGCTCGGATTGGTGGTCCATCGGCCCCTTGTTCAGGAGGGCGAAGGCCGCGGCGCAAAAGACACAGGTAACCACTATTCCGAGGATCATGATTTCTCCATTTGTTACAGACGATTTTGTTACGTGAAGAGCAGGCTGGAGGAGAGACGTTGCGTGGGAAATTCGGAGGGAAGAAGAGCGGCAGTGCGGTGGCTGTCAAGAGGCAGTAAAGCGCCGCGGACTGTCGCTGTCTTCGATAACAATATCAAGACAGCCTGTGTTAGATCGTGAGCTTTACGCTAGCAGTTTTTTCCTCTTTTTTGAGCCGTTTGTCGGCCTTCTTTTCTTTTTGTGTTTTTGCTGGTTCCTTTTTGGATGATTTCTTGCTGTCTTGGCCTTTACTCATGATGTTACTCCTTGTTGTAAAGTTGCATTACGTGAAAGTTCTATCTTGGTACTATACCACGATTAGACAGCAGATGTGCTTTTATTACTAGAACGCCCATCAAGCAGACGATTGCCGGCCTTTGATATCCAACCCGGCCCTGTCTCCCCCTTACAAATCCATAGTCCGGGCTCCTTCCAGTCGGCGCTGCATTACTGCAAAGCCGAGTCGCCATGCTTCCTCTACTGACAAAATGGCCGCGTCGGGATGTTGGGATAGCCAGGTGGCTGCTGCTTCGGTGGAACTGCAGGATAATACCTGCTCTCTACTCTACCTCTGTTCCCTTGGACTTATTTCCCTTCGATCTGCACCACGATGCTCCCGGGACGGTCCGTCCTGGCCATCACGATCCGGCCGTCGGCGCGGTTGATGTCGGCTACCTGGTAGCGCTGGCCGTCGAATTCTATGGCGGCCCCCCGTTCCAGTTCCCTGATCCGCAGTTTCTTGACCATCTGTCCGCTGATCTCGCGGTGCACCAACCAGTAATCGTCGTAGATCAGCCAGCAGGCAGTGAGAAACACCGAAAGTATCAGGCCGAAGACGATGAAGTGCAAAATACAGATGGTCCCGCCAGCGAGCAGGTCGAGTATGTATGCGAGGCAGAAACAGCCGTCGCTGACGATCAGGCCGAAAGCTATTTCGCCCCTGGCCCTGTTCTCACTTTTGATTTTCATGTCCCATTCCATTGCATTGAATACGCCGAAGCGGCTCCCTTCGGTGGGGGCTCCCGGCTTCGTCCCCAAAGTGCCCGCCGCTCACACTACGTAAAGGGGGACACCACTAAGGAGAAGGAGCGAGGCGGCTTAAGATTTTGATATTTATTGCTCAAATCTCAAAAAATCAACAACGTCCCGCCTCAACCGCGGCCGCAAAGAGCCCGAACTCAATGAGGCGAGTTTTGTCGGCATGCAGTTCCAGATTGAAACCCTTCTGGCGCGCCCTTAGGTCCGTCTGGAACTGTTCAGCATCGGTACGGTTCTGGAATCCGACTACGAAGTCGTCGGCAAAACGCACGATGATAACTTTTCCGCGTCCTGCTTGCCGCC
>Ga0209317_1002427_pt1 | contig 13569 bp, 13 predicted proteins | sample RifGroB2_FD_183994 | JGI IMG/M metagenome (GOLD analysis project Ga0209317, IMG submission 183994) | Soil microbial communities from Rifle, Colorado, USA - Groundwater B2 (SPAdes) (version 2) | ecosystem: Environmental > Terrestrial > Soil > Unclassified | place: Rifle, Colorado | collected...
CCCGTCCGGCAGGCTTAATCACAGCAGCAGCCGTATGGCTCTGGTTCCGGATGCTGCTGATCATCTTCCGTTTGAGGGAAACAGCACCTACAAGAACCAGCTGAACAGGTTTACCACCTTCTCCAGCATGCGAGCAATGATTCCCCGTTGTTCATGGTGTTCCAGAAATATTCGCCGGGAACCCATGAAGTCCTCCTGCAGCATCCGGTTGATTTGACCTCCGAAGATATTGCTGTCGATGATGCCATTGATCTCGAAATTACGGTGAAAGCTGCGCTGATCCAGGTTGGCCGAGCCAATGACCGTCCGCTCCCCATCGATCAGCATAACCTTGGCATGCAGGATCTCACCTTCCAGTTCGTAGATCTCTATCCCCTGTTTAAGGAGTGCGCCATAATAACTGCGCCCCAGCAGGCTCACCACAGGCACGTCGCACCGCGACGGCAGCAACAAGCGTACCCGCACCCCTCTACGCGTCGCCCGCAGCAGGGAGCGGATAATGCGCGGACCGGGAACAAAATATGGGGTGGCAATAATGATCTCTTCCGAGGCTGAAGCCAGACTGACCAGATAGGCACTGCGGATATAGGAACTGCGGTGGTGAGGTCCGCCACTGACGACGGTGACGCAAGCCTTACCATGTTTTGTGGTACAGGGCTGATTGTTGCCGGACATTTGCTGTCGGAGCAGATCCGGCAACTCTCCCCGTTCCATCTGCCAGGCCTCGCAGAATATGCGAACCAGCTCCTGCACGGCATTACCGCTGATGCTGAAACCTACATCGCGGAAACGCTGTAGTAAGGCAACGATGCCGGCGTATTCGTCACCAATGTTGAAACCGCCCAAAAAGGCCAGCTTGCCGTCGATCAGCGCCATCTTGCGGTGATCGCGCTTGTCAAACCAACCCACACCGCGCCTGAACGAAGGCGTGTTGAACGGGATCAGCTCGACGCCCCGCTGCGCCAGGTTCTTGAAATAGGATGACGGGGTTTCGACGCAGCCAATGTAGTCGTAAATCAGCAGGACACGCACATCGCGTTTGACAGCCTCTGCCAACTCGGCGGCAAAGGCCGTACCGGTGCGGTCATCGCGGATCAGGTAATATTCGAGGAGGACAAAATGTTGCGCCGAGCGAATTGCGGCGTGCAGCGAACGGAAGAAGCCGGGGCCGTCGGGGAAGAGTACAACCCGGTTGTGCCGGTAGGTGACCGGCAGATTTGCCGGACGAATCCGCCGGAGTAGCCGCATGATGCGCGGCAGTCGTTTTTTACGACTGAAATGGTTGTCCTTGGTCATTGCTCACCGCATGCGACGGGCAGATAATGTATCCAAAGGAAAATTTAGGCTGCGGCATAGAAACCACAGCTTTTACAAAAACGGGGCAGATTGGATCTGCCCCGTCGCTACTGCCTACGAACAGCTGCAACCTTCAGTTTTCTCACTGTTGTAAGAGAGCCTGACTCCGCACTTCTGGCACCGCCAGAAGAGACCACCTCAGCCAGGCATCAGGACCATCAATCCCTGACACTCCGGGCACACCATTTCCGTTTCCGTTTCCATGATAGGACCCCCCCGTGTTTTCGATAATTATTGCCGGAACGATCCCATCCGTCAATATATATTTCTATATTATTGCACGGAAATCTTCAGCCGGCCTACCGCCGATATTTCGGCAGCCATGGTATCCCCGGCCTGAACCGGGCCAACTCCGGCCGGTGTGCCGGTCAGGATGACGTCTCCCGGTTCCAGGGTAAAGATACCGGAGATATAGGAGATGATCTGGGGCACACGATGGATCATGTCGGACGAGGTGCCGTTTTGCTTGAGTTCTCCGTTCACCGACAGCCGCAGTTCAAGGTTGTGCGGATCCGGGATCACAGCGGCGGGAACAAAGTCGGACAGCGGGCAGGCGCTGTCAAACCCCTTGGCGATCTCCCAGGGGAGCCCCTTGGCCTTCAACTGGTTCTGCACATCGCGCAGGGTCATGTCGATGGCCACGCCATAGCCGGCCACATGTTCCATCGCCGCTTCGACAGGCACCTTGCGCGACGTCTTGCCGATCAGCACCGCCAGCTCCACCTCGTAGTGGCACTCCTGGGACCAGGACGGAATCCGGACCGCACCGTTGTCAGCGATCACAGAAGATGAGGGTTTCATGAACAGCACCGGCGCGGCCGGGGTCTCGTTGCCCAGTTCACGGGCATGTTCGGCGTAGTTGCGCGCCAGGCAGACGATCTTGCCGATGGGAAATTCCTGGTTGGTTGCGGGGATCTTTGCGGTTTTCATGGCACCTTCCTTGAAAAAATATTCGAGCTGGTCAAGCTGCGTAAGTCTGCTTAATGAGCATCGTGAAGTTTCTCACTCAACCAGACCTTGATCAGCGACTGGTAAGGTACATCACGGCTGTTGGCCGCCGTCTTGATGCTTTCCAGCAAAGATATCGGCAGACGCAGCGATATCGACTGAGTGGTCGGCTTCAGATTATGCAGTCTGACCCGCTTTGCCTTTGACCAGTCAACATACTCCGTCGAGTCATGCGTCTCCCAAAAGGCACGTTCTTCGTCTTCTGACGTAAAGGGTGGTGTCGGTTTAACTTTCTTGCTCATAAATAGCACGTTCCTTTCGATGCATATCGCGGGCAGAAATAACGCGGATTTTGCTGCCATTGAAACGCAATGTGAATGTGACATGCACTAACCGGCCGGTTTCTGTCTTGCCCAGAGCATGCAGCCTGGGCTCTGTGGCGCTGTGGACTCCATCCTCTACAAGCAGCAGGGGATCATTAAAAAATACCTGCTCTGCCTCAGCCTGGCTGACACGATGTTTATCGTTCTTGCGGCTGTTGCCGTTGTCCCAATCAAAGCCGATTAACCGCGAGAAATCAATCATAAATGTATATTACCATGATATGCATTTGCCGCAACTGGATTTTTTATATCCGGTCAGGTCAAGGATGAAGTCAACCGTCTCACGGTGGGTAAAGGCGCTTTGCGCCTCCCTAGGCAAGGTTCAGGCCTACGCGGGTAGTAGTAGAGAAAGAGAGTGAGTTATTAGGTGTCGGGTAAATGGGGTGATGGTATATTGTGGATTCGAAGATAATTTTATCTTGACGTTGCATCATAAAGCTAGAGGCGATGCCACTATTGCCCATACTTCAAAGGAATGATCAGGTGATGACAACGGAAATTGGTGGGATAGCTCTTATCAGTGGGGACTAAACGGACATGGTCGGAGGTCTTGTGGTTACGAGAGGTGAAATGCGGATGATCCTCCAAGTTGCAGGGTATTTTGATCGCTATTTTTTCAAAAACTTTCGCCGGTTCACCTGCCAACAGATACCCCAGCATTGAGCCTTCCCCAGAGAACGGAGCGTAACGACATGTCAGGAAGTTGTCAGTAATTTCATTCACGTACCTGCCAACATCTCCATCAGACCTGAGAACCTTGGCCTCCATGGGCCACATAATCCTAGGATTCGATTTGAGCACAAAGGCAAGATCGTATAACGGCGGCTGTGCTGATGCTGAGACTCTTGTCTCAAATTCGTAAACACCCTGTTCAACCTGGAAAGGTTCGTATCCCGTCATACAATCGCGTACTTTGGGGGTAAGAAACTGGGTGATGTTTCGTTCCAATTGTTCGTCTACTAGCGCAACATCGACCTTTGACAAGACCCCGGAGCCAAGAAGATCATACCCCTTCCAAACAAACCCAAGCATGACGGTTGAGGAGTTTTTATTCCAGTGTGCGGCGACCGCTGAGAAGTCCGGAGTTTCCGGCCAACGTGCCTCGCCGATGGTCAACCTCCTATGCACGAGCAGGCTCCGAATCCATTGCAACGCCGAGAAGTGCCTGCTTCCGCCACAGCAGAGCGTCGGCGGCAACATCGTCCGCATCGCGAAGTGCCATTGAGCGGGTCCAGTAGCGGACTTGATCAGGCTTTATCAGGTATACCGTCGGTACATTCTTACCGTCTATTTTGACCGAATCGTACACCCTTACAACCCGTTGATAGAAGATGCCCCCTTTTGCCTTGGAGATGTCCATGAACTTCGTATTCAACTCCTGAAGACGGGCCAGAAGGTCAGGGGAGGTAATCGATTCATGGCGTACATCGTCACCGTCAGAGAAATCAAAGTGTATGGCTACCATGCGCACAGGCAGGAAGGTTACCATTTCCTGGAAAATTGTTGCCGATACATTAATATCCTCTCCGAATCCTGCCCGGAGGACTTTCAGGAAAGAGTGGCAGTAGCTTTCCAAAATCATTTCATTATTTGTGTTAGACGCTTTCCTGGTAAGGGCATATGCGGATGTGTTGTTATCTGTTCCGAAATCGGGAAGCGTATAGTCAAACAGGTCTTCAACAAGAATCCATTCACTCTCTTTAACACCAAGGGCTTGTTGGACGCGTGAATCAACATCTTCATAACTTTGAATATTGTTGAACAGGGTGGCATTTGGTTCAGCAAGGGGAATTCTGAGCAGGTCCTGTACATTGGGTTCAGGCCTGTAAGAGCAAAAACGACCGCTGGTTAAGCGTAAAAAATAAACCCCCAACTTACTGTTCAGACTAAGCGAAGCTGATCTTAATATTTCTGTTTCTACCTTGCAATGAACACTTACATAACTTTTTGAGCAGAGTATCGCCCCCGTTTTTTCATCGGAAGCTATTAAGGCCGCCTGAAATCTTCTCCGTTTTTGCTGCCATCCTTGTTTAATAATCAACTGAGGCAATCTAAAAGCATCATATTTGGTAGAGTCTTTAGAATGAGTGCGTGGATCAAAGTTTTCAGGCAAACTCTTCGCATCAATTGAGAGAAATGTATGCATCGGTAACTCTTTCGAGTCCAAAATCCGCTTGCCCAATATAGAGTTTTGAACTTTTGTTCGATCGCCACGAATGATGCCTTGACGACTTACAGTATTTCCAGCCGTTTCATAATATTCAAGATTTTTGCAGTTACGGAGGCTTTTTATAAAAGCTAGGTCACGTCTCCCGCCCCACATCAGGGTTGTCCAAACCAAAGGATCTATGGCTGCTTCATGAGGATACACAGGATTTATATCACGGGGATCAATCGTTACTCGATACTCTTCAGTTGAGTTAAAAGTTGGTTTGGGACAAATATACGATAAAGGTTCCCCAGTCGGCTGGTGATCTCTTATCGTTATAATGCATGCTGGCGAAATAGCCTTACTGAAAAGCCCAAATCTTAAGGCTGACAGGTTTACCACCTCTTCGATTTTGAAATTCTCGAACAATCTTTTTCTATAAATGGTTGCTGAGTCAATTTGATTGAAAAGCATGGCCATTGCCGGCTGCAACATCGATACAAAACCAGACTTCTTCAGCAAAGCTGCTGCCTTGGGTAAAAATAGCGGACCAACATCACCATACGTTACTTCCCACTTGTTTTCCGCCTTCTCATTCCACTCTAAAGAGCATTTCGTTACGCTGTTTTTACCCCACGGTGCATTACCGATTACCAGGTCATAACTTGCTTTATCCTCCACCGACCTGAAACCAGGGATATCATCAGCAAAGAAATCGGACGCAATCAACCGCCGATTGCGCAGTTGCGGAAACTTTACCTGATCCCAGTAATGACGCGGATCAATTGCATCGCACATGGCCAGATAGAGACTGAAGGAAGCGACCCGCACCGCATGGGGATCAATATCGACACCGAACAGGTTGCGTTCCAGCAAACCCCGTAAAATCTTTGCCTCCGGCTCCTGGCGATTGGCCTTTTTCCAACGGTGAATCAGGCGCTGATACGCCTTGACCAGGAAAATCCCTGAGCCACAGGCAGGATCCAGCACCTTCACATCCCAGTTTTCATCGTTCCACGGCAGGACACCATCCAGTATGAAGTCAACAAGGTAACCGGGCGTGTAGACAACTCCCTTCTTCTTGCCGACAAAGGTTTCATAGATACTGCTGATAAATTCAATGGGGATAGCATCGAATGAATACTGCGGCCAAAGAGACATCTGACCGCTAACCACCACAATTTTTCCGCTGACGAAATCAGCAAGCAGGCTCAAGTGTTCCGGCCTGACGTTGTCCTTTTCCTTCTGCCATTCGGCCTGCCGTTCTTCCTCGGTCTGAGCCTTGCCGGGGAACAGGTCTCCATTGAATTTATTGTTCAGCCATTGAAACAGGGCGTAACTGTCATCGTAGTTTTCTAGTATTTGCGCCAGTTCTTCATATCTTGCGGAAAGAATCCGATCTTCATACAACCTGTTCAAACGTGTTGTATCAAGTGCTGGCCTGCCTTTCGAATCCTTACGGTGGAAGAGGAACTGGACAAAGATGATGCGGGCCAGCAGATCATGACAGATATCGGAATCGAGCCCTTTGTCGTCGATAAGCTTCTGGCGTACACCCTTGAGGTTTTCCAGAAGCAGGTAGTCGGCGCAATGGTCGCGCTTGAAATGGGATTCGTTTTCTTTGAAATACTGCCCGGAAACTAGTTGTACCCAGTGCAGGGAGCGGGCGGCTTGTGACGACAGGTCTCCATGCTCTTCCGAATTGCCAAGTTCGTATCGTTTTATCTGCGCCTTGAATGGGTTGTTTTCGTTGGTGCCGGGAGGCTCTTCGCAACACGACCAAGCCCTTACAAGACCCGGTTCGATGGTGATGAGTAGTGGAGCATAGCTGAAATTCCAGGCAAGCCGGTGCGCTTCCTGTAGGGTTTTTTCAGAAGCTGTCCGCTGGAACTCGCACACAATTGCAAGGGGAGATTCCGTGGCATCGTCTTCGGGGCTTGCCGCCAATATTCCAACCCTGACACCAGTGCCATCCTGCAATCGCTCGATGGCCTTTCCCAGTTTGTCTTTGGCAAGTTGGGCAAAGACATTCGGGCCTGCGCCGGAAGGATTGAGAATCTGTTCCGGTGTAGGCCAGGCGAATTGCTTATAGGCTTCGTAAAGGGACATGGCGACTGTTTACCTTGTGATCATTCTGAGCGAGTTTTAGCATAAAACGATTAGATTTTGGAAACATTCCATTAGCAACTGCGTATTTTTTTGATGGCTTTATATAATCACAGTGTTACGACAAAATAAGTCCTGTCATGGCAGTTATCGCTCTTGAATTGACGAGAGGACTACCATTTTATTAATCCTAAGGCTCTATTCACCACTCAATGCCACCTCCGCCGCAAAACAAATTGGCCTTACCCGAACCCCGGACATCCGGTTTCCCCGGCTTTTTTCCGCGAATGCGGATAATCCCGGCAAATCTCCGGGTTTAACATCCTGTATCCGGCAGACGTACTTGTTCTGGTGTGGTAACTTATGCAGCCAGGGGCAGCTGCTGACATAATCGCCGGTCCCCGGATGCATCCAGATATCGTAGACTCCAGGTGCTATCTCAACTACCCATTCGAAGAGATCGTCACGTCCGTGCTCCTCCCACAAGGCAATACCTTCCTCCGTCGCGCACGTCTGTTAAGCACCGAGGTTAAGGCAGCAGTGACCACATTGCGTACAGGTAAACCCTTTTGGTGGCATTTGACCTCCCACTAAAATCAAAAAAGCCGCCCAATCAGACTAACGCTGAGCTGGACGGCTTTGAATTCAACTTTGATTTGCTTCGTCGACAGTCACAGCAGACTCTCCCCGGTCATCTCCTGCGGCTGTTCAATCCCCAGCATCTTGAGCATGGTCGGGGCGATATCCGCCAACCGGCCACCCACGCGCAGCTTGGCACCCTTGCGGCTGTCGTCCACCACCACGAACCAGACCGGGTTGGTGGTATGGGCCGTGAACGGCTCGCCGTTTTCACCGATCAACTGCTCGGCATTGCCGTGATCGGCCGTGATCAGCGCGGCCCCTTTCTTTTCAAGCACTTTGGCCACAATCCGGCCTACACATGCATCCACCGCCTCCACCGCCTTGATGGCTGCCGACTCGATGCCGGTATGGCCGACCATGTCGCAGTTGGCGAAGTTGAGCACGACCACGTCGTAAACATCCTGATCAAGGCGCGCGAGCAGTTCGTCCGTGACGAGGTAGGCGCTCATCTCCGGTTTCTGATCATAGGTGGCGACCTCTTTGGGTGAGGGGATCAATACGCGTTCCTCGCCGGGAAAGGGAACCTCGCTGCCGCCGTTGAAGAAGAAGGTCACATGGGCGTATTTCTCGGTCTCGGCGATGCGCAGCTGTTTCAACCCGGCAGCGCCCAGCACACCGCCCAGGATATTGGTCAGCTCAGTGGAACCAAAGGCGATCGGCAGGCCAAAGGTGGCGTCGTACTCGGTCATGCAGACATAGCCGGAAAGTTTAGGCCAGCAACGGCGCTGGAAGCCGTCGAAACCGTCCAGGGCAACGGCACGGGTGATCTCGCGGGCCCGGTCGGAGCGGAAGTTAAAGAAGATGAAACCGTCGCCATCCTTGACGGTTGCTACTGGCGCGCCATGCTCGGCAATCACAGCCGGCAGTACGAATTCGTCATGCACCCCGGCGGCGTAGCTTTGCTCGATAGCCTCCTGTGAAGAGGAGCGCAATACTCCCTGACCGCAGACCATGGCGTTGTAGGCCTTTTCCACCCGCTCCCAGCGGTTGTCACGGTCCATGGCGTAGTAGCGCCCCATGACCGTCGCGATCCTGCCACAACCGATCCTGGCGATCTCGGACTCCAGTTGGACCAGATACTCGGCGCCGCTCTGGGGCGGCGTATCACGGCCATCCAGCAGGCAGTGCACGAAGACATCGGTCAGTCCTGCTTGTTTGGCCAGTTCCAGCAGGGCATACAGGTGGGTGTTGTGGGAGTGTACCCCGCCGTCGGACAATAGTCCGGCCAGGTGCAGCCGGCCGCCGGACGCCTTGGTTTTGGCAATGCATTCCAGCAGCACCGGATTGGTGAAGAAGTCGCCATCCAGGATCGCTTTGGTGATGCGGGTCAGATCCTGGTAGACCACCCGGCCGGCGCCGATATTTAGGTGCCCGACCTCGGAGTTGCCCATCTGCCCCTCAGGCAGGCCAACCGCCATGCCGGAGGTGTTGATCTGTACGTGAGGATACTCAGCCAGCAAGCGGGTCAGGTTAGGGGTTTTCGCCAGGGCTACGGCGTTGTGAGCGGGGTTGGGGTTGATCCCCCAGCCGTCGAGAATCATCAGCAGGAGCGGTTTTTTAGACATAAAATCTCCATACGGTTAATGGTGATAAGGTTCACCATTCAAGATTGTAAAAGCCCGGTAGATTTGCTCCAGCAGGAATACCCGCACCATCTGGTGGGTGAAGGTCATGCGTGACAGGGCCAGCAGCTTGCCCCGGCGACGAAACTCATCGGAAAATCCGTAGGCCCCGCCGATGACGAACACCAAGTCACTGCTGCCCGCATCGCGTTGTTTACCGATGAAGGCGGCCAGACCGGGTGAGTCCAGCTGTTCGCCCCGTTCATCCAGCAGAATCAAGGTCGCGCCGGACGGAATCTGCTTCTCCAGCCGCTCGCACTCGCGACGGCGCATCTCTTCGGCCTCGGCCCCTTTTTCATCGCGGATGTCGATCAGTTCCAGAGGAGAATAACGGCGGATACGGCCGGCATAATCGCTGAGCGCATCCTTGACCCAGGGATCACGGCTTTTGCCGACCCACAGCACGCGCAGCTTCATAGCGCAGCGCTTGCATAGAGGATTCGATTTCGAGCTGAGAACAAGGCAGCCAGGAGGGGCCGACGCAGGCCCTCAGCCGGCCTTTGGCCACCCTCTCCCGGAGAGAGAGGGTAAATAAATGCCCTCTCCCCCTGGGAGAGGGATAGGGTGAGGGAAAACGTCGATGCGAGACTCGAAGATGCAACGTCGTTATCAGTTAGAAGGCAAATCCTTCTCAAAAATCGCTTTCCTTGCGGGCCTCACGGATAGCCTTGGGCAATTCCAGCTCCGGCGCCATGCTCCACAATCCGTCAAGATCGTAGTAGTGCCTGAGCGGATCATGAAAGATATGAACGAGTACATCGCCATAATCCATGACGACCCACTTGCCTTCATTTGCCCCTTCAATGTCATTGACCTTGCCATACTTCTTGAGTCCGGTGCGGATGCTGTCGGTAATAGCCTGCACCTGGCGGTCCGAACCGCCCGAGATGATCACCAGATAATCGGCGATGGAGGAAACCTTGGAGATATCCACGGCGCGGATGTCGAAGGCCTTTTTGTCGAAGGCCAGCTCAGCGCACTTCAGTGCGCGTTCGCTGGAGGTCAGGGACTGTTTTTCTACGGTTTTAAGAGTTTTTACGGGCATTCGGTATAGATCCTTTGCTCCTTGATATAAGCCTCTACATCGGGCGGGACGAGATAGGTGACGGAACGCCCTGTTGCAGCCAGTTGGCGGATTTCAGTTGATGAGATGTCCAGCGGACACCCTCTCAGAAAATACACATGTTGACCTGATTGATGCTCCAGCCTGTTGAATTTGGTATTGTAGCTGAACTGTGCTTGGATGGCAATCGGCAGGACTTTAGCCGGGTTGCCGACCGGACGCCCGGGACGCTCGATCACAATCAGGTTGCACAAAGGGAAAATCTCGGCAAAACGGTGCCACAATCCGATCTCCAGAAAAGAATCACTGCCGATGATAAAGAACAGCTCATCACCGGGATGGTCGTTACGAAAACTGTTGATGGTGTCGATGGAGTAGGATTTCCCCGCCCGGCGGGCCTCGATATCCGACAGTTCAAAGGCCGGGTTGCCGGCAATGGCCAACCGGACCATCTCATAACGCTGCTCGAACGGCACCTCACCGGCCAGCGGCTTATGGGGCGGATCAGCGGCCGGGATAAAGACCAGTCGGTCGAGGGCGCATAACTCCCGGGCCTCCTCTGCAATGCGCAGGTGGGCCAGGTGTACCGGGTTAAATGTGCCCCCCATCAGGCCAATCTTCATGTCATCAGAATCTTGTTCTTGATAATCAGCATCTCAAATGCCAGCGACGCCTTCCTGACCAGCTTCTGCAATTCAGCCAGCCGTCTTCCCAGGGCATCCATATCGGCCGATACCAGCACGGCGGCCACTACCTTGTTGAGCATGACAATCGGCAGGACCAGCAGCGAGGTTTCGGAACCCGCCTTCAGCGCCTGGAGGATCTGACGATTTTCGGGGGTATTGATCAAAGCTCCCATGGAAAAGTTCCTTGTCTCGACAATGTCCCGCATTACCGACGGTTTGCCCAGTAGCAGGCTCAACTCTCCGAAACCGGACAGCAGTTCTCCGCCGGTAACCGCACGCCACCCCACGGCAGCATTGCCTCGCACAATGAACAGCGCCCCGGTGGTAAATTCCTGCCCCAGATATTTAATGAATATATCGGCGATTTCGTCACGTTCCCTGGCTGCGGCAAAAGCGAACGAAAGCTTGTCGATCGTGTAGCGGCCCAGCTTCTCTTCCTGCGTGACCAGCTCCTCGGGCAGATCGGGCAAGGAACCAAACCCTTCGAATTCAGCCGGTATTTCAATATTGAGCAGTTCACCATCTTCTTTTCGATAGGTTACCGCGATCGGGTCATGAGTCGGCCCCTCGTCGGGTAAGGTTCCCTGCTTCGGCGCAGCCGCACTCTTGAATCCACCCGATACCCTCAGATAGCGCATGTCACGTTGGATCTGGTAATATTTCTCCAGTGCAAAGGCGATCCGGATATCCGGGGCAATAAAGGGCTGGATGATATAACCCGTTACGAATGCAAGCTCGTCGATGGCAGTGAAGTCGGTTGGATCTGACATGGCGATACTCAGACGCTTGTTTTCCAGCTTGAAGGGAATTACTCGATGCTTTTCGGCTAACGAAGAGGGCAGCAAGCTGTAAACAGTATAGGTCACTTCCATGAGTTCCTTGCGAGTCGCTGCGGGCACACCCAGCTTCTTGCTAAGGAGCTTTACCAACTTGCCTTCATCGATAAAACCCATTTCGATCAGGCTGCTGCCCAGTTTGATGCCAAAAATAACCTGGCACTTGAGGGCTTCTTCGAGCTGCTCCTGCGTCAACAAACCTTCGTTTATGAGTAATTCACCCAGTTTCAAAGCCATGGTAACCTTGTCTCCTATTTTTGCATGTGTATCACTGTATCTCAGGCTTTAGCAATGTCCCTTTGATCGGTACCCGATACACGCCCGGTGAGACAATGAACTTGGCCAGCAACAGAAAAACCAGCTTCTGACTGTCGAGGAATTCCGGCTTGGGCATGATTTCCAGCGACAGGTTTAGAGGTGTTTTGAGCGCATGCGCCCCGCTGGGAAGATCACCGGAAAGCCGCATGTAAACCCCTTCTCCCTGCAGCGTGAAACTTTCCAGCCGGGCAGCGCCATTCACAATCCGCACCATCCCTTGTGATCTCAGATTGGCTGCATCCGGGAGCGGAAACGCACCCAGCTTCACCCCGGAAAATTCCAGATGGCGGACCTCCAACTTCAGATCTCCATTCAATCCTTTTGGACCACGCTTGACACGCCCTTCGCTCCACAGATTGCCGCCGGCCTTGGCCCCCAGTACTGTTTTGAAAAAAGGGATGTCTGCCAGGCCAACTCCCTCGGAATGGAGCTTAAGGGCATCCTGTCCGGTCAGGCCGTACTCCAGGCCCATCTGTCCAGACCCGATGGTGGCCTTCGCGCCCAACGCCAGCCGCCCTGTCAGCAGCGGCAACAGGCGGAGTTGCAGCTTCAACCGTTTGCAGCTGAACAGCCCCCCTTGATCGGAAGACAGCAACAGGTTGTCCCAGACCAGGCCAGGCAGAATAGTTTTGCGGGCCTCGGGCGTCAGGGTCAGACCTTGGGCTGCCAGAATCTGGTTGATTGCGGCGTTGACCCGACCCATGGGAATAAATAGGTAGATACAGGCCATAAACAGGCACAGGCCGGCGGCCAGCAGACCAACGCCCCGCAGCAGTCTCTGCCGTTTAATCATCTGGTTGTCCCGGGGACCGGCTTCAGCAAGGCTACAATCAGGGCCAAATCCAAACGGGAGGGGTCGTCAAACCGTACCCGCAGGTTGGCCTTTTTCACCACCATCGGGCGGCTTCCCTTCTCCAGCCGATAGACCAGATTGATTGCCTCATTGGTCGCCAAACTATCCATGCGCACATCCGCGACATCCTCAATGATGCCACTGCGTTCCTCGCCCTTGAGCACCGCGATCTTGAGCCCCTTGCCCTTGATGCCGATCTCTTCAATGATCTTGGCTGGGGAATCATCGGCACGCAGCGCTGCCATCCGACCGGTCAACAAGGAAGCTGATTGCGTGGCCGTGCGATAAGCCACCTTGAGCGGCAGCAGCTCCTTAAGCACCAGTTCGCGGGCCGTGCGCTTGCGCTCCAGGTCAGCAACCTTGGCTGCCAGGGCCGACCAGGCCATGAGAATCACCAGCAGTGCAATCAAGGCATACCCGGCCCGCAAGCGAATCCGGTTATCCAGGCTGCGCCAGACATCAAGTGCATCCGTAAGGAGTCTCATTTCTTCACCTCCTTGAGAGTGCCGGTCAGCGTAAAGGTCACCGCTCCGTCAGGCCGGCTCTTGACCTCGCCCAGCTCAACGGTTGATAGTAACGGGGTCAGGGCGGCCTTGAACTCATTGAC
>Ga0209317_1002429_pt1 | contig 13561 bp, 13 predicted proteins | sample RifGroB2_FD_183994 | JGI IMG/M metagenome (GOLD analysis project Ga0209317, IMG submission 183994) | Soil microbial communities from Rifle, Colorado, USA - Groundwater B2 (SPAdes) (version 2) | ecosystem: Environmental > Terrestrial > Soil > Unclassified | place: Rifle, Colorado | collected...
GGGCTCAAGCCGGTGTTCGCTCGGAAGGGTTCGGTTACGGCAGGCAACAGTTCGCAGATGTCGGATGGCGCGGGTGCGGTGCTGCTGTGCAGCGAGGCGGCACTGAAGCGCTATAACCTTGCGCCCATCGGCAGGTTTCTGGGTTTCAGCGTGGCGGGCGTGCCGCCGGAAATCATGGGTATCGGCCCGAAAGAAGCGATTCCACGCGTGTTGAAGCAAACCGGTTTGCGGCTCGACGATATGGACTGGATTGAGCTGAACGAGGCGTTTGCCGCGCAGACGCTGGCGGTTATCAACGATGTCGGCCTCGATCCGGCGAAGGTGAATCCGCTTGGCGGCGCGATTGCATTGGGGCATCCGCTCGGCGCGACCGGCGCGATCCGCACCGCGACTTTGCTGCACGGCCTGCGTCGCCGCAAGCAGAAATATGGCATGGTGACGATGTGCATTGGAACGGGAATGGGCGCGGCGGGGATATTCGAGAGCATTTAGTGGGGATTTGAGAAAGAAATGATGGGCGCGGTAGTGGATTTTCAACATCCTGTTAACAGTAACGAATTGCTGGAGTGAATGATAGGCCATGGTCTTGCCCAACTTGATGAACGATGTCCCCGATGGGTTAATAACTCCCGGTTTTGTTTCCAGGCGGCCGGAAGGGGTGTTTATTGATTTGCCGCATTTGTATGGGGCGGGGGGGTTTTTGTTGTTTGTCGATCGCCTGTTCACCGGAGAAGCGCGGTTTTTCCGTTTGGATTATGCCGTTTTTCTCAAGTTGCTTTATGACGCCGATTGGTTGGCGGAGATGCAAGGCAAATGCAAGGAAGTCAAGCTTGCGGCGGAAATTGTCAGGTTCTTGCCGGAGCGCCGTACGCTCTACAGGGCAGTCAAGATACTTGAAGGCGGGAAACGCGTCGAGTATGTTTTTGAGCCGGTCGGTATCGAAGTGAGCAGCGATGAGCCGATTTATGGCGAACCGGACGAAAACGGTATTGCAAGCATTGTCAGATACGAGCATAAAACCGAGTTGCAGCCGGCCAAACTGGATTTCGACGAGTTCGTTGCCGATATGTGGCTGAAGGGAGTGAAATTCGGCATTGATGTAAAAGCCGTACAGCCGGCCATTGCCAGCGCTACGCCGGCTCGCGTGACGATTGCACGATATCTTGATCCTACGGAAGGTAGCGATGCCGAGATCATGGAAGTATCCAGCCGTTTGCATCGGGATAATTCGCCCAGAATCATGGCGAACGGCCAGGCCGACTTGCGTATTTTTCAGAACCGGTTTCCGCAAATGGCCAAAGGGGAGCGTATGCTCAAAAAAATCCCGCGCAAGCTGGGCAAGCGGGGATACAGGGTGACGGGTGAGGTCATCGAACCGAGAATGCCGAAGGATCTGGATTTACATGCGCTTGCTTCATTCGGGACGTGTGTCGAACAGGGGCCGGATGGCGAATGCATTGTGGCGGCGCAGGATGGATTCCTGATACTGGATACTCGTTCAAACAAGGTGTCCATCACCGAGAAAATCGAAACCAAAGAAGGTGTCAGCGTCAGGACAACCGGCGATTTGGCTTTGGCGGTGGATGAGTTCATCGAGCATGGCGAGGTGCAGGAAGGCCGTGCAGTCAAGGGAAAGCACATGACTTTCCTTTCCAATGTGTTCGGTAGCGTGATTTCGCAGGGCGGCAATATTCGCATCAGTGGCAATCTATCTGGTGGCCGTGCGGAATCGGCAGGCGGGAATGTCACGCTGGAGGCGCGCGCTTCGCGAGCAGTAATTCTTGCGCATGACGGCGAAGTGACGGCCAGGTTTTGCGAGAACAGTACGATTATCGGCAAGATTGTTCGCGTCGAATATGCGGTGAATTGCGAAATCATCGGCGAAGAAGTGTTCGCCGATAAAGTTGAGGGATGCGTGGTTGCGGCGGAAAAAATCAAGATTATTTCTTCCGATGAGCGCAAAGGGAGGGAGACGCTGGTGACGGTGTTTGTCCCGGATTTCTCCGGAATTGATCAGCGCATTGTAAACCTGAAAAAAGAAATTGCCGATGCTCGGGCGAATATCGAAACCAAAATGCGAGAGGTCGAACGAATAAAATCTGATCAGGAGTACGCGAAATATTTTGCACTGGCAGAAAAGATCAGAAGCGGCGCAATCAAGTTGGCGGGAGAGCAGACCGGCACTTGGCAAAAGCTGGTTGTAAAAAACGCCAAAGTGGCCAATCAGGTAATAATGCTGGAAGAGAAAATTGGTGAGCTTGATAAATCAATCGAGGCATCCGAAGAAGAACTCTCTTGTGCCGTGCATGACCGCGAAGGGATGGGAGAGGATATTTTTTGCGTGATAGACAAGGTTGCCGGTCAAACTAGCGGACAAGCAATGAAGATTGAAAATGGCATGGATATTTTCGGTGGCATGTCGGGTAACGACATCAGGAGTTATCTGCAGAAGGCGGATAGTTGCAAATCACGGTTTTTTTCGGATGATGAAGGCGCTATCAACTGGAAATTCAAAAAACCCGGAGAATCCTGAGCGGAAGCTGCATTGACTCGAGAATAAGGAGTGATAGTGGATTTGGAAGAAACCTGCCTGGAGACTACCTTGGTATATGAAGGAAGTTTCATGCAAGTGCGGAAAGATAATGTGCGCCTGCCGAATGGCGCAATAAGCAGCCGCGAATATATCACTCATCCCGGCGCGGTGGCGGTGCTGGCGCTGCTGGATAACGGCAATCTGGTGCTGGAGCGCCAATTTCGCTACGCGCCGCAGCGCGAATTCATCGAACTGCCCGCCGGAAAAATCGATCATGGCGAGGATATTTTGCTTACCGCGCAGCGCGAGTTGCTGGAAGAAACAGGTTATGCGGCAAGCGAGTGGCAGCACCTTACCACGGCCTGGCCTTGCATCGGCTATGCCGACGAACGCATAGAATATTTTCTGGCGCGCGGCCTGACGCATCAAGGGCGCAATCTGGACGATGGCGAGTTTCTGGAAGTGCTCGAATTATCCTTGCAGGAAGCGATAGCGTGGATACGCCTGGGCAAGATCAACGACAGCAAAACCATCGTCGGGCTGTTCTGGCTGGAGAAACACCTCAATAATTGGGTTGACGCAAAACCCGATGGCAATTAGCGGACGGCTTCCTTGAGCTGTTCGAGGATAGCCGGGTTTTCCAATGTCGAAACGTCCTGGGTAATTTCCTCTCCCCTGGCAATGGCGCGCAGCAGACGGCGCATGATTTTGCCTGAGCGGGTCTTGGGCAGGTTGTCGCCGAAGCGGATTTCGTCTGGTTTGGCGATTGGGCCGATTTCCTTGCTTACCCAGTTGCGCAGCATCTCGGCGATTTCCCTGGCCTTGGCAGGATCGTCAGGGCGTGCGCCCTTCAGCACGACGAAGGCCGCTATTGCTTCGCCCTTGATTTCATGTGGCTTGCCGACCACGGCGGCTTCGGCGACCAGCGGATTAGCGGCCAGCGCCGATTCGATTTCCATCGTCCCGAGGCGGTGGCCAGAGACGTTCAGCACATCGTCGATGCGCCCCATGATCCAGAAATAGCCATCTTCGTCGCGGTGCGCAGAATCCCCCGCCAGATAATAGCCGTGCATTTCTTCCGGGAAATAAGATTTTTTATAGCGTTCCGGGTCACCCCAGATGGTGCGGATCTGTGACGGGAACGGGCGCTTGATGACGAGGAAACCGCCGTTCGGGCCATGCACTTCCTCGCCGGCTTCGTCGACGATGGTTGCCATGATGCCAGGCAGCGGCAACGTACAGGTACCCGGTTTGATCGGCATCGCGCCGGGCAGCGGCGCGATCATGTGCGCGCCGGTTTCGGTCTGCCACCAGGTGTCCACGATCGGGCAGCGCGAGCGGCCGACCTCGGTGTAGTACCACATCCACGCCTCGGGATTGATCGGTTCGCCGACCGAGCCGAGCAGGCGCAGGCTCGACAAATCATATTTTTTCGGCAAGTCGCCGCCGAGCTTGATCAGCGAACGGATCGCGGTCGGCGCGGTGTAGAAGGTCGTCACCTTGTGATCCTGGATCATCTTCCAGAAGCGCCCGGCATCGGGCCAGGTCGGCACACTCTCGAAGACCACCTGCGTCGCGCCCATCGCCAGCGGCCCGTAGGTGGTGTAGGTATGTCCGGTGACCCAGCCCACGTCGGCGGTGCACCAGAAAATGTCGGCGGGCTTGTAATCGAACACCCATTGCATCGACAGCATCGCCACGAGCAGGTAGCCGCCGCTGGAATGCTGCACCCCCTTGGGTTTGCCGGTGGAACCGGAGGTGTAGAGGATGAACAGCGGGTGTTCCGCGCCGACCCATTCCGGCTCGCAGCTTATGTCCTGACCCGCCGTCAAATCATGCCACCAGACATCGCGCCCGGCATGCCATGCGGTTTCGCAGGCGGCGCGCCGGTAGACGATGACGCTGTGCACCATGTCGCAATCGCCCATCGCCAGCGCTTCGTCCACTGCCGGCTTCAGCGCCATTACCCTGCCGCCGCGCATTTGCGCGTCGGCGGTGATCACCGCGCATGCCCCGGCATCGGTGATGCGCTCGTGCAGGCTCTTCGAGGAAAAACCGGCGAACACCACCGAATGGATCGCGCCGATGCGCGCGCAGGCCTGCATCGCGATCACCACCTCGATGCTCATCGGCATGTAGACGACGACGCGGTCGCCCTTTTTGATGCCGCGCGACTTCAGGCCGTTGGCGAACTGGCAGACGCGCGCGTGCAGGTCGCGGTAATTTATTCGCGTCACCGTGCTGTCGTCGGCCTCGAAAATGATCGCGGTTTTTTCCGGCTGGTTGGCGAGATGCTTGTCGAGGCAGTTCCAGGAAACATTCAGTTCGCCGTCTTCAAACCACTTGAAGAAGGGCGCGTTGCTTTCGTCCAGCGTCCTGGTAAAAGGTTTTTTCCACAGCAAAGTCTCGCGCGCCAGCCTGGCCCAATAGCCCGCATAGTCCTGCTCCGCCTCCTTGCACAGGACTCGGTAACTTTCCATGCCGGAGACATTGGCCTGCCGGACAAACTCATTGGAAGGGTTGAACACACGGGTTTCATGCAATATGGACTGGATGTCAGACATTAAGTGTCTCCTCGATAGCGGTGGTGGAAACGCAAAAGAAAAATTGGAATGGAGTGAATGTAGGTTTTTTCGCCCTGAACTGTCAACAATAAATGGGGCAAGCTATTTGATGCTTGCCTTTGCCGTGTTTTTTGACAAGAATGGCGTGGCTCAATATATATAAAGCGATATAAAGCGCCAAATTTCATCAAACCCTTAAAAACTGGAAGAACGTCATGCCGTTATCCCCAAGTAAGAAACCAGCTAAAACGACGAAAAAGACTGAAATCAAATTGTTCGTGCTGGATACCAATGTTTTATTGCATGACCCGACCAGCCTGTTTCGCTTTGAGGAACACGATATTTGCCTGCCGATGTTCGTATTGGAGGAGCTGGACAACAAGAAAAAAGGCATGACCGAAGTAGCGCGCAATGCGCGCCAGGCCAGCCGCTTCCTGGATGAAATCGTCAGCGATGCGCCGCACAGGATAGAGGAGGGCATCGCGCTGGAATCCGCTGCATACAAGGGCTGCACCGGGCGACTGTTTTTGCAGACAAGTTTCATCAAGCACGAACTGCCGCAGCATCTGGAGCTTGGCAAGGCGGATAACGCGATCCTCGGCGTGGTCATCGGCATGCAGAAGCTGCACCCGCAGCGCGCGGTGATCCTGGTCTCCAAGGACATCAACATGCGCATCAAGGCGCGTGCGCTGGGCCTGGAAGCGCAGGACTATTTCAACGACAAGGTGCTGGAAGACACCGACCTGCTCTACACCGGCGTGCTGCCGCTGCCGGATGATTTCTGGGACAGGCACAGCAAGGATATGAAATCGTGGCAGAAGGAAGGCCACACCTATTACCAGATCCAGGGCCCGCTATGCGGGGCATTCTTCATCAATCAGTTCGTCTATCAGGAAAACGACACCTCGCCGTTCTATGCCGTGGTGATGGAACAGAACGACCAGACCGCGCTGCTGCGCACACTGACCGATTACACGCACAGCAAGAACAACGTGTGGGGCATCACGGCGCGCAACCGCGAGCAGAACTTCGTGCTCAACCTGCTGCTGAACCCGGATATCGATTTCGTCACGCTATTGGGGCAGGCGGGCACCGGAAAGACCCTGCTGACGCTGGCTGCGGGGCTGCTGCAAACGCTGGAGAACAAGCTGTATTCGGAGATCATCATCACCCGCGTGACGGTTCCGGTCGGCGAGGACATCGGCTTCCTGCCTGGCACCGAGGAAGAGAAGATGACGCCGTGGATGGGCGCGCTGGAAGACAATCTCGATGTGCTGAACAAGTCCGACGATGAAGGCGGCGACTGGGGACGCGCGGCGACCCGCGACCTGATCCGCTCGCGCATCAAGGTGAAATCGCTGAACTTCATGCGCGGCCGCACTTTCCTGAACAAGTACGTGATCATCGACGAGGCGCAGAACCTCACCCCGAAGCAGATGAAGACGCTGGTGACCCGCGCCGGCCCCGGCACCAAGGTGGTGTGCATGGGCAACATCGCGCAGATCGATACCCCTTACCTCACCGAGGGCAGCTCCGGACTGACCTATGTAGTGGATCGTTTCAAGGGCTGGGCGCACGGTGGGCATGTCACATTACTGCGCGGCGAACGTTCGAGGCTGGCGGATTATGCCGGCGAGGTATTGTAGGGGGCGGCGCGCCGTGCCCCTGCAAAATGGCTTTGCCAAATGGATGAAATCGAAAAATCCGATGCCGAATGGCGTGAGGAACTCACGCCTGAGCAATTCCAGATATGCCGCCAGTGCGGCACCGAACCGGCGTTTAGCGGCGCCTACTGGGATTGCCACGATGTTGGAATTTATCGCTGCATATGCTGCGGTGCTGCACTGTTCGACTCCGAGGCCAAATTTGATTCCGGCTCGGGGTGGCCGAGTTTCTGGCGGCCGTATAAACCCGAGAATGTCATGTCACGCACCGACATCAGCCACGGCATGCAACGCGTGGAGGTGCTTTGCAAGCAATGTGGCGCGCATCTCGGGCATATCTTCCCGGACGGCCCGCCGCCCACCGGGCTGCGCTTCTGCATCAACTCAGCCGCGCTTGCGCTGGACCGGAGTTGATGGGTATCGCTACGCTCAACCCATCCTACGACTAACAACCATCCGCCATCATGAAATTACTGTTCGACCTGTTTCCCATTATCCTGTTCTTCATCGCCTTCAAGGCATTTGATATCTATGTCGCCACGACGGCGGCTATTGCCGCGACCATCGTTCAGATCGTCTGGACCAAATGGCGCCACGGCAAGGTCGATGTGATGCTGTGGGTGAGCTTCGTTATCATCGCAGTGTTCGGCGGCGCCACGCTGATGTTGCACGATGCGACTTTTATCAAGCTGAAGCCTACCGTGCTGTACTGGCTGTTTTCCATCATTCTGTTGTTCTCGAATATATTCTTCAACAAGAATCTGATGCGCGCGCTGCTGCATGAAAAGATCGCCTTGCCGTTGCATGTCTGGCATCGCGTCAATTTGATGTGGAGTTTGTTCTTTGCGCTGCTCGGCATCATTAATCTGTATGTGGCGTCCAACTTTTCTGAAGATGCCTGGGTCAATTTCAAACTGTTCGGCTTCACCGGATTGATGCTGGTATTCATCCTGGTGCAAAGCGCGTGGCTGGCGAAGTATGTGGACGAGAAAAAGGAATCGAATTGATGTTATACGCAATCATCGGGCAGGATGCTCCAAATAGCCTGGACAAACGCATGGCGGCACGCCCCGCGCATCTGGCGCGTTTGCAGGTGTTGCAGGATGAAGGCCGGTTGCTGCTGGCAGGCCCTTTTCCTGCGGTTGATGCCGTCGATCCGGGTGTGGCGGGCTTTACCGGCAGCCTGATTGTTGCCGAATTTGCCTCGTTGCAATCTGCGCGGGAGTGGGCGGATGCCGATCCGTATGCCAGCGGCGGCGTGTTTGGACAAGTCTCCGTCCGGCCGTTCAGGAAAGTATTACCCGCATAGACGCCACCCCGGCGCAGCCTGCCGAAAATGCGAAGATATGTCGCCTTGTGATATATTGCGCGCCGGAAGATTTGACGCACTTTCAAGATGCACGCGTCGATATACAGCGCATGTGCCAAATAAAAGTTGATTTTTAATTCACTTATCGAAAAAAGGATCCGTAATGTTGAAAACAGGTAAATTTGCAGCACTGGCAATTCTGGGCGCATTGGCGATCAACCCGGCGTTTGCCGAAGAAAAATCTGCCGCAATGGTGAACGGTATTTCCATTCCGCAGGCGCGCGTTGACCTGCGCGTCAAGGCCGCCGCTGCGCAAGGGCAGACGGACAGCCCAGAACTGCGCAAGGCTATCCGCGAGGATATGATCAATCTGGAAGTGGTGGCGCAGGAAGCCGTCAAGCTTGGGTTGGATAAAAATCCGGACGTGGTGCAACAGGTTGAACTAGCCAAGCTGTCCATAATTGTCGGTGCTTTTGTACAAGACTACGCCAAAAATCACCCGATCAGCGAGGATCAGCTCAAACAGGAATACGACAAACTGAAGGCCAAGCTTGGCAGCAAGGAATACAACGCTCGGCACGTTCTGGTCGAAACCGAGGAAGAGGCCAAGGCTGTCATCGCGCAACTAGGCAAGAAAGTTAAGTTCGAGAAACTTGCTGAAAAATCCAAGGATACGGGCTCTGCGTCGCAGGGTGGTTTATTGGGCTGGAATATACCGGGCAATTTTGTTCCGGAGTTCGCCAATGCAATGCTTAATCTGAAAAAAGGTGAATACACCAAGGAACCGGTGAGATCGCAATTTGGCTGGCATGTCATCAAATTGGACGATGTGCGCGACATGAAAGTGCCGTCGTTTGAGGAACTTAAGCCGCAACTGCAACAACGCCTGCAACAGCAATCAATCCAGAAGGCCATTAACGACCTGCGGGCAACAGCCAAGATCGAGTAATTGACGGATCATCGGCAGCAAAAAATAGGGGGATGCTATTTGCATCCCCCTTATTATTGGTGCGCCCGGCAGGGCGCACTTGCCTAGAGGGTAATTATGCGCGCTTCTTGAACTCGTTGGTGCGGGTGTCGATTTCGATCTTGTCGCCGATCTCGATGAATGCGGCAACCGGCAACTCGAAGCCGGTGTTGATTTTGGCGGGTTTCATCACCTTGCCGGAAGTGTCGCCACGCACGGCGGGTTCGGTATAAATGACTTCGCGCACGATGGTGTTGGGCAGCTCGACGGAGATCGCCTTGTCGTTGTAGAACACTACTTCGCACGGCATGCCGTCTTCGACATAGTTGATCGCGTCGCCCATGCTTTCCGCTTCAATTTCATACTGGTTGTATTCCTCGTCCATGAACACGTACATCGGATCGGCGAAGTAGGAATAAGTGCACTCCTTGCGATCCAGGATGATCTGGTCGAATTTGTCGTCGGCGCTATACACGGTTTCCTTGCCGGCCTCGGTCAACAGATTTTTCATCTTCATCTTGACCACCGAACCGTTGCGGCCGGAACGGCTGTAATCCGCCTTCAGAATGACCATCGGGTCTGTGCCGACCATAATCACGTTGCCTGCGCGAAGTTCCTGTGCTGTTTTCATGTTTGCTACCCCTCAATTTCGAAGGCGCGCATTCTACCGATTTTCTGGTAAAAATCCAGTAGATTCAACGCCAGATTGTTTTCGGCCAATTGCCGCGCCCAGTCCTGTGCATGGCGCTCCAGCTCGTCACGCGCCGCAGCGAACGCAGGCCACGCATTTCTCGCCCCGTCCTCCTCGTTCCATGCCCGCCACAAGCCTTGCATTGCCAGACTGGCCGCCGTGCCGAGCGGCGCGCTGTACAGGTTCAGAAAGGCTTGCAGTTTTTGCCAGTGCACCGCATCGTGCTGCGGGTAAATCTGCCACACGAACGGCTTGCCTGCCCACTGTGCCCGCACACAGGAGTCCTCGCCGCGCACGAAATTGACATCGCATGCCCACAATATTTCGTCGTAGCGTTCCTGCTCGACGAACGGCAGCATGCGTACCTGCAGGCCGCCTCTCTGCAGGTCGGGATTCATCCCGACATGCCTGTTGCGTCGGGATGAATCCCAACCTGCATTCTCGAAATACTGCAGAACCTGCGGCAGGATGCGCCCCTCCGGCACGAGGCACAGCACTGGCCGCTCGCCGCTTGCCCAGGCATCGAACAATCCGGCCAGCGCGGCGTTCTCATAACCGAACAGCGAGACTTTCAGCGTTCCCGCGCCTGGCGCTTTCATGCCGATGGATTGCCAGAACGCCTGCTGCAGCATGGCATCGCGCTGGAACGCATCGCGCCGCGCCAACAAGTCACCCTCCAGTAACAGCCCGCCGGTTTGTGGAGTAAAACCGGGAAAGAAAAAATACCTGGTCAGCGGCAATGATGGATGCGGCGAAGGCAACTCGTGGCAGCCCGCGACCCAGTCTTCGGCGCTCAGATATTCGAGATTGATCCAGACGGATCGCTGCCGCGCCGCCATCGCCTCGATGTAGCCTTGTGGCAACTTGCAGGCGAACGCTTCGATCACCAGCTCAGCAGGCTGCGTTTCTGGAAACGGCTTGAACCAGCGCCGTACTTCCACGCCCCGGCAATGCTGGACGTCCAGCTCCGCATTCGCCTCGTGGCACAGCTTGGCCAGACTGTTCAAATCATCCACCCATAGCCTGACCGCGAGGCCATGCTCATTTGCCAGTTGCCGTGCCAGTCGCCAGCACACACCGATGTCGCCGTAGTTGTCGATGACATTGCAGAAGATATCGCAAAAAACAGGAGGCAGACTACGCTTTCCGGCTGGCATCACAGCAACCCCTCATGGTTCATATTGTTCGTTGACACCAATGCCGGCAAGGTCGCAGAATGCCGCAACGGCAAGGGCAAGGGCAAACTGCCTGGTTTGTTTGTCGGCATGGCGATCAATGCCAGCAAGGGCGGAGTTAATTCTGTGCAAATGAATGAGATGCTTAAGCACAAACTTGCAGGATAAAAGCGACGATTATTTTTGGTCATCCGAAATCGGCATCTTCAGAGGAGCTATTGATCATGAAAAAGACATCCAACGTTTTTATCCTGGCTGCACTGTTGTATTTCTGCAATGGCCTTGTTTCTTTGGTCTATGGGCATTCTCTCGTCTTCGGCCCGGAATTTTTTTCCAGTGAAAGCGGCAAGCCTCAGCGGGTGGTTAAGCGTTTTTCCGTTCATGATGTCAATCAGAAATTTTTCGTTTCGGTCCAAAATGGAATAAGCAGTGAGCAAAAGGTGGCCAAGGGCACAGTTAGTATAAACGGGGAGCTTATCGCCACGCCCGATGAGCTTGGCAAGCAGTTCAAGATTTTGACGAAACCCATAACACTCCAAAAAGAAAATGATATCTTGGTTGAGGTAACGGGTGAGGCTGGCGCGTCGCTTATCGTCACCATAATGAGCCTGGAAAATCGCGCAGTAACCGCCACAATCACTCCTATTGGAGAGGCGGTGGATCTCGATGGGTATGCATCGGTCATATTTCCTGCCGGCACTTTTAACGCTACTCAGAAGGTCACAATATCCGTCACTACCTCCCCCTCAATTCAGGATGTTTTTGAGGCCCATGCCACAGGGCCTCGTTTGCCCTATGAAATCAGGATAAACACAGGGAGCAAGGCACCAGAGAAAGATATCGAGGTCAGTGTAAACCATCCTGAATCCTTTTTTGCATCGGATTATCAAATCCATGTATTTGCCCGGATGCATGACAATCCAGATGCCCCGGATGTGCATGACCGGTTTTTCATGCTCAGTTCCGGATTGGACGATAAAGTCATGACGACTCTAACAACACTGCCGAAGCATGCTTTTTCAAACCGCTACGGCAAAAACGGGACGTATGAAGCGATCATTACCGTCGGGTTGATTCATTAAATCTGGAAATGTTCTTTACTCGGCATGCAACGCCGCCACCGGGTCGAGCTTGGCCGCACGCCGTGCGGGCATCACGCCTGCCGCAAGGCCGATGCTGATCGCACTCAGTTCGGCAAGCACGGCAAACAGCCACGGCGTATGCACCGGCAGCGCCGGAAACAGCAGGTGCAGCGCTTGCGCGATGCCGACTCCAAGCGCCAGCCCAGCCAGGCCGCCCAGCGCGGACAGCAGCATCGCCTCGCCCAGAAACAGCGTCAGCACCTGCCGCTCTTGCGCACCCAGCGCGCGCAGCAGCCCGATTTCTGAGGTGCGCTCGGTGACGGCCATGGTCATGATGGTCAGGATACCCACTGCGCCGACCAGCAGCGAGATGCCCCCCAGCGCGCCGACGGCGAAGGTGATGACATCGAGAACCGAACCCAGCACCTCCAGTGCCTGCTCCTGCGAAATAATCGTGAAGTCCTCGCTCCCGTGCCTGTCCTTGAGTCGTTCGGTGATGGCGCGTATCACCGCATTTACATCGGCGCTGGCGCGATAGCTCACCTGCATTTCCATCAGTCCCGGGCGGTTGAGCAGCTCCATCGCGCGCGCCGCCGGGATAATCACGGTATCGTCCATATCGAAACCGAGTATCTGCCCCTTGGATTCCATTACGCCGATTATCCGGTAGCGTTGCCCGCCGACGCGCAGATAGCTGCCGAGCGGATTCTGCCCGGCGAAAAGTTCCTGGTTCACCTTCGCGCCGAGCACGACGAACGCACGCGCCTGCTCGTTGTCTTCATCCGGCCAGAAGCTGCCGCTCTGCACTTTCATCGTGAACGCCTTGGCAAAATCGCGTCCTTCGCCCAACACCGTGGTGCGCCGCGTCTTGTTATTGGCGCGCACTTCGACGTTGCCCATCACGCTGGGGTTAACGTTTTCGACATAAGGCAAGTGGCGCAGCGCATCCGCATCCTCCAGCGAGAGCGGCCTGACCGAACCGAACATACCGACATTGCCGCCCTGCGTCTGCGTTTTGCCCGGTTGGATCGTGATGATGTTGGTGCCGAACTGCGAGAACTCCGCCAGCACGAACTGATGCAAGCCTTCACCGATGGATGTCAGCAGGATCACCGCCGTGATACCGATGGCGATGCCCAACCCGGTCAGGAAGCTGCGCATCCGGTAGGACAGGAAGCTGGAGATGGTCAGCTTGGCGAGATCAGGAAATAACATAGTTCGTCACGTTTGCTCTCACTTGGCAGGCCACGTCTGAGATGTATGCAGCACACGCAAGACGGTAACAGTGTTGCCGGATGCTTCGTACACCAAAACGTAGCTCGGATGCACCACTGCTTCCCTGGTGTTCTTCATGCGTCCGGGCTTAAACAGTTTTGGCTGCTCAATAAGCGAGCCTGCTTTCTCCTCGAACAGGTTGTCAAGATCGAGCGCGGCTTGCGGATTGTCCTGGGCGATAAAGTCCATGATCCGCTCCCGGTCGTCGAATGCCCGTGGCCTCCATTCGAGTTTCATGCAGCAGTTTTAATGCGCTTTTGCAGCTCTTTGCGCCTGGCCGCAAAATGTTTCTTGACCTCTG
>Ga0209317_1002430_pt1 | contig 13560 bp, 8 predicted proteins | sample RifGroB2_FD_183994 | JGI IMG/M metagenome (GOLD analysis project Ga0209317, IMG submission 183994) | Soil microbial communities from Rifle, Colorado, USA - Groundwater B2 (SPAdes) (version 2) | ecosystem: Environmental > Terrestrial > Soil > Unclassified | place: Rifle, Colorado | collected...
CGCGCCGCGCCGGGCTGCATCATCAGTGTGGCGATCTGGTGGCCGAGGTAGTCGGCAGGCGGCGATAAACGCAGGCCCAGCGGGAAAGTCAGCGCGCTCAGCATCCAGCGCGCCGGGGCGTTCGGGAAGTTCCGGATCACGCCATCAAAGGCTTGCTGGGCCTGGTACAACGCGTCCTGTACCGCCCAATGCAGCAGCGGCAAATCCTCGGCAGGACGGCCGTCGTCCTCGAAGCGCTTCAGCGCCGCCGAGCACAAATACAGCATGCTCAGCACATCGCCGAGGCGCGCGGAAATTTTCTCGCGCCGCTTCAGCGAGCCGCCCAGCACCACCATCGCCACATCCGCGCTCAACGCGAATGATGCGGAGAAGCGCGTCAATTGCTGGTAGTAGCGGCGGGTTTCGCCGCCCGGAGGCGCCGGGATGCCGCGCCCGTTGGACAGTGCGAACACGAGGCTGCGCGCCGCGTTGCCCAGCGCGAAACTGATGTGCCCGAACAAGGCTTCGTCGAACTGATGCAGCGCGCGCTGGTGGTTCCGGTCATGTGCCGCCGCAATCTCCTTCAGCACGTAGGGATGGGAGCGGATTGCGCCCTGGCCGAAGATGATCATGCTGCGCGTCAGGATGTTCGCGCCTTCCACGGTGATCGTGACCGGCGCCAACTCGTAGCCGCGACCGAGGTAATTCTCCGGTCCGAGGCAGATGCCCTTGCCGCCATGCACGTCCATCGCGTCGTTGATGACGGTGCGCCCGCGCTCGGTCGCGTGGTATTTGACGATCGCGGAAATCACCGACGGCTTCTCGCCCAGGTCCACCGCCAGCGCGGTGAACTGGCGCGCCGCGTCGATCATGTAGGTATAGGCGCCGATGCGCGCCAGCGGCTCCTCCACGCCTTCAAACTTGCCGATCGGCATCTTGAACTGTTTGCGTACCCGGCTGTAAGCGCCGCTGGTGCGCGCCGCCAGTTTCATGCCGCCGATGCTGCTGGCGGGCAGCGAAATCGAGCGTCCCGCCGCCAGGCATTCCATCAGCATGCGCCAGCCCTGCCCGATGCGCGGTATGCCGCCAATGATGCAGTCCATCGGGACGAACACCTCCTTGCCCTGTGTCGGCCCGTTGAGGAACGCAGAGTTCAGCGGAAAGTGGCGGCGGCCGATTTGCACGCCCGGCAAGTCGGTGGGAATCAGCGCGAGCGTGATGCCGCGATCGGTTTCCCCGCCCAGCAAGCGCTCCGGGTCATACAGCTTGAACGCCAGGCCGAGCAGCGTCGCCACCGGCGCGAGCGTGATGTAGCGCTTCTCCCAGGTCAGGCGGATACCCAGCACGCGCTGCCCGGCGAATTCGCCGTAGCACACCTCGCCGCAATCGGGGATCGCGCCGGCATCCGACCCGGCGAACGGGCCGGTCAGCGCGAAACACGGCACTTCGAGGCCGCACGCCAGGCGATGCAGGTATTTTTCCTTTTGCTCGTCCGTGCCGTAGTGCAACAGCAATTCGGCGGGCCCCAGCGAATTCGGCACCATCACCGTCACCGCCGCCGTGCCGCTGCGCGAAGCCACCTTGCTCACCACCGCCGAATGCGCCTGCGCGGATAACTCCAGGCCGCCGTAGCGTTTCGGGATGATCATGCCGAAGAAGCCCTTGGTCTTCATGAACTGCCAGACTTCGGGCGGTAGATCGGCGCGCTTGTGCGTGATATCCCAATCGTCCAGCATCGCGCACAGCTGCTCGACTTCGTTGTCCAGGAAGGCCTGCTCCGCCGCGCTCAATCCGCATTTGGGAAAGGCCAGCAATTTATTCCAGTCGGGATGCCCGCTGAACAGGTCGCCGTCCCACCACACCGTGCCGGCGTCGATCGCCTCCTGTTCGGTAGCGGAAATTTGCGGCAGGATTTTGCGGAAGATTTTAAGGACTGTGCCGCTGACGACATTGCGGCGCAACACAGGAATACCGAACAACACGATGAACAGAAACAGCGCCAGATAAACCGCCTGCAATGCGGTATCCGAAATGCGCGACTGGATCGCCACCACTGGCACGATCACCATCATCGCCAGCACCCAACTGGTGATGGAGGCGCGGAAGAAGGCCAGCACCAGAATTACGATGAGTACCGCCACCAGCATCAGAATTGCCACCGCCTACCCCTATTGCCGTTATCCCAAGCCGGACAAACCGGGATCAAAAAGCTTCATGTTGGGCAAAGCGCAGCGTGCCCAACGAACGAAGACATCATTTTAATGTTGGGCACACTGCGCTTTGCCCAACCTACGCACTACGCACCGGCCGTAAAGCCGGACGTTGCAATCATCCTCAACGGCGTACTGTCGCCATTTTCACCCGGTTGCGCCCGTCCGTCTTGGCCTGCTGGAGCGCTCCCTCGGCGACCGCCAGCACCGAATCCAGCGTATCGCCGGACTGCACCGCAGCAACGCCGAGCGAAACCGTAACATGCTCCACCTGAATCGTCTGGGTGTCGCCGACAGACAGCGGCGCGCTGCTCTTGCCGAAACGCAACACCGGCGCCGCCACTGCTTCGCGCAGGCGCTCGGCCATTTTCATCGCCCCATCGGGCAATTTTTCCGCCAACAATACGGCAAACATATCACCGCCCAGGTACCCAAATAAATCCTGCGGCCTCAGGTTTACCGCCATGATTCGCGCCACTCCCTTCAGGACACTGTCGCCCGCAAGATGGCCGTGGTTATCATTAAACTCCTTGAAACGGTCGATATCCGCCACCAGCAGAAAGAGCTGCACCCCACTGCGCTCGCAACGCTGCGCCATGCGGTAGAACGCCTCGTTCATCCAGCTCCTGTTGTGCAATCCCGTCAGCGTATCGATATTGGCGGCCACCTCGAATTCGAGACTGGGTTCAGATGTCGTCACCTGCAGCAGATTATCGTTGCGGATGCGGCCGGCAAGGATAGCCAGCAAGTTGCGCGCAATGTCATTCGAGCTATCCACCATAGCCCAGACCAGCTCATGCGGCACCACCATCATGCGCGTGTCCCGCGCCGCCATGACCAGCGCCGCACTATTCCCGCCATCGATCAGCGACAGCTCGCCGACACATTCGCCCGATCCCAGTACGGCATGCACAGGCAGACCCCGTCCGTTCAGATAGACGCGGAGTTCGCCATCCAGCACCAGATAAAGCGAGGTATTCTTCTGGCCGACTTCCAGCAGTGTCGCACCGTTTTTCAGGGTGGTTACTTGACAGCCTTTGAGAATATGCGCCACGCTCTCCAGGCCAATACCTCGGAACAACTTGTTCCGTTCCAGCAGCGTGCGATCAGGAATAGTCATCGTCGCGTTCTTCAACATAGTGTAATGGGCCAAGTATACACAAAGGCCATTGGGATTTGCGGGGAACGAATCGCTACGCGAGTTTTACGTTAACGCACCCGGTTCACCGCCTCTTCGACGCGCTCCACCGCGATGATCTCGATGCCGGCGATTTTCTGCTTTGGTGCGTTGGCTTTCGGGATGATCGCCTGCGTGAAGCCCAGCTTGGCGGCTTCGCGCAGGCGTTCCTGGCCGCGCTGCACCGGACGCACTTCGCCCGCCAGACCGACTTCGCCGAACACCACCAGCTTCTCCGGCAGCGGCTTGTTGCGCAGCGATGAGACCATCGCGAGGATCACCGCGAGGTCGGCGCCCGGCTCGGTGATCTTCACGCCGCCGACCGCGTTGATGAACACATCCTGATCGAAGCAGGCGATGCCCGCGTGGCGGTGCAGCACCGCGAGCAGCATCGCCAGCCGGTTTTGCTCCAAACCTAATGATAGCCGCCGCACGTTCGGCGAATGCGCCTCGTCGAGCAATGCCTGAATTTCCACCAGCAGCGGGCGCGTGCCTTCCTGCGTGACCATCACGCACGAACCCGCGACCTGCTGACCGTGCTGCGACAGGAACAATGCGGACGGGTTGCTCACCTCGCGCAAGCCCTTCTCGGTCATCGCGAACACGCCGAGTTCGTTCACCGCGCCGAAGCGGTTCTTGAATGCGCGGATCAGGCGGAAGCTGGAATGGGTGTCGCCCTCGAAATACAGCACTGTGTCGACGATATGTTCCAGCACGCGCGGCCCGGCCAGCGCGCCTTCCTTGGTGACGTGGCCGACCAGGATGATGGTGATGTTCTGGCTCTTGGCGATGCGCGTCAGTTGCGCGGCGCATTCGCGCACCTGCGCCACCGAGCCGGGCGCGGAAGTGAGCTGTTCGGAATAGACGGTCTGGATCGAGTCGATCACCACCACGTCCGGCTTGTCGTTTGCATTATTGGCAGCGATGGCAGCCTGGATTTTTTCCAGCTGGATTTCCGGCAGCAGGCGCAGGTTGCGCGCATCCAGCGCCAGGCGTTTGGCGCGCAGCGCGATCTGCTGCGCCGATTCCTCGCCGCTGACATACAGGGTGTTCTGCTGTTTGGAAAGATGCGCCAGCACCTGCAGCAGCAGCGTGGACTTGCCGATGCCCGGATCGCCGCCGATCAGCACCACCGCGCCTTGCACCAGCCCGCCGCCGAGCACGCGGTCGAATTCCTCGATACCGGTCGGCGTGCGCGGCACTTCCGCCGCCTCCACCTCGGAGAGCCTCTGCACCTTGCCGCTCGCCGCCAATGCGCTGAAGCGGTTGCCGCCCTTGACGACAGCCTCCGCGACCGACTCGATCAGCGTATTCCATTCCATGCAATGCGGGCATTGCCCCTGCCACTTCGGCGTCTGCCCGCCGCACTCGGTGCAAGAATAAATTGTTTTTGCCTTTGCCATGCTTACCTTTATTAAAATAATGTAGGGCGGATGAGCGAAGCGTTATCCGCCGAATGAAAACCCCGCACATCTCTATCAAATTAGACCCTTCATACGGCGGAAGGCGCTACGCTTTTCCGCCCTACACATGCTGTCGAAGGCGCAGCGTGGTTACTTCATCCGGGACGGCAGCTTGATAATATCCCCCGCCACCATGAACACGCCTTTGCCCTGATGATGCAGCGTGCGCGGGCTCTTCATCGTGGGGTCGATCCACGCCTTGACCACCTCCAGCACGAAGAAGTTGTACTTGTTCACCATCCGGGTATCGACCACCCGGCATTCGAGATTGGCGTAGCACTCGGCGATCAGCGGCGGCGAAACCTGCGCGGCGGGCAGCGGCGTGAGCTTGAATTTCTTGAACTTGTCCACCTTTTCGCCAGAGCAGTTGCCGATGCCGACCACCTGCTTCGCCAGATTTTCCGCCGGGATGTTGAGCACGCATTCCCTGGTCGCCCGCAGCGCATCGAAGCTGTAATTCAGCCCGCTGATCACGCAGCCCACCAGCGGCGGCTCGAACTCCATCATCGTGTGCCACGACTGGGTCATGATGTTCGCCTTGCCCTTGTGCGCAGTGGTCACCAGCACCACCGGCCCCGGCTCCAGCAGTTGGTAAACGCGGGACAACGGAAAGGTTTTTTTCGCCATCGCATTTCTCCTTTCATCAAAGGAAATTCAAAGCCGCCCTGCATGAGCTGAAAGCATGGCTGCCCTTATTCGATCAATTCCCATTGCGGGTTCCACACGATCTCCCACAAATGCCCGTCGGGGTCTTTGAAATAGCCCGAGTAGCCGCCCCAAAAGGTGTCCTGGGCCGGCTTTATGATGACGGCGCCTGCCTTTCTGGCTTGCTCCATCACATTATCGACTTCTGCCCTGGAGGCAACATTGTGTCCCAGCGTGAGCTCGGTGGTGCTCGGAGCGCCGAGAGGAATCCCGGCATCGTATGCGATATTCGCCCGCGGCCAGATCGCCAGCTTCAGACCTGCCTGCATATCAAAAAAGGCCACGGCGCCATGCTCGAACTCTGTGCCGATGATCTCCTGCGTCGGCAACCCAAGCCCATCGCGGTAAAACGCCAGCGACTTTTCCAGATCGTCCACGCCTACTGTGATAACGGTGATGCGAGGTTTCATGTCTGCTCCTCCTTGCTATTGATCCGGGACGAATCCAGCCATGCTTTGCCATCTCTTAAATAAGTTCAGTTAAGGTTTAACTACCACCCTATCCCACGGCCATTCGCGTAAAATTGCTCCCGCACTATAACGCCGTCCCCCGCGAAAAACCATATACCTTTTGGTCTAGATAAATTCCCACCGTGTCCGCCGAAGTCGAACGTTTTTTCTCCGAACAGAGCCCGCTTGCCGCCGAGGTGGCGTCGTTCCGTCCGCGCGCTCAGCAGCGCGAGATGGCGCTGGCGGTCGCCGAGGCGATACGCGACAACGCGATTCTGGTGGTCGAGGCGGGCACCGGGACCGGCAAGACTTTCGCCTATCTGGTTCCCGCGCTGCTCAATGGCGGCAAGGTGATCATTTCGACCGGCACCAAGAACTTGCAGGATCAGTTGTTCCAGAAAGACCTGCCGATGGTGCGCGATGCGCTGAAGGCGCCGGTTTCGGTGGCGTTGCTCAAGGGGCGCGCGAACTATGTGTGCCACTACCATCTGGCGCGCACCGAATCGGACGGCATGTTCAAGACGCGCGAGGATGTCAAGCATCTCGGCAAGATCAAGCAATACGCCAAGGTCAGCGATTCCGGCGACAAGGGCGGGCTTTCAGACGTGCCCGAAAACGCGCCGATCTGGATGCAGGTGACTTCGACGCGCGACAACTGCCTCGGGCAAGAATGCCCGCAGCACAAGGAATGCTTCGTGCTCAAGGCGCGCTCCGAGGCGATGAAGGCGGACATCGTGGTGGTGAACCATCACCTGTTTTTCGCCGACGTGATGCTGCGCGACGAGGGCGTGGCGGAGCTGCTGCCCGCCTGCAACACGGTGATTTTCGACGAGGCGCACCAGTTGCCGGAAACCGCCAGCCTGTTCTTCGGCGAGAGCCTGTCCACCACGCAATTGCTCGACCTGGCGGGCGATACGCGCATCGAAGCGGCAGCTGGTGCGAAGGATTTTGCGCCGCTGCCGAAGGCCGCCGATGAGCTGGACAAGGCCGCGCGCGACTTGCGACTGGTGTTCAAGAAGGAAGGGCGGCTGCCCGCCACCGCGACGGAGAGCTTCAAGGAGTTCGCGCCCGCGCTGAAGACGCTGGGCGAGAAGCTGACGCAACTGGGCGGCTTGCTGGAGAAGCAGGCGGAACGCAGCGAAGGGCTGGAGAATTGCTGGCAGCGCGCGCAGGCTTTGTCACAGCAACTGGCCAAATGGCAAAAGGGCGACGAGCCGGATCAAGTCAGGTGGCTGGAAATATTCCACCACTCGCTGCAGCTCAACACCACGCCGCTGTCGATCGCGGAAATTTTCGAGAAGCAGATCGGCGGCAGCGCGCGCGCGTGGATATTCACTTCCGCGACGCTCGCGGTAAAAAAGGATTTTTCGCTGTACCAGGGCGAGATGGGCCTGCTCAACGCGAAAACCGCGTGCTGGGACAGCCCGTTCAACTACGGCGAGCAGGCATTGCTGTATGTGCCGCAGAACCTGCCGGAACCGAACAGTGAGGGTTATACCGAGGCGGTGGTGCAGGCCGCGCTCCCCTTGATCGAAGCCAGCAGGGGGCGCGCCTTCCTGCTGTTCACCAGCCTGCGCGCGATGCAGCGCGCGCACGAAATTTTGCAGGCGGAATTCGACCGGCGCGGCTGGGACTATCCGCTGCTGCTGCAGGGCGAAGGCTCGCGCAACGAAATGCTGTCGCGCTTCCGCGAACACGGCAACGCGGTGCTGCTCGGCAGCCAGTCGTTCTGGGAGGGGGTGGACGTGCGCGGCGAGGCATTGTCGCTGGTCATCATCGACAAGCTGCCGTTCGCACCGCCGGACGACCCGGTGCTGGCGGCGCGCATTGAACAGATGAAAAAGCAGGGGCGCAACGCATTCATGGAATACCAGTTGCCGCGCGCGATCATCACGCTGAAGCAGGGCGCGGGAAGATTGATACGCGACGAGACCGACCGGGGCGTCCTGATGATCTGCGACCCGCGCATCATCACCAAACACTATGGCAAGCGCATCTGGCAAAGCCTGCCGCCGATGAAGCGCACGAGGGATGAGGCAGTGGCGGTGGGATTTTTCAAGATGGAGTTAGTCTCGTAGGTCGGGTTAGGCGTGTCTTTTTGCGCTGTAACCCGACTTTGGGTACCGTCGGGTTACGCGATGAAGCTGCTAACCCGACCTACGAGTTTTTCAGCGCCCCGACACCACGCAGCGGTTTCGCCCAACCTCCGCCGGATAATCAGCTGGCCAGCAGATTCACCAAGCCGTCCAGCCCGACGAAATTCAGCGCGTAGCTGGCCTGCTCGCGCACCACCGGCTTGGCGTGGTAGGCGATGCTGATGCCCGCGCGCGCCATCATTTTCAGGTCGTTCGCGCCGTCGCCCATCGCGATGACCTGTTCCGGCCTGAGCTCCAGCTCTTCGCGGATCTTCACCAGCCAGTCGGCCTTGCCCTGCGCATCGAAAACCTTGCCCAGCACCCTGCCGGTGAGTTTGCCGTCCGCGATTTCCAGCGTGTTGGCGTGGGCAAAATCGAGGCCGAGACGCGCCTTGATGCGTTCGGTGAAAAACACGAAGCCGCCCGACACCAGCAGAACCTTGATGCCGTGCTCCTTCAGCCTGGCCAGCAGGATTTCCGCGCCGGGCGAAAATTGCAGGCGTTCGTCGTACACCCGCTGCAGGGCGCGCTCGTCCAGCCCTTCCAGCAGCGCGACGCGGCGGCGCAGGCTCTCGGCGAAGTCGATCTCGCCGCGCATCGCCGCTTCGGTGATCGCCGCAACCTGCGGCTTGAGCCCCTGCATGTCGGCGATCTCGTCGATGCACTCGATGGTGATCAGCGTGGAATCCATATCCATCACCACCAGCCCGAAATCTTTCAGCGAGCGGCCGCGCGGCACGAAGCCGTAGTCCAGTTGATGTTCGAAACAGTAGCGCGCAATGTCGGGATGCGCCTGCGCTTCGGTCAAACGGTAGGCATGCTCGGCGATCTGCTCGTGCTGCCTGGCCTGCGCCAGCCCGGCAAGGTGGATCAAGTGAACAGCGGCGATAGAGTGGGTAGCCTGGATGACAAGGTTCATGGTTCTGTGATGTAAAAATGGGCGGGTGCCGTTTTGGCTGGCGCAATTATCCGTCATTTCGGCCGGATTTTCCTGCCCGATAAAAAGACTAAAGTGAGTCGGCGCGGTAAACTACCAAAAATTGACTATATGCGAGGAAGGTTTCATGAAAATTCTTATAAGCTGTTTTGCCATTATCGCCGCGATGCTGTTTGCTTCAATGGCCGAGGCGCAACAAACCATCAATGGCTGCCTGATCAAACGCAGAACCAATTGTCCCGGCGCCAATCTCTCCGGCCAGGACTTGACCAAGTCCAATTTATCCAATGCCGATCTTGCAGGCGCCAACCTGTCCGGCGCCAACCTGAGCTTCGATAAAATCGCCGAGGCCAACCTGTCCAGGGCCAACCTGTCCGGCGCCAATCTCGCGGGAACCGTCCTGACCGGAACCTACCTGAACAACGCGAATCTGGCGCGCGCCAACCTCGACAAGGCCGACCTGTCGCAGGCCAGTTTGCCGGATGCCAACCTCAGGGAAACCAGCCTTGCGGGCGCGAATCTGTCCATGACCAATCTCAAGGGGGCCGACCTGACCGGAGCCAACGCGAAGGGTGCAATATTCCTTATGGCCAGCCTGGCCAATGCCAACCTCACCCGCGCCGACCTCACGGAGGCGACGCTGGCCGGCGCCGATCTGCGCAACGCCATTCTGGCAGGTGCGAAATTCTGCAGAACCACCATGCCGGACAGGAGCGTCAACAACAGCGGTTGCCCGAAGTAAGTCGGCGGGCAGCAGAATACTATGCGACGACCTGTTCGTCGCGCATCCGCAGGGCCTCTTCGATGTCCACCGCCACCACGTTGGATACGCCCTTTTCCTGCATCGTCACGCCGACCAATTGCTGCGCCAGCTCCATCGTGATCTTGTTGTGGCTGATGAATACGAATTGGGTATGTAGCGACATTTTCTTGATCAGCGCGCACAGCCGCTCGGTGTTGGTGTCGTCGAGCGGCGCATCCACTTCGTCGAGCAGGCAGAACGGTGCGGGGTTGAGCTGGAACAGCGAAAACACCAGCGAGATCGCGGTCAGCGCCTTCTCGCCGCCGGACATCAGGTGGATCGTGCTGTTCTTCTTGCCCGGCGGCTGCGCCATCACCTGCACACCGCTGTCGAGTATCTCCTCGCCGGTCAGCACCAGCCGCGCCTCGCCGCCGCCGAACAGGATCGGGAACAATTCCGACAGGTGCCGGTTGACCTGGTTGTAGGTCTCCATCAGCAGGTCGCGCGATTCCTTGTCGATGCGGCGAATCGCCTCTTCCAGCGTGGCCATCGCCTCGTTCAGGTCCGCAGCTTGCGCATCCAGGTAGGCCTTGCGCTCGCTCGCGGTTTGCAACTCTTCGAGCGCGGCGAGATTCACCGCGCCCAATGCCTCGATATCCGCATTCAGCCGGTTCAACTCGTTCTGCAACGTATTCGGTTTATTGTTGCCCCATTGCCTATTATCAGGCCCCAGCAGCGGCAACAGCGCCTGCTCATCCACGCCCTGCAACTGCTCCGCCCATTGCTCGAAATGCAGGCGCGCCTCCTGCTCCTTGAGGGTGAGTTCGTTGAGTTTTTCGCGCAACGGATTGAGTTTGTGCTCGCAGGCGAGGCGCTCCTGCTCAAGCTTTTGCAGATTGACCGTGGCGCTTTCCAGCACGTTGCGCGCCTCGCCAAGCGCCTGCTCAGTGGCTTGGCGCGTTTGCAGCGCGGCCTGCAATTGCTGCTGGGCAGTTTCATCCTCGCCGCCCGATAATTCGGCGCGCAGTTGCGTCAGGCTCTGCTCGAATTGCGCGAGCGCATCGGTAATCTGCGTGATGTTGTGTTGCAGGTCGGCGATTTTCTCGGTGCAGGTCTTGGCGAAAAAGCGCGCTTCCTGCAACACATGTTGCGCCTGCTGCGCGCGCCCGCGCTGCTCGCGCAACGCAATATCCCGATGGTTGGCCTGGCGTTGCGCCTCATCGACCTGCGCATGGAACGCGGCAATCTGCTCGCGCAATATTGCCATCTGTTCGCCGATATCAAGCTGCTGGCGCTGCTCGCCGCCTAGCAGGTCGGCCACTTCCTGCATCTCGCGCTCGATCTGCATGGTGCGCTCCGCGCTGCGTTCGAGCGCCTGGTTCAGCTTGAGTATCTGCATTTGCAGGCCGTGCAGGCGCTGCTGCAACTCGTTGCCGGCGGTGCGCAGCGGCGCGATCTGCGCCTCGATGGATTGATAGCGCTGTTCGGCCTGCGCGACCTGTACTCTTGAATATTCCGCGTTGCGGTTCTGTTCGACCAGTTCCTGATCGAGCCGCTCGATCTCACGCTGCCTTGCCAGCACGCCGTGCAACTGGCTGTCGGGCGCGTGGAACAGCACGCTGTGCGCGCCGACCAGATGGCCGCCTGAAGTGACGAACCAGCCGCCCGGCGGCAAAGCCGCGCGCTGCGCATAAGCCTGCGCCATGTCCGCCACCGCATACACATGCGTCAGCCAGTCGCGCACCGCAGGCAACACTTGCGCATCCTGGCATTGCACATAATTTAGTAATGGGGTGAAATCCGTAGGGCGGATGAGCGCAGCGTTATCCGCCGCATGGATCGCCAAAACGTCGGAAGGCGCTTCGCTTTTCCGACCTACAGAAAACAAGGCCAGCTTCGCCGGCGGCGCATCGCTCCACACGGCGGCATCTCCCAGTGACGGCATCGCGATCGCATTCAGCCGCTCGCGCAGCACCGCCTCCAGCGCGTTCTCCCAGCCGCTTTCGATGCGGATGGCTTGCCACAGGCGCGGCAGTTTTTCCAGCTGATGCTGTTGCAGCCAGGCGTTGAGATTCTTGTCGTTGTCGATATGCTGCTGCAATTGCTGCAACGCCTGCAGGCGCGCCTCGGTCTGCGCCAGTACGCGCTCCTGCTGCTGCAACGAGGCGCGCTGGTTGCGCCGTTCGTTATCGGCCAGCGGCAACTGTTCCTGCAAGTGCGCCAGCTTTGCTATCTGCTCCTCGCGCGCCATTTCAAGCTCGGCCATTTGCTGCTGCGCGTCTTGCAGCGCGCCGCTATCGGGACGCGGCAGGTTGTCTTTTTCCAGCAGCAGGCGCAAGCGGCGCGAATCCATCTGCTGGATGTTGCGCTGCAAATGTTCGCGCTGCGTGTCGGCCAGCTGCAATTGTTGTTGCAGCTGCAGCTGCTCGCGTTGCAACGCGTTGTAGCGTTCCTGCGCGATGCGCGCCGCCTCTTCGGCCTGCGGCAGGTTATGGCTTTCCAGTTGCGCGTGCTGTTCGGCTTCGGCAACCTTGGTGGCCGCGCCATCCTGCTGGCGTTGCCAGTGTTCCAGCAGGGAATGGACGCCCTGGCGCTGATGCTGCTGCTGTTCGATCTGTTTCTCGGTGTTGGCGATCTGCTGCGCCATGCGCTGGCGCTGCTCGGCGACATGCTTGATCTGCTGCTCCAGCCGCGCGATTTCGGCGTTGGCAGTATAGAGTTCACCCTGCCTGACATGCAGCGCGTCGGAAAGCTGGTAATGCCCGCTGCGCGCGGTTTCCAGTTGGCTTTCGATGTCGCGCAGCCGCGCGGTTTCCGCTTCCAGTTCGGTGCGGGTCTTCTCCATCGTTTGCACACTTCTGGCGCGCTGTGTCTCGGCTTCCTGCTTCTTCACCAGCCAGAACAGATGCTGTGTGGTATCGCGCTGCGCTTCCAGCGCGCGGTATTGCTTCGCCACCTCGGCCTGCGCGCCGAGGTGCACCAGCTGTTTGTCCAGCTCCTGCAGGATGTCGCTGACGCGCAGCAGATTGTCGCGCGTGTCGCCGATGCGCAACTCGGTCTCGCGGCGCCGGTCGCGGTATTTGGAAACGCCCGCCGCTTCCTCGAGGAAGACGCGCAACTCTTCCGGCTTGGCTTCGATGATGCGCGAGATCATGCCCTGCTCGATGATCGCGTAGGCGCGCGGGCCAAGTCCGGTGCCGAGGAAGATGTCGGTGATGTCCTTGCGCCGCACATGCTGGTTGTTGATGTGGTAGCTGGAATCGCCGTCGCGCTGCAATACGCGCTTGATGGAAATCTCCGCGTAGCTCGACCACTGCCCGGCGGCCTTGCCCAGCGAATTGTCGAAGATCAGTTCCACGCTGGCGCGCGACACCGGCTTGCGCTTGCTCGAGCCGTTGAAGATCACGTCCTGCATGGTCTCGCCGCGCAACGCAGAGGCCTTCGATTCGCCCAGCACCCAGCGCAGCGCGTCGATCACATTCGACTTGCCGCAGCCGTTCGGCCCGACCACGCCCACGATCTGGCCCGGCAGCGCAATGTGCGTGGGGTCGACGAAGGATTTGAAGCCGGCCAGCTTGATTTGGGAGAGGCGCAATTTGGAAACAGTCTTGACGTTATAATTGCGCCTATTCTAACCGAAGCGGAACCCGGCACAAAATGACGACACAACCCTCGAAAATCCTGGAAACCTTCCCCAACCCGAACCCGCAGCGCGATTACCATATCCACATGGAAATCCCCGAGTTCACCTGCCTGTGCCCCA
>Ga0209317_1002431_pt1 | contig 13556 bp, 8 predicted proteins | sample RifGroB2_FD_183994 | JGI IMG/M metagenome (GOLD analysis project Ga0209317, IMG submission 183994) | Soil microbial communities from Rifle, Colorado, USA - Groundwater B2 (SPAdes) (version 2) | ecosystem: Environmental > Terrestrial > Soil > Unclassified | place: Rifle, Colorado | collected...
CACCCGCAGGACGCCCGGCAACCCGGTGAGCTTGTTGTGCAGGCGCAGATAGTCGTCGGTGTCTTTCACGATGACTCGCAGCAGGTAATCCACGTCTCCCGACATCAGATAGCACTCCATCGCTTCCGGAACTGTCTGAATGGCTTCCTCGAATGTCACCAGTTTTTCCCTCTGCTGGCCGTCCAGGGTCACCCTGACAAAAACATTCCCCGGCTTACCGATGGCACCCTGGTCCACCAGCATCACATAGCGATCAATGATGCCGCTTTGCTCAAGCATGCGTACCCGGCGCAGACAGGCGGACTCTGACAACCCCGCCAACTCCGCGAGTTGCACGTTCGACAATCTCCCGTCCCTTTGAAGTTCGGTAAGAATGGTTCGATCAATCTTGTCTATGGTTATTGGCGCAATATCCTGCATAATTTCTCCATATATTTGAAATGTTATGCGAAATATTAGCGATTTTGTCACGGATTCGCAAGGAAATTTTGCCGCTCTTTTGCTATGCTGCAAGGCATGACGAAATGCCACACGGCGCACCAAACCGGACGCTTCCGGAATCCTCCTTGTCTGACCTAAGTTGCCTGATGCGGCGCAAAATCAACCAACCAGAAAGGACGCTAAAAATGATCGTAGGAATTCTGAAGGAAATCAAGGTAGAGGAAAATCGAGTCAGCATGACGCCTGCCGGGGTCGAGGTGATGGTAAGCCACGGGCACACCCTTCTGGTGGAAAAATCCGCGGGGGTCGGCAGCGGTTTCAACGACGAGGCCTATCTGAAGGCGGGCGCGGTGATCGTCGATAGCGCCTCCGAAGTCTACCTTCGCGCGCAGATGGTCATGCACGTCAAAGAGCCCCAGCCGTGCGAGTACGAACTTATCCGCGAGGGGCAGGTTCTTTTCACCTACTTTCATTTCGCCGCGGCCGAAGCGCTGACCCGGGCCATCATCAAGAGCAACTCCGTTGCCATCGCCTACGAGACCATCACCGGTCCGGGCAACACGCTGCCGCTGCTCACCCCGATGAGCGAGGTCGCCGGCCGTATGGCGGCCCAGCAAGCGGCGAAGTATTCGGAAAGATCGCAGGGGGGGCGCGGCATCCTGCTGGGAGGGGTGCCGGGCGTTCCTCCGGCAACCGTACTGGTCTTGGGCGGCGGGGTGGTCGGCATCCACGCGGCGCAGATGGCTTGCGGGCTGGGGGCCAAGGTGTACCTTCTCGACACCAGCCTGGAGCGCCTGCGCCACCTCTCGGAAACCATGCCGAAAAACTGCTTTCCGGTGATGTCCTCGCCGGCGACCATACGCGAACTGGTGCAGGAGGCGGACGTCGTCATCGGCGCCGTCCTTGTGCACGGGGCCAAGGCTCCGAAACTGGTGACACGTGAAATGCTCAAGACCATGAAACCGGGATCCGTCCTGGTGGACGTCGCCATCGATCAGGGGGGGTGCTTTGAAACCTCGCGCCCGACGACGCATACGGAGCCGACCTACGCGGTGGACGGCGTGCTCCATTACTGCGTCGCCAACATGCCGGGCGCCGTCCCCCTGACCTCCACCGTGGCGCTGACCAACGCCACGCTCCCCTATGCGGTGGCACTCGCCAATCAGGGATGGCAAGAGGTGGCCCGGGAAAATCCCGGCATCAAGGCGGGGATCAACATCGCCGGCGGCAAAGTGACCTATCGCGGAGTGGCCGACGCTTTCGGCCTTGCCTATACCCCGGTCGATGCGGTCTTGAGGTAGCTCATCGGCAACCCCGGTTGCCGCCCGGGATGCCGTAGTAAAAGGAAGAGGTTAGCCGATTGAAGGCTGACCTCTTTTTCCGTCAGACCAGATGGATTAAAGATAATACGACCAAGACGGTCCCTGCGGACAGTACCGTCGAGAGCCAAGGGGAGGGAGCGGCGCCGGCAGTGCCGGCAGGGGGGCGCCCGGGGGGGCGGGTGGCTCAGAGGATTTTCTTGTGCAGTTTGCGCAGCACGCTCTCGTTGGTGTGCAGATGGGTTTTACGCGGATCCAGGGTCGGTAACTTGCGCGGAGCGCTCCCCTTCAGCACGGAGAGCGCCAGTTCGCCGGCCTGCCTCCCGATGTCGAAGGGGTCGATGTCCAGGGAAGCGGCCGCCCCCTTTTTCAGGTACTGGCTGGTGAAGGTGACGGCCGGGACGTTGTGGGTCATCGAGAAGAGGAGAAAGGCCTCCATGTTCACCGTCGTGACGACCGTGCTGTCCGGCAGCATCCAGAGGGCGTCCACGTTCCCCTTCATCTTGTCGAGCTTTGCCTGCAACTCGCGCGGGTCGTTGACGGGCTCGGTCACCAGGTTCAGTCCCAGTTGCCTCCCCTCTTGCACTGCCTTTTTAAGGTAGTGTCCCGTCTTGTTCGGATCGTACAGCACGCCGATCCTCTTAGCTCCCAGTGAATCGAACAGCTTCAGGTACCGCTCCGGCGCAACCGCCATGGCGACCCCCCCCAGGTTGTCCGGGGACTGCCTCTTCAGGTTGAGGGAGAGCGCCAGCATCGCCAGCACCGGCACCTCGCGCACCTTCCCGCTCGCTGCCAGCGCCTTGTCGCCGACCGCCAGAACCAGCCGGGGACGCTCCTCCTTGACGATGCGCTGCACGTCGATCTCCGCGTAATCGGTGAGCAGCAGGGTCCGATCCGCACCGTTGAAGGCCGCGCGGAAACCGTGCAAGGCCTCGGTATAGACGGGGCTGCTGCTCGACTGCAGGATCAGCACCTCGGCGCCCCAGGCGGAAGGTACCTGGTGCAAAGAGAGCGCGAGCAGTATGAAGGGGATGAGCGCGCGCATCAGAAACGGTACCTCGCCCCGGCTTCGAACCAGCGCGAAGCGTTGGGGTGGAATTCGATCTGGTACTGCGCGCCGTTGAAGATGTTGTGGAGCGAGAAGAACAGCTCCGGGGAGTCTTCCTCGCCGGGGAAAAGCCTGCGGGTCAGGTGCAGATCCCACACCACGTCCTCGCTCTTCGAGACGCCTTCCGGCAGATGCCAGTGGACATAGTTCGCCGTGAGGGCTCCGACCAGCCCGTACTGCGGGTCGTCGTAGTTGACGCCGAGCTTCATCCCCTGCCTGGGGCCGCTCTCGTCTGCATCGGTCCGCTTGTCGTGCAGGTCGGTAAAGGTGTAGGCGCCGGTAAGGGCTAAGCCGTATAGCGCAGAGGTGCGCAGTTCCAGGTCCGCCCCCTTCCTGATCCGTTCATCCAGGTACATTGCCGAGGTGGCGCGGTCATAGTTCTGGATGTCCCAGATGCTGTCGTAGAAGAGCGTACCCTTGAGCCAGAGATAGGGGACCGCCGCGCTCTCTATCCCTACCTGCACCGTCCGGACCTGCTGCAGCTGTCGTTCCCCGGTTGGCAGCCCGATGTTGCTGATCAGCGGCATGCTGTACCCGCGCGCGGCATACCCCCGCAGCAGGGTGCTGTCGGTCAGGCGCAGGGTCGCTCCCAGGGTGTAGCTGACCGGATCCCGCATCAGGTTGAAATGGTCGATGCGCAGACCCGGCAGTATCGACACCCTCCCCAGGGTGTAGGTGCCGTTCAGATAGGCGGACCAGCGCTCAAGCGACAGCTCGAAGTTCATCTCGGGCGACAGAAGGACCGGCTCGCGCTGCCGTACCTCGGTATGCTCGAACTCCAGCCCCGCCTTCAGGGCGGTCCGGGCGTCCCCCCAGCTGAGCGAGGCCCCGGCTCCCTGGTAGGTCTCCCTCCCCTCGGCGTCGCGGAACAGGACCGGCGCGCTGAGCGCCCCCCACTTGACGGAGAGATCCCGCACCCCGCCCCGGCCGTTCAGGTCGAGGTCGAGCCGCTCCGCCAGCGGGTAATGCAGGGAGAGATAGCCGTCCACGTTGCCGATGACGCCGGTGCCGCGGAAGTCGTAGCTGACGATCTCTTCCGTGCCGAGGGCGTTATGCCGGGCGTTGATGCCGAGGACCATCCTGGCGCGGCTGGGCAGTTCGTAGGTGAATTTGCCGAAGCCGTGGTCCAGGTCGGTGTGGTTTCCCGGGACCAGCCCGGCGGAGCGGATGGTCCCACCCGTGAGGTAGTAGCCGAAGCGGCCCCGTGTGCCGCTTAGCTCCGCACGGAGGTCGCTGGTGGAGCTTTTGCCGGTCGATGCGGCCAGTACGCCGCCGGCGGCCCGGTCGGGAGCGGGCATCTTGGTGATGATGTTCACCACCCCGCCCAGTGCCGAGCCCCAGGCGGCGGAAGCCGCACCCTTGACGATCTCTATCCGCTCGACCATCTGCACCGGGATGTTGCCGATGTGGGCCAGGTTCTCCGCGCCGATGAAGTTCTGCGGCACTCCGTCTATCTGCACCAGGATGTGCCGGCTGGTCGCCCCGACGATGCTGAAAAACAGGACACTGCCGGGGGTCTGCATCTGATCCAGCTGGACCCCGGGGACCGTCTGCAGCACGTCGGCGACCGTGTGCGCGTTGATCCGGGCGATCTCCTCGGCCGTGATGACGGTGACGTTTTCAGCGATGCTGGAAGCGGGGCGGGGGAACCGTGAAACGGCGGCCGGCTCGTCTCCTGACAGGCCGAGCGAACGGGTGACTTCGTTCGCCTCTTCTCCCAGGGCGGGCGCCGCGGCGAGAGCCAGCAGGAGCGCGACGTAACTCAAAAAAGCCATGTGGGGAGGTCTAGCTGCCAAGCAGGGTGCCTATCGTAAAAAGATTCGTTGACAGTTGCATCGTTTTCTGGAAAAACAGATCCTGAAGGTGATTCATTTCCTATCAGGTAACAGCTTTGCTGTCAAAGCATTTTCCATGACTGATCTATTTACTGAAGTTGGTCTCAATCCGTGCTCAATTTTTCACGGAAAGGTGAAAAAATCTGAATCATATACTGTTGCATTTGGCTCAGTGTGAGCTAATTTATTCGTGGCAGTTTCACTGCTAGTTGATGTATATCGGCTAATTGGATTGCGGTCACCTTTCTGTTTTGCCTGCTGCCGCATTAGTTATAGCATGTACGGCAGTAGTTGATCCAATGACTGTAGCTGGCGGCAGCGTTGCCTGATGGGGAATCCCCTCGCAAAGCTGGAGCCGGGGGAGGGCGTGCATATGGATGCCAAGATGTCACTACCTGAACGACTGTCGTCTATCCGCTCCAGCTTCCAGTTCAAGCTGTTACTCCGCTTCACGCTATTCGCCGCGGCCATTACCGCCCTCTGTGTCGCCCTGTTCGTCGTCCACGAAATAAATGAAAAAAAGCATTATGCCTCGGAAAAGCTCCAGTTGCAGGCCGACGGGTTGGCCAATGCCGTCCGTTTGCCCCTTTATGCCGAGGACATGGATGTGCTCACCCAGCATGCCGAGGAGGCCCTGGCCCTTCCCGAGATCCGCGCGGTGGAGATCCTTGCGGCTAACGGCAGGATGCTGGTAAGGCTTCCGGGCGCCGGGCCGAACGCTGCCAAAGAGTGGATCAGCGCAAGCACCGAGGTCCGGGTTCAACCGTTGACGGCGCTCGCCGACCCCGCCATGGAGGGGGAGCGTGACCATGAGGGGGAGCTGATCGGGCAGGTCCGCCTGTACCGCGGCGCCGAGGACCTGTGGCGCGACGGGCGCAGGTTCGCCGCGTCCGCCTGCGTCTTTGCCGTTGTTTGCTGGCAGCTGGTTTCCCTCTCCTGTTACCTGCTGCTGCGGCGGGTCACCGCCTCGTTCGACTCGCTGATGCTGGGGCTGCAGAACGTGCATGGCGGCGACTACGTCTCGCGCATCGCTGTCGTTTCGGACGATGAACCGGGGAGGGCGTCAGCCTCCGTCAACGAACTGGCGGAGTCGCTTCGGCAGCGCGACGAGGAGAATCGCCGTCTGAACGCGGAACTTTTGGCAGCCATGGAGTTCGAGGTCGCCTCGAAACAGCAGCTGGTCTCCATCAACCGCGATCTTGAGCAGGAGATCGCAGCCCGCAGCCGGGCCCGGCAGGAACTGAAGAACCTGGTGCAGCAGTTGCCGGTGGGGATCCTCTGGTCCGACGCCGGCGGCAGGATCGAGTACCTGAACGGCTTCATCCTGGAGCGGATCGGCTACCGGCAGGACGAGGTGCCGAACCTCGAAGGGTGGCTGACCCGCGTCTGCCCCGACCCCGTCTACCGGGAAAGCGTCGCCTCGCAGCGGCGGGCCGCCATCGATGCCTGGGAGCAGGGGAGCCAGATCACCTTTTACGACGTCAACGCGGTCTGCAAGGACGGTTCCCTGCGCCATCTGAACTGCAGCAACCAGCGCTCCGGAGCGCGCACCGTCGACATCATGATCGATATGACGGAGCGCGAACTGCTGCAGCAACAGATCATCAGGAACCAGAAGCTGGAATCGATAGGGGTGCTGGCGGGGGGGATCGCCCACAACTTCAACAACGCCTTGACCGGCGTCCTCGGTTACATCTCCTTTGCCAACAAGTTCCTGGACCGGTCCCACAACGCCCACGGGCTGCTGCTGCAGGCGGAAAAGGCGACCATGCGCGCGGCGGGGTTCGCGAACCAGCTGCTGAGTTTTGCCAAGGGGGGGGCGCCCGTCAGGAAAGTGGTCTCCGTCGTGAAGATGATAGAAGAAGCGGTCCAGCTTGCCACCAGCGGTTCCAAGGTGGCGGGCTCCCTGCAGCTCCCCCCCGAGCTGCATCTGGTGGCGGTCGACGGCGGCCAGATGCGCCAGGCGCTCAACTGCATCTGCATCAACGCGGTCCAGTCCATGCCCGATGGGGGGGTGCTTACCGTCCGGGGCAGGAATGTCTGCACGGACCACGACAAACTCCCCGTCCCCCTGCGCGGCGCCTACCTCGAACTGCGCTTTGAGGATCAGGGGTGCGGCATCCGCGACGAGGACAAGTCGAACATCTTCACCCCCTACTTCACCACCAAGGCCGAACTCGGCACCGGCCTGGGACTGGCGACGGTGCACTCCATCATCACCAGGCATGGCGGGGTGATCACCTTCGACACCCAGCTCGGCAAGGGGACCACCTTCATCCTTTATCTCCCGGTGGCCGACATGGCCGCTCCGCAACAAACACGAGCGCAAGCGGCCGAGGCCCCTGCGCCAGGCCCTGGCGGCAGCACGGTGCTCGTCATGGACGATGAGGAGATGATCAGAAACCTGGCGTGCGAGGTGTTGTCCGCACAGGGGTACCGGGTAACCGTGTGCTGCGACGGCGAGCAGGCGACCTCCCTGTACCGGGAAGCCTACCGCTCCGGCGCCCCCTATCTGGCCGCCATCCTCGACCTGACGGTCCCGGCCGGCATGGGAGGAAAGGAAGCGGCGCGGCAGATCCTCGCCATCGACCCGGCGGCCCGTCTCATCGTGTCGAGCGGCTATTGTGACGACGTGGTGATGCACGCCTACCGGGAGTACGGGTTCTGCGCTGCGTCGCCCAAGCCATACGACGCGCACCAGCTGTATCGGCTGCTGAGCGAGCTGCAGCAGGGTCAGAACGTCTGACCAAGGCGCCGCCACTCCTTTGCACCATTTCCGTAGGAGCGGCATTCCTGCCGCGATTGCCGCGGCGTAATCTGCTGTAGGGGCGAATTAAGGCTTTGCGAGTGGCGACGGAAGCTTGCGGGGTGAGGGTGCGGCTTGGCTGCGCGTTCGGGCTCAGGGAGGGAGGCATTGCCCTTGTAGGAGCGGCATTCATGCCGCGATTCGGCTGCGGCAATCGCGGCAGGAATGCCGCTCCCACAGGTTCTCCTTAACTTGGTGACGGTACGGTCAAGCCCCGCCTTCTGCGGCGATCTGCTCCAGGCACCCCTGGATCGCCGCCATCAGCTTTTCCAGGTTGAGCGGCTTCAACAGGTAGGCCTCGACCCCGATCTCCCTGCAAAGCTGTACCAGCGGTTTGTCGCTGTACGCGGTGAGCACGATCAGCCTGGTCCCTTGCCCCATGGACCTGATTTCCCTGGCCAGCTCGATGCCGCTTTTGCCGGGCATGCCGATATCGGTGAGGACGATCCGGGGTGAGTGCTTTTTGAACAGCTCAAGGCCCGCCAGGCCGTCCTCGGCGCTGTAGATGACGGCGTCGGGAAACGCCATGGCGATCATCCGGCTGATGAGATCGCCGGCGGCGGGGTCATCCTCGACCAGCAGTATGGAAACCGCACTCTCCGGCTGCCGTTCAGAGACCATCCTTACACCTCGATTCTGAACTCCGCACCGCCTTCCACGTTGCGCGCCGAAAGCCTGCCGCCCATGCTCTTCTCGATGATGGTCTTCGACATGAAAAGCCCCACGCCGGTCCCCTTGCCCAGGGGTTTGGTGGTGAAGTAGGCGTCGAAGATCCTGTCGATGATCCCCTCCTTGATGCCGCCCGCATTGTCGGTGACTGTCACCACTGTCCTGCCGTCTTCCATCCAGGAGCGCACCGTTATGCGCGCGTCGGCTCTCGGGCGCTCGGCGAAGGCGTCCTTCGCGTTCATAAGTATGTTGAGCAGGACCTGGCCGTATTCGTTGGGGTGGCCGTTGATCCGAGGCTCTCCGGCGCAGCTGATATCGAGCTGGATGTCCCGCTCCTTCAGGCTCGCCTCGATCAGGGAGACCGACTTCCTGATCACCTGGTCCACCGGGAACCGTTTCCTTTCCTTGTCGAGCGTCAGGAAATCCCGGAAGTCGTCGATGGTCTGCGACATGTGCTGGATGATCTCCATCGCCTTGTCGACGCTCCTCTCCAGCATCTCCTCGTTCAACCTGCCGAGTTTTTGCGACATGCGCAGCTCCTGGATCTGGAGTCCCAGGACGTTCAGGGGCTGGCGCCACTGGTGCGCTATGTTGCCGAGCATCTCCCCCATGGCCGCCATCCGGCTTTGCTGGATCATCAACTGGTCCTTCTGGCGCAGCTCCTCCATGGCCCGGATCCGCTCTGCGCTTTCCTGCTCCAGGAGGTGATAGGTCTGCTCCAGCTCCTTGATCCGCCCCTCCAGCTCCTCGTTCAGCTTGACGACCTTCAGCTCGGCCTCCTTCACCTTGGAGATGTTGGTGAAGGTGATGACCACCCCCTCCCTGGGACCCTCTTCCGAGCGGAAAGGCATGATCCGGCTCAAGAGCCATTCCCCCTCCCTGGTCGACACCTCTTTCTCTATGACGCTGCCGTCCTTCAGCACGCACCGTATGTCGGCCTCCAGGATGCTCTGATCGGCAAGCTGGTAGGCGATGTGGTCGATGGGGCGGCCGATATCCTGGGGTAGCAATTTGAAGAACGCGGAGATGGCCGGGTTGAACTTGCGGATGTGCATCTGCTTGTCGAGGAAGATGATGCCGTTGTCGATGCTGGTGAGCAGGTTGATCAGGTCCGTGTTGAGCTGCTTCAGCTCGATGTTGCTCCGCTCGAACTCCGTGTTGACCGAGTAGAGCTCCTCGTTTGTGCTGTGCAGCTCCTCGTTGGCGCTGTTTAGCTCCTCGTTGGCGGACTGCAGCTCCTCGTTGGCCGCCTGGAGTTCCTCGTTGGTCGCGTTCAGCGCCTCGGCCGTGCTCTGCAGGCTCTCCTGGGTGGCCAGCAGGTCCGCCCTGGTTGCCTGCAGCTCCAGTTCCAGGTCCGCCAGGTGCTGGCGGTAGTAAAGGCTCGGCTCGAAGTTCTCCGGCTCCGTTTCCCGGGGCGGTTGCGGCACCTGGACCGGCTCCTTCTGTACCCGGTCGAATTGGATGTGGTAGTGCAGCGTCGAGCTGTTTTCGTAGGGGAGCGGGTCGACGGTCACGTCCACCAGGCACTCCTCCTCCCCGGTCTTGATCAGGATGTTGCGCGTCACCACTTTGAGCCCGGTCTTCTTCACCTTCTGCAGCGCCGTGCTCAGGGCGATGTGCAGGTTCTTCTCGGTCATGCCGAGGATGTCCGTCTCGACGCGCCCCTTGAGCGTCTTCAGGAACCTGGCGACGTCGCCGAAGCAGTGGATGATCCGGAACTTGTCGTCCACCAGCACGCCGGGGGGGAGGTGTTTTTCCAGCAGCGTGTCGTAGTCGCTCAGCACGCGGCGGTCCAGGGTGGCGTGCCGCTGAAGCTCGGGCTGATAGCCTGGGCGCTGCAGCACCAGCGGACTCCCTTTCCGGTCGGAGCCGAGCTCCAGCGCCGGTTTCAGGTCGCGGCTCTTGCGGAACACCTTGTTCTGGGCGGAGAGGACCTCGAACTCCGAGGCGAGGGCGCCGATCCCTTCGCTTTTGCCAAGGAACAGGACGCCGTTCAGGTTCAGGGCGAAAAGGAACAGGGAGAGCACCTTTTTCTGCGCCTCAGGCTGCAGGTAGATAAGGAGGTTGCGGCAGCAGATCAGGTCGAGCTTCGAGAAAGGCATGTCCCGGGTCAGGTCGTGGTGGGCGAAGGTCAGCATCTTGCGCAGATCGGTCTTCACCTTGAAGAGGTTCCTGTCCACCTCGACGAAGAAGCGCTCCAGTCGCTGCGGGCTCACCCTGGCCAGCCGGTCGCGGCTGTAGACCCCCTGCGCCGCGAGCTCCAGGGTGCGCTTGTGCACGTCTGTTGCGAAGACGCTGATCCTGCCGGTGAAATTGATCTCGCCCGCCCTTTCCGCCAGCAGGATGGCGAGCGAGTAGGCCTCCTCGCCGGTGGCGCAGCCGGCGGACCAGGCGCGCATGTCCTGGTCGGGCGGCAGGTCGCGGAAGAGCGCCGGTATGACGTTTTTCTCCAGGTAGTGGAACGCCTTCTCGTCCCGGAAAAATTCGGTCACCCCGATCAGCAGGTCGTGATACAGGTGGTCGAGTTCCCCCAGGTCCGCCGAGAGCACGGCGGTGTACTCCGATACCTGGTCCAGATGGCGGTAACCCATGCGCCGCCTGATGCGGCGTCCGACTGTCCCGGTCTTGTACTTGTGGAAGTCGAGGTGGTACTCGCGCTGCAGCAGCTGGAAGATCGGCGCGTAGTCGCTGTCGTCCTCGGGCAAGGGTGGGGGCGCTTCGGCGCGGCCTGCCGGACGGCTCCGGTGCGCCAGCAGTTCCATAAGGGCGCGCGGCATCTCGCCCGGGGGGAGTATGAAGTCGCATATGCCGGTGTTCGCGGCACTTTGCGGCATCGCCCCGAACTGGGCCGACTCCGGGCTTTGCGCCACTACCAGGCCGCCGGCCAGGTGGATGGCGACGATCCCCTCGGAGCCGTCCTTGCCGGTGCCGGACATGATTATCCCTATGGCGCGCCGGCCGGCCTCCTTTGCCAGCGACCTGAAGAACACGTCGATCGGGAGCTCCACATGCTGCTCGCCGGAAACCTCCGTCAGGATGAGTTTCGCCTCCCTGATCTCCATCTGCGTCATGGAGACGTTCAGGTAGATGTGGTTCGGCTCCAGGGGGGTGTCGTGCGCCACTCGTTGCACCGGCATGCTGGTGTTGCGGCGCAATAGTTCGTTCATCTGGCTCTTGAAGCCGGGAGACAGGTGCTGGATGACGACGAAGGCCATGCCTGAGTCCGGCGGCATGTTGTCGAAAAACTGTTCCAGTGCCTGTAGCCCCCCGGCCGATGCGCCGATGGCAACGATGTGCAGCGCTTTGTCTGGTCCCGAATCCGCCAAGCTCGCCTCCGCCCCCGCTTGCGGGTGCAATTTCCGCACAGGGCCTGCCGTTAAGATATGGATAAAATCCCGTAGGAGCGGCATGCCTGCCGCGATTGCCGCGGCTAAAATCGAGGCAGGAGTGCCGCTCCTGCAAGTAGATGCAAATATCGGCCTATCCCTTCAGTGATAGACCGGCAGGGTGAAGAAGAAAGTCGCCCCTTTATCGACCTCTCCTTCGCCCCAGATCTCCCCTCCGTGCCGGTGTACGATCCGCTGCGCGGTGGTCAGTCCGATGCCGTCCCCCTGGAACTCGCTGCCGTGCAACCGCTGGAAGGGGACAAAGAGGTTCTCCCGGAACTGCATGTCGAAACCTGCGCCGTCGTCCTTCACGAACAGGGCCGGCTCTCCCGCCACGGTGGTGCTGCCGAACTCGATGCGGGCCCGCGACCTCTGGGAGGTGTACTTCCAGGCGTTGCCGAGCAGGTTCTCGAGCAGCTGTCTTAGCAGGGCCTGGTCCCCCAAAACGGTGATCCCGTCCTCGATGCGGGTCTCCACGCACCTCCCGGGCTCGGTCTCCTGCAGGCCGGCCAGAATCGATCTCGCCAGTTCGCTCAGGTCTGCAGGTCCCGGATGGATCTGCGTCCTGCCGACCCGGGAGAGTTCCAGCAGGTGGTCGATCAGCGCCCCCATCCTGCACGATGCGTTGCGGATCCGGTCCAGGTAGTCGCGGGCCTTTTCCGGCAGCGCCTCCCCGAACTCCTCCGTCAATATGGCGCTGAAGCTGTTGATATGCCGCAAGGGGGCGCGCAGGTCGTGCGAAACCGAGTAGCTGAACGATTCCTGTTCCCGGATCGCTGCCTGGAGATCCGCCGTCCGTTCCATGACGCGCAGCTCAAGCAGCTCGTTGGCGGCTTTCAGCTCGCTTTCGGACACCCTGAGGGCGATCTCCATCAGCTTCTTGCGCGCAGCCTCGGTCTTGCCGGCGAGCTTGCTGTCGATGACCGCGAACAGTTTATCGCAGTCGACCGGCTTCAGCAGGTAGTGGTCGATGCAGATCTCGATCGATTTGAGCAGGAAATTGGTGTCGGTGTAGGAGGTGAGGGCGATGATGGCAACTTCGGGATTGAGCGACTTCAGCTGCGCGGCCATGCTGATGCCGTCCATGACCGGCATGCTGATGTCCGTCACCACTATGTCGGGAGAGGCAAGCGCGAAGCACTCCAGTCCCGAGAGGCCGTTGTCGGCAGAGAGGATGGAGGCCTCCGGGTATCTCATGCGGGTGAGGTTGACCAGGCTGTCGCGGGCGGCGGCATCGTCTTCGACGATCAGTATGGCGAGGGATCCTTCTGGCACATCAAACCTCTGGGCAGGCGCGCGGTTAATGCGCCGGTCACCTGCGGCACCCCCTCGTTATCGGGGCTGGACGTGACGTGCATCGTTGCATGTCAAGCACTGGGTAAAACAGAAGGGCAAGGGTCGAGCGACATGAATGGGCGCTGGAGCGTCTTACTGAATAGCACATTATAGTCGGCTTATAAAGGGGATTTGTTGTTGTTTTTGTTTTTACCGCAGTCCAGGCGGCGGCAGGCTCGAAAAGGGTCCGGGAGCCGTGGGACATGGGCCACGGCAGTTTCAAATCCGGGGTCGGGCGTCCCGGGACGCATGAGGGGGCGGGAGCAGGTTACTCCATCAACTTTCGGACCAGCCCCGGCAAGGATCTCTGTTCCTCGCAGTCGGCACGGCAGGCGTCGAGCTCCATGGCGCAGGTTTTCTCTATGGCGGTTTTGGCCCTGGATTCGGCTGCGGGAGCCTCGGCCAGGCAGGCGGCGTGCTCGGCTGCGCATCTCGCCTTGCAGGCGGTATATTCATCGGCCCGGGCGCTCCGGCCGGCAAGGAACGCCACCTGGAACAGCATGAAAATGTGGATAGCTCTGCGCAAACGCTCCCTCCTTCAGGTCGAAGTGGCCTATTCCGGCGGCCATGCAATGCCGCTTGCTACAGCGTGTACCACGAATTCCCTGTCATATTCAAGCTTTATCTCGGGCACTCCTGCTCCCTTCGGTCTCTTCC
>Ga0209317_1002435_pt1 | contig 13545 bp, 12 predicted proteins | sample RifGroB2_FD_183994 | JGI IMG/M metagenome (GOLD analysis project Ga0209317, IMG submission 183994) | Soil microbial communities from Rifle, Colorado, USA - Groundwater B2 (SPAdes) (version 2) | ecosystem: Environmental > Terrestrial > Soil > Unclassified | place: Rifle, Colorado | collected...
GTTGTCGTACCAGACGTAAAGTACGCAGCGGTTCCCCTGGACGATGGTGGCGAGGGAATCGACCACGCCTGCATGGCGCGAACCGACGAAATCGCTCGACACGACGTCGGGAGAGTTGGTGAAGTCGATCTGGTTTTGCAGCGGGGAGTCGAGCGAGACGGCACGCAGGTGGCTGTTCAGCGTGGCGACGTCGGTATCCTCTCCGAGCTGCAGGTTCAGGATGGCGAGTGAGACGTTGGGGGTCGGCACGCGGATGGCGTTTCCGGTCAGCTTCCCGGCCAGCTCAGGAAGCACCTTGGCGACGGCCTTGGCTGCGCCGGTCTCCGTGATGACCATGTTGAGCGGGGCGCTGCGCCCGCGCCGGTCGGCCTTGTGGTAGTTGTCGATCAGGTTCTGGTCGTTGGTGTAGGAGTGGCAGGTCTCGACGTGCCCGCTCACGATGCCGAACCTGTCGCTCAGCACCTTTAGCACCGGAACGATGGCGTTGGTGGTGCAGCTTGCCGCGGAGAATATTTTCTCATTGGATACGATCAGCTCGTTGTTGACGCCGGATACCACGTTAGGGATATCGCCTTTTCCCGGAGCGGTCAGCAACACCTGCGAGATCCCCTGCGCCTTCAGGTGACGGCCCAGCCCCTCGCGGTCACGCCACTTGCCGGTGTTGTCGATCAGGATCGCGTTGTGGATGCCGTACTTGGTGTAATCCACGTTCTCCGGCGCATCGGCATAGATGATCCGGATCATGTTGCCGTTGGCGATGATCGCGTTTTCTTCCTCGTCGATGGTGATGATCCCGTTGAAGGGGCCGTGCACCGAATCGCGGCGCAGCAGGCTTGCCCTCTTGACCAGGTCATCCTCGCTCCCCTTGCGCACCACAGCGGCGCGCAGCCGAAGCTTCTCGCCACTGCCGGACTTCTCGATCAGTATCCGGGCGAGCAGGCGGCCGATGCGGCCAAAGCCGTACAGCACGATATCCTGCGGCTCATCCAGAAGCGGGCCGCGGCCCGTGTTGACCGAGGCAAGCTCGCGGCGCACGAAATCATCGGGGCCAAGGGCGCCTTCCAGCGCCAGGTAGCGGACCGTCAGCCTGCCGATGTCGATGCGCGCCGGCGCCAGGTCCAGCTTGCTGAGTGCTTCGAGAATTGGGAAGGTCTCCCGCACGGTCAGTTCGCTGTCGAGGATCAGACGGGCGAAGCGGTGCGCCTTGAGGATCTCGATGGTCGGGCTGTTTACCAGCGAGCGGCCGTACACGGTGGTGACGATGTTGTTGTCGCGGTACAGACGGCCGATGATCGGGAGCATGCGCTCCGCAAGTTCCTCATGCCCCTGCCATTCCTTCAAATAAGCTTCCTGTTTCTCAATGTTCATGTTTGATCCCTTCTCAGAAAATAACGCCGACCTCTTTGGTCCACTCTCGGCGCAAAAGCTTTGTCAGAAAAACTGCCGCGAAACTGTCAGCTCGTTGCATGGCTCACGTAACTCCGGCAAATCACAACGTCATTGGCAGAGAAGCCTGCAGCGGTTCAGCGCAAACGTCCGCATATTACAGCATTTGCGTGGTGTAAACAAACAGAAAACGCCTCCAGTCCAGCTTCCATGCAAATATTGATTCCATTCATTATTGCCATCATATGCTCGGCGCAAAGGCCTGCTCGTGACGCTTCACGCTTTTGATGCAACCTTTGCGCTTGACCCATCACTCATGCTATTCTTGCCGCTCCCTGATATCCCGGCACAACTCGCGTGTTTGCCTCGCCTGCCGCAGCGGCGGCGCAGATGAGCCGGGAGATCAGCGAAATCCAATCCTGGAAGCCTGAATGAGAACCGTAGCCTTACTCGTCTTATCCAATGTTTTCATGACCTTTGCTTGGTACGCCCACCTGAAGGACCTGCGCAACTCCCCCCTGTACGTGGCGGTGCTGGTCAGTTGGGGGATCGCCCTTTTCGAGTACCTTCTGCAGGTCCCCGCCAATCGCGCGGGGTACGGCACCTTCAGCCTGGGCCAATTGAAGATCATGCAGGAAGTCATCACCCTCTCGGTGTTCGTGCCGTTTGCCGTGTTCTACATGGGACAGCCGCTGAAGCTGGATTACCTGTGGGCCGGATGCTGCATGGCGGGGGCGGTTTTCTTCATCTTTCGCAGCTAAAACCGCCGCCATGGCTAAAAATACTGCTAAAAAAGGGGCACATCGATGATCAGCGTGATCGCGTCAATTCGGGTTCGGGAGGGGGCGCGGGACGCCTTTCTGGAGGTATTCAGCGAGAACGTGCCCAAGGTGAGACAGGAGACTGGGTGCATCGAGTATTTCCCCGCAATCGACGTCGAGACGGGCCTCAGCTCACAAGACCTTGATGAAAACGTGGTAACGGTTATGGAAAAGTGGCAGAGCCTGACAGCGCTCAGGGAGCACCTGGCCGCGCCGCACATGCTGGAATACAGGGAAAAGGTCAAGGATCTGGTGCAAGAGGTGTCACTCAAGGTGCTGCAGCAGCCTTAGACTCCAGTGAGGGCACAAGAGCCGAGCGCAAGGTAAATGGACACCATTAAACTGGGGGGGGGCAGATGCAACACAGGGTCACCAGAAAGCAGTACAATTCGAAGCTCTGCTTCGTCTGCGGCCTGCGCAACAGTTCCGGCCTCAATGCCTCCTTCTACGAGACGGAGGGTGGCGAACTGATAGCGGTCTTCGTACCAAGGATCGAGCACCAGAGCTATCCGGGCCGGTTGCACGGCGGGCTCGCCTCGACCATCCTGGACGAGACCATCGGCCGTGCCATCCTGGTCGGCAACGAGAAGGAGATTTGGGGACTGACGGTCGAGCTGAACCTGACCTACAAGAAGCCGATCCCGCTCGGGGTGGAGCTGAAGGTGGTGGCGAGGATCACTGAGGAAAACAGCCGTTTCTTTCATGGGACCGGCGAGATCGTGCTGCCGGGCGGGGAGGTAGCCGTTGCCGCGCGGGGCAAGTACCTGAAAGCGCCGCTGGAAAAGATTGCCGACTTCGACCGGGCCGAGAACGAATGGGTCGTGGTCCCTGACGAGAACGACCCGAAAAGCATCGACATCCCGACCCTCGGCTAAGCTAGCCAAGATAGGGCTTTAGCACCTCAAGCGAGCTTTCCAGGTGCGGGGCGCTGTGCGCCTCGACGGTGAAGGCGGCGTCCGGTGCGTAGCGCTCCATCAGTTGGAAGAACTGCTGGAAATCTATGGCGCCCTGCCCCGGCGGGGCGTGGTCGTCCCGGGTGCCGCTGTTGTCGTGGATATGAACCTCCGCGATCCGCCCGCCCAGCGACTCGAACCACTCCTCCATGCTCACCTTCCTGAACAGGTTCCAGTGCCCCACGTCGAAGCAGTGCCTGAAGATCGGGTCGTCCACCGCGTCGAACAGCGCCTTCAGGGTGGAAGGCTCCTCCTCGAAGATGTTTTCCACCGCGATGACGGTGCCGATCTCCCTGGCGCGCTCCAGCACGCTGCGCCAGGCCGTCACGCTGAGATCGAGCCAGAGGTCGGTCGCCTCGCCGTAGCGCCAGCGGTCAAAACCGGGATGAAACACCATCACCTCCGGCCGGAGGGTTTGCGCCGCCTCCAGCACCTGGCCGAAGCGATGCATGGTCGCGTCCCTGAGCATCCTCTCGAGCGAGCCGGGGTTCAGGTCCATGAAGGGGGCGTGGATGGTGCAGGACAGCCCCTCGTCCCTCAGCAACCGGGCCGTCGCCGCCAGTTGCGACGGCACCATGGCATCGAGAGCGTCGGCAGAGAGGAAGATCTCGGGGTTTAGGCGACGCTCCAGGAAAAAGGGGAGATGCGCGTCCATCTGCTGATACGGGACGTGGGCGAAGACGCGCTTACTCATCTTTTTTCCCGTGCTTCTTGATCAGTTCCTCGGCGCACCTGCCGCAGCCCACCAACTTGTTGAGTTTCTGTATGGCGCCCGGCTCGCCCAGCACGATCAGCGTGTCGTGCGCCTCTATCTTGGTGTGGGATTCGGGGTTGAAACCCATCTTGCCGCTTTGCTTCTTGATCCCGACGATGATGACACCGGTCTCCTTCCTGAAGCCGGAGCTGGCCAGGCTCTCGCCGACGAAACCGGAATTGGCGGGGATCAGGATTTCCTCCATCTGCAGCTCCATATGCTCGTGACCGGTGGCGATCTCGATGAAGTCGACCACGGTCGGGCGCAGTATCGCCTGGGCCATCCTGGAGCCGCCGATCAGGTACGGGGAGACCACCTTGTTGGCGCCGGCCCGCTTGAGCTTCAGCTCGGACCCCTCCTCGCCGGAGCGGGCCAGGATGAAGAGATCCGGGTTCAGCCCGCGTGCCGTCAAGGTGATGTAGACGTTTTCCGTATCGGAGGTGACCACGGAAATGAGCCCCTTCGCCTTCTTGATCCCCGCCTTCAGCAGCGAATCGTCGGCCGTGGCGTCGCCGCGCAGGAACAGGTAACCGTGCCCGTCCTCCTCCATCCGGTCGATCATGGCGGTATCCTTTTCCACCACCACAAAGGGTAGCGGCTTGGCGGCGAACTCCTTGCAGATCAAGGCGCCGATGCGCCCGAAACCGCAGATGATGTAGTGATCCTCCAGCGCAGCTATCGCCTTTTCCACCTTCTTCCTCCCGATGATCCGATGAAACTGCCCCTCGAACATGATCTGGGCCAGGCTGCCGACTATGTAACCTATCACGCTGACGCCGAAGAAGATCAGCACCATGGTGAAGACCTTCCCCCCGTCGCTCAGGTTGTGCACCTCCCTGAAACCGACGGTCCCCAGGGTGATCACCGTCATGTACAGGGCGTCCAGATAATCCCACCCCTCGATGGCGATGTACCCGAAGGTGCCAAAGGAAACCAGCAGCACAAGCACGCATATCGATATTTTAAGATGCCGGACCGGATCCATAGGTAAAACTCCCTCAGGGTGGCAAGATACAGTCGCAGCCGACAAATTTCAAGTCATTTCACGGGAAAACGCAGAAGATCACGGGGAAGTTCTTGACAATCTTTGGATACTGTATACAATACGGCGCATCACTGGGGGACCGCATGAAGAAGAACGTGGAGAAGCATCTAACTCTTAGGGAACGGATACTTGAGACTATCCGCGACGCCATAATGTCCGGCGCTCTCAAGCCTGGAGAGAAGGTAGCCGAGCCCGAGCTGGCCGCCCGCTTCGGCATCAGCCGCACCCCGATACGCGAGGCGTTCCGGCAACTGGAGTCGGAAGGATACCTCTCGGTGATCCCGCGCAAGGGGGCGCTGGTCGCCTGTTTCTCCGCGAAGGACGTGGAGGAGTTCTACGCCATCAAGAGCATTTTGGAGGGGTATGCAGCCCGCAAGGCCTGCAGCCTGCTCAGTACCCGTGAAATCAACAAGCTCGAGGCGATCAACGAAAAGCTGCGCGAGATCGCCGAGGACGGGGACGTGCGCCACTTCTTCAAGGTGCACAACAGCTTCCACGACCTGTTCATCAGGGGGGCCGGCAACGAGAAACTGCACGACATGATCGCCGGGCTCTTGAAGAAGTTCCAGCGCCTGCGCATGGCCTCGCTCAGCAAGCCGGGGAGGATGCAGATCTCGGTCGAGGAGCACGAGAAGATCATCGAGGCGTTCCGCAACAGGGACGCGGTCCTGGCCGAGATGCTGGTGCAAAAGAACGCGGAGTATGGCGGGAAGGTGCTGATCGATGAAGACAGCGCCCCCGGGGCCTGGTCCTGCAAGGGGATGGATCTGTAGCCAATGGACAATTGACAATGACGCAGCCTCTCCCTTGACGAGTTCCCCCGGTTAGCGCCCTATAAACGGGTCGCCCCATAGTGCCCCCCCGCCTTGCCTTTCCATCGTCCATCGTCCATTGTCAATTGTCAATTGTTTCTGAATCTTCCATCGTCAATTGCTCCTAAAATCCCCCGTTCCTCATCCCATTGCCGACAGCAGCAGCGAACCTGCCGTTTTTCTTTGCCTCCGTCGCCACTTTGCGCTAAATTAGCCCCTTGCCATTGAATCAAAAAGGGAGGCGCCGTGCAGCAGCTGAAAATGATCCCCAAAGTTGACAGGGTTCTCGAGTGGGAGGCGGTGCGCAAGCTCCTTGCCGGCCACCCAAGGGAGCTGCTGCTGAAGGCCGTACGCAACGTGCTCGACAGGCTGCGCGCCGCCGCCCTGGCCGGCCGTCTCGACGACACGGCATTCCTGGAGCAGGCCGTCTGCGCCGAGGTGGCGCGCGAGCTGAACCTCCTCACCATGCCGAGCCTGAAGAGGGTGATCAACGGCTCCGGTATCGTCATCCACACCAACCTGGGGCGCTCCATCCTCCCCGAGGCCGCCAGGGATGCGCTCAACACCATCGCCTTCTCCTATTCCAACCTTGAATTCGACCTCGACGCGGGGGTGCGCGGCAGCCGCTACAGCCACGTGGAGGCGCTGATCTGCGAGCTGACCGGTGCCGAGGCCGCCATCGTGGTCAACAACAACGCCGCTGCGGTCCTGCTCTCGCTGAGCGCCCTCGCTGCCGGGCGCGAGGCGGTGGTCTCGCGCGGCGAGCTGGTCGAGATCGGCGGTTCCTTCCGGATACCGGACGTGATGCGGCTTTCCGGCGTCACCCTGAAGGAGGTCGGCACCACGAACCGGACCCACGCCAAGGATTACAGCGCAGCGGTCACGGAGCAGACCGCGCTCTTTCTCAAGGTGCACTGCAGCAACTTCGCCGTGCTCGGCTTCACCGCCGAGGTGAGCGCTAGCGAAATGGTGGCGCTGGGAGCCGCGGCCGGTGTGCCGGTGCTGGCCGACATGGGAAGCGGCAACCTGGTCGACCTCTCCGGCCGCCTCCCCTGCGCGGAGCCGACCGTCCAGGACTTCGTCCGCGCCGGCGTCGATGTCATCACCTTTAGCGGCGACAAGCTGCTGGGAGGCCCCCAAGCGGGGATCATCGTCGGCAAGAAGCGCTTCATCGAGTCCATGAAGAAGCACCAGCTGCTGCGCGCGCTCAGGATGGACAAGCTGACCCTGGCGAGCCTTGAGGCGACCCTCAGCCTGTACCGCGACGAGAGGGTGGCCCTAAGCGAAGTGCCGACATTAAGGATGCTGACCATCCCCTACCCCGAGCTTGCCGCGCGCGCCAAAAGGCTCGCGGGGCAGCTGCGCCGCCGGACCCCCGACGCCATCTCCTTCAAGCTATGCCCGGGCTTTTCCCAGGCCGGGGGCGGCACCTTGCCGCTTCTGAACCTGCCTACCATGCTGATTGAAGTCGCCGTAGCCGGCCTTTCGCCCAACGAGATAGAGTCCAGGCTAAGGAGCGTGGAGACCCCCGTGATAGGAAGGATCTCCAAGGGCGCCTTCCTGCTCGACCCCCGGACCTTGCAGGATGGTGATCTCGCCGATCTCGCCGCGGCTATTTCCGGACTGGCGGCATAAACGGCCTATTGGCGCCGCGTTCGGTTTTGTAGGAGCGGCATTCCTGCCGCGATTAGGCTGCGGGCTTTCGCGGCAGGAATGCCGCTCCTACGGGAGCCACCGCTCTTGTAGCCGCAAGATCCACTCGTCCACCGGGCCTGCCGACGCTGCCAGTTTAGATTTATCTGGTTTTTTCGTGCCGAGGCTGTATAATCCTGCGATTTCCGCCCCGAAGTCACGCGGTCAACGCTATACGAGGTGCCTTTGCCAAGGATTTTCGCACTGATCCCCGCCGCCGGGATGGGAAAAAGGATGGGGGCCGGGTCGAACAAGCAGTATCTCCTGCTGGACGGGATGCCGATCCTTGCCCACACGGTGAGGAGGTTCCAGGAGGCGCCGTTCATCGAGGCGATCTACCTGGTCATCCCTGAACAGGAAATCCCCTTCTGCCAGAGCGAGGTGGTCGACCGCTACGGATTCTCCAAGGTGCGCGCCATCGTGGCCGGAGGTGCCGAGCGACAGCACTCGGTCAGGAACGGTCTTGACGCCATGACGGGGATCGAGCAGGATGATCTGGTACTGATCCACGACGGGGTGCGTCCCTTTGTTTCGCAAGAGGTGCTAAGACGCGCCGCGACCGCCGCCGAAGAGTTTGGCGCTGCCGTGGTCGCGGTTCCGGTCAAGGAGACGGTGAAGGTGGTCAGAGACGGCGTGATAACGGAAACTCCGCCCCGCGAGCAGCTCTGGCTCGCCCAGACGCCGCAGGCTTTTCGCTACGGCCCGATCCGCTCCGCCCATGAACAGGCAGCCGCACAGGGATTCCTCGGCACCGACGACGCATCACTCATCGAGCGCCAGGGCGGGCAGGTGCGCGTCGTCACGGGCGACTACTGCAACATCAAGATCACCACCCCCGAGGACATGGTCCTGGCAGAGGCGTTTTTGAAGGGGAAGGAGTGAGTTTCATGCGGATCGGCCACGGTTATGACGTACACAGGCTGGTCGAAGGACGAAAGCTGATCCTGGGAGGCGTGGATTTGCCGTACGCCAAGGGGCTCCTCGGGCACTCGGACGCCGACGTGCTGCTGCACGCACTGTCGGACGCCATACTCGGCGCCATCGGCGAGGGTGACATCGGGCGTCATTTCCCCGACACCGACCCGGCCTACAAGGGGGCCGACAGCATCAAGCTGCTGACCCACGTCATGGATCTTGCCGACGCCAAGGGGTTTCGCATCGGCAACGTGGACGCCACCATCGTCGCCCAGCACCCAAAGCTCGCCCCGTTCATCCAGCAGATGAGGCTCAATATCGCCCGCGCGCTCTCGACCGATGAGGAGCGGGTGAACGTAAAGGCGACCACCACCGAGGGGCTAGGCTTCGCCGGGCGGGGCGAGGGGATCGCCGCCTACGCGGTAGCCCTCTTGGAGCAAAAGAGCCGGGGGTAGCACGCAACAGATCTCCCTTTCTGCCTGCCATGTAGGAGCGGCATTCCTGCCGCGCTGGTCCGGCGATCACCTTGGCCACAGGGAACAAACAAACAACTTTCGCGCCGGGGCGACCCCCCTTACGCACAGGAAAAACGATATGACAACTACAGAGATTCCGCTGCCCGAAAAGGCGGCCAACTTCATCAGGAACATCGTCACCGAGGATCTCAAAAGCGGCAAACACAAGAGCGTCGTCACCCGTTTCCCCCCCGAGCCAAACGGCTACCTGCACATAGGGCACGCCAAATCGATCTGCCTGAACTTCGGCCTGGCGCTGGATTTCGGCGGCCGCTGCCACCTGCGCTTCGACGACACAAACCCGACCAAGGAAGATATCGAGTACGAGGATTCCATCAAGGAGAACGTCAGCTGGCTCGGCTTCGAGTGGGGTGAGCACCTGTACCACGCCTCGGACTACTTCGAGGAGTTCTACCGGCACGCGGTGCGGCTCATCGAGATGGGGCTCGCCTATGTGGACAGCCTCTCCTTCGACGAGATGCGCGCCCTGCGCGGCACGTTGAGCGAGCCCGGCAAGGAGAGCCCCTACCGCGAACGCCCCCTCCAGGAGAACGTGGATCTCTTCCGCGGCATGCGACAGGGAGAATTCGAGGAAGGAAGCCACGTCCTGCGGCTCAAAATCGACATGGCGTCCCCCAACCTGAACCTGCGCGACCCGGTCATCTACCGCATCCGCAAGGTGGAGCACCACCGGACCGGCGCCGCCTGGTGCATCTACCCGATGTACGACTACGCGCACTGCATCTCCGATTCCATCGAAGGGATCACCCACTCCATCTGCACGCTGGAGTTCGAGGACCACCGGCCGCTGTACGACTGGGTGCTGGACGCCCTCAAGCTCCCCTGCCACCCGCAGCAGATCGAGTTCGCCCGACTCAACCTGAGCTACACGGTGATGAGCAAGAGAAAGCTTTTGGAACTGGTTCAGGAACAGCTGGTGGACGGCTGGGATGACCCGCGCATGCCGACACTGGTAGGCCTCAGGAGGCGCGGCTTCACCCCCGAGTCGATCAGGGCCTTTTGCGAGACCATCGGTGTGGGCAAGAGCGACAGCTTCATAGACATGAGCATCCTCGAGGAGGCGGTGCGCGAGGACCTGAACATCCGCGCGCCCCGCGCCATGGCGGTGCTGCGCCCCCTGAAGCTGGTCATCGAGGGTTACCCCCAAGCTGAAAACGAGGAGTTCGACGCTGCCAATCACCCGAACGACCCGGACATGGGGACACGCAAGGTCCCCTTTTGCAAGACGGTCTACATCGAGAAGGACGATTTCCAGGAAGAGCCGGCCAAGGGGTTCTTCCGCCTGGCGCCCGGGCGCGAGGTGCGGCTCCGCTACGCCTACATCGTGCGCTGCGAATCCGTGGTGAAGGACGCAGCGGGGGAGATCGTCGAGGTGCGTTGCAGCTACGACCCTGCCTCCCGCGGCGGAAGCGCGCCGGACGGCAGGAAGATCAAGGGGACCATCCACTGGGTCAGCGCCGAGCACGCGGTCGACGCGGAGGTACGCCTGTACGATCGGCTCTTCAGCACGCCGAACCCCGGCGGCAAGAACGAGCCGGACTACCGCAGTTCCCTGAACCCTAAATCGATCGAGGCGCTCACCGGATGCAAGCTGGAGCCGTCGCTTGGCGCCGCCAGCGAGGAGAGCCGCTACCAGTTCGAGAGGCTGGGATATTTCTGCCTCGATTCCAAGGATGCGCGCCAGGGGGCCTTGGTCTTCAACCGGACCGCCACGCTGCGCGATTCCTGGACCGAGCAAAAGCACTGATCCGGCCTTATCGGGCACCAGCGGCTCACCCTGTCGGGCTGACCGGCTGGGCCGACAGGACAGATAAACCATGCGGTCGCAAGGCCTTACACCATTTTCAAAGAGGATCCGACATGCCATTACGCGTCTACAACACCCTTACCGGCACCAAAGAGGAATTCGTACCGATCAACCCCGGCAAGGTCGGCATGTACGTCTGCGGCGTAACGGTCTACGACCACTGCCACATCGGGCACGCCCGCGCCAACGTGGTGTTCGACATGATCTTCCGTTACCTGCGCGCCAAGGGGCTCGAGGTGAACTACGTCCGCAACTACACGGACATCGACGACAAGATCATCAACCGCGCCAACCGCGACGGCGTGCCGTATCAGGAGATCTCAGAGCGCTTCATCGCCGAGTTCGACCGGGACATGGAGCGGCTCATGCTGCTGCTCCCTACCTCCCAGCCCAAGGCGACCGAGCATATCCCCGAGATCATCGCGCTGGTGCAGAAGCTGATCGATAATGGTTTCGCCTACCAGTCCGGCTCGGACGTGTTCTATTTGGTGGAGAAGTTCGAAACCTACCTGAAGCTCTCCAAGAGGAACCTGGAGGACATGCAGGCGGGAGCCCGCATCGAGGTGGACGAGCGCAAGAGGCACCCGATGGATTTCGCCCTCTGGAAGGGGGCCAAGCCGGGAGAGCCTTTCTGGGAATCGCCCTGGGGCAACGGCCGGCCCGGCTGGCATATCGAGTGCTCCGCCATGAGCATGAAGTTCCTGGGGGAGACCCTCGACATCCACGGCGGCGGCAAGGACCTGATCTTCCCGCATCACGAAAACGAGATCGCCCAGTCGGAGGCCGCCTCCGGCAAGCCGTTCGTGAAGTACTGGCTGCACAACGGCTTCGTTAACATCAACGCGGAAAAGATGTCCAAGTCGCTAGGCAACTTCTTCACCATCAAGGAGGTCCTGGAGCGCTACGACGCCGAGGTGCTCCGTTTCTTCCTGCTCTCGGCACACTACCGCTCCCCCATCGACTTCTCGGACCAGAACCTCAAGGACGCGGAACTCGGCCTGGAGAGGATCTACAAGGCGATGGCCGGCATTGACGAGCGCATCGCCGCGGCCGCGGATCACCCCCCGACCGAGGAGAGCGCCGAACTGGAGGAGAAGTGCGCAGCCATCGCCAACCGTTTCAGCGAGGCGATGGACGACGATTTCAACACCGCCCTGGCGCTCGGGCACCTCTTCGACCTGGTGCGCAGCATCAACAAGGCGCTGCCGCTCGCCCCGCTAGACCTGCTGGCGCGGGTAAAGCAGGAAGTGGCAATCCTTGCGCAAGTGCTCGGCGTCTGCGATTCCGTCCCCGCTGCCTTCTTGCAGCGCATCAAGGAACGCAAGACCTCCGAGATGGAGATCCCGGTTGAGGAGATCGAGGGGCTGATAGCGGAACGGGCCGAGGCGAGGAAGTCCAAAAACTTCAAGCGGAGCGACGAGATCAGGGACCTGCTGCTGGAAAGGAACATCGTACTTCTGGACAACGCGCAGGGGACCACCTGGAAGGTGAAATAGGCGCAAAAAAAGGCCGCTAAAAGCGGCCGTCTTTTGTAAGGATTCAAATTGTAATGCAAGGCGGCCCTAGGCCGCCTTTTTGTTGAGCTCCGCACCGCAGCTACGCGATTTCACGAGTTCCATTGCTTCCCTCATGATGTCGGAGACGCTTTTTTTGGTGGTGTCCATTATCTGCTCGAGCGTCTCGCGCTCCGCGTCGCTGATCCTCATGGAAATCACGTTGTACCTGGGGTTCTCTCTCATTCTTCCCATCTGCTCGCTCCTTGTATCGTGCTCTGGAATGTGTGACACTATGCCAGTCATATTGCTATATGCGTGCCAACTTGAATAAAGAGCAACCCGCCGAGATAACTACCTGTTATTGCGTATACTTTGAAAACGCCATTAGCGCGCTGTTATATTGCACCGTATACAACTTGAGCCACTTTTGGCACAAAGGCGGTAATTGTGCCCATTTGTATCATTTTGACCGCCACCGCCCTGACACGGTGGGCGGCAATCACCCCTCTTCCTCCTCCCTCGCCCGAATTGTGCGTCCTTTAAGACCATGTTTGTCCAAAAGACGGTAAAAGGTCCGCCTGGGGATGTTTGCAAGTTGTGCCGCTTTTGACACATTGCCACCGGCGTCCGCCAAATAACGTTGAATCAGCTTCTTCTCCACCCTGAGCACATGCGGCTCGCGCTCTTTCTTGAAGGAGCGCAGGTCGATGATATCCTCCCCTTCTTCCGCGTAGCTCTCCGCGAAGGCGAGCGGCAGATTGCCGAGCTTGATGATCTCGTCGTGGGTGAGCACCGCAGCCCGTTCGATGACGTTCTGCATCTCCCTGATGTTCCCGGGCCAAGGGTATTTCACCATGGCGTTGATGGCGCGCTCCTCTATGCCGACGATCGACTTGTTCAGCTTGTTGCGCGCCTTTTCCAGGAAATAGTGGGCCAGCTGCGGGATCGACTCCACCCTGGTCCGAAGCGGCGGCATGGTGATCGAGAAGACGTTCAGGCGGTAGTAGAGATCCTCGCGGAACCAGCCGTCGCGCACCCCGTCCTCAAGCGACTTGTTGGTGGCCGCGATGAGACGCACGTCGACCCTTTTGGAGACCGTCCCCCCCACCGGCCGGACCTCCCCCATGTCGAGCACCCGCAGCAACTCCGCCTGCAGCTTCGGGGTTATGTCCCCGATCTCGTCCAGGAATATGGTACCGCCGTCGGCCGCCTCGAAAAGCCCCTTCTTCTCCATGATGGCGCCGGTGAAGGACCCCTTCTTGTGCCCGAAGAGCTCGCTCTCCAGCAGCGAATCGGTGATGGTGGTGCAGTTCACCGTCACCAGCGGC
>Ga0209317_1002436_pt1 | contig 13543 bp, 12 predicted proteins | sample RifGroB2_FD_183994 | JGI IMG/M metagenome (GOLD analysis project Ga0209317, IMG submission 183994) | Soil microbial communities from Rifle, Colorado, USA - Groundwater B2 (SPAdes) (version 2) | ecosystem: Environmental > Terrestrial > Soil > Unclassified | place: Rifle, Colorado | collected...
TGCGGCGCTGCCGTCTCCGGCTACGCCGCCTACCGTCTCTACCTGAGGCATCTGGCGCCGGGCGCCCGCCGCGCCGCATTTTTTTGGCTCGGCAAGGGGATCCTCTTGGCCGCAGGCACCCTGGCTCTTTTCCTGAGCGCGCCGCTTGGCAGCGCCGGCGGCAAACTCTTCATGCTGTCGCATCTGCTGCTTCGCTTCAGTGTGGGCGGCCTGCTTTTCTTCGGGCTCGCCTATCGCTTTGGCCTGCTCCACCTGGCAGATGGTTTTAGAGAGTTCGCAGCGCGCAAGCTGGGACGGTGCGCATGAAGCAGATAGTGGTTGATTACAAGATCCCCTGGCTCTATCCGCAGGCAGGCATCGCCGGTTTTTTCCGTCCCCTGCTTGAGGCTATGGTGGAGCGGCATCCGGAGTTGGAATTCATCGTGGTGGCGCCGGGCCCCTTTGCCCGGCTCTGCCCGGACCGGCCCAACTGCAAGGCGATGTTCCTGGGCGATTTCAGCGCCCTGTCACGCTTCGAGTACCTGCGCTATTCGCTAATCACCTTTCCGGCCTTCGTCGCGCAGTCCGGTGCCGATCTTCTGCTCTGTCCCTACTACGATTTCCTCACCCCGGAAAACTTCCGGGGCAAGACGCTGCTGACGGTCCACGACCTCTGTTTCCTGGATATACCGGCCCGGTACCCCTTCTGGACCAGATGGCTGCACCGCTGGCTGCTCAACTACAACCTGCCCCGGGCGGGCGGCGTGATAACCGTCTCAGATTTCAGTCGCAGCCGCCTGATGGCCCATTTTCCGGCGCTATTGTCGGGGAGAGAACCGCAGGTCGTGTACAACACCTTTGCGCCCCGCCGCGAAACAGCAGATGAAGCCGGTCTGAAGGCTCTGACCGGCAAACTGGGGCTCCCCCCGGGCGAGCGGGTGGTCCTTTATACCGGGGGGATCGACGCGCGCAAGAACCTGACCGGGCTTTTTTCCGGTTTTGCGGAGTTGCTGCGCAGCACCCCGGCACTGCTTCTGATCACCGGGGGGACGGCAGGCGCATCGGCGTTGCGCAATCTGGTACGGCGCTACGGCCTTGAGGGCAGGGTGATCTTTACCGGCCCCCTGGACGCGGACGAAATGCGGCTACTCTACCGGCGCATCGCCGATTGCGGCATCTCGGTCTCTTTATACGAGGGGTTCGGTCGCGGCGCCATAGAGTCGAAGCTCCACGCCCTTCCCTTCGTATCCTCCAGCCTCCCGGTAGTACGGGAAATGGTGGGGGAGTATCCGCTTTACTGCGACCAGCAAAGTCCCGCAGACATCGGCGCAAAACTGAGGCAAGCTCTTGCAGCCCCGCGCGGTGCGGCTGAGACCGATATCGACGAGCGGTTTTCTCTGCTACGCAACGCGAATCTGCTCTCCGACCTAATAGACAGGACTCTCTCAGATGACCGCAAGTAAGGGAACCGTTTCCGTGGTGATACCTGCCTATAACTCCGCAGCCACCATTGCGGCCAGCGTGCGCAGCGTGTTATGCCAGTCCTACACCGACTGGGAACTCATCATCGTCAACGACGGTTCTACTGACGCTACTTCGCAGGTTCTGGCGCCTTTTTTGGCTGACCAAAGGGTGCAACTCCTGGAACAGCCCAACGGGGGGGTCGCCTGCGCGCGCAATGCAGGGATCAGGCGCAGTCGCGGAGAATTCGTCGCCTTCCTCGACGCCGACGATCTCTGGGAAGAGAGCAAATTGGCGCAGCAGGTTGAGCTGTTCCGTGCTGCTCCTGCCTCCCTTGGCCTGGTGCACACCCGCTACTCATCGTTTTCCGATGACCCGCAGCGTTGCCGGCGCAAAGACGACGACTCCTGTTTCGGCTACCTTTCTCCTTCCCAAAGGATTCTGGTCTACGACTTTATCGCCACCTCCACCGTGATGGTTCGGGCCGGTCTCTTCGCCTGCGTCGGGCTTTTCGATGAAAATCTGGCGGGGACTGAGGACTGGGATCTCTGGATACGCATTTTGGCCGGCTACCGTGAGCAGAAGATCGATGAGGTGCTGGTCCGCTACCGGGAAAGCTCCCACGGGTTGTCCGGCAATACGGCGAGGCATCTTGGGGAGGAATGGAAGGTAATTGAAAAACAGGTGCGAGCCAACCCTTTAGTTCCTGCCCGCATCAGATCCAAGGCGGTTTTTTATCATCAGATGAAAGAGCTCAACTATCTATTGGGCCAGAGGCATTATGCGCGCTTCGCCGGCAAGGCGGTCCGGTCGCTGCTGCAAGCACCTTTTTCCTACTGTGACCCGGGCAACTACCGGGACCTCTTCCACATTTTCCTGAACCGGAATATCCTGAAACGTTGGTAGGCAAGGTGCTGCTTTTATGAAAGAATCCGCGTTTGGCTTGTTGAAGATGGTGTTTCCTGTTATCGATGCCCTGACGGCGCTGATGGTTTATCCGGCGGCGTTACTGATGAAACAGCTGCGTGTCATCGGGATAGAGAAGTTTCCCTGCTGCAAGAAGGTCCTGCTGCGGGTCGGGGTTTTCCCGATACTGGATCACTACTACGAGCCTCTGTTCGACGCTGCGCGCCTCGACAGTGGCGCGGGGAAGAAAAGGGAACTGAAGGGGATCGACTGGAACCTGACAGAGCAGTTGCGGTTGTTGCAGAGCTTTGAGTTCGGCGGCGAGTTGCACGATGTTCCGACCAGCAAGCAGGATGAGACCACCTTTCATATCAACAACGACTCCTTCGGATCAGGCGACGCGGAGTATCTATACAACCTGATCCGGCTTAAGAAACCGAAGCGGATCTTCGAGATCGGCAGCGGCAACTCGACGCTGATAGCCGCAAAGGCGGTCAAGAAAAACCGGGAAAAGGAGAGCGGCTATCACTGCAAGCATGTCTGCATCGAGCCTTATGAAATGCCCTGGCTGGAAAAAATAGGCGTCTCCGTGCTGCGCCAGAAAGTGGAATGCATCCCCAAGGAGTTTTTCCTGGAACTGGCTGTCGACGATCTCCTCTTCATCGATTCGTCTCACATCATCAGGCCGCAGGGTGATGTGCTTTACGAGTACCTGGAACTGTTACCTGCTCTAAACTCCGGCGTCATCGTCCACATTCACGATATCTTTTCACCCAATGATTACTCGAACCTCTGCCAGGGATTGGGCCGTTTCTGGAACGAGCAGTACCTGCTGGAGGCCTTCCTGATGTCGAACAGCGAGTGGGAGATACTGGGGAGTCTTAACTACCTGCAGCACAATCACTATCAGGAGCTTAAGGAGAATTGCCTCTTCCTGACTCCTGAACGCGAGCCGGGCTCTTTTTACCTGCGCAAGAAATAGTCGCGCTTTACCGATAGCTAGAGGACCGGATCCCTGCTCCTGCGCTGCTCTGATAGCTGGATGACCGGATCCCTGCTACTGTGCAACTCTGATAGCTAGATGACCGGAAACTTTTCAAATGCTGCAAGATGCGGATGGTGACAGATGTCCAGATTGGAAGCCGGGAAAAAAATGAGATTGTTGTTCATCTGCCCGGGCTACGGACGGATCAGTCGCGGTGTGGAAGTTTTTCTGCACGAACTGGTCAAAAGAATTGATAAGGATCGCTTCGAGATAACCATCCTGTGCCGTACCGGGGCGCAGGCAGATGGCGTGCGCAGCATCAATGTTGCCACCCTGGATCGCAGCAAGATAGAGGCATACGACGGTAGCACTGTCTTCAGGATGCTGCGACTGCTCCGCCTTGGCAGCAGTACGGAAATCGAGAGCTTCTTCTATTCCCTTTGTGCCACAAAGCATTTGTCGTCCCATGAATACGATCTGATCTTGCCGTTTGGCGGTTACTGGACCTTTCTTCTGGCATACGTCTTTAAAAAAAGCGCCAAGATAGTGTCGGTGGGGCACGCCGGGCCGGTTAAGAGTGAACTGAGGTTTTCCGATGCCTTTGTGGCCATCACGGAGTTCGCCTCCTGCCAAGCTGAAGAGATGACTGGCCTGAAGAAGGTAGTTGTGATACCTAATGGCGTCGACGTAGAGAAGTTCCACCCCGGCGGCGCTAGAGGAGACAGGGCGCAAACCATCCTTTGCGTGGCAGCGTTCGCTATTGATAAACGACACGATCTCTTGTTTGACGCCATGATGCTTATGGACCGTTCAGTGCGTCTGGTCTGTGTCGGTGCCGGCGCCATCCCGGCTTCTTTGTCGGCACATCCGGTCTGTAAAAGCCACAGCGTGGAGTTTCGCTGCGTGAGCCATGAGGAGATGCCTGACATTTATCGTGAGGCGGATGTCTTTACCCTTCCTTCTCCTGAAGAAGCTTTCGGTATTGTTTTTCTTGAAGCCATGGCTACCGGTCTCAATGTTGTAGCTGCAGACGCCCCGCGTCAGCGCTTGGTAATCGGTTCCCCCGGTTTTTACTGTAACGTCTTCGATGCTGCGGAATATGCCAGGTCACTCAGGGAAGCATTGACATCTCCGCGCCGCAATAGCAATATCGACAGGGCCTCACAGTACGGCTGGGACAAGGTAGCCCGGGAGTATCAAAGCTTTTTCGCTAGCTTCGGGTAGAGGATCGGGCATAAAGTCCGGCACTACGGAACTGGTTGAGAGCTCAAATCAGCGTTACCTTGTGCCACGAATCATCGAACACCGAGGAGCCTCAAGGGTATGGAAACTAAGACTGACGACTACACGCTACATGATGAACAGGCATCCTATGGCTTGCATCAGGTCGTGTTAGATATCCTCTTGAAGGAAAAGCCCGGGCGCGTTCTTGACTTGGGATGCGGAACAGGATTTTTTGCCAAGAAGCTCAGAGACTGGTGGGGTACCGAGGTTCACGTCGCTGAATATCGTCGTGAACTTGTGCGATATGAAGGGCTGCAGGTAAGTGAGGTTGATTTGAATCAACTTCAGCCGCTCCCCTATGAGGATAACAGTTTCGACTATGTCCTGATGTTGGAAGTTATCGAGCACATCAAGCATCCCTGGTTTATCGTGGAAGAGTTAGCCAGAATTTTGAAGCCTGGAGGCAAGGTTCTCATTACCACCCCCAATGTGCATCATCTTGCCAGCAAAACCAAGGTTGTCATCGAAGGTGAGTTCTACGGATTCAACGAGGTGCGCCAGAGTTCGCCTCTTTCACACCTGATATCTTTTACTGTCAGGCAGCTGAAGCTTATGTTGAATGAAAGCGGCATGAGTGTAGAGCGGGTAACGTTCAGCCATCCTATCTGGGGCAGAAGGGTTCTGTTCTCCGAAGGACGCGGTGAGCAAAGCTTATTATTCCGGCTGGCAAAGTACTCGATACGTAACTGTCAGTATCTGCTTTGCTGTGTTGGTTCCCTGATATTGGCCCGCTCTCTGAACCCCAATAACGTACACTTCGGGGCGAGCACCATTGTAATAGGCGTTAAGTAAACCCTTCCCGAAAGGACGGGGAAGTTTGTAGGTCTACCTCTTGCCGGTATCCGAATGCAGGGGGCGTTTCATGTTGAGTAAGGGAGTTTTATGAAGAACCCTAGTAGAGAGTTTGCCGAGCTGGTATCGAGCAGCAATTTCACTCTTGTCGATATCGGAGCATCTGGTGGAGTGCACCCGCGCTGGGGTAAATTCGGCAGCTCCATAAGAGTTGTCGGCTTTGAGCCGGATGATAAAGAATTCCAAAAATTAAAGCAGAGCGACCATCAGATCTGGTTCAATATCGCCTTGTCCAACAGCAATGAGAAGCGAATTCTGCATGTGACAAAGGCACAAACTAATACCTCTTTTCTAAAACCCAATCACGCCCTTTTAAAGCAGTTGCAGTGGTCGCCCGATGAGCCTGTGCTCGATCACGAGATCATTGCAGATTTTGAAGTGGAGTGCAAAACTCTAGATTGTGTGTTAGCCGAAAGAAAGCTGCACCCTGATTACATCAAGGTCGATACCCAGGGGAGCGAGCTTGATATATTGAGCGGGTCGCATAAGACCCTGGTCGAAGATGTCTTGATTGCAGAGATAGAAGTCGAATTTGCTCAGATCTACGAAAACCAGCCGCTCTTCGCAGATGTTGATGGGTTTATGAGAGCCCGGGGCTTCGTGCTGCATGATTTGGGCAATATGCTGTACATGAAACCCCGTGGGCTGGCCGGCATTGGGGGCGCAAAGGGGCGATTGATAGCCGCTGACGCCCTGTACATAAAAGATTTCAGTGCCGATTACCAAAAGCTATACCAGCAAGGCGAAAGCAAGGTATATGCGGCCATTGCCGGATATCTTGCCTACGGCTACCCTGAGCTCGGTATAAACCTGCTGCACAATCTGCAAAAAGAGCACTGTTCCATACCGAGATCTGATGAAATCTTAAAGCTGCTCCAAGGGGTCAGGCCAAGTGGTAGTCAGTTCATCTATAAGCTGCCCGGTATAAGCCGTCTGGCAAAGCTATGCGGGAGCGTTTGGTTCAAGTATAGAAAGTCCGAACATTGCTTATGGGATATGCCACTAGGGAATTAAGAGTACCGCGGAGAACTTTGTCATGCCGATCGTCACTAAATCAAATGGTATCATCAACCGTCAATCGGTATGCGAGTACCTGGAAGCAAGAAAGTCTGAGAACTTAAATTACAAAGTGCTCGACATCGGAGGAACTGCCAATAACTGGTGCGACAGATATGTTGATGCCTACGTTGATATCATACCTGCAGCAAACAAGCGCACTTTCATCGGCGACATCAATTCAGACGCAGTCTGGTCCGAAATTGCCAAGGAGAACTGGGACTTCTGTATCTGTACCCACGTGCTTGAGGATATAAGATGCCCCGATTTCGTGATAGATCAAATTCAAAAACTTTTTCCTGCCGGCTTTATCTCCATGCCCAATAAGCATTCCGAACTTTCTCACGTTGAGTCGAAGTTCTTTCTTGGCTGGTCCCATCATCGCTGGATTTACACCCTGGATAATGATGAGCTGAAAGCTATCGCCAAGATGCCGGTAGTGCAGTATTTCAGCAAAAGTAATAGCTGGTATCACAAGATATGCTCCATCGCTTTGGTAAGAAGAGTTCTGCAGCTGAGAGGAGGATTTGCGCCGGCCATAGATGGTCGCTTGACGTGGATTGATCCGGCCCTTTCCGCAGGTGACTGTGAACTTGCCTTCATTTGGCAGGATGATTTTAAGTTCAGTTATATAAATAACGATTTTGCCGGACTGAGTACTTACGAGCTGGCTAATCTGTATCTTCAAGATCTTTCGCACGGATTATGATCGCGGATTCCGGCGCCAAAGGACGAAGCGTCGTTGTTGAGCGGTGGGGGCTAATTGTCGGTGCAGATACGACTTCTTAAATGGATTGACGGCGCAGTGGGTGACCTTGTCGCAGCTTTGCTGCCGGCGGCTAAGCTGCGCAACCTCGCCGTTCCCAAGGGCATCCTCCTGATCCGCCCCGGCGGCATCGGCGATGCGGTGCTGCTGGTTCCCGCCCTGCTCGCTCTGAAGCAAAAATTCCCGCAGGCTGAGATCTCCCTTCTCGCGGAACGGCGTAACGGTGCCGCCTTCGCTCTCTGCCGCGCTGTCGACCACCTGCTGTTTTATGACACCCCTTCCGACCTGCTACTAGCCATCCGAGGCGACTACGAGGTAGTAATCGACACCGAGCAGTGGCACCGGCTCTCAGCCGTCGTGGCCCGGCTCACAGGCGCTCCCGTCTCCATCGGATTTGCCACCAACGACCGGAAGAGGCTCTTCGCCCATCAGATAGGCTACTCCCACGAAGAGTATGAAGCCCTGAGCTTTTTCAATCTTCTTGCCCCTCTCGGTATTGCGCCTCCGGCTTCGCTGCGGACTCCTTTTCTCATTGTCCCAACGGAGGCGGCAGCTCGCGCCGATGCCCTGCTGGCCGCACTTTCCGGCGCTTCCTTCGTCACCATCTTCCCGGGAGCAAGCATTGCCGAGCGGCGCTGGGGTGGGGGGCGTTTCAAAGAGGTGGCACAACGACTCGCCCAGGCCGGCATTCCGGTGGTGGTCGTTGGGGGGAAAGATGATGCCGGAGAAGGTGAGGCGATCGTTGGAGGGGGAGCGATAGTCGGCGAAGGGAAGGCGATAGTCGGTGAAGGGAAGGCCGGGGTGAATCCGGGAGGGATCAACCTGGCCGGCAAGACCACGCTTGCCGAAACCGCCGCCGTCATCGCGCGCTCGTCGCTGCTTCTCTCGGGCGATTCCGGAGTGCTCCATATTGCTGTAGGCCTTGGCGTTCCGACCGTGTCGCTCTTTGGCCCCGGGATCCAGGCCAAGTGGGGGCCGAAAGGGGAGGGGGACCTGGTTCTAAACCGGCAGCTTGCCTGCTCTCCCTGTACCCGGTTCGGCACAACTCCCGCCTGTCCGATCAACGCCCGCTGCCTGTCGGAGATAACGCCCGATGAGGTGATCAGCGCGATCCGGAAACTGCTGGCTGGTGCTGGGGAAGGGGAGAGAGGTATGGCTCGCGCTGGTTAGCAGTCGGTTAGCGGCTGGTTAGCAGCTGGTTAGCTGCTGAGAGTTGCCGGATGGGGCAGGGTTTCTACGCTGAAAACGAATCAGGGCGAACACAAGGTTCGCCCCTACAGGCGTGCGTAGGTTCGGCGAATCTTGTATTCGCCCGTTTTTAGGATCGCTGGCCGATAGGCCCTGACAAATCTCTACCTGCTGCCCGAGCTCACGGGTTACCTGCTCACTCTGTCATCCCTCCCACTCCCGCCTCGGCCTCCCGTTCCTTACCCGCTTCCACCGACAACCTCGCCCACTCGCGCACCATCACCTTATTGCGTCCGGTCTGCTTGGCCTCATACAGCCCCTCATCGGCGCGCTTCAAAAGCGAGAGCGGCGTGTCGATCGGCATCAGTTGGGCGACGCCCAGGCTGATAGTGACCTGCAGCTCTTTTCCCCCCGTCATGATCACCAGTTGCTCCACGGCAATGCGGAAGCGGTCGGCGAGCAGGCAGGCATTCTCCAGGGCTGTTTCGGGGAGGATGCAGCAAAACTCCTCGCCGCCGTAGCGCACCAGGCAGTCGGTCTTGCGGATGCTCCCGGTTAGTCGCGCCGCGACCTCGGCAAGCACCCGGTCTCCCGCTTCGTGGCCGTGCCGGTCATTTACCTTCTTGAAAAAGTCGATGTCGAGCATGATCACGCTCAACGGGTGGTTGTGGCGCGTGTGCCTCTTGCACTCATCGGCGAGCCTGTTGTCCAGGTAGCGCCGGTTGAAGGCGCCGGTGAGCTGGTCGCGGATGTTCAGCTCCCTCAGCCGGTGCTGGGAGAGCACCCGCTCGGTCACATCCTGCACCGTGATCAACAGATGTTTGATAGCGCCGTCTGGCTGACGCAGCGGTGCGCTGGCACATTGCTGCTGCATGAGATCGAACAGGCCATTGGAGGTGCCGACTACTTTAAGGGGGAAAAGGTAGTGGTGCAGCGTCTGGGGGAAAAGGGCAGGGGAGCCGAAATTAAGTGACATGCGGGCTCCCCGCAGGAATTCCGGCGTGTTCAACTCCGGGAAGTGATCGAAAAGGGGCTTCCCGGTGATGCTTTCCTTGGATATCCCGCTATGGAGCGCCATCCAGTTGTTCCAGTAACAGACACGGAATTCGTCGTCCAGCACCAGAATGCCCAGATCGATAATTTCAAGTATCTGCCCCGGAAGTCCTTGCATGATTCATCCCTCGTACTGTGCCAGAAAATCGGCCAGTGCCTGCTTGAGCCAGTTGATCGACGGCTCGCTGGTGATCAGGAAAAGGAACCCTTCAACCGACTCTTCCCGGAAGGAAAAATCGGTCTTTAACACAATGGCTATGGCTTCCGGATCACAGAACAGCGCCGGGATAGATTCACCTGGTTTTTTGGCCACCAGCTTGGCCGGCGAGTAGCTCACCCGGTCTCCCAAAAGCTCGGCCAGCTTGCCGACGCAGGCGCCGATCAGAATCCCTCCGGTGGTGAGCAGTGCATCGCGCTCGACGTCCTCGCGCGCCTCGCCCTGGTAAAGCGTCTCTTCGTCGCCGAAAAGCGGGACCAACTGGTTGCCGGCCCCGGAAGGGAACACCAGGAAGGCGCTTCCCTGCAGTTCGCCCCGGAAACTCTCCTCCACTATGCTGATCTCCCGCCCGGGTCCCACCACCTCTTCCAGATAGGCGCTCAGCTTCTCGCCCCTAAGCAAATGGACGCAGGGGACGCTCAGGCATACGAAGATGCTGATCACCTCGGCAAGGGATGCTGCCGCACGTCCGAAGGCGATGTTCATCATCTCCTGGAGCGTATCCCGCTCCTCATCGGTCATGACGCCTGCCTCGCTGCCGCTTCCCTGGTACCCGTTTTCCCGGCAGAGAGCCGGATCGGCCGCGATCAGCCCGGTCAGGTCCCTATTGTTCCTGCCTGTTCCACTTATGCCTGCCTCGCTCATGCCGATTCCTCCACCTTACTAAGGGCCTCCAGCACGCTCCCCTTGCTGGGAGGCTTTGCCAGGATCAGGAAAGCGCCTCTTGCCGTCACGTCCTGCAGACTTTTCTCCTGTACGTCGGCGGTGCACACGATGACGGTGGCCTGCGGATCGAAGGCGCGGATTTCCGAGAGCGCGGTGACTCCGTCCATGACAGGCATGGTGAGATCAAGCGTCACCAGGTCCGGTCGTAGTTCCCTGTAGAGCTCCAGCCCCTGCAGACCGTCTCCAGCTTCGTAAAACTCATAGCCGCGGTCCTTGGGAAAGCAGCTTTTCAGCATTTTCCTGGAAATGGGGGAGTCGTCCACGATCAGCACGGTCTGCAGCGTCTTGGCCATAGTCATTCTCCTTGGGGCTAGCCCCTGCGTAGCCGGTAATCCTCGCTTAGCGGTATATGCTCATGCCTGTCTCCCCCTCGATAGAGGGGGGTGGTTAGCGGAATTCGTTTATGCCTGTCTCCCCCCTTTGACAAAGGGGGGCGGGGGGGGATTTGCATTCGGTTTGTGATTCTGCTTTTTTGCAGTAGGGACGAATCATCATTCGCCCGCCTTACCGGCCAAATCAAATCCCCCTACATCCCCCTTTGTCAAAGGGGGACTTTCTGCTGCATCCTGTGTAATTGAAGTAGGCGCTCATAGTAGGGCGATGCGCGGGCATGCCGAAAAGGGGAGCAGGCGTTATGAATGCGTGAACAGGCCAGACAGTGCTCTTATCGGCGGAGGAATCTTTGACATTAGAGGATTGTAAAAATATTCCACCTCCCTTTATGCCGCCTCAGCCAACCGCTTGCGATTGCTGCAATTTTTACCCATGCCCTGGTATGAGTGCCTGCGTCGCCCCAGATTGTCCTGCAACTCCCGCAGAGATAACGCTTTTTTGCGTCCCGGCAGGCGGTGGAAGCAACTCCAATGAGAAATTTTATTATCTGCAAAGAAAAAGCCTTGACTATGACGGCGTGATTTGGTAAAAAGTTCGAGTTGCACGAAGCAGGAACGCAGGCGCGTAGCTCAGGGGTAGAGCACTAGCTCGACACGCTAGGGGTCGACGGTTCGAAACCGTCCGCGCCTACCATCAGAAAGAAACCTTCTTTACGAGGTTCGACAGAGGCATCGAGTTTCGATGCCTCTTTCTGTTTGTCAAAAGGGGTTTTTGAATGGATCAGATAAAGGTTACGCTTCCGGATGGTTCTGAAAGATCCCTGCAGCAGGGTGCCACGATTTTTGATCTGGCAGCCTCTATCGGTACCGGACTCGCCAAGGCGGCCATCGCCGGCAAGATCGACGGCAACCTGGTCGACCTCTATGCGCCTCTGACCGACGGAGCCAAGGTCGAGATCATCACGGGCAAGAGCCCCGAGGCATTGACTATCATTCGTCACTCGACCTCGCACCTGATGGCTCAGGCTGTAAAAGCCCTGTTCCCGCAGGCGAAGGTTACTATCGGCCCCGCCATAGAGACCGGTTTTTATTACGACTTCGATGTGGATCATCCCTTCACCCCGGAAGATCTGGAAAAAATAGAAGCAAAGATGCGCGAGCTCGCCAAGGCCGATCAAAAGATCGTGCGTTCCGAGCTTTCCAGCGCTGATGCCATCGCCCTTTTCAAGGGAATGGGTGAGGACTATAAAGTAGAGCTGATCGAGGACCTGGGCGCGGAAACGGTTTCACTTTATACCCAGGGGGACTTTTCCGATCTCTGCCGCGGACCGCATCTCCCCAAAACTTCCTTAATCAAAGCCTTCAAGCTTACTTCCATTGCCGGCGCCTACTGGCGCGGCGACGAGAAGCGCCCCATGCTGCAGAGGGTGTACGGCACGGCGTTTGCGGATCAGAAAGAACTGGACGCTTACCTGGCACGCATCGAAGAAGCGAAGAAGCGCGACCACAGGAAGCTTGGGCGCGAGCTTGATCTCTTCTCCTTCAACGACGAAGTCGGCGCAGGTCTGGTAATCTGGCACCCGAAAGGGGCGATGCTCAGGACCATCCTGGAAGATTTCGAGCGCAAGGAACACCTGAAGCGCGGTTACGACATCGTGCTCGGTCCCCAGATTCTCAAGACCGAACTCTGGCAGCGTTCCGGCCACTACGAGAACTACCGCGAGAACATGTACTTCACCACGGTGGACGAGCAGAGCTACGGCGTCAAGCCGATGAACTGCCTGGCCCACATGATGATCTACAAGTCGCAGTTGAGATCCTACCGCGACCTGCCGCTGCGCTACTTCGAGCTCGGCACCGTGCACCGTCACGAGCGCGCCGGTGTGCTCCATGGTCTCCTCAGGGTACGCGGCTTTACCCAGGACGACGCCCACATCCTTTGCACCCCGGAAATGCTCGATGCGGAGATCAAGGGTGTCATCGCCTTCGTAACCGAGGTGATGGGAATCTTCGGCTTCGAGTTCGAGATGGAACTTTCCACCCGTCCCGAGAAGTCGATCGGCTCCGACGCTGCCTGGGAGTTGGCGACCGCTGCTCTGCTCGGCGCGCTGAAGGATTCCGGCCGACCCTTCGAGATCAACGAGGGCGACGGTGCTTTCTACGGTCCCAAAATAGATATCAAGCTGCGCGACGCTCTTGACAGGCGTTGGCAATGTGCTACAATCCAGTGCGATTTTACCCTCCCAGAGCGTTTCGATCTCACATACGTCGACGCTGACGGCGAAAAGAAGCGCCCCGTTATGGTTCACAGGGTTATTCTGGGAGCCATCGAGCGGTTCATCGGCGTCCTTATCGAGCATTTCGCAGGGAACTTCCCGACTTGGTTGGCACCGGTTCAGGCGATCATCGTCACGGTCACCGATAACCAGATTCCTTACGCGCAGGCAGCCTTCGATACGCTGCGCGCCGCGGGCGTTCGGGTGCAGAAGGATTTCAGGAACGAAAAACTCGGCTTCAAGATCAGAGAAGCCCAGTTGCAGAAGATACCGTACATGCTGGTGGTAGGAGACAAGGAGGTCGAAAGCGGCCTGCTGGCTCCGCGCTATCGTGACGGCAAGAATCTCGACGGGATGACCCCCGAGCAGTTCGTCACATTCATCGAAACAGAAGTCAAAAGCTATCATTAGGAGGTGGCGTCATAGCTAAACCTACAGTAAACATCAATCAGACCATCAGGG
>Ga0209317_1002438_pt1 | contig 13531 bp, 15 predicted proteins | sample RifGroB2_FD_183994 | JGI IMG/M metagenome (GOLD analysis project Ga0209317, IMG submission 183994) | Soil microbial communities from Rifle, Colorado, USA - Groundwater B2 (SPAdes) (version 2) | ecosystem: Environmental > Terrestrial > Soil > Unclassified | place: Rifle, Colorado | collected...
AGCCAGGATCAAACTCTTCAGTTCAATACCTGTTTTGTTCCATTGCTGGAACGGTCCTACTCAAAGTAAATCACTTGCATGATTTGTTTCGACTTCGCGTAGGTTGTTGCTATATTTTAAAGTCGTTTCCCTGCCCCGAAAGACACAGAAACTTCCCAAAAACCAAGCACCTACACTCGTCGGTTGTTCGTTTGTTTTTTAAAGAGCGGCTGCCCAGATAACAATCTGAAATCTGGGGGTTGCGGGGACAGGATTTGAACCTATGACCTTCGGGTTATGAGCCCGACGAGCTACCGAGCTGCTCCACCCCGCGTCAGCGAAGGAGCGAACTATAGCAAAGCATTCCTGCCTCGTCAAATACTATGTACATTTTGTTGGTGCGGCATGGTAACGAGTCCACAATGCGTGCTGAGACCACTTAATTTAAAGCCGAAAAAACCAAGTAGCGGTGTCATCGCCGCACCCGTCAAACAGTCCTTGGCCCCGGGTTACCGGATCAGTCCGCCTGATAGATATCCTTGTTGACCGTACCGAAACGGACTGACGGATTCTATCTTGACACGGCCAATTGCGTCACTGCCTGCACAACACGCTGCCCCTGAAACACGCTATTATTCGCCGCCGAATACGCGCCAACCGCGGCGGCATGACCCAAGGGCAATACAACAATACGCCGAATACCATACCTGTGAACGCCACTTCCATCCCCGAAATCAAACCCGGCCAGTCCGTCGAATTGCTCAAGGAACTGCATATCCTGACGCGCGACGGCAAGCTCAACCAGGACAGCCGGCGCAAACTGAAGCAGGTCTATCATTTGTATCATTTCATCGAACCGTTGCTCGATGAAGTGCTCGCAGCCAGGCAAGACCTGACGTTGGCGGATCACGGCGCAGGCAAATCCTACCTGGGTTTCATCCTCTACGACCTGTTCCTGAAAACGCGCGAAGTCGGCCATATTTACGGCATCGAAACCCGCGAAGTGCTGGTCGATAAATCCCGTGAGCTGGCTGAAAGGCTGGGCTTTGCACGCATGTCGTTCCTGAATTTGTCGGTGGAGGAATCCATCCATTCGCCGCAACTGTCCGGACAAATCGATGTGGTCACCGCGCTGCATGCCTGCAACACCGCCACCGACGATGCGATCAAATTTGCACTGCACAAGCAGGCGAAATTCATTGTGCTGGCGCCTTGCTGCCAGGCCGAGGTTGCCGCCATGCTGAACAAACACAAAAACCAGTCGTTCGGCAAAACGCCGCTTTCGGAAATCTGGCGCCACCCGATCCACGCCCGCGAATTCGGCAGCCACCTCACCAACGTGCTGCGCTGCCTGCTGCTGGAGGCACACGGCTATCAGGTCACAGTGACGGAACTGGTCGGCTGGGAACACTCGATGAAGAATGAGCTCATCATTGCCCGCCGCACGGATGCGCCGAGAAAAAATGCGCGGCAAAGACTGGAGCAAATTTTGCGCGAACTGAATCTGGAGGAATTGCGGGAGCGATTTATTTATTGATGGAACCACTGGCCATCTGACTAGGCGAACAAACGACACTCGCCAAGTCATTGGTCATAGCGTGCTGCGCCAATGCCCAGGCCACATGTTCGCGCACCATCTCCGAAGAATGCTCCGCACGCGATTGCAATGCTGCGATGATGGTCGCGCTTCTGGGAGCATTGCCCAACGCGACGGCGATGTTGCGCAGCCATTGTTCGTGGCCGATGCGATAGATCGCGGTGCCGGCCAGCTTGCTATTGAATTCGGCCTCGTCCCACGCGAACAACTCCACCAGTGGCTTATCGTCCAGCCCGTGGCGCACGGCGAAATCCGGCTCGACGCTGACCTGCGCAAAACCGTTCCACGGGCACACCAACTGGCAATCGTCGCAGCCGTAGATGCGGTTGCCGATCAGCGAGCGCAGCTCGTCGGGAATGCTGCCCTTAAGTTCGATGGTCAGATAGGAGATACAGCGGCGCGCGTCGACGCGATACGGCGCGACGATGGCCTGGGTCGGGCAGATGTCGATACAGCGCGTGCAAGTTCCGCAATGCTCCTGCTGCGGCTCGTCGGCCGGCAGCGGCAGGTTCACGTAAATCTCGCCGAGAAAAAACCGTGAGCCATCCTCGCGCGACAGCAGCAGGGAATGCTTGCCGCGCCAGCCCAGGCCGGCCTTGCGTGCCAACTCCTTTTCCATGACCGGCGCGCTGTCGGTAAAGACTCGTCCTTCAAATCCGGCAACCTCGGCGCGGATTTTTTCCGCCAGTTTCGCCAGGCGGTTGCGCACCACCTTGTGGTAATCGCGTCCCAGCGCATAGCGCGAAATGAAGGCGCGCTCGCCTGCCTCCAGCACCTGCCAACTGTCGCGCGCGGCGGGCGGCATGCAATTCATGCGCAGCGAAACCACCCGCAGCGTGCCGGGCAGCAGCTCCGCCGGGCGGCTGCGTTTAGTGCCATGTTTTGCCATATAATCCATCTCGCCGTGCAGGCCGAGCGCAAGCCATTCCAGCAGGCCAGTTTCCGCCGCCGAAAGATCGGTGTCGCTGATGCCCACGGCCTGAAAGCCAAGCTCATGCGCCCAAACGCGTATCTGCGCGGCAAGCGCGGCGTAATTTATCGGTTGAGGATTTCCATTTTGCATAGCCACGATGATAGCCGAATCAACATCTTTCTCGCCGATGAAAACGCGACCCTCGCGCTGGCGCAACGCCTCGCCGCGCGGCTCAAACCCGGCATGGTGATCTATCTGCATGGCGATCTCGGTGCCGGAAAAACCACGCTGGTGCGCGGCGTGCTGAATGCGCTGGGTTATGCCAGCCGGGTGAAAAGTCCCACCTACACGCTGGTTGAGCCATACCAGGTCGCCGGGTTAGACTTGCGCCACTTCGACCTGTACCGCCTGCACGACGAGGAAGAATGGGAAACGGCCGGCTTCCGCGACGAGTTCAATGGGCGCAATATATTTTTCATCGAATGGCCGGGGAAGGCGCGAGGATTGATCCCGCAAGCCGATGTGGAAATCGCGTTCGAGATTCTGGCGCAAGGCCGCGAAATTGAAATCCATGCCAATACGGAAATGGGCAGGCAATGCTTAGAGCAGTTGTAAAACTCGCAACACTTTTGATCCTCTGCTGGCTGCCGCAGCAGGCCTGTGCAACGGTCGCCGTCAGTGCCGCGCGTATCTGGCCGGCGCAGGATTACACGCGCCTGACGCTCGAATCCAGACAGGCCATCCGCCACAACATGTTCACCTTGAGCGATCCGGAACGCCTGGTCATCGACCTGGAAGATGTCGAGCTCGGCGACATGCTCAACGGCCTGACCAAGCTGGTCGGCGAAGACGACCCCTACATCAGGAGCGTGCGCGTCGGACAGTTCAAACCCGGCGTGGTGCGCCTGGTGCTCGACCTGAAGAGCGAAGCCAAACCGCAACTATTCGTCCTCAAACCGGTCGGCGAATACGGCTACCGCCTGGTGCTGGACGTATACCCAGCGCAGCCGCTCGACCCGCTGATGGCCTTGCTCGAACAACCCAAAGTTTCGGATGCGCAAGCTGCCAGCGCTCCCGCCGCAACCGTGCAGGCTGCAGAAGAGCCACCTGCCGGAGAAAAACCCGGGCTAGCCCAAGACTTGGGCATCGGCAAAATTGACACGCGACTTCCGTCCGTAGCCCCTCCCCCAAAAAATATACCTGAACTGCGCGCCCGCACGCTGATTGTCGCAATCGATGCCGGGCATGGCGGCGAAGACCCGGGCGCAATCGGCAGCAAAGGCTCACGCGAAAAAAACGTCACACTGGCAATTGCCCGCAAGGTAAAAACGCTGATCGATAGCTTGCCGAATATGCGCGGCGTACTGATTCGCGACGGTGATTACTTTATCCCGTTGATCGGGCGCGTTGCCAAGGCGCGCAAGGTGAACGCGGACTTATTCATCTCCATTCACGCCGATGCCTTTATTAAAAAAACCGCGCGCGGCTCATCGGTGTTCGCGCTTTCCGAACACGGTGCAACCAGCGCGGTGGCACGCTGGCTGGCGAAAAAGGAAAACGAAGCGGACCTGATCGGCGGCGTGAACATCGCGGTGAAAGACCCCTACCTGGCGCGCACCCTGCTCGACCTGTCTCAGACCGCCACCATCAATGACAGCATGAAACTGGCCAAGCATGTGCTGAATGAACTGGGCGACATCAACGACCTGCATCGCGGCCATGTCGAGCAGGCCGGATTTGCCGTGCTGAAATCACCGGACATCCCGTCGATCCTTATCGAAACCGCCTTCATCAGCAACCCCAGCGAAGAGCGCCGCCTGAACGATGAAGGCCATCAGATGAAAATCGCCAACGCGATCCTCGGCGGCGTCAAACGCTACTTCGCGCAAAACCCGGCGCTATCCAAACCGAAGTTCGCACAGGCGGAGTTTTAAAACGACATACCCTGCTGATACCGTCGATTACCAATATTAGCTTTTCGATCTCACTTTCTTGAGGCCAAGTAACAGCTTCCTTCGTAAACTCCGATCCCACCGGCAACTACAGCAGCTGGAATAATCACAAACGGCGACATCAGAATTGCGCCCACTGTGCCAACCGCGCCAGCCGAGCCGCCGATTATTCCCACTGTACCAGCTGCTGATGTGCCTGCTGCTGTAGAGCCCAGCATCGCCGCGCCTGTTGTTGCATGTGTGATGGCATAATATCCGGCAGCTTTCATCCCCACACCTGCTACTGCTGTAGCGCTGGCTCCAGTGGCGACAGATTTCGTTAGACCATCACCGACAACTTTGCTTGGCCGATAATCACAAACTCCGGCGATTGCGGCATTCGATAACATTCCCACGGTTAATAGCAATGCACATTGCTTTTTCATGATATTCACCCTGTTTATAGAAATTCTTATCGTCAGTTTGTGTTTTTACGAACAAAAATACCCTGCTGAATCTTGGCGAAAGTATCCTGATACATTTCAGGTGCCTCGATAGGGAACTCTCTCTCGCCCCTCTGCCCTTTGCCGCCTGAAGTCTGAGTGTTATTTACATAATTCAAACGTATCTTGGTGCGATTTGGCACTATCTCTTCGACAAAAGCTGTTGCTTTAACATCAGTCATGCGCTGACCAACAAATGGCACAAAATCTTGCTTGGTAGGACTTTTTGCTGTAATTAAACCTGTATCTAAATTGGCTGAAGAGACGGTATATCCGAGATCCTGAAATACAGACAAGGTTGCAGCGAAAGCTATTTTTTTGCTGGTCTCAAACTCCTTGGATTGGATAGCCTGTAATTCAAGGGGAGACTTGGTAGATTGCTTTGGCATAGTCTCACATCCAGAAACCACCACTACAGCAGCCAGCAGTAGCCATAGACTTTTTTTCATTGCTGCTCCTTTCAAAATGAAGTTGAGTTATATGTAAATTCTTTGACCGATGAGTCAGCAAATTTAATTATGATGGTCAACGTGCGTTGTGTACGGCTTGTTGCGCCACTTGATTGATTGGCACCCGCCGATGCTCCACCCGCCAAGCCACCACCGAGTCCCAGAATTAACCCAGAAACACCACCGGAGCTGGTTGAATAGGCATAATCAGTACTCACCTTGTCGTATATCCAGGTTTCGATACCGTCCCTATCTTTCGTGACCATATTTGGTGAACCCAAAGCCTTGGCCACATCTGCCTGAGACATTCCAACTTTGATTTCTTTCTGTGCCACGCCCAACGTTAGTTTTTGCTCGCTTGAATCAGAGACAGCTTTCCGATGCTCGCCAACTTGCACGCAAGCGGATAACATAACAAGCGGCAAAAACATGATGAATCGTTTCATGTTCTTAATCCTTTCTATTTATTCAGCAAATGGCAGGCTTATCAGTAGCCAGCCCTCGCCAAAATCATTTATGCCAACAGTTAAACACTTGCAAATCGACTGTGATTCGCACAGCGAACCTCTTTTGGAAAATCCTCCTAGTCAGGGCGCTACTTAGGCGTCCATCTAATTGATTATCTTGTGATTTCATTGAAGCAGATCAATAACGACCTCATTGTAACCAAATCTCATAGGTGAAGCAAACTCCGTGGTAACAAACGCTGCGCTAGGTAATTCTGGCGCCGTATGCCAAAGGGAATTTCCAAGCCAAAGCCAGCCAAATTCGAGAAATCGCTAAGGGGTACGCTCGCCTATAACATCCGGAGATTCCGATTTGACAGACAAGTTTCACAGGAAGAACTGGCGTTCCGCTGTGAGCTGGACAGAACATACATTTCTGCTGTGGAGCGGTGTATCTGGAATGTATCGCTCAGCAATATCGAGAAAATTGCCGAAGCGCTAGAAGTGGAGCCGTGGCAGTTATTGGTTCCGCCGAAGTAAATCTCTGTCAGGCCGGAAACACGCCGGTCGAGAGGTAGCGATCTCCACGGTCGCACACGATGAACGCGATGGTCGCATTCTCGACCTGTTGCGAGATGCGCAGCGCCACGGCCAGCGCGCCGCCGGACGAGATGCCACAGAAGATGCCTTCCTCGCGCGCCAGGCGGCGCGTCATTTCCTCTGCTTCGCGCTGGTTCACGTATTCCAGGCTATCCACATTTCTACCGTCGTAGATTTTCGGCAGATAGGCCGGCGGCCATTTGCGGATGCCGGGAATCTGCGCGCCCTCTTCCGGCTGCACGCCGATGATCCGAATGTCGGGATTCTGTTCCTTGAAAAAACGCGAGCAGCCCATGATGGTGCCGGTGGTACCCATGCTGCTGACGAAGTGCGTGAGCCTGCCTTGCGTGTCGCGCCAGATTTCCGGCGCGGTGCCTTCAAAATGTGCCAGCGGATTGTCGGGATTGGCGAACTGATCGAGGATGATGCCCCTGCCTTCGGCGCGCAGTTTTTCCGCCGTGTCGCGCGCCAGCTCCATGCTGCCTTCCTTCGGCGTCAGCACCAGTTCCGCACCAAATGCACGCATGGTCTGGCGGCGTTCCATGCTCTGGTTATCCGGCATCACCAGAACCATCTTATAGCCGCGCACCGCCGCCGCCATCGCCAGCGCGATGCCGGTGTTGCCGCTGGTCGCCTCGATCAGCGTATCGCCCGGCTTGATGTCGCCGCGCTGCTCGGCACGCATGATCATCGACAGCGCCGGGCGATCTTTCACCGAACCTGCGGGGTTGTTGCCTTCCAGCTTCGCGAGTATGACGTTCGAGGTGTCGCCGGGGATGCGCTTGAGCCTGACCAGCGGCGTGTTGCCGACGAAATTTTCTATGGATGGATACATTGCCTTGCCTTCATATATTCAGTTCCAATTGACTGCCGACTCGTTGCGGCCGGTCGCAGCCAGATACGCCACCGTCTCAAATGCAGCAAAAGCAAACAGCCCTGTTCGTTCACGGGGATGTTGCGCGTTAAATACTGCCTCCAGATATTCGCCGGATGATGCGAACATACGGCAGAAGGCACGATGTATTTCCGCCCTCAAGCCCTGAAATGCGCGATTACTCCTTGGCGGGCTTGCCTTCCTTTTTGGCGGTCGCCTTGGCGGGAGCGACATCGTCCACAGTCAGCCCGGAGCGCATTTTCGCCACCGATTTGTCGCCGAAACCATTGACGTTTTTCAGGTCGTCCACAGTTGTGAACGGGCCGTTTTTCTCGCGGTATGCGATGATCGCCTCGGCCTTCTTCGGGCCGATACCGTTCACGGCTTCCAGCGCTGCCTTGCTGGCCGTATTCAGGTTAACGACGGCCATCGCCATGCCGGAAAAGGTGAAGAATGCGATCAATATCAATAGCAATTTTTTCATTGTATTTCCTTTGCAAAAATTAAACGACACACGCCGTGTGGTAAGAGACGGGAGAGGCTGCAGCCAACTATTTTTCGCCCAAATTTAATCCCATGAATCTCGCCGTAGGGTGCGCTCCGCGCACCATGGTGCATGAAATGCACCCTACGAAATTCATTGCCAGCTTGAGGTTCATGGGTAGCATAATCCAAATAGACGCACCTAACGAATAATCCGCATATTTCGCCTCGCCCTGCTCCATATTCAGAAACGGTTCGGCATAGCTGTTGCTGTTCAGCGCGCACGATCATCGACAACGCGGGGCGATCCTTCACCGAACCGGCGGAATTATTGCCTTCGAGCTTCGCGAGGATGACATTCGAGGTGTCGCCCGGAATGCGCTTGAGTTGCACCAGCGACGTGTTGCCGACGAAATTTTCTATGGATGAATACATATTCAGGAAGCCGCCTTGAGCATCTGTTCCACATACCTCGCCACGCCCTGCTCGACATTCAGGAACGGCTCGGCATAGCCGGTGCTGTGCAGCGCACCGATGTCGGCCTGGGTGTAGCTCTGGTACTTGCCGCGCAACGCTTCGGGGAATGAGATGTACTCGATCAAGCCCTGCTGTTGCAGTTCGGCGAGACTCAACGCGTTCTTGCCTTCGGCGTTGCGCAGGGCGTTGATAGTCGCCGCCGCCACATCGTTGAAACTCTGCGCCTGCCCGGTGCCGAGGTTGAAAATGCCTGATTTGTGCGGGTTATCGAGGAAGTACATGTTCACTTTGACCACATCTTCCACCGAGACGAAGTCGCGCAGTTGCCCACCGTTGGCGTAGCCGTCGCAGCCTTCAAACAGCTTTACCTTGCCCTCGGCGCGATACTGGTTGAAGAAGTGGAACGCGACCGAGGCCATGCGCCCCTTGTGTTGTTCGCGCGGGCCGTACACGTTGAAATAGCGCAGGCCGACGATCTGCGCGTTGCGCTTGTGCCAGCGGCGCCGCACGATCTGGTCGAACAGGAATTTTGAATAGGCGTACACGTTCAGCGGCGCCTCGCATTCGCGGCTTTCCCGGAACGCATTGCCGCCGCCGTACACCGACGCGGACGAGGCATACAGGAACGGCACTTCCTCGTTCTGGCAGTAATTCAGCAGCTCCAGCGAGTACTGGTAGTTGTTGTCCATCATATAGCGGCCGTCGGTTTCCATAGTGTCGGAGCACGCGCCCTGATGCAGCACCGCGCTGACCAGGCCGTCGAAAAAACCTTCCTGCAGTTTTTTCAGGAAGTCTTCCTTGTCGAGATAATCGGCGATGTCGCAATCGGCCAGGTTCCTGAACTTGTCGGCGTTCTTGAGGTTGTCCACCGCGATGATGTTGTTTTCGCCGCGCTCGTTGAGCGCCTTGACCAGGTTGGAACCGATAAACCCGGCGGCGCCGGTGACGATGTAGTACATCTTTGTTCCTTTCGATTTTTTTGGGAAGTGGGGCGGTGCTGCGCACCTCAGTGGGAAGTGGGGAGTGGGAAAACCGCCCCCCTACTTCCTACTTCCTACTTCCTACTTCCTACTTCCTACTTCCTACTGCATATCCTGAATAATTTCTTCGCGGCTCACCACTGCCGTGCCCAGCTTGCCGACCACGATGCCTGCCGCGCGGTTGGCGATGCGCATCGCATCGGGCAAATCCGCGCCGCTCGCCAGCATCACCGCCAGCGTGGCGATCACGGTGTCGCCCGCGCCGCTGACATCGAACACTTCGCGCGTCTGCGTCGGCTCATGCAGCGCCTCGTTGGCACGGTACAGGCTCATGCCGTCCTCGCTGCGCGTGACCAGCAGCGCGTCGAGCTGCAATTCGGTGCGCAGTTTTTCCGCTTTGCTGTCGAATTCCGCATCGGTCTTCCAGCTGCCCGCCACTTCGCGGAATTCGCTGCGGTTCGGCGTGAGCAGCGACGCACCGCGATAGCGCGCGTAATCGTCGCCCTTGGGATCGACCAGCACCGGTTTGCCCGCCGCGCGCGCCAGCCGGATCATCTCGGCGATATGCGCCAGCCCGCCCTTGCCGTAATCGGACAGGATCACTACATCCGCCTGCGGCAGCTTGACGCGGAAATCCGCCAGCTTCGCATTCAACACCTCATGGCTGGGCTGGGTCTCGAAATCGATGCGCAGCAATTGCTGATGCCGCGCGACGGCGCGCAGCTTGATCGTGGTCGAAATGCTGCTGTCGTGGTGCAGCAATGCGGTGAGGTTGGCGTGTTGATTGAGCAATTTTTCCAGGCACGCGCCCGCCTCGTCATCGCCGACCACCGACAACAAGGTGGCTTGCGCGCCGAGCGCCGCGATGTTGCGCGCCACGTTGGCCGCCCCGCCGGGGCGTTCTTCGATGCGTTCGACCTTGAGCACCGGCACCGGGGCTTCCGGCGAGATGCGGTTGACGTCGCCGAACCAGTAACGGTCCAGCATCACGTCGCCGACCACCAGGATTTTTGTGCAATCGAATTTTGGCAAACCCGTCATGACTGCCCCGCGCTTTTCTGATTCATATCGGTTCTCCGATTTCCTGACTGATGTCGAGCAGCGCTTGCAACGGATCCGCCGCCTTAGTGATCGGGCGGCCGATCACCAGATAGCTGGAGCCGGCCTGCAGCGCGGCCAGCGGCGTCATCACGCGCGACTGGTCATCCTGTAGGGGCACGGCGCGCCGTGCCCCTACCTGCGCCGGGCGGATGCCCGGCGTCACGAGGCAGAATTCCTTGCCGCATTGTTCGCGCAGCAGCGCGGCTTCCTGTGCGGAACACACCACGCCGTCCAGTCCGCTGTCGCGCGCCAGCATCGCCAGGCGCAGCACCATTTCGGCCGGCGTGGCGTCGATGCCGATGTCGGCAAGGTCTTCCTGCGCCATGCTGGTGAGCAGCGTTACGGCAATCAGCCTGGGCCGCTGCGCACTGCTGGCAAGCGCCTCGCGCGCCGCCTCCAGCATCTTGCGCCCGCCCAGTGCGTGCACGTTGACCATCCATACCCCCAGACCGGCTGCGGCCTTGCAGGCCTGCGCGGTGGTGTTGGGAATGTCGTGAAATTTCAGGTCGAGAAAAATCTCAAAGCCGCGCCGCATGAGTTGCTCCAGCAACGCCGGGCCGGTCGCGGTGAATAATTCCTTGCCAACCTTCAGGCGGCATAATTCGGGCTGCAACCGTTCGGCCAGCGCCAGCGCCGGGGCGGCGGCAGGATAATCCAGCGCGATGATGATTTTCGGGTCGTTCATAAAGGGGTTCCGGTTTCTTCGCTGCGGCGCGGCGAATAGCTGTCCCATGCCTGGCAGGCCGGGCAGTGCCAGTAGAACTGGCGCGCCTTGAAGCCGCAATGGGCGCAGTGGTACATCGCCAAATTACGTGTACGTTTGTGCACCAGATCCTTCACCAGCTCGACATCGGCGCGCCGCTCCATCGGCACTTCCAGCAGCCGCGCCTCGAGCAATTTATCCAGCCCCAGCAGAGTCGGGTTGCGCTGCAATTCATCGCGCACCAGTTGGTAGGCGGCGCCCGGCCCTTCGTTTTTCAGCACGCCGTCGAACACCACGTTCATCAAGTCCAGCGAGTGGTATTTGCCGAGATAGTCGCGCAACAGCGCAACGCCGTCCGCCTCGCGATCCAGGCTGCGATAGGCATTCAGCAAACGCTCCGCCACCAGCGGCAGATATTGCGCGTCCTGCGCCTCGATGTTCTTCCAGATGGCGACGGCCTCCTCAAACCTGCCTTCGCCGGCCGCAATATCACCCAGCATCATCGTGGCGCGCACCGCGTTCGGATAGGTTGCCAGCGCCTGTTGCAGATGCCCGCGCGCCGCATCAAGGTCGCCGGCGGTGATCTCCTCGCTCGCCAGTTCGCAATAGAAAAAAGCGGCCTGCTTGCTGTAAGACTGCCCGGCCACCGCCGTCAGCCGCTGCGCCACACCGATCGCCTTGAGCCAGTCATGCTCTTTCTGAAACAGCTCCAGCAGAAATTCCAGTGCGGGCTTGGCATACCGGGTTTTTTCCAGTTCGCGGAACAGGCTCTCGGCGCGATCCAGAATTCCGGCTTTCAAATAATCCTGCGCCAGTTCGAAAATCGCCTGTTGCCGTTTATTGTCATCCAGATCGGCGCGATCCACGAGATTATGGTGCATGCGCAACGCGCGGTCCACTTCGCCGCGCCGACGGAACAGGCTGCCCAGCGCGAAATGCAGCTCGATGGTTTGCGGATCGACCTTGACCACCTCGATGAAGGCTTCGATGGCCTTGTCCTGCTGCTCGTTGAGCAGGAAATTCAGCCCTTGGAAATACGATTGCGGCAACGCGCTCGATTCCGAGAGCAGCTCCTTGATGTCGATGCGCGCGGCCAGCCACCCCATGCCGAAAAACAGCGGGAAGACCAGCAGCATCCAGGGTTCAAATTCCATGCCGAAAATCTATCAGGAGGGTTGCATGGGAATCTGCTGCGTTTCGCCGACACCGGCAAGCTTGTTCTTGACCCGGATATCGCGCTTCAGGCGCGCGATTTCACGGCGCTGCTGCAGCACATTGGTGAACATCGCGAGTACGCCGACCGCCGCGCCGGCGGCAAAGAATATCAGCAGCACGATCACCAGCGAAGACTGCCACTCATAACCGAAAAAATAGCGCAGCGTGACCGGTTGGTCGTTCTTGACCGCAAATCCGAGCAGCACGATGAACAGCACTGCACGCAAAACCCAATTGAGATAACGCATGATGTTTATCCGCAAAAAACAATGCTAAAGATAGCATGAAAGGACAACAAAATGGCGGCGATACCTTCCGATATGCCGCCACTCGAACTACTTCAAACCTGAATCAAGGCTTCTGTTCGCAGACCCGCTCCCTCAATTCCTTGCCCGCCTTGAAATGCGGCACATACTTGGCCGGCACCTTCACCTTGTCGCCGGTCTTGGGATTGCGCCCCTGGCGCGGCGGACGGTAATTCAGACCGAAGCTGCCGAAGCCGCGAACCTCGACCCGCCCGCCACGCGACAGCGTGGCTGACAAGGTATCCAGAATCACTTTAACGGCAAACTCGGCATCCTTGGCCAGCAGTTGCGGATGCAACTCGGCAAGTTTGGCAATCAAATCGGAACGAGTCATGCTATTCCCCAACTTATGCTTCAGTCTTGCTGCCGCCCATCTTGGCCTTCAGCAACGCGCCCAGATTGGTAGTCCCTGCATTGGAAACGCTTTCGGAGGAAAGCTTCTGCATCGCTGCGGATTCTTCTGCCTTGTTCAGCGCCTTGATCGACAGGTTGATACCGCGATTTTTGCGGTCCACATTGATGATCACGGCAGTCACGCTATCGCCTTCTTTCAGATGAGTACGGATATCTTCAACGCGGTCAGCCGATACTTCGGAAGCCTTCAGGTAGGCTTCCACATCGCCTTCCAATGCAATCGTCGCGCCCTTGGCATCCAGGGACTTCACGATACCGGTAACAACCGCGCCTTTTTCATGGCCGGACACAAAGCCGCCGAACGGGTCACCTTCCATCTGCTTGATGCCGAGGGAAATGCGCTCGCGTTCCACATCGATCGCCAATACCACGGCTTCGACTTCATCGCCCTTCTTGTAGTTGCGCACCGCTTCTTCGCCGGGCTGACTCCAGGAAAGGTCGGACAAATGCACCAGACCGTCGATACCGCCATCCAGGCCGATGAACACGCCAAAGTCGGTGATGGACTTGATCTGACCCTTAACCTTGTCGCCCTTCTTGTGGTTGATTTCGAAATCATCC
>Ga0209317_1002441_pt1 | contig 13523 bp, 11 predicted proteins | sample RifGroB2_FD_183994 | JGI IMG/M metagenome (GOLD analysis project Ga0209317, IMG submission 183994) | Soil microbial communities from Rifle, Colorado, USA - Groundwater B2 (SPAdes) (version 2) | ecosystem: Environmental > Terrestrial > Soil > Unclassified | place: Rifle, Colorado | collected...
CGCATCCTTGCCGAGCACACAGCCAAGCGCCCTTCATCCGAATCATCCATCGACGTCTGGTTCCTGGGTGGAGCTGCCGCCAGGGTGCCGCTCACGGACACGCCATTCGTGCAGCGGAAGCCTCCGATCATGATCGGCATCGAGGCCAACTGGCGCGAAAGGGAGGCCGGCGAAGCCAATGTCGCTTGGGCAAGAGCAGTACATCAAGACCTGCTCCGTTTTTCCGATGGAGGCAGCTACCTCAACTTCCCAGGGTTCGTGGAGGACAAGGAGGCCCTGTTGCGTGGTGCCTACGGCGAGAATCTGGAACGGTTAAAAAAAGTAAAAGCCGAATACGATCCCAACAACCTCTTCCCGGGTCTGCTGAACATAGCCGCAGCACCAAAAAGTTGAGAACACAGCTCTGGCTCATTTTTCTTTATGTCTTCTGATGTCGGTATGTTGTCACCAATTTCGATTGGCATGGAACGCAAGAGGCAATCGATTCGATCAATGAAAAAGGGGGACAGCCTAAGCCATCCCCCTTGATCTATTTGTGCCATGCCCCAGCTGTATTCAGAAAATAATGTAGGGAACTGAAAAAATACCACACTACAGCTATTTGCAGCCCACGCCACAGTGCGGAGAAAGCAGAATGTTGGGAACTAGGGGGCGTATCTGTGCACCGAGCCGAGAAATTAAAGTCAGGAACTGTCCGGACCTGTTATTACCGGCGATGTGGATATTCGGACTCCCGGTCTGGAAACTCACGTTCTTCGGGCTTTTCGATGCAGGCACGCGAACTCACAGGTGAAGGGAAACCCCGGGCAATGTCTTACTTTATACAGTTGTTAATATTGTGGAATAGGCAGTCCGTTCTTGAGTTGATGCCATAGCAAACGGATGCGGATTATTACTACACCCCTCAGCTACGTACTAGAAACATCTTTGAAGAATTCAATCTCTGTCTCAGTTAGGACGTGCGGATAACGATTCAGAAATTCGTGGGCGATATCCCTTGCAAAAATGACATTTTCAGCAAGCGGAGAGGAATGAGATAACTCCCAACATACCTTAGCAAGTTTAAGCCGTGCGTTGATAAAATCAGGAAATTTATTGGCAAGTTCCTTTAAAATAGTTGCAGCCTTAGTTAAATTCTTGGACTGGGCCCTTTCAATAGCTCTCAGGTACAACATGATGGGATCGTTCTCAACTGGATCTCGCCAACAGAAATCATACGCTTTCTTATAATACGGATCTGCTAAGGATTTTGATCTTCCTGCTGCGTCGCTTGCCGCTGTCAGCAGTATAGACGCAACCATGCTTTTCTGCCAAGGGTTCATCAAATAATCGAATGTGGTGTAGTGTTTAACATAAAATCCGATTAAATCTGAGGTTTCAGAACCATTGGCCCTTTCCCGGGGCATTTCCTCGAAAAATGCGCTTATCACCTCATAGACTGTTTCATTTGTTTGCAGACCGCGTAAGTCTGCAGTGTGCTTTGCAAATAGTATGGGATCAGTCCCCAGAAGGCGATGGGCATCTCGAGATATGAAGATATTGGAATATCGGCCCGTCCTGGAAAGAGTTTCTATGCGCTTACATATATTGATGGAATAGCCAATGACTGTCGTGTCTGGGCTGACAATAGAGATCGGCCCGTAATGAATACCGATGCCGACACGCATTGGCTTGAATCCCTCAATAGCCGAGTTCGTCATTTCCAGATTCCCTTTTATCTCAAAGGAGAGTTGTACCGCGTCGTAGATTAGCTCGCTCGGACTTTTCGTGGAGTCAGCATACATCACTACGCCCTCATCCCCCCGTGCCTCCCGGCTGAAAAAGTCAGCTCCAGAAGTCGACCCACTTGGGAAATAAGAATCGATCACCATTTTGAACTGTTTTTGGAAGGTCAAGATTTGTTTCGCATATTCTTCAGTTTTTAGATAAGCGCTATATTGACATGAGTCAATCAAATCTACAAAGATGATAAGAGCGTCGGCTGTTTTAATGACAGGTGCCTTTATCTTCTGCATCTGGCCCTCCGCCTAAGATCGTCCTCTAAAGGTGCCATATATTGTGACGGATTTTCAAAATTTCTTCCTACGAACTTCAATAGTAACTCACGCATGTCGTAAACATTCAAGGCTTGCGAGTAAGCTATCTCAATAGCTACATAAAACTCGACGAAGGTAATGCTGTAATTTCGCAGCTCGGTGTTAAAAGGATTTATCAATATTCTACTATGTGCAGTGTCGAAATAAAGGCCTTTATTGATCTCTTTTCCAAATACGTACTCTACCGTAAACTCTTTCCCCAAAAAATTAACTGATTGAGAGTTGAATAAGTCAGGAGAAATACGCATCTCAATGCATTTCGCTCTGGCGTTCCACGTCTTGGTGTAAAGAGATTTACTGCCCTTCAGATCCGAATCTATGACGACTACAGCACCATCTTGGTCAGATAAAACTATAGGTTTGTTAGCTTCTCTCAAAGTATCAGATATAGTTTTGGCAGATTCCAGCCCCGAAGACTCTTTTGTGAGGGAGCGGAGGATTTTATCCGAGTCAGCAGGAGACTCCCAAAAAGACATCTCTTTCAATACTGTCTCTGCTTTAGCGAACGGAGTAGTTATGTCTTGAAATGGCTTGATAACTCTTTTTTCAATTTTGCCTGTTGTTTGCCAAACTTTCCGTAAATCTCTATTAAATGACTGTAAAAGCTCAAACACCTCGTTTTTAAAGCTTTTAAATTCTTCGGTTTCCCATAAGTATTCATCTCTTGAGACAGTAAGGAACTCGTTCATTCCTTTGTGGAAGATCTCGCCGTATGTCCAATTTATTAACGGGCCCGTGAAGAGTTTACTTCTGGTACCAGCGCGCTGGAAGTTGTCGGCTTTTTTTACCAGGAAATTCCTATTTCTTATCCATAGGCCTGTCTCGCGAGTACCGTCATTTTCCTTAAGGTCTTGGAGGTCTTCAGGCATGAATAAGAGATAACAAGCAAAATTAGCTCCCTTATGGAAAAAGATATTTGACTCTGAGAAGTTGATCGATTCTTTTATTTGCGGAAAGTATTTATACAGTCTGCATGGAAGGCTGTCCGGATCTATACCAAAATATGTTTCAATGTGTTGGCAATAATCCGTATCTCTCAGGAGTGAGACAATTTTATCTCGTTCATTGACTGACGTTAAGTTTTGTAGAAATAGCTCATTTTGGTTATGTTGTAGAGGAAGAATTTGTCTAAGAAGAGATTTGAACTCTCCGTCAAACAGATGATCTCTGTCTAATTTGTTAATGTCATCAATGATTATTTCAGTAAAAGTATCTGGAATAGCACCAATCGTCTGAGTGATGACATCATCAGAGATAGACGAGATACTTTCTCTACTCGGCGGGGTGCCATCATTTATAGTTATGCAGGATCTTATAAATGAAATGGGCTCATGCTGGTTCTGTTTTTTAAATATTTTCTCGACATCCACAGTAAATGACAATATTCCAGACTTGGATTTGCTGTAAACTGATGCAGTTCTGCCAAGTTGAAAGATTGACATAAGACCCAATCCAAAGTAGGAAAGGGATGAAGGATCTTCTCTGGATAGCCCGAGCCCTATGCTCTTCATAATCTCTGAAAACCTAGATTTACTTATTCCTTTTCCAGTGTCAAAAAGTGACAGCCTGTTGCAACCCGGATCAGCTAAGATGATGAATTTATCAGCTTCATTGTCTATAGCATTAGCAACAGCTTCTCGGATTTTGCCGTCCGTGCTTCCATAGATAGATTTGGCTATCGTATGAAGAATACCTACCTTAACTTCAACCTCAGGATTAGACATCGTCACTCTCCTTCGTCTTTCCTTTTTACCTTCACTTTTTTATCGTATTCGTAGACTGCATACATCTTTGCGACAAATTCTTCCGCTGACGATCCATAAATCGAGCGAAATGATTCTGGACTTGTGGTAATCATTCCCTTCCTATAATAAAACATCAGGGTCAATTTGATGGCTCTAAGTAAGTATTTATTCCAATTTCCAGAAGGCGTAATCTTTATGCTGTCGGTCGGAGCCCGATAGCACATCGGAAATGACAAAACTCCAAGGTCGTTCAGCAGTTTGATCTTGTAGTAAAACTCATCAGGAGAGTCTTTGAAATTGTATAAGACATAAACGGCGATCTCTCGCTTAAAGACGCGTTTTGCCAGATTGATACTCCTGACAATAGCTTTTTCGTCTTTGATATCATCGAAGGCGAATCTGATGGGGTCGATGTTCAGCAAGGCAAGCCTAGAAGCATTATCCGGATTTAACAGTCTCGCGTCCAATCCTTGGTTGAAATCTATTTTTTTTCCTAGTGCCTGTAATTTCACTATATCATTACTAAAATTTGGGGAAGCGAGCCAATTGTTGTCCCAAAAAGTTATCAGCGGAATATCAGGATCGACGTCGTTCTCCCAATTTCTTTTAAGGATAAAGTCAGGTTCTAATGTGCTCACAGTGCAAAACTGGCAGCGCCTTATGCACCCCCTCGATGTGAATGTGATCGAACTCGTCCTTTTCCGGCCGAACGTGAGACTGTAATCTGGTGAATGATCTTCGGCCTCAGCGAGAAGGCCAACATGCGGTCGGATTCCAGTTTTCTCCAGGATATACTCAGGCATGAGTGATGCCGCGATCCCTCCGACGTTAATCACAGAATCCGGAAACTGGTGTTGGTAGTAATTAATGCATTTCACGACGGAGCTGATATCCCAAGTGAAGAGGCTAGTAATATATATTTCCCTAGGGTTACTTAACCCGACAGGAGGTGTTGAACCTATCCCTTCGAATATTTTTGCACTCGGGTCGGTCGCTCGAAGCATAGATGCAATTTTCAGCAATCCGAGCGGTGGGTACGGCGTTTTAGATACAGGCTCTACTAGCAAATATTGATTCTTTAAACTACTCATCTAATGCTCCAAGTGCTCACTAAGTCTTGTCGACCTACGTTAGGAATTCTTTAGCTTAAATATCCCGCCCAATTGCTGACAACAGTTTCTTGTACTCCTTGAACGAAAGGACAACAACAACTGGCCTCTTGTTTTTCCCTTTCAACACCACCACTGGTTCTAATATCGCAGATTCCAGCAGTTCTCCCATCTTTTGTTTGGCCTCAGTTGCGGTAACTGATTTCATCATGCACCTCTCATGAAGGAATATAACCTAAATGTCCAATAAAGGCAATATGGTCTTTTTGCCTTTTTAAACTAAATTGGACAAATTGACCTAGCGACAGTTTGGCGTCCCGGTCAAATTCCATTGGGTTAAAAAGCCTTGACAGACCAGGCATTGGTGGGTAATTTGGCAGGCCGCTGCCTACAAGATTTGACGTCTAGGTGGTGCTTATACCCTTATGGGACAGGGGCTAACACCCAAGCTGGCGCAGGGGAGGAATGTTTTTTTATTTGGGAGGCGTTAGATATGGACCTGTTTGAAAAAAAACTTGAGTTTCTTTACAAGGCGCTAGAAGATGCACAATCTACTATTCGTTTTATTGATACAAAGACATCGATCACTACCTTCGCGGTAGGCCTAATCGTAGCCATGATCACTAGTGGATTGGCAGATTTCTCTGATTATTTCTGGAACATGACTTGCATTCTCCAGTGGCTAGCAACTGTTATACTATTTGTGGCTTACTTAGCTAGTGCTTTGACTATTCACACTGCGATTCAAGTTGTATACCCGAAAAGTAATCCTTCTGAACATGTTCAAAAGTCCACACAGACAAAAGAGTTATTCTACCTTCACCGCTTGGATAAACTTGATGGTAAAATTCAAATTCGGCCTGGATTTGAACAGTATCTCGCTGAGTTCAATACCATTCAGAATCCAGAAGAGCTCCAATCAATTTTAGTATACGAGTTATTGAAGGTTTCCTATATAAGAGAGAGTAAGATTGCCGATGTCAAACGGATGAAACGCTTTTTGTACGTCGTCCTGGTTGCACTATTGCCCTTAATGGCAATACATTTTTGGGGCCTTTCCCACTATAAGATGGAAGCTCATCCAAGAGCAATTCATTGTGATATTGTGAATGATTGAATTTGTCTCCGACGCGTGGTATTTACTGTTCAGATTCAAACAATGAAGTTAGATTTGCCAACGCATCCTTCCATTCCCGCTCAATGAGCAACCGTAGTTGGCTCTCGAGTTCCTGCCTTGGCTCTGCGTCAAACCAATTCACGTTGTGATTGGTAATACGGCTCCGATAGCCAGGCCCCTCGCCCCATTCATTTTCGCACGTAAGCCAAAAACGTGAATCTACCTTTAATTCTTCTCGGAAAGAAGTCTGCCCCATAACATACACCTTACGCAGAAGTTCCTCGTACGATACAAGAAGGACTCGTTCAGCTTGATTGATTAAGTCATTTGCTTCTGTGTAATCTGGGTTACCTTTCATTGTCTTACATAACTCCGAGAACCCCTCAACTGTTTTGCCAAGTGAAAAGGCTGCAATCCGTCTGGCGCCATAACCGAGATGATATGAGTAGCTTAGATTTGACCACTCCCCTTCACGGCGAACCGTTGCACGAATCGTACTCGCATATGCCTGTGCCAACTGTCCCATTAAGCTGTCGTGAACATGTGCCTTTGGTTTTCGCACCTTTGCATGCTGGCTTGCCCAGCTACGAAGCATGGAGGCTGCATGCGATATAACCTCCTGGACCTGAGCTTGTTCGTGATTAAGCAATAGTGCACGTGCGTTAGTTGTGATTTCTTCTAAACGCGTACGGAAGGTGTTGCGAACGGTTGAAATTCTTTTGATAAGGAATTCACGCAAAATTGCAGGATTATCTTGGTATGCATTATAAAAACATATAGAGTAGTTGTGCAGGCCGAGCGGATGGAGGGCCATTAGAGCCTGCTCCCCTTTTAATTCATAGCCTTCTTCCGGCGTTTCTACACGGATTCCTGATTCATCTTTAACGGCCATGGCTTCATTGGGTCGCGGAAGGACTAATAGTGTTGAGTGCGTTTCGAGCGTACGAATGCCAGACTCCCGCGCACGCTCTAAAAGGAGGCGAGGTTCCGCTGCTGGGGCATTATTGAACGCCGAACACAGCACAGCAACTGTGTGAGGATCATCCAAATGCATTTCAAGATCACCACGAGCGGCCGTACGGTCTATGCCCTTTGTGTCTATGATTCTCACAGACAGATCAGTGACATCTAATAATGATGAAGGTATGACGACATCAATGCGTTTGGGCAACCTAAATTCCGGATGACGGCCATTATTCACCTCCTCAAACGTATCTTTCACCCAAGTTAGAGTTGGTTTGCCGCAACTGCTATCATACCAAATATCACGTCGGTCTCGCTTATGTAGTTCCATACGAGCAAGAATCTCTACAACAAGCTCACGAACAGTGCTGCATTTTTTGGCTAACTCTCTGGCATCGTCACGTCTGGATGTTTTACCGTCACCCGTTCTGATACGGCGGCTTTTAAAACCCGCCATGTTCCGTATTGCGCGTGCTATCTCACTAGAGATCCCTTGAGCATCAATGTCTGGCTCATCAACTAAATCGGTCCCAGAGCCGTTTAGTAGGAGTTCTGCAAAGTCAGTTACATAAGCACGAATCTCATCATCACTACGTGGTTCAATCATGAGCCCGTACCCTGGCCCCTTCCGAAGGTGAACCTCACATATTGTGATTCCTCCGCCGCCAGCCTCTAGGACCGGGACAGGCGGACCGCCATCTTGTCCAAGGATCTCTAGGCCGGTGAGGCGGCATATCGCTGTTGACTTGCCAATGCCTATACTACCAATGAAAGCTATCTGATGGTCTCTCTTCAGCAGGAGTGCAGCTGTTTGCTGAATTTCCTCGAGATAAGCGGAGATACGTCTCTCAAATGCATTTCTTACATCGGGGCGCTCCCGTAGAGCGACCAACTCCGTAGCGATTTGCTCTGCATCCCAGAGCCAGTCTTGATCGGGATGGTCTAACGAGGGTCTTGGGAGGACTGCCCATTCTCTTTGGCTTGCCTCTTGGGCTCTCGCCGCCTCAGGGGTGCCAATAGCAGTGAGAATAATCCGGAGCTCTTCCTGCGTGACCGGGCGCTCACCTGTCTCCACGCGAGAAAGGACTGCGGGGCTCCAGTTTATAATACGCGCAAGCTCCGCCTGTTTCATGTCTGCGCGGTCCCTTACCTGCATCAGATACCGCCCAAGTTCGACCTGGTTGATTCCACTGTTTTCTGACATACTTATCCCCTCTCAACATTCTTTCTATCCATAGTGTAGAAACGTTGCGGAAACATGTCAAGACATATTTCGGAAATATATCTTGACTTTTGCAAAGAGGTTGCTTATCGTTTTGCCAAGCACAATCTCCTCGGATAAATATATTCTTGCAGGCTATTTACGGGTTAAGGATGCTGCATTGAATGGGGATACAGGGGAGGGTACAGCGACGTAGAAAAGTAATCGACGCGTATCAATTACAAGTCAATAGACAGAAAAAGCCGCATCAAGATGTTGGCAGCATCAAGAGCGGCTTTTCCGGGACGTGAACGAGAGATCACGGCCGTTGGTAAGTGGTGTGAGGAATCCACTTTAGCAGAGTTTATCCTGTTTGCCAATCCTGTTAATCTTCTCTCGGGAAAGGAAGTGACCTATGGCAATTCGTGTTCGGAGTGCCGTGACAGGGCGGTTTGTGCCGAAGAAACAAGCACAAACGCACCCCAAAACTACTGTCACTGAAAAAGTGACGCCGAAGAAGTAGTTACCTTTTACCCGGAGGAGAGCAACCACTCTCCTCCGGCCCGTAACAGGAGAAGCTAACATGGCATACGAATACCTTAGAAGCGACCTATTCTACAAGGACTATAAATGGACGGCTTATCCGAGTGACGATCCGAAAGTGACTGGCGCGCCTGACAGCACTCTGTTGAATCGGCACGAAGGATATGAGGTGCTTTACTTCATCAATCGCTTTGATCTTCCAACCAAGGCTACCGGCGAAAAAATGGAGAAGATGATCAGGAATGAGCTGCCTTCCAACGTAAGGAAGCAAGTTGAGGTTCTGGACTGGATAAAAGAGAATTGGTCTAAATCGAAGTTCTAGTCAAACTAAATGCTCCGATACAGACGCAGGTGGAGTGCTCTCCACCTGCGTCCCCCACGAAGGCGAAGGAACTAATCTAGGCGGTTGCCCTGTTGCAGACATGAGCAGTGGTTTTCCTACGTAATAATGTTACTTTTGAAGAAATCCTATAGGCACCACTGGACTGCCTGCAGCAATACCCCTATCATACGCTTCCTTAGCAAATAGACTCTGCACTCCCAATATGGAAGCAATTTGCTTGAATGTTCTACCTTCCAGTCTCATTTGGCGTAGTGCATTCTCCCACGCGTCACCATATTTGAGAACCCTACCAGGCTTCGATGGGTCATTATTTCTTCTATACGGCCAACTCATCGAAAATTGAAATCCACACGAGCAAGAAAATGTGCCGTTAACACGGAACGCGTTATCATCGGGAGTTATATCACAACTCTCAACTACACGTTGTAGAAAGTGAGGTGCTGCGGGATTTAGACACGGCCAGGGCCCTGGCCCAAAAGGGTGGAACTTAGCTTTCTGACATACGATGAAATCTTGGCATGATAAGCCTAAAAACTGTATAAACAACAGGTGGTCAAGCGGATGGAGAAGGTCCCACTCACCTTCTAAGAGATTCTCAATCCAGGTCAATCTTCCATACCTCGTGTTTTGGATCGTCGATGTATCTATAGATTTATCAGTATAAAAACCAATCAAGTCTTGTTGCAACTTCCACAAGAAAGCACTACTTTTATCCGTATCATAACCATTTTTCCGCAGCTCTGAGTGATAACCTGCGGTTACATCTTCAATGCTCGTCATGCTACTGTTACAGTTTAGAAGCCAATGTACTGATTTTGCTATCTTGAAGAAAAGCTCATTTGATTGGGTTGTTTTACTTGTCTTGAACTTTATCCATTTCCTACCAGGCAATTCATATTGGATTTGCTTGAGTGCAGTTGATACATTAATGCCTGTCTCAACAAGTACTTCACCATGTTTATAACAAATGTCGACTCCATAAACCTGATGGCTACGATGCCAGTACGACTCACCAACAGACTTTATATCTGATTCAATACATTGAGGACACGCCCTTAGATACCTTCTCTCCTTTTTATGTTGTTCACGAAAAAACGTACTTGTTCCCTCAATATTGCACCCCCTTCCTTTTCTTCTAGTAATTTTGTACTGAGGACGGCTATCTTGAACAGATGCCGCCGTTAGCAAGGGTCGAAATGGCTTATAGAGCGGAGCCATCGTATGCTTTTCATTAATATTCTCGACGGTATAAAGTGAATCTTGTGACAATCTCTCATTCAAAGCTGGAATATTGAAAGGGAAGCCAAAACCATGGCATGTCACATCTGTTCCAAAAACAGCAAAAGTAGTGACTTTTGGTCTGATATGGCATGCACGATGGTGGTATCTAGAGAGCACACTATATAGGAGCTCATCTGGATATGGGGAGGGGAAAAAAGGTAGCTTTTTAATACATCTACTCCTGTTCCGACAACATGCGGCCGACGGCAATTACGAACTGGGCGCATTCCCCGATTGAAGGGGCGACCGCAGCCAGTAAAGTGACGCTAACTCCCTCTCATGAAACGGATAACTGAAAAGACCACTGTGGTGGAACGCCAAAATGTCAACGAATCATTTACAAAAGACCGAAAACTTAATAGGTCTATTCGCGGCCTACATTCTTATCCATCGTTCCCGTCGTTAATCTTTCTAATTCCCTGGCCACGGCATCATGGTAACTCTGCCGCAACCCCGCCTTCCTCACAAGTTTCCAGGCAGTGACAGGCTCGTTTTTTTGCCTCAATTGCCCCGCCGCCAGCTGCAGACGGCGGATGGCAAACTCGTCCTTGTTTTCCAATACTGTTTCCAAGACCGCCCGGACGCTCGGCAAGTGAGCGAGCTTCTTGCAAAGAGACCCCGACTCCCCAAGCTGTGTCCAAATGCTGGTGACGGTGACCCTTGTCGGTCTCCCCGACAGTTGTCTCAGTGTCTTTGCAGCCTGTTCTACCAGACTCGATAGATAGCTATCGCGTTCTGGCCAATCTACTCGCCCCTTGTGAACAAGAGGCGGTCGCCTTTCCGGAAGGTGCGCCTGCAGCCAAGCGCGGTCCCTACGGTAGAGCCAAGCATAATCGGCACCTTGCAAGTGCCGAAGCGCTCTTGTCCCAATACCGGGATTAGCCGCGCATAGATCCTGCCAATTAGCCCGCCGACGGTTCAATTCCTTGTCATTTGAAAACGATTGCGGCACGGTCACTCCGGCAGTTTTTTTCGACAGAAGTTCAAGGTGTCGCTGCACAGTCTTGACGTCAACCTCCAATTGGCGTGCGACCGCGCTGAAACTCATTTTTTCGGTCAGAATGAGATACGACAGGCGTTCTTCCCATACCAGGCCCATGGCAACGATGCGGTCGACCCTTGAGCGGTCCGACCGGCATCGATCCGGCCCGTTCCGCGAGTATGTGAAACCACACTTACAGATGAAAGTGCCGACCGGCGCCCCTGTCGCCGTATTGCGGGTGATCGTGCAGGCGCCGACTACTGCGCGACGGAAGTGGGATGCTGCCGGGTTCAGGCAGGGCCATGGACCACTCCCGAATAGGCTGTGCTTGCTAACCTCTCCCAAGAGGAAATCCTTAATTTCAAGACCGAGGAACCTGATGAGTAGAAGATGCTGAAGCGGATGTGCAGCCCTAAGGGGCTTGCGGACAAGGGCCAGAAGCCAGTTGTCTGCATGGCCCGTGGCAATCCCGCAATGCAATGCCGCCAGGAACTTTGTGCCGTAAAAGTCGAGGAAACTTTCAACCAGCCTGTGGCCTTCCATTCGCCCGGTAGCGCTCGCCAAGCCTTTGCAATAAAGGTGATGGAGGTAGCGCCGGCGGAGTTCCGCGAGGCCGAGCGTCCGCTCGAAACTCAGACCGTTAAGCAACTGATGCGCAGCGGCCGCCAGCCAGGAGTAATGGAAGAATTCCCGTGCCTCCCGTAACGGCTGCTGTTGCATCATCATTTCTGGGTCAAGCACGACCAAAGACTGTTTTGCTCTCATCCCGCCTACCGCCACGTCTGAGTCCGCAAGCCATACATGGTGAAGATGACATGCTGGCACTCCAGGAACCTGATGACTGCGATGCCAATAAGGCTCGCCGTAGTTATGCTCATCCGCCCGTAGACATAGTGGGCAAAAGCGGAGGAACTTCAGCGGCGTCACCACGCTTGCAGTCTGACCGATAGCCATGTGAACATTACCCGTGCGAGTCTCGCCGGTCATCAAGCGGGTAATGCGTTCGGCCCTACTTGTCGGGATAAACGGGCGATAAAGCGGGAACATGGTATGGGCGTTGATCAGTGTTGCAGCGGTGTGGAGTGTTTGAGGGTGAAGGCGCTCAACGATTGAGTTGATGCGCGTCGGCAGGTCAATCACCGTAGCGGCCTGCCTGTTCCCGAACAAGTCCCGCATCGTGTGCCCGGCGCTAGTGTGTCCGCTACGTTGGTGGTATCTGGCACATATGCCGTAAAGTAACTCATCGGGATAGGGTGTGGGGAAAAACGTGAGCATGTCAGCTGTCAACCACGACGAGGAATTCGCCGGCGGGTTTGATGACCCCGGCCGCTTTTAGTTCTTCGTAGGCCGTTATTTTCTTTTCCAGTGCGGGCTTGGCTATTTCCCTCAAATCGCCGCTCATCGAGAGGCGTTTCGCTGGTTTGGTGATTTTAGGGATTTGCTGTGGGGGCGGGGCTAATTCGCGTGCCTGTATTTCCTGTTCGGCGGCTAAGCGAAACGCTTCACTGGTCGCCAATTTCAGGTCCGTTGCTGTGGCATAGCGCTTTACCGCTTGGTGCGCAGATTGTTGCGACACCGAGATGGGGTAGCCGGCACCCACGAGGAGCGCGGCAATCTGGCTTTCGGGTGACTCCAACAGCTCCTTTCTATCGTAAAGTTTTTGCTGCTCCTGGTTTTGAAGGGTTTCTACCGTGCCGGCGAGCGTTGAGGGAGGAGGTCCTTAATCTTGCCAAGGGCAGCAATGTCGTTTAGACGTAACGCCTGCAAAATCGGCCGGGCTGCGTGGAAATTGTTTTTCGCCACAGACCTTATGCGCTCTGGTGTCAGTTGCTCACTCTCCTCGCCTATAACGCTCCACTGCGCTAACATGTAAAGTTTTACCGCTATATCGACTATGCCCTGCGATTCGTCATACATAGCTCTGCTCAATTGGGGCGATAGAGGTAAAGGTTTTGACGTCCATTGGTATTTCCACAGCTTAGAGATAAAATGATCCCAAAGCTCATCAAACTGGAGATTGGAGATGATAATATCGCCTTGACCCGCACTGCGCCTCGCCATTGCGAAATCGCTAGTAAATAGGCTGAATGCCTTGAATGTGCCAACCAAGACCACCGGCACACCAATTGTGTTCGTCAGCTGC
>Ga0209317_1002443_pt1 | contig 13518 bp, 12 predicted proteins | sample RifGroB2_FD_183994 | JGI IMG/M metagenome (GOLD analysis project Ga0209317, IMG submission 183994) | Soil microbial communities from Rifle, Colorado, USA - Groundwater B2 (SPAdes) (version 2) | ecosystem: Environmental > Terrestrial > Soil > Unclassified | place: Rifle, Colorado | collected...
CCTGCCGGTAGGCGCTTTTGCGCAGCATGTTGAAGGCACCGATCCCGATGTGGCAACGGCTCTTCTCGTCCCTCGCCTTCCAGGGGCGGGAGAAGAGCGAGAAGTAGATGACGAAGGAGGCGCCGAACATCTCGAGGAAGACACCCGGCATGCGCATGGAGGGGGTGGCCGCAAGGTGGTCGAGGTCGTGCTGCTGCATGAAGCCGACCGCCCGGGTGAGGAGGCTCTTCTCCATGACGATGTCCGCGTCGGTGAAGAGGAGGTATTTTCCGCAGGCTCGCTGGCTCCCGACCCAAAGCGCATGGTTCTTGCCGAGCCAGCCGGGCGGCAGAAAGTCCACGTGAATCACCCTGAGGCGTACATCCCGGCAGGCCATCTCGTCCAGTATGTCACCGGTGTCGTCCTCGGAGCGGTCGTCCACCACGATCAGCTCGTATTCGGGGTAGTCGAGGGTCAAAAGCGACTGCAGCGCCTCGCTGATGTTGCGTTCTTCGTTTCGCGCAGCGACCACGATGGAGACCCGCGGCAACTCTGTCACCGAGGCGGGGTCGACCTCGCGCAGGGCGCGGATGCGGCGGGCGCCCATGGTTAGTTGAAAGGCGGTGATGACGGTAATCACGAAGGTGGAAGTTGCAAGAACCAATAGGAAGGTCATAACGCTATCATTCCACCTTTAGCCCCGCGCGCGTGAAGGGGACCATCAGCAATCCCGCTTCTGCGCGTTTGGAATCGAGAAAGCTTCCAACCGTAATTCCGGTCGAGGATGAATCTCTCGTGAGTTCGGAGCTGCAGCTGGCGCCGACGGCGACATCGACTCCACCAGCCCCTCGACTACAACTTCTGGTCGGCAGTCGCCAACTCCCGGTACAGTTCCAGGTATCTCTTCGCGCAGAGCGCCACATCGAACTCCTTTTCGATCTTTGCGCGGCAGGCGCGGGAAAACTGAGCACCTTCCGCCTCTCCCTTCAGCACCCACGCCATACCCTCGGCCAGCGACTCGGCCCGGTACGGCTCGGCGAGGAACCCGTTCACCTTGTGGTCGATCAGGTCGGGGATCCCTCCGACGTCAAAGGCGACGCAGGGGGTGCCGCAGGCCATCGCCTCCATGATGGTGAAGGGGAGATTCTCCTGCATGGAGGGCGCAACAAAGACGTCCGCCGCCGAGTAGAGCTGGTTCAACATCTGCTCGTCATGGAAGTAACCGAGATACCGGGTGCGCAACCCGAGGTCCGGGGGGGTGTGAGGAGTGTCGGCACCGAAGACTAGAACCTCGCACGTCTGCCCCAAACCCGCTTCTGCAAGTTTTCTCAGGGCGGGGGCGAGGTACTGGAATCCCTTGTTCCGGTCGCTGGTGCTTTCATGGGCACCGAAGAGGATGTACTTCTTGTCGTCGGCCAACCCGAAGAAACGGCGTGCAAGCTTCTTCTCCGCGGGCACTATGCGATTAAGATCCAGCCCGTTCGGAATCACCTCGACCCTTAGCTCCCTGAATAGGGCGCTGTCCCTGGCGCACCTGGCGAGCCAACGGCTGGGGGTGACCACGGTGATGGGCACGCCGCGCCACGCCTTGGCTTTCCGCCGCCAGGTCCAGCGTGACAGGTCGAGTTCGGAGTTCGACCCGAGCGCCGGGCATCTGCCGCATGTCTCGGTATAGCGCCTGCAGTTGAGCGGGATGTGGCACCCTCCGGTAAAGGCCCAGGAATCGTGCAGGGTCCAGACCAGAGGCGCAGAAAGCTTCGGCACCGTCTCGATCCCGAGAAGGCCGCTGTTCACCCAGTGCAGGTTGATCACGTCGGGGGCTAGCGCCTTGGCCTTGGTCCCAATCCGGTCAGGGAGGAGGTTCGCCGAAAAAAACAGGCGGTTGCGGTTCGGGTAAAGCAGCAGGGGCAACGCTTCCAAGGTCGGCTTGAACAGCGCCGATGCTCTCTCCATGGAGCTCTCAGGGCCGTGGATGGAGGGGTCTTTGTCGCCGGAATAGCTTTGCACCAGAAGGTGCGCATCGACATTCATGCCGGTGAGAGCCCGGTGCAGGCGGCCGGCCGCCCGCCCTGCGCCGCCGTGCATGTTTGAGGTGCTGAGCATCAGGACTTTCATGTGATCCAGAACCGCGACAGTTGCTTTTTGAAGATTGGTAGGTCCCAGTTGCGCACGAGGTGGCGCGGCAACTGGGAAGTATCGGTAGCGGCGCGCCACACCCCGGGGAAGTTCGAGGCGGTCCTTGTAAAGCCCGCGTCCCGGCAGATGGCGACCGTTTCGGCGCTATAGTCCTTCCTGCCGCCGAAGGGATAGGAAAATACCTTCACCTCCTGTCCCAGAAACTCTTCCAGCCACAACTTTGAGCCGACGATCTCCTCGCGCTGGCGTGGGGGCGGGAGCGTCGACAGAGAGGAGTGGCTCCGGGTGTGCGCTCCCAAGGTCACCAGCGGGCTCCCCGCCAACCTGCGCAATTCTTCACCCGACAGCACGCGGTGGCTGGCGCGCCCCCGCGGCCCGGCTCCGGTCCAGCACCGCAGCCGCTCCAGATACTCGTCGCGCGTTTCCGGGAGGGCTGCCCGCAGCAAGGGAAGGATTTCCTCATACATCCGAAGACGATCCGGCGCATCGGCAGTTTTCCACCGCCTTGCCTTCCCGTCTTGGTAGAGCTCGAAGGATTCCGGGAAAGCGCGGTCGCAAAGGAGCAGTCTTTCCGCCTCGTCCCACCAGAATTCCCGCTCCGTGCCGATGAGGGAAGTGGACACGAAGAAGGTGGCAGGAACCTCCAGTTCCTCGAGGATGGGAAGCGCCTCCAGTGCGTTGTCGGCGTAACCGTCGTCGAAGGTGACGACCACCGCTGGCTTATCGAGAGCCGACCAGTCGTCCTCCAGCCTGGCGACGGTGAAATGCTGCTTCAGGTACCGCACCTGGGCGCGGAAATTGTCCGGCGAGACGGCCAGAAGCTGCGGGTCGTTCTCAAGGGTGGTCACACGGTGATACAGCAGGATAAGTACGGACGGGTCGAGCTTTTTTCTCACCAGATTGACCGCCATGATCAGCGGGGAGAGCCCCATATGAGTCGCCTCGCGCAGCATCAGGCGCCCTTCCGTGCCACTATGGTGAGCAACATTTGGTAATCCGGGTCCCGTGTGTCCAGAAGGGAGCCGTCCGGGAGATCCTCGACTGCAAGTCCCTGCAAAAAGGAGCAGGCGGCCAGGGCGTTGCCGTGGCTCTCGATATCGACCCCGCCGGCGAATACCGGAGTGAAAAGCTTTTGCAGCGATGCTTGCGTGAAGCGCCAGAAGTCCCCCCAGCGATCCATGTCGTAGCGGCTTATCTGGCTGATACCGGCCACGGTGGCAAGCAGCACCCCACCCGGCTTGAGCAGGTGGTGCGCACCCTCGACCGCCTTCTGGAGATCGAAGATGAAGTTGAAGGTCTGGGTGCAGATGAAACAGTCCATGGAGCCCTCGGGAAGGGTGCTCGGGTCGGTGAGGTCCCCGACGATGGTAGCGCTGCCGTCGTCCACCGCGTGCAGCACCTCGAAGGCGGCAACCTTTTCGGCCCCGAAGCGCCTGCTGTAATCGCTGCCACCCACTTCCAGCACCCTTCCCTTGATCAGGTCACGGTGGCCAGCCAGGAAACGCTCGATGTAGTAGCGGTCCACCGGCGTCCCGCGGTCGAGTCCGAAGATGCGGCTGACAGGTTCGGTGCGCAGCAGGTCCTGAAACAGTATCGGCTGTTTGCTGCGCACTATCTTGAGCAGCATGTCACGTAACATCATGTTCTCCTGCCGTCAAAGCGGCGCCAGCGTGCGAGCCTGAAACTGCGGTCCGACCAAGAAGCAGCCTCAGAATGATTCTCAGTTTTTGCAGAAGATCAAGCGGGTTGTGCTGCTCCTTCTCGGTGGCACGGTCGGCGCCGATGTCACGAACTACGTGATGCGGGTGCCGCAAAGGGAAAGACATTGGCTGTATCGGCAATTTCGATAGCCTGCATTCCGTCTTCGTGTGGGTGGCATCGGCCCCGAAACCCAGATTGGAGACCAGGTTCACCGATGGCAGCACGCATAGCGCATTGTGCCTTAGACAGGAGAAGGTGAACTGGTAGTCCCAGGTATCGAGACCGCCGCTGTGGACCGCATCAAAAGCGTCCCTCCAGAAGCGGGCCAACCTTCTCCGAGGAAAGGTCCTTTCAAGCCACCCGTCGTTTCTGAACTCCGGCCACACTTTCATATCAACGTCGTAAAGTCCCCATGCTCTTCGCCATGAGGCCCATCCCCAAATTTCGGGGTAGCGGGAGAAGTAATAGCTTTCCTCCCCCCCTCCTGCACCCTGCTGGAAATTGTTGCCGCTGATCATGGCGATCCTGCCGTCGTCGCGGTACCTCGCCAACAGCTCATCGCAGAACCTGAAGAAACTCAGGTCCGGCAGGCAGTCGTCCTCCAGGATGACCGCCTCCTCAACCGACTCGAACACCCAATCAAGTCCGGATGAGACCCGGCGCCTACACCCGAGGTTTTCGTCCGAGAAATTGACGAGCACCTCGCAGGGCCAATCAACGCCTGTGGCAATGGCGCGGGCGGCGGCGCATTTCTGCGCTTCCCCGGGACGGTCCCGTCGCGGGCCATCGGCGACCAACAAAAGCTTCGGCGGCGCAGCCCGTCGGATGGCCTCGAATACCCGCGCTGTGGTGTCTGGTCTATTGAAAATAAAAAAGGCTACCGCAGTAGTCATTCGCCAGGGTGACATCTGAATCCTTGTTATCTTAGCCCTTCCAACCGGTACGCAGCGGTGTGAGGGGTCTCGATGAGCGTCGTCAACCGGAGATTCTTTCTCGCCTTGTCCTCCACCCCCAACGGCTCCCCCACCAGCAGGACTGTTTCTTTTTTGCTCAATAATTCTACAATGTCAACAGTATTCATCGTTGATTCATAAGTGTGGAACTGTGGTGTCCACATGTCGTAAAATATTTTCCCCGGATAAATCTTCGCAAGCTCTGCGCCGTACTTTCGTCCAGCGAATGAGTCGCCGAACGCCAGTGCGTATTCGACGCTCGATGCTTTGTAATATTCAATTACGGTAGCATCCTTGATGGCGTTCACCCTTGCAGTAAAAACCTCTTGGTTCCGGAAGTAATCTTCTTTCGCTGCCGCCCATGATTTTGTCGAGCGCGCCGTATGCCAAGTCGCCATGAATGCTATGACGCAGATACCTAGGACGAAAGAATAGGAAACAGCCCCCGCATCCCGTTTCACTAACGTGCAGAGTTCTGCGTTTAAGAAAGCGGTCAGCGTGATGGCCGGAAGCAAATAGTGCACGCCGGGGTGTTTTACTGTCAGCATAATCTGCAGCGCCATTGTCAACGAACCGATCATGAGCAGCTTTTTCCCGTCTCCGGCTGTCGTCTCACCGAAAAACCGCCTCAGCATGAGGTACGCCAGGTACAAGCCTAGCAGAACGAAAAAACTAGGTTCTTGCTCCATCAGCGAAATCAGGTTATTAAGAAGCACCCCGGGCGATTGCAACCCGACATCCCCTGATCCGTAACGCCCGGTATGTGTTGCTATCGAGGCGAACCAAGCCAACATCTGCATGAACTTCGTCGTGATCGGCAGGGTGAACAGCAGGAACGACACAACACAGGCGCCCAAAGCCGTTAGATGTTCCTTTCGACTCGAAAAAAGCAGGAGCAGAAGCAATACCGGCAGAAAGGTCACTTTCGTGGCCATTCCGAAACCCATACCTATGCCCACCAGTAACGGGAGCTTGGTCCCCCGTCGTTGTTCAGCTTCGCAATGGCAATAACGCACCAAAAGAGCGGTGACCATCAGGAGCGAGAAAACGAGAAGCGGCTCGGGACTTACCCGGACCAGGGCGCGCTTTACCTGCACAGGGACCAGCAGCGACAACTGAAACACCAGGACCGGAAGCGCGCCGTGCGTACAGCGGCGCAAGCTGAATGATGCGAAGAGAAACGCAAAGAACACCAGCACATTTAACGCCAGATTGATGGCGTAAAGGCACTTTTCAGGATTTCTGAGAACGAATTCGTCGAGTGACAGCGCTCCCCCCCCTGCCAGGTAAACTAACCACTTGAACAGCAACACCACCCCTCCCAGCAGTTGCAGTGTCGTGCCCGGATGGTCGGTATGCCCAGGGATCGTGAAGTGGATTATGTTGAGGGAGTTCAGCAGGTAGGCGTATTCCGGATCCGAATTGAACCCAAGAAAATAAGGGCCGTAGCGATACTTCAATGCCATGGACAGACAAAGTAAAAAAAACGGAACGGCGGACAAGGTCAGAATCTGTTTTAGTGAGAAATTGTCTCGGTAATCGCTCATTGTCCTCCCTTGGTGATTTGATATCGCAAACCGCCGTTCACTCGCCTGCCCTTACCCAGGCAAGTCCCACATAGTGGCGGCCATAGAAGTCGCTACACGGCCGCCAGACCCGCAGCGCAGGATCGCAGGCGGAAAGGATCGTCAGATACGACCCGCGCGTCCTCCCAACTTTATCCTGAAAAACCCTATCGCCGTCATGCGTAGCAACAGCAAACCATGCCTGAAGCGGCTTATATTGGTGCTGCCGTAGGTGCGATCCAGATAACGAATCGGCACCTCGACAATTCCAAGCCCCATCACCGCGGCAGGGAACAGCAGCTCGAAGTCGCCAAAAGGGTCGAAGTCGCCAAAATCCCGCCTCCACGCGATCATGCGTTGGTAGTCCTGACGCGCTACAAGCTTGGTCCCGCAGAGCGAATCCCCGATCTTGACCCCGAGAACCCAACTCAGCGCTTTCGCGAAGAAGATGTTGCCAAGGCGGTTGAGAAAGCGCATGGCCTCCCCTTCCATGGGATACACCAATCTCGAGCCGTTGATGAAATCTCCATGCCCGGCGCAATAGGCGCGGTAAAACCTGTACAACATTTCCGGAGGCATCGTCAGGTCGGCATCCAGAATGACCAGCAACTCGTTTCTCGCCTGCGAGAAGCCCAACCGCACCGCATCTGATTTACCTTTGCCGGGCTGTTGCAGGCAGCGGATATCCATATCCCCATACTTTTCCTTCACCCGGAGTATCTCCTCCCAAGTGCCGTCGCTTGAGTGCCCTTCCACGAAGATCAACTCGAGCTTGCAAGGGAATCCGCTCAGACGTTTCACTGCATTTTCTATGTTTCCGCGCTCGTTGCGGGCCGGAATCACGCATGACAGGGAAGGCTTCACTTCTGTGTCGTAGAAAACAGGCCTAAGGACAGCGACATAGGCAAAGCCGAGCCACTTGATCAGGGGAATTGCCGGCAGGAGCCTGTTCAGAAGGTCGCCGAGGCCAAACAGCCGCCACGGGAGGTATGCGGCAAGTCGGGTCCTTACAATGCTGAAGCCTCCGATAGTCGCCAGGTTTTCCAGATCGGTCGTGGTGACAAACGTGGTGGGAAGCTCCCCTCGCCGCAGTCGGAGTTTGTTAGCCAATCGGTAGAGCGGGCTTACGTAAGGGTTGTAAGCGACTATGACGACCCTGGAGCTCCGGGACAGGCGCCGTTGCAGCTGCAGCAGAAACCCTTGGATGTCGTAGTTGTGATTTATCGAACCGTTAAGCAGAACGATTGTTTTTGCGTCCTGCTCGTCCGAGAGGTCGGGGAACTCTTCAGCCGACAGCACCGACTTTGACGGGTTGTCGATCATCCTCAGCAACATCAAGTCATCGTTTGGCGTTGGCAGCCACTGGATGACTTTGTCGGCGTACCTGGCTACCCCTGAAATTTCCGCAGCAATGACGGAGTAGATGTACTGGCGAAAGGTGGCTTTAGCAGACATTAGTATCCTTATCCATTAACATCAGCTCGTAGAGCGCCCGCAGTTCGCCAGGAGCTGATGACGGAGCGGTTCAGGTATCAATTTTTTGGTGTCATAAGCCGAAGCTTCACCAACTGGCAAAGCTCGAGCAAAAAGCTCACCCAGATCCTGCAAAAGTTTTTCGCCTGGTATTTCCGCGGACAGCTTAACATTACAAACGCCGTCAGCATGAAGGGGTTGTGCGTCGACTTCTGCGAAAACATCCTTCGCAACGACTCGAGCAACGACCCGGCGTACAGTTCATGGTAGCCGCTGGCGCTTTCGTCGAGTCTTAAGCGCCAGGAGGGATCGGTAACCAGCGTCATCCCCTGACGATGAGCCCTGATGGTGAATTCGTAGTCCGACGCATAGTGAGGTAGCAGCGCAGGCCGAAAACCGCCGGTGCCCAAAAAATCCGACAGCCTCATGCAGAGGCCGTTGGTGGACAGACAGTTTACAGCATCGGCTGACGTCGCTTGCGCAAAGGTAAGTTTGCTCCAATCCACGTGAACGCCGGCGTCAAGGAGTTTTCCCGTCGCCCCGCAGTAGCACCACGCAAGGAGCATGGCGCGATCCAGCCTTTGCATCAGGTCGACGGCCTTTTGTAGGAAATCGGGGTCGAACTCCGTGTCGTCGTTGATGATGAGGACCAGGTCCGACAACTCGACGTCGTGTGACATCAGCCAGTCGTACCCCTGCTGCAAGGCTCCGGCCCACCACCATTGCCCCGCGCCGCTAATAACGGTAAGGGAAGATAGGCTTCCCATCGCCATTTCGACGGTCCCATCACTGCAGCCATCGTCGATCAACAGGAGATGAAAGTTCGTAAAAGTCTGGGACTTAAGGCAGGCGATGAACTTCCTGATAAGGTCGCACCGATTATGAACAGGCAGTAGTATGTAAATCTTTGGCATGTGCTGTTCGCTCATCGCCCTTACCGGGGCGTCGAGATTTTCAATGCATCGTGAAACGGGATCTTCGTGAAGATATCCAGCTGTCCGTCCACCGTGGCGTCGAAGATCTGTCTTCCGTTTCTGTTGTAAAAAAACCGCGCCAAGTGATAGGACATTTCTGACGCCTCCAGATCGGGCAAATGCCAGTTCATGTTGCTGAAGTAACGCGGATCGAAATGGTTAGGATCTTCCCCGGACAGATGCTGCTCCTGGTTGGGATCGCCCGTCGATTTGAAACTGTGATCCACTCCTATCAGGAAGACCTTTTCAAACCCCATGTAAAAGGCCAACTGCATCGCCACGTAGGTCACGGTGTAACCTTCGGATATGGGGCGCAACGGGTCCGTGTGAAAGGTGTAAGGGGCGGCAAAGTAGCTGTCGGTAGCCAGCATGTGGATATGTTCGCAACCCTTGGCGCGGTTACTCGCAGCGCCAAAGGACAGGAACGAAGGGCAATTAAGCCCCTCGAACTCTCTCATGCTCTGTTCAATGACCAGCGGGTTGACAGCGACATGGTAGCTCACGTCGAGACCGAACCTCTCACGCAGGAGGAAAACCTTGTTGAGCCCGAAGGTACGCCGCCCTTTGAGCAGCGAAAGATCCATCTTGTTCAAGGAGGGGCCGTTGCCGATTATGAAGCAGCTCTCCCCCCTGTGGATGTCGCGGAATTTCAGCAGACGGCTGCGATGTTTCAGGTACCACTCCAGGAGAAGCCTGTTGTCGTAGTTCGCTGCATACAATTTCAGTCCTGCATTCAACAGCTGAAGTTTTTCTCTCAAGTTGAACATCTGACGCCCTATTCCGTGCTGAGTCTGGCGGTTGCGCCGCCGTCGACGGTCATGCACTCTCCGGTCATGAACGATGATCTTTCCGAGTCCGCCATGAAAAGGACCGCCTGGGCGATCTCAGCAGGCCTGCCGATCCGACCGAGGACAGTCTTTCGAGCCAGATTGTCCAGCATCGCATCGATGTCATCGCCGGCCAGATGCCCGCGGGCCAACCCTCCCCTGAGCATCGGGGTGTCGACCGCGCCGGGGAGAACGGAGTTCACCCGAATCCCGTCGTCCGCCAGCTCGACCGCAAGCGCCCGAGTCATTGCCGCCAAAGCCCCCTTGCTGGCGGCGTAAGCGGCCATGTTGACCGATGTCGCCACGGCGTGGACCGAGCATATGTTTACTATGGAAGCGTCGCGCTCCTTCATCAGCGAGTGCATGTGATAGACCGACAGGTACGCCGACCTCAGGTTGACTGCGATGGTCCTGTCCCACTCCGGCAGGGATGTTTCCACTAGAGGCTTGCATATCTGCACAGCTGCGCAATTCACCAGGGCGTCCACCCCACCGAACTCGCGAGCAGCCGTCCGTGAAATCTCTTTCCAGGCGTCTTCCATCGATACGTCGGCGATCATGAAGCTTTCGAAAACGGATGGATCGCTGCTGTCATTGAGGTCAACGCCGAAGACGCGCCATCCGGATTCGGCGAAAAGCCTGGCGCAGCCGAACCCGATACCCCCCGCCGCGCCGGTGATCAGAACTATGGGCCTTTTCAATTGGCGCCTCCCAGAACCCGGAGCACGTTACGCACCGAGTTGTCATGCACCCGCTCCCATGCCGCCGGGCTGCTGTTTGAATTGTGAGGTGCGAGGAGAACGTTATCCATCATCAGCAGGGGGCTCTCCTTGGGTAGCGGCTCGGTCTCGTAGGTGTCCAACGCGGCGCCGGCGATCCGTTTTTGCTGTAGCGCCTCGATCAGGGCGCTTTCCTTTACGATGGCTCCGCGCGCCAGGTTGATGATCACCCCGGTCGGTTTCATGAGGGCGAAGCTGGCCTCGTCCATGAGCCATCGGCTGGTGCTGTTCAGGTCGCAGTTAAGGGTGACGAAATCCGCGCGCATCAGCAGATCCTCCTTCTCCACCAGGAGCATCCCGGTTTCCGCCAGGAATTCCTCAGGCGGCGGGGACGGATCGACGCCAAGAATAGTCATGCCGAAAGCCTTGGCTCTGCGCGCCACGGCCCTGCCGATGTTGCCGACCCCTATGATCCCGAGGGCGGACTCCGCCAGCGAGACGCCGGCGATCTTTTTCCAGTGACCTTTGTGCATTTCGCTATTCATCCAGGGCAGCTGCCGCGCGAAGCAAAGCAGGTAACCGAGCACGGAATCCGCCACGGGGTCGGTAAAGGCGTTGGGCGTGTTGCAAACGGCGATCCCCAGCCGACGGCAGGCATCCTGATCGATGGAATCGATGCCGGTCCCCCATTTAGAGATAACCTTGAGCTTGGGAGCGGAGCGCAGGACGCGTTCCGTAAACCTGTCGTCACCGCAGATGACCGCGTCGAAGTCGGATATCACCTCCAGCAGTTCCCCCTCGGAGAGTCTCTCGTTCACCTTGACGACCACCGCCTCGACCCCCTGCTCCCTGAGAGCCGCCAGGCAGCGCTCGGGAACCGGCTGCATGTACGGCGCCGATATCATGAGCTTCCATTTCTTCATCGAACCACCTTTGCCCTCTCGCGGTACAGAAACTCGGCGAAGAGGAAATCAAGTTCCTCGTCTATGTCCACGGCCTCCAGCCTGTCGATCTCGAACATGAGCGGGTTCTGCCCGATGCGGTTCCTGCGCTTCTCGAGGTTTTCGCCGCTGAACAGGTAGAGGTTGGAGTTCTCCTCGAACACCGGCGCCAGGTCCTGCGTGCGCATCAGTCGCATGGGGTCGTGATTGATCGGCCGCCCCTCGGCGTCCCAGAACCTCGAGCGCACCCCGGTCACCGAGAACAGGGAGTCGTAGACGGGAAGAGAGCCGAAAAAACGGCCCAGGGCCGCGCCGACCGTCTCCGCCTTGAGAAGCGGGTTGGTGCAGTGGGTCTGCAGGTACCAGGACGACTGCAGCTGCGCGACATCGTGCAGCAGAACCTCGTTCATCGGGGTGTCCCCCGAGCGCAAGTGGGAGGGCCGCTCGATCAGCCGCACCGCGGGGAAGTTCTCCGCGGCGTCCCTCATGATGAACGGGCTGTCCGTGTCGATCACCACCTGGTCGACCTGCGGGCAGGCGAGCAGGGTCAGGATCACGTGATGGTAGAGCGGGCGCCCGGCGAAGCTGCGGTAGTTTTTACCCGGCACCCTTTCGCTGTCGTTACGCATCGGGACCAGGGCCGTTACGGTCTGGTTCATCGTGTCACCTCAATTCTCTGGGAATGGCCGACGCCGGAGTCCCTTCGGCTCCCGGTGTCAAAAGCGGCAGGCGGATAGATGTCGAGAATGCTAGTCATAGCGGATCAGCCGCTCCTTGGCATTGCAGGCCGCCCCTTTCCTGGCGGAAAGGCCATTCGGGTAATAGAACCGGCTGGCCAGCTCGCGCGGGATGGAGGCCTTCTGGCGGTATCCCCGGTAGGTCCCCCAGAACTGCATGAACCTGAAGGCCAAGATGCCCCAGAGCTCCCTCGGCATGACCCGGTCGCGCCAGGCATGGCAGCAGTCCGATAAGGCGTTGGCGCCGAAAAGGAGCAGGAAGTCGAGCAGGGAAAAGCTCCTGTCCGGGTAGATGCGCCTGAAGGCGATCGCCTCGCGCCGGTACCTGTTATAGATCTGCCGCGGCAATTCTTCGTGCACGTGCGTGATCTCTGCCTCGGCGCAGTAGACGATCTTCTTGCCGGACTCGAAGAAGCGCTTGGCCCACTCCAGGTCCTCGAGGCCGGTGAGTTCACGGTTGTACGGGGCAAGCTCCCAGAGCGACTTCCTGATCGCGGCGTTGGCGTTGTTGCAGAAGGGGTGCCCCTGACTCGCAATGGAGTGGTCGGGGAACCATTTCTCGTAGATCCGGTGCTCGGCGTACCGGGTGCTCGCCGCCCCCCGCTGCTTGCCGTAGACGAGGGCGACCTCCGGGTCCTCGAAGGGCGCCAGCAGGTGCTCCAGCCAGTCGGTGTACGCCGGGTAGACGTGCGCGCTCGCGATGACGATCAGCTCGGCCGAGGCGTGTGCGCAGCCGATGTTGAGCGAGTGCCCGAAGGAAAACTCCTCGGGGTCGATGCGGAGCACCTTGACCGGGTACCTGGCAGCGATGCTGAGGGTCGCATCGGTGGAACCCGAGTCCACCAGGATGATCTCGACTTCCTTCACCCCCTGCGCCATGACGCCGGAGAGAAGCTTGCCTATGTGCCTCTCCTCGTTGTAGCACCTGATGACGAGGGAGCAGGCCGGGCGCTCTATGTGGTGTGCAGTTTCATCCATGGAAAGTCCGCCTGATGATACCGAAAAAATGGAAGGAACCAGTCCTGCGACTGCGAGGCGCTTACCGTGATGACCAGCTTGCCCCCTCTAAGCTCCCCCTTTGCCATGCCGGCTGCGCGCCCGTTCAGTAGTTGCCCCGGCGAATGGTGTTCAGGGCGTAGGCTGCGCGCCGCGTGAAGGACAGGAGCTTCGCGGCAGCCGGGAAGAGCCGCTTCCTAAGCGCCAGGTAGCCGCGAAACGCCTCCCGTTGCAGCGGTTTTTCAGGAAGCTTCCTCAGCTCGGCGCGTATCCCGTTGACGGTGAACTGGCGCCCGGCGCCGTACTTGGCGGCAAGCTGCGCCATGGCCTGCTGGTCGAAGGCGTCGTAGGCGAAGTACATGCTCTGCACGCAGAGCGCGGAGCTTTCGAGAGCCTCCAGGTACTCCTCGAAATGGCACCGGTTGATGTCCTCCTCGAAGTACACCCACTGCACGATCGGCTCGATGAGCTCCTCGGCGGTCGGCCCGGAACGGAGGAATTCCCTCATCTCGTCCGG
>Ga0209317_1002446_pt1 | contig 13510 bp, 11 predicted proteins | sample RifGroB2_FD_183994 | JGI IMG/M metagenome (GOLD analysis project Ga0209317, IMG submission 183994) | Soil microbial communities from Rifle, Colorado, USA - Groundwater B2 (SPAdes) (version 2) | ecosystem: Environmental > Terrestrial > Soil > Unclassified | place: Rifle, Colorado | collected...
ACTGCCCGTATCCACCCTATGCGGATAATTTCCCGCAGGAACAGCATCAGTACGGACCGTTCCAGCCAATAAAGGCAGCGCAGAAAAAGAAATAAGCAAGACGGGAAGCAAGGGGCTAGGAGAGCCTCCTGATCGATTGCATAGGGGCGGCAACGGATTAGAAACCGCTGGAGTCAAAACAGGTCACTTCTGAAGGAGGAGTTGATTCGTGGACGCAGCAAGGTGCTGGATATGGTCTATTACCGACAAGGAGAAGTACCGGATCGACCCGAACCGTGAATTGTTGGAGCTTGGTGCGGCAAATCTAGCTGCAGCGTTCTTTTCCGGCTATCCTGTAACCGGCGGCTTTTCCAGAACCGCTGTCAACCGCCGGGCCGGTGCACGAACCGGTCTGGCGGGACTGATAGCAGCGCTGATCATTAGCACTATCCTGCTCTGGTTCACCCATCTCGTTCACTATCCGGTGCATTGCTTCAGCGCAAAGCCGCCAGCGGTAGCGTGATTTCCACCTCGAGCCCGGAGCTCGGGAGGTTTCTCGCCGTTACCGTCCCTCCGTGCAGGGTGACGATCCTCTCGGCTATGGCGAGACCGATGCCGGTGCCGCCGCTTTGCCGGTCCCGCGCCGCCGCCACACGGTAAAAAGGGCGAAAAATATCGCTAAGCAGTTCCTCTGGCACTCCCGGGCCGAAGTCCCGGACCCGCAAGACGGCCCGGGGACCGGAGCCATACCCAAGGCTTAACTCAACGCTGCTCCCTTCCACGGTGTAACGCACCGCGTTGCGCACTACGTTCTCCAGGGCACGGCGCAACATCTCACGATCCCCCTGAAGCACGAGAGCAACTGGCGAAGGCGAATAGCGCACGCTCCGGTTGCAGGCGCAGGCCTCGAAATCAGCATCCCGGGCGACTTCTTCGGCCAGAACCGACAGGTCAACCTCGGTTCTTTGGCCCGCAACGCCTCCCTCCAGTTGGCTCAAGGTAAGCAACTCGCCAATCAGAAGGTTCAGCCGCTCGCCCTCCAGTTCGATGCGATCAAGCGCCGGCTCGGCGGAGGAAGGCGACTGCTTGCGTGCCATTCCGAGCGCCACGTTCAATCTGGCAAGCGGGGAACGCAGTTCGTGGGAGACGTCGCGGACCAGTTGCTTGTGAGCGGTGACCAGTTTCTCGATGCGCACGGCCATCAGGTTGAAGTCCCGGCCGAGGTCGCTCAGTTCATCGCCGTTCGCCTCACCGCTTACGGACACCCGGGTGGCAAGATCACCAAGGGCGAGTCCCTGTACCGCCGCACGCAGCTTGCGCACCGGGGCGGTAATGCGCCAGGCGAGTCCGTAGCAGACGAGCCCGCTGACTACAAAGGTGATCAGCATCTGCAGCAGGAATTCGGGCGGGAAGAGGAAGCGCCCGAGCGGCCCATGAGACGATTGACCGGGCATAGCTTGTGTCGCTGCAAAATAGGGCTGGCCGGAAGGGCCCGGCACCTTGACCACTACGACATCCCTCCCCGCACCTGCCGAAGATGCATCCCCTCCTGCGGCCATCCGGCGCACCGCGTCCCTTAGCTCTGCTGAGCCACCCTCCGAAAGCGCTGTCCCGTCTGCTGAAAAAAGATACCCCGCCACGCCGCCCGGAGTCCCCGGTTGCGGGTCGCTAAACCTCGCCGGAGCTTGCGCCCTTTCGTGATCGGCTGCAGCGCTCCGCCCGTAGAGGGTAAGCGCCTGGCTGAGGATGCGGTTGCGCTCCGCCTCAAAATGGCGCATGTGCTCGTCGTTCATCGGACCGAGCCTGAGATTGAACGCCAGCAGGAAAAAGACGATGCCGGAAAGGATGGTCGCCAGCCAGAACCAGAAGAAAAGTTTGATGAATATGGTACGCATGGAATCCCCCCGGTTTACCGGTTACGCTCGGCTGCAGAATAGCCGTAGAGGTAGCCAACGCCCCGAACCGACTTGATGCGGTCCTGCCCGCCGGCGCCGCGGCCGAGTTTTTTACGCAGGCTGCTGACATGGACGTCGATACTTCGATCGAAGCTGCCGAATTCCCGCCCCAACGCCTGCCTTGTCAGATCCTCGCGGCTGATAACCGTTCCGGCCTGGCGCAGCAGTACTTCGAAGACGGAAAACTCCAAAGAGGTAAGTTCAACAGGCGCTCCGGCGCACCGCACGCTCCTCGTCCCGAGGTCAAGCGTCACATCGCCGACCTCCAGCGTGTCCGGCCTGGCATCGGCTGCTGGCTGGGCTGCCAGGGTGCGCCTCTGTATGGCCCGCAGGCGCGCCACCAGCTCTCGCGGGTTGAACGGTTTGGGGAGGTAATCGTCCGCTCCCATTTCAAGACCTACGATGCGGTCGATTTCTTCCCCGCGGGCGGTCAGCATCAGGACCGGCAGCTGGGAACTCTGGCGTATCCGGCGCAGCACTTCGAAACCGTTCAGGGTGGGAAGCATGACATCAAGGACGATCATGGCGTAGTCGCCACCGGTTGCCATGTCAGCCCCTTTTGCGCCGTCGTGCACCGCCTCGACCTCGAACCCCTCACTGGCAAGGTAGCTGGCGAGCAATTCACACAAGTCGGTATCGTCATCAATGATCAGGATTTTATTCAGCATAAATGTGCTCCGTCTCCCGTTTGCAGGGCAGTATATCTTCAAATCGAGGCCGGTTGCCGTTAAGAATTGTAAAGATTGTCGCGAAAAGCGGCCCGGAGCTTTACAAATCAGCACATCTCTTGACCCAACTTAACCGTGCATTGTCGTAGGTTGACACGGACAGAGGAACTGAACGGACAGCGGCATTGGGGAGACCTGGCCGGGGGTATTTAGAGCACGCCCACTCGTGCATGTCAACAACGGCAGAGCCGATCGATGCCGGTCTTCGGCCGGATGCCCGGCAAGCGTTGCGGGAGCGCCTTCGGATGCGATCAGGAGTTGCTCCCCGGAAAGCTCCTCCTGCATATGCGTAAAGCCCCGGCAGTCCGGACGGAGTTCCTGTCGGCAAAGGAGATGGAAATGAAAAAGCACCTGTTGGTACGACGGATGCGGATTACCGGGAGGCTGCCATTAAGCAAAATGCCACACTAAATCTGCTGGGAATGACCCTGGTAGAGAGAAGGCCGGATGATGAAGCCGGCAAGAAGCTAGCCTCGCAGCGCTGTGTGGCGGTTCTCGTTGCAGAGCAGGATTCCATGGCCTACCGAGGCGGGGTGAGGAGTAGCGACATCATCGCCGAGGTGAACAACACCAAGATCAGGTCCTTGCGGGATATGAAGAAGGTCCTGAGGCTTCACGACCCGCACGACCCGATGTTCGTGTTCGTTTTGAACGACGGCGGCTGGCGCTTTACCACTCTCTCTTTCATTATCGGGCCGGAAGATGCCGGCAGGTAGCATAACTCAGGCTGAGAACAGGAACAGTGGAGCATGAGAGAATCTATGAGTAAAAAAACCCGCAAGGTCGGCATCCTGGTGCTGACATTCGTTGTATTAATCGTATCTGCAGGAGTTACGGCGCAGCATTTCCTGTTTGCCAAGGATCCGCCTGTGTATATCACGGCGAGCGCCGCACGGATGGATATCGAGGAGCGGGTCCTGGCAAGCGGCACCCTGAATGCCTTCAAGACGGTCGATGTCGGGGCGCAGGTTTCCGGCCAGCTGAAAAAACTGCACGTCGCCCCGGGCGACCAGGTAAAAAAGGGGCAGCTGCTGGCGGAGATCGACCCGGTTCTGCAAAGAAATGCCCTGAGGGACGCCGAGGCGACCCTGGAGAACGTGCGGGCCCAGAAGCTTTCCAGGCAGGCCCTCTTGAAGCAGTATATCCTCGCCTTGAAACGCCAGAACGAACTGATAGCACAGGACGCTACGGCACACGCCGATCAGGAAAGCGCGCAGGCCCAACTCGACGGCACGCGCGCCGACCTCTCCGCACTCGATGCCCAGATCAGCAAGGCGACCATCGCCGTGGACAGCGCCAAAGCCAATCTCGATTACACCCAGATCGTGGCACCGATGGACGGCGTCGTGCTGACTATCTCTACGCAAGAGGGGCAGACGGTCGTTTCCACCCAGTCCGCCACTACCATTCTCACCCTGGCCGACCTCAAGACCATCACCGTCAAGGCCAGGATATCGGAGGCGGACGTCATGCGCGTCAAGCCCGGCTTGAGCTCCTATTTCATCCTGCTGGGGGATGCCGACACCCGTTATGCCGGCAAGCTGCGGACGGTCGAACCTGCCTCGACCGCCACCACGACCGCCGCTGCCGGCATCAGTGCCGCCAGTAGCAGCACTACGGCAGCGGCCGTCTACTACAACGGACTTTTCGAGGTGCCCAATCCCGACGGGAAACTGAGGGCCGCCATGACGGCACAGGTAACCATCGTGATAAACGGCGCCCGACAGGCGTTGTGCATACCCACCTCGGCGCTGGAGCAACGATCCAAGGACGGCCGGGCCACGGTCAGGCTCTTGCGCGGTTCCACCCCCGAGAGCCGCGCCATACGCGTCGGCATCAGCGACAACGTCCAGGTGCAGGTGCTGGAGGGGCTGCGGGAGGGCGACAAGGTCATTATCGGGGACAGCGCTTCCGTGCCGGCCGACGCCGCGAGCAGCGCGCATCCGGGCGCGCCTCCGGGAAGGCGCCAGTGATGGGGCAACCGATACTGGAATTAACGAAGGTGTGGCGCCGCTTCCGGACCGGCGGGCAGGAGATCGACGTCTTGAAGGGGATCGACCTGGCCATCCATGCCGGCGAGATGGTTGCCATAGTAGGCGCCTCCGGGTCCGGGAAATCGACCCTGATGAACATCCTGGGATGTCTGGATCGCCCCAGCGAGGGAAGTTACCGGGTCTTCGGGGCGGACACGGGCACACTTGCCGGCGACGAACTGGCTCGCCTGCGCCGGGAATACTTCGGGTTCATATTCCAGCGCTATCACCTGATGACGCACCTGAGCGCGCTCCAGAACGTCGAGATACCGGCCGTTTACGCCGGAGCGACCAAGGGCGCCCGCAGGGCGCGGGCCCGGGAACTTCTGGAGCGCCTCGGCCTGACCGGGCGCAGCGGGCATCTCCCGGGCCAGCTCTCCGGCGGCCAGCAACAGCGGGTGAGCATCGCGCGGGCGCTGATGAACGGCGGCGACGTGATTCTGGCGGACGAGCCTACCGGCGCGCTGGACAAGAAGAGCGGCCAGGAGATGATGGACATCCTCCTCGAGCTGCATGCCCTGGGTCACACCGTCATCCTGGTCACCCATGACCTGCAGGTCGCCCGCTACGCCGGGCGCATCATCGAGATAAGCGACGGCGAGATCATCCGCGACGAGCCCAATGCCGAGGTCCGAAAGAGCGGGGCTGTCGCGGAGCCGTTACGGCACCGGGCAGCAGGGGGCGCCAACCGGTTCAAAGCCGCCTGGGGATGCTTTGTCGAAGCCTTCGGGATGGCGCTGGTCGCCATGGCCGCGCACCGGATGCGCACCCTGTTGACCATGCTCGGCATCATCATCGGCATCACCTCGGTGGTCTGCGTGGTGGCGCTCGGACAGGGAGCGCGCCAGAAAATTATCGGCGACATCAGCTCCATGGGGACCAACGTCATCGACATCTACCCAGGGAGCGACTTCGGCGACGAGCAGGCGGCCAACGTGCGGTCACTGGTCCCCGCCGACCTTGAGCTGCTGAAATCCCAGGTCTACACGGACAGCGTGACTCCGGGCGTGAGCGGAAGCGTCCTGCTGCGCTACCGCAACCAGACGGCGAACGCCTCCTTAAGCGGGGTCGGCGAGCAGTATTTCCGGGTCCGGGGGCTAAACCTCGCCCAAGGGGCCTTTTTCGGCACGGGGGAGGTGCAGCGCCAGGCGCAGGTGGTCGTCATCGACCCGAACACCCGGAAGAAATTCTTCCCCGATCTGGGGGACGACCCGGTCGGCAAGGTGATAATGATCGGCAGCCTCCCCTGCCAGGTCATCGGGGTGACCAGGCCCAAGGAAAGCGGCTTCGGCAACAACCAGAATCTGGAACTCTGGATTCCGTACAGCGCCGCGATGAGCAGGCTTTTGGGACAGCAGCACTTCAACTCCCTGACCCTGCGGGTCAAGGACGGCGTGTCGAACCAGATTGCCGAGCAGAGTATCATAAAGCTCCTGAAGCAAAGGCACGGGACCAAGGACTTCTTCACCTCCAGTTCCGACAGCATCATGAAAACGGTGCAAAAAACCACCGCCACCCTGGCCCTGATGATCTCCGCCATAGCGGTGATCTCGCTGCTGGTTGGGGGGATCGGCGTGATGAACATCATGCTGGTTTCGGTCAGCGAGCGCACCTTCGAGATCGGGATCCGGATGGCGATGGGGGCGAGAAGAAGCGACATCATGCAGCAGTTTCTGATCGAGTCGGTGCTGGTCTGCCTGACCGGCGGGGCGATCGGAATACTGCTCTCCTACGGTGCGGGTGCGATCTTCGCCATTTTCGTGCAGAGTTTCGCCCTGAAGTTTTCCGCAGCATCAATAGTTTCCGCGGTGCTCTGCTCCTCGGTCATCGGGGTGGTTTTCGGCTTTATACCGGCGCGAAACGCCGCCCGTCTCGATCCGATCCAGGCACTAGCAAGGGAGTAAAGGATAGTATGTCAGAACCGTTGAGTTATGGAAAACGAGGCGCCGTCACGCTGCTTCTGGCAGTCGGCCTTTTGAGCGGCTGCAGCGGGCTTACCCGCAGCGTCTACCGGCAACCGGAGGTCGCGGTCCCCGCAGGGTGGAGTACCGGGGCGCTGAACGGCGCCGCGGCGCCGCAGGGGGAAAAGTGGTGGCAAAACTTCAACGATCCGGTCCTGAACCAGCTGATAGACCGGGCGCTGCGCAGCAACAACGATCTGGCTGCGGCGGCCATCAAGGTCCGGCGCGCCCGGCTGCAATCGGGACTGACCGACACGAACCTGACCCCGTCGCTCAGCATCGGGGCGAACAGCAGCCTGAGCCGCGACCTGAAGCGCAGCAGCGACACCAGGACACACAACGTTACCGCGGCGCTTAGCTATGAGCTGGATTTATGGGGCAAACTCGCCACTGCCCGCGATGCCGCAAGCTTCGAGGCTCAGGCGACCGAATTCGACCGGCAGGGGGCGGCGCTGTCGCTGATCGGCACCACGGCCGCCAGCTATTGGCAGATCGGCTATCTCAACCAGCTCATCGCCATCAGCCGGGCGGGCATCGACTACGCTGAGAAAACGGTCGCCCTGGTCGAGCTCAAATACCGCGCCGGAGCGGTGTCGGCACTGGATCTGGTTCAGTCCCGGCAAACGCTCGCGGCCCAGCGGGCCGCCGCCGACATCCTGGTGCTGCAGCGCAGCCAGGCCCGCAACGCGCTGGCAATTCTTCTGGACCAGGCTCCTCAAAATTCGCTCCCCGAGCCGCAACTGCTGCCGGACGGGGCACTCCCCGAGGTCGAGGCGGGGCTGCCGGCAAGCCTGATCGGTCGCAGGCCGGACCTGCGGGCGGCAGACCTGCGTCTGCGGGAATACCTGGCGAATGTCGATACCACCCGCGCCAGCTACTATCCGACCTTTACCCTGACGGGAAGCCTGGGCGGGTCCAGCACCAGCCTTTTGAAGGTGCTGCAGGACCCCGTTGCCGCCCTGGGTGCCGGCCTGACCTTGCCGTTTGTGCAGTGGAATACCATGTCTTTAAATGTGAAGATTTCCGAGACTCACTACGAGGAGGCAGTGGTGAATTTCCGCCAGGCGCTCTACACCGGCTTGAGCGAAGTCGAAAATGCCCTGTCCGCCCGCACCCAGTATGCGGCAGAGAGTACGCGGTTGGAGGAGTCTGTTGCCCTGGCCAAGTCGGCTGAAACTCTGCTGGAAATTCGCTACCGTGCCGGATCGAGCGGCATACAGTTCTGGCTGGATGCCCAGGAGAGCCGGCGCAGTGCAGAAAAGGCGCTGATCGGAAACCGTCTGAACCGCTACAACAACATGATGACGCTGTATAAGGCTTTGGGCGGAGAACCGCAGCTCTCCGGCCTTTGATCGGGGCGGATCGCAGGTTTTCCTTCGTCGGGCGAGCGGAAACTCCACCTCCCACAGGTCGCCGCTCATCTACTTGTGCTCTTTTGGTCTCGGCAGGCGACGGGCGCGCGCTAAACAATACTTTTTTAGAAGTTATTTGCTATAGTGTGCTTCACGATAGCTCGGGAGACACGCGGTAAAGGCAAGTCAGGGATGGCTCGGGCGTCTATGTTACCGTGGTTGGCAGGCAAGCAGGCCGAAACCAAGATTATTCACTGGACCGACCGAGGAATTACAATGACCTATGCCGAGTTGAAAGATGCTCTCGCGGTTCTTGGTTTGGGAGAAAGAGCCACGCTCAAAGATATCAAGGCCCGGCATCGGGAGTTGGTAAAGCGGCTTCATCCGGACGCCGGCAACTCCGGCGATCCGGATGCAATCCGAAAGGTGAATGCGGCCTACAGGGTGCTGCAGGATTACCTCACGGAGTATCAGTTTTCTTTCGCCGAAGAGGAGTTTTACGAACAGAACGCGGAAGAACGCATCCGGCACCAGTTTATGGATGATCCCCTGTGGGGGAAGGGTTAGCCAATATGACAGAAGTAGATATCATTCGCCTTTCCTTTTTCGGAGGGACCCTGGCTGTTGTTGCAGCCTGGGAAGTCATAGCGCCTCGTCGCGCGCTTACGGACGATAAAAAAAGGCGCTGGTTTACCAACCTGGGAATGGTAGTCATCGATGCCGCGACCATCCGGCTTCTCCTGCCACTTCTTCCCGTCGGGATGGCAGTCGCGACCGGAGACCGGGGGTGGGGTTTGCTGAACATACTTCAGCTGCCGTTTTGGTCCGAGGTTATCCTCGCCGTCATCGCCCTGGATTTCGTGATTTACCTCCAGCATGTGCTTTTTCACCAGGTCCCGATATTGTGGCGTCTCCATCGGATGCATCATACCGACCTCGATATCGATGTCACTACAGGAAACCGTTTTCATCCCCTGGAAATTCTGGTCTCTTTAGGCATCAAACTGTCGGCCGTGGCTCTGCTAGGGGCACCGGTCCTAGCGGTCATTGTCTTCGAGGTGGTATTAAACGCGACCGCTCAATTCAATCACGGCAACATACGGATTCCCACCGTTGTCGACCGGTACCTGCGCCTCTTGGTAGTAACCCCCGACATGCACCGGGTACACCACTCCGTCATTCCCCGTGAAACTAACAGCAACTTCGGTTTTAACCTCCCCTGGTGGGACCGTCTTTGCGGAAGTTACCGGCCCCAGCCCGAGAAAGGGCACGAAGGGATGACCATCGGCCTCAGAGAGTTTCGGGACCCGGCGATGCTCACCCTGTTGCGCCTTCTCGTTCAGCCGTTTAACCGAAAGTAACAATCGGGTATAGGCAGAGGCGAACAATCAGCTAGCACCCGCCGTTGCGACACTTCAATGAAAGGGGGAGGCGAACCTGTCCGGTTTGCCTCCCCCTGTTTTTAATGTGCTGAGATCCGCTCGCCTAATTCCGCAGCGGCTGAGGTTTTGCGCAGGCTAGAACGTGTGTACCGTCTGCGCGTTGTACGGCTTGTTGGCTCCATGACAAACGACGCAGGTCTGTACGCCGTTGTTGATGTTGGCGTCTATGTGCGCCGTTCCCGCGGCGCTGTCATGGCAGGCACCGCAGGCCGCCTTGGTGGGATTCGTCCTCCAGTTGGCCCCCTGGGCGTTTCCCGCTTCGAGGTGGCAGGCGGCGCAGTTGGTGACCGGAGCCGGGAAAGTTGCGCCGGTGTAGTCATGGGAGCCGTTGATTTTGTAGCTGCCCCCTGCTACTACGCTGGGCAGATTCTTGCCCATGTGGATCTTGTGGGCAATGTTCTCCATGGAAACCGTCTCGCCGGTGAAGGGGTCCTGGGTGGTCGGGTTGTGACAGGTCACGCACACTTCGATTTCATAGGCGGCGTGCAGCTTGCTGTTGGCATGGCAATTGGCGCAGTTCTTCATCTTGACGATGTCGCGTGTCTCCGTCAGGGCGCCGCCGGCCGGCACAAAGTCGAACCAGGCGTTTTTGGCGTCGATTTTCTCGGGCAATTTCTGGAAGGTCATTGCCACACGGTGAGTCTTGCTCGGCTCGTAGGAAACGGCAAAGGGCATTTCCACTTCCTTGCCGTACAGAGCGAGATTGGCGGGATCGGTGCCGTCAATGGAATATTTCCCGCCCGACTTTGAGGCCGTCGCCACGTTGTGCGCGTGGCTGACGTTTCTGATGTCGCCTTCGGGGGCGGCGGTTTTCAGCTTGAAGGTGTAGCTGAAGCTGCCGTCCGTATTCGCAACCAGGACGCCGTCGTTCTCACCCTTCGTTTGCTTCACCAGACCCAGAGATTCGTTCTTGGTGTTGAACTGATTGGTGTAGCCGACCCAGTTGAGCACGCCGCCGGCGTCCTTGGTCAGCTTTGCCAGAACGAAGGTAGGCGCGGAGAATCTGGTCTTGTCCGTCACTGCAACGCCGCCGTCCGATACGGCGAAGGTTGCGGTTACTTTCCCGGTGCCCGCATCGACGGCGACGCCGCTGATGGTTGCGCTCATGGTGCGTTTGGATGCGTCGGCGGTTGCAGGCATGGTGTGGTATGACGCGACCGGATACGGGCCGGACACGCCGTGGCACCCCGCGCAGATGGCGTCGTCCGCCTGCGCCAGGTGCGCTTTGCCGCCGGCTTTCGAATTGGCGCCGGTTGCAAAGTTGATGTTGTCGTGGCAGGAGCCGCAAGCCATGCGGCTGGGTCTGGACTGCCAGTTGCCGCCCTGGGGCGCTTTGCCGGCCGCGTGGCACTGGCTGCAGTTGGTCACGCTGTTGCCCTTGGGGTAGGTCAGTTCGTTGTACTTGATGTTGTAGAAGTTGTAGCCGGTTTTGCTCAGCTTGTTGCCCATATGGATCTTGTGGATCAGAACCGGGAAATAGCCGAGCAGTTCGCCGTCCGCTTTCTGCATGGCGGTGGCGGGATCGAACGCCCCGCTTGCCGAGGCGACGTTGGCGGCACTGGCTCCCGACTGCCTGGTATGGCACATGACGCAGAAACGGACGTCGCCGCGCGAACGGGTATGGCCCATCAGGGAGCTGAGATCGGCATGGCACTCGTTGCATGCGGCTACGCTGACGATGTCGCGCGAAACGTCGGGCGCGCCGCCGGCGGGAACGAAATCGTGAACGGGCGGCAAGGATCTTACCAGCGCCGCTTCCGCGCCGAGCGGGGTGCCGTTGATGACGAAGGCGACGCGGTGTGTCTGGGTGTTCAGGTACGGCACGTCGGCCACGTTTTTGATGTCTTTGGCGAAAATGTAGATGTAGCTGCCGTCGCCGTTTTCGATCATCCTGGTGGCGTAACCGGCGGTGCTTCTTCTTTCGGCATCGGGCCAGCCCAGAGCGGAGCCCGAAGTCCTGGTCATGTAGTTGAGCCACTCGTCGGTAGCGCCGTTTGCGCCCGGCACGAGAGTCGCTACCGCGAAACGGTCGAAGGTGTTTTTAAGCCCGATAACGCCCTTGCCGGCCGCGTTGGTCACCTGGAAGCTGACGATCGGGCTGTTGCCGGGGATGGCGACCTGGGTGACGGTCACCGTGAGGCTGTCGGCAAGAGCCGACAGCTGGTCCGCGCTCAGCGTTGCAACGTTGACCGCCGGCAGCAGCGCTGCGCTGCTGAACTTGCCGGTCAGGACCAGTCCGCCGCCGCTGTACGCCAATTGCCTGCCGCCGTTGTCCACCACCATCTGGGCGGCATCGGCGTAGCTTTTGCCTACCGAGGCAAGTGTCTGTCCGGCATCGCCCAGATCGCCGGTGAGCCCAAGCAACTGGGACACCAGCTGTGCGACGGCAGTGCTCTCGGGGCTGATCACGATGCTGACGGGATTGGCGCCGGTAATGGTGCCGGCTGCCGGAGGATTGCTAAGGTCGATCGGCACGATGCTGAGGAAGGTACCCTGCGCAACGGTCGCCTTGAACACGAGAACGGTTTTGGTGGAGGGGAGCGTGATGGCGAGGCCGGTGAAGCTGCCGTCCGCGGCCAGGGCTGCGTTACCCAGGGTTGCGCCGTCCTGGGCGTTGTAAACCTCCACCGTGTTTGCTGCGATGGCGGTTTTGCCGACCGACTTGCCGGCTGACGAGCCCGAGACCTGGCCGGCTATGGTGACTACCGTCCCCTTTTCGGTGGCCTTGACCTGGCTTGAGTCGCCGCCGCTGCATCCTGCCAGTGGCAACGTCGCCAATGCTGCGAGCAAAACAAAATTCCGTATTTTCTTGCTAAACATGGTTTCCTCCTGTCTGGTGTTGTTCTTCCCTGTCGATTCAAACGGGCCTATGCCGCGTGTAACGTGCCCCCCTTTCCCTTGCGATTTTTTTCCGCCACGCCTGCTTTCGTGTTCGATTCTCTTCGGAACGCGCTTTACTGGACGCGCCGGTCCCGGGACAAGCAAAGGCAACCTTTCTGCAACTTGCGAGCCGCCCGCAAAAGGTGTGCGATAACGGCCCGTTGTCGGTGGCGCGCCCGGCCGCGTCAGGCCGCAGCGTTCAATATCCGGCGACGCGCTGCTGCGGGAGTTATGAAAATGCGGTGCAACTGCAGAGACGGCGGCGACAAAAGCGCTTTTGGTGCGGTTTGTTCAAAATACGGCGTTGGAGAAGGGGCGAAACGGCAGGGGGAGGAGGCATGAGGCATTGCAGGCAGGAAGAGGGGTGCGGCGCAGCGTGCAGAATCGGGCGTGGGCGAAGCGGGTCAGGAGGGTTTGTGTATCCGGTGGCGCTCCATCTTGCTGTACAGGGTGCCGCGGGCGACGCCGAGCGCTTCGGCGGCCTGGGTGAGGTGCCAATGATGGTCTTCCAGCACCGCCCGGATCAGGGCTGCTTCGGCGCAGGAGAGCGAACTGTCGTGCAGGGTCAGCAGAAAATCCCGGTTGGCGGTTTGCCGCACCTCGTCCGGGAGCTGCCCGGGAAGTATCTGGCTCCCCCGGCAAAATACGACCGCATGCTCGATGACGTTGGCCAGCTGGCGCACGTTGCCCGGCCAGGCGCAGTCGCAGAGCAGCGCCAGAGCCGCGGCGCTGAAGCCACCGATCCGCTTCGAACTCTTTCGACTGTAAAGCGCAAGAAAGAAATTCGCCAGCAGCGGGACGTCGGACTTACGGGAGCGAAGCGACGGCGCCGACAACGAGACCACGTTTATCCGGTAGTAGAGATCCTCGCGGAAGGTCTTGTCCTTGACGGCGCAGGAGAGGTCCCGATTGGTGGCGCAGATCACCCTGACGTCCACCTGAACCGTTTCGGTTCCGCCGACCCGCTGGAAGCTCCCCATCTCCAGGACGCGCAACAGCGCCACCTGGGTCTGCATCGGGATGTCGCCGATCTCGTCCAGAAAGATCGTCCCCTCGGAAGCGGCTTCGAAAAAGCCCGGTTTTCTCGAGGTCGCCCCGGTAAAGGCGCCCTTTTCGTGGCCGAAGAGCGTGCTGTTGATCAGCGTTTCGGTCAGGGCGGCGCAGTTCACCCGCACCAGCG